>Ga0114946_10002703_pt1 | contig 12109 bp, 10 predicted proteins | sample WalLakDeSediment_FD_88676 | JGI IMG/M metagenome (GOLD analysis project Ga0114946, IMG submission 88676) | Lake sediment microbial communities from Walker lake, Nevada to study Microbial Dark Matter (Phase II) - Walker Lake 11/02/13 Deep Sediment | ecosystem: Environmental > Aquatic >...
GGCCCCTTGGGAGTGGATACGAAAAATTTATGGTTAAAGAGGGAAGTTCCCGGTACGCCGAGGCCGGGGTTGATATCGACAAGGGCAACGAGTTTGTTGAGCGGATCAAGCCGATGGTGGCATCCACCTTCCGTTCCGGGGTTTTGACCGGGCTTGGCGGCTTCGGGGGGCTTTTTGCCCTGGGCAGCGGCAAGTACAAGGATCCGGTCCTGGTTTCTTCCACCGACGGGGTCGGCACCAAGCTGATGATCGCCCAGCTCTGTGGCCGCCATGACACCATCGGCATCGACCTGGTGGCCATGTGCGTCAATGACATCGTGGTTTCCGGCGCCCACCCCCTTTTCTTCCTCGATTATTTCGCCTCCGGCGGCCTGGATCTGGAGGTGGCCACCTCGGTGGTCAAGGGTATCGCCAAGGGCTGCGAAATTGCCAAATGCTCTCTGATCGGCGGCGAAACCGCCGAAATGCCGGGGATGTACCGCCAGGGCGAATATGACCTGGCCGGGTTCGTGGTGGGGATCAGCGAGCGGGAAAAGATCATTGACGGCTCGGATATCCGGGTCGGGGATACCCTGATCGGCCTAGCCTCCAGCGGTCTGCACAGCAACGGTTATTCCCTGGTCCGCAAGATTTGCTTCGAAGATCTCAAGCTTTCGGTCAACGATCGGATCGACGAATTCGGCTGCACCCTGGGCGAGGAACTGCTGCGCCCGACCCGGATTTACAGCGAAACCCTGCTCAACCTGATCAAGAATTTCCGGGTCAAGGGTCTGGTGCATATTAGCGGCGTCGGCCTGATCGACAATATTCCCCGGGTTTTGCCCAATGGCTGCAAGGCGGTGCTCGAGGCCAAAAGCTGGGAGGTGCTGCCGGTATTCGAATTTTTAAGGCAAAAAGGCAAGGTTTCCGCGACCGAGATGTGCCGGACCTTCAATAACGGCATCGGCATGGTGGTGGTGGTGGATGCCAAGGAGGCGGAAGACGCCCTGAATCAACTTGCGGCCTTGGGCGAAAGGCCTTACATCATCGGGGAAATCGCCGCCGGGGGCCAAAAGGATGGCGCCGAGCCGCTGGTGGAAATCGACTGCGCCTGAGCCTTAGGCGGCCCTAAAGGCTCGGTGGGCCGGGGCGAGGCGTAACCACCCCTTTTCTGCCCCCGGGGCGCAAAACAAATTGCAATTACCAGGCGGTATTCCGGGTCCCGGAAGACCGCCTTTTTCGTTGCTCAGGACTGGCAATCCTCGGTGCTGCCCTTGATTTTATCCAGGGCATGGGGCAGGGCCGGGAGCAGCACCTCGATGTTTTCCAGGGCAGCCCGGCGGCTGCCCGGCAGGTTGATGATCAGGCTCTGGCCCCGGCTGCCGGTCAGGCCCCGGGCCATTACGGCATGGGGGGTCTTCTTGAAACTGGCCGCTCGCATGGCTTCGGCCATCCCGGGAATTTCCCGGTCGAGCAGGGGCCGGGTCGCTTCGGGGGTGACGTCGCTGGGGGCCAGGCCGGTGCCGCCGGTGGTGACGACCAGGTCGATCTGCCGGTCGTCGATCCAGGCCAGCAGCACGCGCTGGATATCCTCGATCCGGTCGGGAACCAGCTCATGGGCCGCCACCGTGAAGCCCCGGGCGGCCAGAATCTCCCGCAACGCCGGGCCGCTGGTGTCTTCCCGCTCCCCCCGCGAACCCTTGTCGCTGGTGGTCAGCACGGCGCAGGTATAGTTTTTCATCTTCTTTCGCTCCCTGGTTGGTGTTGCTCGATCGGTTTGGGCCGGGGCCCCGCGGCAAACAAGCCGGCCCCGCCGACCTGGCGGACGTCAGGCCATGGTATTCCGGAAAAGGATGTGAAGTCAAGCCGCTGTTGCCGGCCATACTGCTAAACGGCGCTTGTTTTTCTAGAGCCCGACTGCTAAGTTACTTCCGTTTACCCTCCGGCTCGGGGTAAGAATTTTATCATGATCCGCGGCAAGCAGCGAGAGTTGAATCCTATGGCAAAAACCGCCGAGCAAACCGGGACCATCGCCCGTTCCGCCGCCGTGGTAAGTTTCGCGGTGCTGTGCAGCCGGGTGCTGGGGCTGGTGCGGGAGCAGGCCTTTGCCATCCTTTTCGGGGCCGGCTACGCCTTCGACGCCTTCGTGGTCGCTTTTCGGATTCCCAACCTGCTGCGCGATCTTTTCGGCGAAGGAGCCCTGAGCGCCGCTTTTATCGCCGTTTTTGCCGCCTATAATGAAAAGGGCGAGAAGCAGACCTGGAAGCTGGCCAGCAATGTGCTGGTATTTTTCGGGATCTTTCTCAGTCTGTTGACCCTGGTGGGGATTTTCGCCGCCGAACACCTGGTCCGCCTGCTGGTCCAGGAGGATTTCGCCCAGGTGCCGGGCAAGGTGGAGCTGACCGCCCGGCTCACCGCCATCATGTTTCCCTTCCTGGTCATGGTCTCCCTGGCTGCCGTGGTCATGGGGGTGCTCAACACCAAGGGCCGCTTTTTCGTCCCGGCCATGGCTTCGAGTTTTTTCAACCTGGGCGCCATCCTGGGGGGGGTGGGGCTGGCGCTGGTGCTGCCCCGCTTCGGCCAGCCGGCCATCGTCGGGATGGCGATCGGGATCCTGATCGGCGGGATCCTCCAGTTGGTTTGCCAGCTCCCGGCCCTGCGCCAAACCGGTTTCCGCTTCACCTTCCATCTCGATCTGCAAGACCCCGGCCTGCGCCGGATTTTGTGGCTGATGGTGCCGGCGGTGGTGGGACTGGCGCCGCTGCAGCTCAATATCCTGATCAATACCTATTTCGCTTCTTCCCTGGCCGAGGGCACCCTGTCCTGGCTCAACTACGCCTTCCGCCTCTTCTGGTTGCCGGTGGGACTCTTCGGGGTGGCCCTGGCGGTGGCCACCATGCCGGTGGTTTCCCGCTTTGCCGCCCAGCGGGATATGCCCCGGCTCCGCGAAACCTATGTTTCCTCGCTGACCATGGCTTTTTGCCTCAGCATTCCCGCCTCCGTCGGCCTGGTGATGCTGGCCGAGCCCATTGTCCGGGTGATTTTTCAGCATGGCCGCTTCGACGCCCTGGCCACGGTCAAAACCGCCGAGGTGCTGGCTTTGTATGCGGTGGGCCTCTTTGCCTATGCCGCGGTCAAAATCATGGTGCCGGTCTTCTATGCCCTGGACCGGCCCCGCTACCCGGTAATCGGCAGTTGCCTGACCATGCTGGTTAATCTGCTGATCATTCTCGCCACCATTGAATACCTCGAACATCAGGCCCTGGCCCTGTCGATTTCCGGGGCGATGACCGCCAACTTTCTCTTTTTGAGCTTCATGCTTTATCGCACCATGGGGGGGTATCCGGTCAGCTATCTCTTCCGGGGGCTGGCCAAGATCGTCCTGGCCGCCCTGTTGATGAGCGGCTGGCTTATGGGGCTGCGGAGCCTGTTTTTTCCCGGCGGCCTGGCCGAGGATCGCCTGTTGCTGGATATCGGCGCGGTGGCGGTCTGCATCGGCAGCAGCGCCCTGCTTTATGGCGCGGCCCTGCAGCTGCTCAAGCTGCCGGAAATGAATCTTCTGGTTAAGCGTCTGTTGCGCCGGGGTGAGCCGGCCGGCATCGCTTGATTCAAATGGTGGGATAAACCGGGCGAGGACTGAATCCGGCTCGGCCGGCAAGGGTTCAAGCCGGGCCGGCAAGCGCCCTGCTCAGGCCCGGGCGAGGTCCGGCTCTGCCGGGGATCTACCATGCTCGGCCAGGGCCAGCAGCACGGGAACGGCGGTGTCCACCCGGAGGATGCGGGGCCCCGGGGAGAAAAGGCTGAAGCCCTGGGCGCGGAAACAGTCTACTTCGAAGTCCACCCAGCCGCCTTCCGGGCCGATGGCCAGCAATTGGCGCCGGCGGCCGGCGGGGGAGGGGCCGGCGGTCATCCCGGTGCCGGCGACCCCGGTCGCCCGGTTTGGCTCTTCCCCGGGATGAGCCAGCAGGCGGCGGCCGTAAAGAGGGGTTAGGCGGGCCACTTCGTCTTCGACAAACGGGCGGAAGCGGGGATGCAGCGAGACCGTCGGCAAACGGGTGTCCACCGCTTGTTCCAGGCCCTGGAGCAGGGCGGCCCGCAGCCCTGCGGGGGCCAGCAGCGAGGAGTGGAAAAAACTTTTTTCCACCCGCCGGGCGTTGACCAGCATGATGTGTTGCACCCCCAGGGCGGCGGCCTGGGCCAGAACCCTTTTCAGGATGATCGGCCGGGGCAGGGCCAGGATCAGGTCGGTTACGGCCTTGGCCGGCGGGCTCAACTGACAGTCAAGCCGCAGGGTGACCCGCTTGCCGTCCAGGTCCAGAACCCGGGCGAATCCCATGGGGCCGTCGATTATGCCGGCCCGCAGGGTATCACCCACCCTGCTTTTGAGGATTTTACGGATATGTTCGGCCCGGCGGTCGTCGAGAATGACGGTATCCGCCTCAAGCTCCGCCGGGTCAACGAGGATGATGTTCATATGCCGCATTTATTAACACAGGCCCCGGCATGATGACAAGTTCCGTAAACAGCCCCAAGCCCATGGCGGCGGCATTCCGGCTTTTAATCAGGCGCCGGCGGGGAACCGGCAGCGGCGTGCTTTCGAGCAGCGGAACAAGGTGGTTTAATTTTTGCCAAAATATTCGATGCTACGTTTAATTTACAATATTGCCCTGCTGGCGGCTTTGCTGCCGACCCTGCCGTGGCTGCTGGTCAAGGTTGTCCGGGTTCCCGGCTATGCCGCCTGGATCAGATCCCGCCTGGGCTGGCAGACGGAGGTGCCGCGGGTCCCCGACCGCAAGCCCTGTTTTTGGCTGCACGCCCTTTCGGTGGGGGAGACCGTTTCGGCGCGTCCGTTGTTGCGGGCCCTGCGCCACCGTTACCCGCAGGCCACCCTGGTTCTCTCCAGTTCAACCCGGGCCGGCTCGGCCCTGGCCCGGGAAACCTGCGCCGAGCTGGTCGATGCCCACCTGGTCCTGCCCTATGATCTGCCCGGCGCGGCCGCCCGGATCAGCCGCCGGCTGCGGCCGGATCTTTTTATTCTGGTGGAAACCGATTTCTGGCCCAACCTGCTGCAGGCCCTGCATGCCCGGCAAGTGCCGCTGTTGCTGGTCAACGGAAGGATTTCCGCTTCCTCCTGGCGTTCTTATCGCTGGTTGCGGCCCCTGGTGCTCCCCTTGCTGTTCGCGCCCTTTGCCTTTCTGGCCATGCAGACCCGGGCCGAAGCGGCCCGCATGGTCGCCCTGGGGTTGCAGGCCGACCGGGTCGGGGTGCTCGGCAACCTCAAATACGCGGCGGCGGCCGAAGCGGCCGCCGCGGGCCGCGGGCTGGAGCGAAATGCCCTGGGCATTGGCCCGGAACAACTGCTCTGGGTGGCAGGCAGCACCCATGCCGGCGAGGAAGAAATTATCCTCCGAGCCTGGCAGCGGTTGCGGCCCGAATTCCCCGCCCTTTTTCTGGTGCTGGCGCCGCGGCGGGTGGAGCGGTCTGCCGCCGTGCTTGCCCTGGCCGCCAAAGAGAACTGCCGGGCCGGGTTGCGCAGCCGGGGAGAGACCGGGATTGACCTGCTGATTCTGGACAGTTACGGGGAATTGGCCGCCCTTTACCCGCTTTGCGACCTGGCCTTTATCGGCGGCAGCCTGGTTCCGGCCGGGGGCCATAATCCCCTGGAAGCGGCGGCTTGCCATAAACCGGTGCTCTTCGGCCCCCACATGGAGGATTTTGCCGAAATAAGCGAAGATCTTTTGGCCGCCGGCGGAGCCTGCCGGGTCCACAATGAGGATGAGCTGGTCCGGGGCCTGCGCCGCTGGCTGGCCGACCCCGCCGCCCGCTCCGAGTGCGGCCGCCAGGCCGGGGAACTGACCATCCGCCGGGGGCGGGGAGTTATCGCCGCCCACCTTGCTGCTGTCGAGCGCCTGCTATGAACCCTCGCCACTTGCAGCTATTTTTTGCCGTGGGCCGGATTTTTTCGCCGTTTTACGCCCTGCTGATGCGTTTGCGGGCCTGGCTGTACCAGCGCGGCTGGTTAAGGCGGGAAAAAATGGTGGTGCCGGTAATCAGTGTCGGCAACCTGACCCTGGGAGGAACCGGCAAAACCCCCCTGGTCATCTATCTCTGCCGGCTGCTCCAAGACCTGGGTTACCGGCCGGCGGTGCTGAGCCGGGGCTACGGTCGGCGGCGCCGGCCCGGGCTTGCGGGAAAAGAAACCACTTCTCTGGTAGCCGGGTTGGCAGAAGTGGGTCCGGGGCCGTTCGATCCTGCTCGGCCTGCTCCGATGGTGGTCTCCGACTATCAAAACATCTTGCTGGATTCCGAAACAGCCGGGGACGAGCCGGTGCTCCTGGCCCAGTCCCTGCCGGGGGTGCCGGTGCTGGTTGCTCCGCGCCGGGTGCTGAGCGGCCGCTACGCGGTTGGAGAAATGGGGGCCGACTGCCTGGTTCTGGATGACGGGTTTCAGCATCTTGCCCTGGAACGTGATCTTGACCTGGCCCTGTTCAGCGCCCGCAATCTGCCTTATCGGATTGCCGGGCCTCGGCCCGGGTGGTTCGGGACCCCTGCACCAGCGCCGACCGGCCCGCGCGCTGAAACTTCCTCCCCGGCCCGAGTTTTTCCTGGCGGCCCCCTGCGGGAGCCCTGGTCCGCCCTGGTCCGGGCCGACGCCCTGGTCATTACCGGGGCGGATCCCGCCAACCGCGATGAGGTGGCGGCTTTTCGTCGCTTTCTGGCCCATAAATTCCCGACGCTGCCCTGTTTTCTCGGCGAGTATTTGCCGGTTTGCCTGCTGGACGCCGCTTCAAGACAAACCTTGGCCCTGGCCGAGGGCCGCGATCGCCCCTGGTATGGTTTCGCCGGTATTGCCAGACCTGAATCATTTCGCCAAACTCTGCTCGGGGCAGGTTATAAGCTCACCGGCTTTCAGGCCTTCGCCGATCATTATCCCTATACGGCGGCTGACCATCGGGCCCTGGTGGAGGCGGCAAGGGAGCGGCGGGCCGAGGGTTTGATCACCACCGAGAAGGATCTGGTCAAGCTCAATCCCCTGATTGATGATATGCCCTTGCTGGCCCTGCGGATCGAGCTGGTCATGGAAGAGGCTTTTGCCGTCTTTTGCAGGGAAAGGCTCAAGGGGTTGCTCTCCCGCCGCTAAGCATGGCTATGGCTGCTTCCGAACTCCCTGGCCGGCGGCAAAGCTTGATTTAGCCGGGGTTTCCGACCACCGATTTACCGCCACTGTGTTTTTTTTGCCACAGATTGACCGGGCCGGGTTTAATAATGCTCTGCCGGCCTAACATCTTTATCATTGAAGATGGGTTGTTTTTCCTTACTGCAAAAAAGCCCTCAAGCGCTGGCCTGCAAATTGCATTAAAATTCAGTGCTCACCCGGGAGTATCAGATGATGCATGATGGGCGGGCTTTGGCGGCCCAGCGGCTTATCAGGCCGCCGGTAAATTATGGTAGCGTAAGGATTCCGCGCTGATGCGCGGCCGACATAACGAGGATGACAGGATAATGGATTCATTGCAGCACACCTTAAAAAGGAGCATCGGTTTTACCGGGATCGGCCTGCACAGCGGGAAACCGGTGCGCCTGGAGCTTTATCCCGGCGAGATCAACAGCGGCATTCGCCTGGTCCGCTCCGACCTGGGCCAGATGGAACCGACGCCGGCTTTTATGGATCGGGTCGTGGATACCCGCCTGGCGACCACCATTGGTACCGAGCATAATGCCTCCATCGCCACCGTCGAACATGTTCTGGCCGCCCTTGCCGGCCTGGGCATCGATAACGCGGTGATCGCGGTGGATGGTCCGGAAGTCCCGATCATGGACGGCAGCGCGGCTCCTTTTGTGCAGGTGCTGCGCCGGATCGGCCGCCGGCGCCAGCAGGCCTGCCGCTGGATGCTCAAGTTCAACGAGGTTGTCCGCTTCAGCGACGGCCAGGGCCGGACGGTTCGGATCGAACCTTACGACGGCTTTCGGATCACCTGCCGGATTGATTTCGAGCATGCCCGGATCGGCACCCAGCAGTTTGATATCGATATGACCCCTCGTCGCTTTGCCGAGGAAATCGCCGCGGCCCGGACCTTCGGTTTCTTCCGCGAGGTTGAATTGCTGCGCCGGAACGGTCTGGCCCTCGGCGGCTCGCTGGATAACGCGGTGGTGATCGATGACCATGGCGTGATGAACAGTGACGGCCTGCGTTACGCCGATGAATTTGTCCGCCACAAGGTGCTTGATCTGGTCGGCGACCTGGCCCTGCTGGGCTTTCCCCTGCTGGGCCGGGTGGTGGCTGAAAAATCCGGCCATGGCCAACACCTGGGTCTCATGCAGGCGGTGGCCGCCCATCCGGAAGCCTGGGACATCGTGGCCTACGAAGGCAGCGGTGAATACCGGGTTCTGCGGCAACTGGCCCAGAGCACCAGGGCGGTGGGCGACAGGTTGCTGCCCTACCTGATGCCGCCTTCCCTGGCCTTGACCCCGGCCCATACCTGCTAAGTGGGGTTGCTCACTGGCCCGCTGCAGGCGGGACAGGCATGATCATGGCAGTTTTTTCCCGGTTAATGAACCCGTGAGGCCGCTCCTCACGGGTTTTTTTTATCTTCTGCTTCCTCAGGAAGGACTAACCCAGGCCCAGCAAGCTTTACTGCTGGACCTGGTGAAGATGATCGGCTATCCTGGCGGAGTTCAATCAATCTTGCCGGTTTCGACAAAAAATCAAACCCGGGTGATGACCCTGACAAATTTTTATCGACGGTGCGAATTGCGTTGCAGGAGGCGGGCTAATGGCGGAAAATCAAAATAAGCTGGGGTTCATCGGCGGCGGCCGGATGGGAGAAGCTCTGATCAAGGGAGTGCTGGCCGCCGGACTTTACCGCAATGACCAGATCGTGGTGGCGGAGCCTGATCCCCGCCGGCGGCAAGCCCTGCACGAATTATACGGAGTGGTGGTCGAAGCTGACGCCGGACCCTTATGGGATCACTGTTCGGTGGTGATTTTGGCGGTCAAACCCCAGGTCATGGACCTGGTTCTGAAACAAAACCGGGCCAAGATCAAGGCCGGGAAACATCTGCTGATCTCCATCGCCGCTGGCATTCCCCTGGCCTTTATCGAGGCGGCCCTGGCTCCCTGCCAGGCCAGAGTTGTCAGAGTGATGCCCAACACCCCGGCTTTGGTGCTGGCCGCGGCCTCGGCCCTGAGCTCCGGCACCTATGCCGGCGATGATGATCTTAAGCTGGCGACCAGTATTTTCGCGGCGGTGGGGGAAACCGTCGTGCTGCCGGAGTCGGCCCTGGATGCCGTCACCGGCTTGAGCGGCAGCGGTCCGGCTTATGTTTTTACCTTTTTCGAAGCCCTGATCGACGCCGGGGTCAAGGTCGGTTTGAGCCGGGAGGTGGCCGAATTGCTGGCCCGGCAGACCATCCTGGGATCCATGCAATTGGCGGCAGAAAGTTCGCAAACCCCGGCCGAATTAAGGGCCATGGTTACATCACCTGGAGGCACCACCATTGCCGGCCTGCATGCCTTGGAACGCGGGGCCTTCCGAGCCCTGATCATGGACGCGGTGGAGGCTGCCACCCGGCGCTCGGTTGAATTGGGCCGGGGCTAAACGGCTGACCCGGGCTGGCGGCAAAAGAAGCTGGAGTTGAAATGAAGGTTGGCAAGGTTGGCATTATCCTGAAGCGCGACTCCCCCGAACCTTTGCGGATCGGGCGGGAAATGGTCCAATGGTTCACCGCCCGGGGGGTGGAGGCGGTGCTGGACCGCATCGAGGCCGATCAGGATCTGCTGATCGTCCTGGGGGGCGACGGCACCCTGCTGCATGTGGCGGCGGAGGCTTGCGGTTTCGGGATTCCAGTCCTGGGGGTCAACCTCGGCGGCCTGGGTTTCCTCACCGAAGTGGCCGTCGAGGACCGCCAAGCGGTGTTGGAGAAAATTCTCACTGAAGAATTGCCCATCGAAGAGCGGATGATGCTGCGGGTGCGTCTTTGTCGCCAGGGTTTGGAACAGCCTTGGCTTAACGCCCTCAACGATGTGGTGATCAGTAAAGGCACCGTGGACCGGATGGCCGAAATGGGAGCCTGGGTCGACGATGAGTACCTCGCCACCTACCGGGCCGATGGGCTGATTATTGCCAGCTCCACCGGTTCCACCGCCTACAACCTTTCCGCCGGCGGCCCCATAGTCCACCCCAGGCTCAACGCCATCGTCGTTACCCCGATCTGTCCCTTCATGCTGGAGAGCCGGCCGGTGTTGCTGGCCGGCTCCAGCCTGGTCAGGGTGCGGATCGCCACCCGGCGCAGTGGGGAAAGAAAAGCCGATAAATTGCAGGTCATTGTCGACGGCCATCGCTTCGGAGAACTGCAGGCGGGCGATATTCTCGAAGTAGCCGCCGCGGAAAAAAGCCTCCGCCTGATCTCTTCACCCTGGAAAGGATATTTCGAAATTCTCCGGGGGAAGCTGAACTGGGGCGGAGGCCGTTGAGAAAACGTTCGGCAGCTTCAGCTTGGCGGGCGATCAGCAAGAAGCATAAATGGCCCACGGGCCGCCTGCCCGCCAAAGCCGGGCTGCCGACGGTTTAATTATTCTTTCTCTTGCAGGGCCTGATCCAGGACCTCTTTTTCCCGGGCCATGGCTTTTTTGCCCGCCTCGATGGCCGCGCTCAGGGTTTTCTTCTTTTCGTCGAGGTATTCCTTGCCCTCGCTGGCCAGGTGGCTGCCCTTCTCGATCAGTTCCTTGCCCTGATCGATCATGGCCTTGCCGCGCTCGACCGCGTTGCCGGCGTGTTCCCGGACTTCATCGGGTAGATGGCGGCATTTGTCCCGGATCTCTTCCCCGTAGCCGGCCAGCATTTCCCTGGTTTCCCGCCCCGATTTGGGGGCGACCAACAGGGCGATGGCTGCTCCCGTGACCGCTCCGGCCAGGAAGGAAAGAACGGTAAGACCTGAGTTGCAGTTTTCGTGATGATGAGTCATGTTAAACCTCCTTTTGTTGTCCGCTGATGGTTTTCAGTCTTTTTTACCGCGCAGAAATACCCGGCCGAACATCTGCAGGCCCGCGACAAGGCCGCCTACTCCGCTGATGACTGGTCGCACCGAATCTTTTAAGGCCTGGGAAGTCAGGAGCAGGGTATCGCCTGCCTGACGGACAGACCGGATCGCCAAATCCGTCTCATCCAGCTTGGCGCTGCAGTTGGCGGCCAGGAGCTCGACTTCGGCGGCCCCGGCAGTTATTTTCCGGCTCATGGGGACCAGTTCCCGCATCAGCAGGTCCAGCGATTCTTCGGCCTTTTTGTAGGTTCGTTTCATCTGGAGCAGGGTGGGGACCAGTACTGCGGTCAGAATCAGAGCTGCCCCGGCGGTGAAGATGAGAAAAAGATCCAATGGTGTCACGACAATCCTCCCGTTGTCTTGCTGCTTATCGAGATCTCCACCTGCCTGGACCAGCGTTGAACGGTGAATCTGACATTTAATTGTATCACATTTCGCTCAGGGCCAGGAAGAAGGTGACGGCTGATTTATTTTTTATGCAAGCCGTATTTCTTCATCTTGTACTGCAGCAAGCTTTTGGTAATGCCCAGGCTTTCGGCGGCCTTGGTTTGAATATTATCAGCATTTTCAAGGGCCTTTGCCACCAGTTTTTTTTCAATGGTGTTGAGAACCTCCGGCAAGGGGGTTTCTTCGGGGATCAACTGTTCCAGCTCCAGGCTCTCTCCCCAGCCGGGACCTTCCTGGTCGCCGGCGCTGTCAGGCTGGACGTCCTCCGGAGTGATGACATCTTCGCTGCAGAGCACTGCGGCTCGCTCGATGGTGTTTTCCAGTTCCCGGACATTGCCTTCCCAGGGCAGGGTGCTGAGAAAACTTACGGTTTCCGGCAGAATTCTGAGATTGGGGCGTTGCAGTTCGTTGGCGAACTTGACGACAAAATGAGCGGCCAGCATGGGAATATCGTCCACCCGCTCCCGCAGAGGGGGGAGGTGAATATGGACGACATTGAGCCGGTAGTAGAGATCCTCGCGAAAATGGCCCAGCTCCACTTCTTCCTTGAGATCCTTGTTGGTGGCGGCAATGATTCGGACATCGACCTTCAGGGTCCGGCTGCCGCCGACTCGCTCGAAGCTTCGCTCCTGGATAACCCGCA
>Ga0114946_10002706_pt1 | contig 12101 bp, 4 predicted proteins | sample WalLakDeSediment_FD_88676 | JGI IMG/M metagenome (GOLD analysis project Ga0114946, IMG submission 88676) | Lake sediment microbial communities from Walker lake, Nevada to study Microbial Dark Matter (Phase II) - Walker Lake 11/02/13 Deep Sediment | ecosystem: Environmental > Aquatic > Freshwater...
CAATAGGGCGCTACTACGAGCGGCATGGCTTTTACCCTGAATCGGTTCATGTTGATAAGATTTACCGGACTCGAGATAATATTAGGTATTGCAAGTCCCTTGGCATTCGCTTAAGCGGCCCCAAGTTGGGACGCCCACCAGAGGAACCTGATAAAGCGATTAAAAAGCAAGCCCAGCAGGATGAACTAGACCGCATAGCCATTGAAGGCAAGTTTGGAGAAGGTAAAAGAAGATACGAGCTCGACCTGATTAAAGAGAAGCTGAAAGAAAAAACGAAACAACCATCATGATCAACCTGATCGTCATGAACTTGGCCAGGGGGTATCGTGATCTTTTTGTCATTTTTTCAAAGAGCGTTTTATCATCAATTAGACCCTGTTTTATGCATTTCACCAGGCGGATTTTACCCGCTGTGACGTAAGATTTCAGGAAACAAGGGTTGTTAAGGAAGCCCTACTTAAGGTCCAGGGGTTAGTCACATTATGCAATAATAAAACCTCCTTCTTATATAAAGGATCATCCGCACATTATAAAAAGCACGACAAATTGTGAAGGCAACTCATTATTAGCGGGGTTTAAATCAGGCAAACTCATGATGAAATCCACAGGTGATGTTGATATTATACCCCTAAAAAGGTTAATTTAACCTATTTAGTTGTTTCCTACTACTTAAAAGAATTATTTAAAATATTTTTCTTTTTAGCTTATTAGCCTTAATCTATTGGCCATACCCGCGAAATAGGGGCTTAGAGCTATATATTTTAGTTACGATACTCGTGAGCGTATAATAATTAAGTTGCTTTGCTTGTTTAACAATTAACCCCTAAATATCTATCTCCAAGGAAAGCCCGCGAATAGGATCAATAATTAGTTCTTTGTCAGGATTAAGTTGATCTGTACCAAATACAGCTGGGTTCAGTGCAGCTTCGAAATAAGGTATTCCATTGTCCAGTGCTTTTTTATAGTCAACAACAAAACCCTCGCCATCTTCAACATAAATAGCCCTATCGGATAAGCGACTAGCAATAAAAGCTTTATTTATTGCCTCATAAAGCGCTTTATTCCCGGATAGATAATCATCCACCGCTTTTCGGAAATCTGCCCTTACTAAAAATCCTCCGGCATTTTCATAATAGATAAAACTTGGAACTATGGAGTTTAATGTTACCTCTTGAAAACGAGCAACAAAACTGCGGTCGCTTTCCGCAACAAAATAATAGATAGCCTCCCTGAAAGAGATAACCCCATTTTCTTCCCAACCAGAAAATCGGTAGCCCTGACCTGCTGCTGCTACCAGGCGTACATCATTTCCATGATAATAATGCCCTTCACCCGTTACCTCACCACCTTCGGCCGGTTCAGCTGCAACTGAAATAGTATAATTGTTTCGTGAAAAATAGGCTGTCAAATGGCGATCTGAACTAATACTAAAGGTATAGGACGCATTCTCTGATACTACCTGCTCATTTTCTTTCCAGCTAAGAAAATTATAACCCGGGTAAGGGTTTGCCTCAACAGTAACCTCAAAACCGCTTTCGTAGCTGCCACTACCCGTTAAAATTCCGCCAGAGGCAGGGCTTGAATCCAAAACTACTTTGAATTGTTCCATCGAAATCTCATTTATTGCACTAAAAGCATCAACCAGACCGTAACCAAAACCATGGTTTGGTGAATTAGGGTATATATTGCTTGTTAAGGGTCTTGCTGTATTTAACAATATTTGTTCCAGTTGATTAACAGTCAAAGAAGGATCAACTGATCGCAATAGGGCTGCCACCCCGGCAACATGCGGCGCAGCCATTGAAGTACCGCTCCAATAAGCATAACCGCCGTTATTATCGGCGACACGAATCGATACACCAGGCGCCACAAGATCAGGTTTGATAAAACTGCCACAGGCACCCGGCCCCCTACTCGAAAATGAAGGCAGATTGTTATATTCATCAACAGCACCGACAGCAAAGCTCTCCCTGTAGTTAGCCGGTAAGCGGATTGAGCCTGCAGAGGGTCCAAGATTTCCAGCTGAAAATACTGGAAATATCCCAGCGCTGCGCCAGTTAAGAATAGCTTGTTTAAAAACTGTGACGCAAGCAACTTGGCCACCCCAGGAATTACTAACAATATCCGGGGCCATATCCGAATTAGGCTCACCTGACCCATTTGCGTTTGGGCTTGGCGCTAACATAAATTCCATTGCCTCCAAGAGGACAGCATAAGTGCCAAAGCCAGAATCATTCATGCCTCTTGCAGCTATCCACTGCGCGCCAGGCGCTACACCAATTTGATTCTTTTTTTCCGGATCAGAACCAAGGGCGATACTGGTGACAGTTGTACCATGACCGTATAAATCATCCGGTGACATTCGGCCGTGGTATGGATCAAACCAGTTATAGCTATGATTTGGGTTATCGGGATTTTCGGGGTTATACCCGCGATACTTTGTTAATAAACTTTCATGCTCTAAATAAACTCCAGTGTCAATAAAACCGATAACCACCCCACTACCGTCATAACCTAGAGAGTTCCAGACAGCATCAGCCCCGATATGACTGATATTCCATGGAATACTATGGCTTCCACCGGTAATGGTACTGTGCTGCGAAAGACCAAACTCAACCTCCTCATTAGGCCATACTGAATCAACATCGGGCCTTTGCATGATGGCTTCTACTAGATCCGGAACCACCCGGGCATAAATTAAATTAATAATGTAGTAACTCTGATGGTCTATAACATTACCGGCAGCCATTTCCTGATCAAGGTATTCGATCAGCGCCCCCTGGCTTGAGTCGGCTTTTTTCTGTAGTGCTTCTACAACTTCTGAGCGAACCTCTTTTTGGATCAACTTGGGCTCCAAGAAAAAAGGCAACGATCGGCGGGTCCAAAAGGCTACCATACCGGTATTGGCCTGATCATTTAAAAGGATAAGTATCTCTACCTCTTCTGCCGATTCATCCAACCACTCCGGAATGCTACCTTGCGCAAAACTCTCGTCACTAAAATAAAAGAATAAAAAATGATTCACCAATAGCAGAACGATTATTAATAATGCAATTCTAAAGTGGCGGTTAGACATAAACCCACCTTCCCCGGTGAATTATATTGTTAGGAGAAGCACGCGCTAGTGCGCGTGCTTCCCAGGGCGATATTTAATAACTGCTGGAAAAACCTTAATTAAACAGATTTGCTTCATCCTACACTGCATTAGCAATCTCAGAATTTCAACTTATAGGCCGCTAGCGATTGTAGGATCTTACGGCGCCACATAATTGAAGTAGTCTATGTTTTCTGGGTATTCAAGGTTCCAGGTTCGCTCAAGACCATCTTCAAATGTTGCACCATTTCTCCAAACCCTCAGACCACCATTGTTAAGGTTCTTGGTTTGTTCTTTAACCTCAAAACGCAATATTGGATATTCAGAAGTTACTGGGTTACCAACCTGTACTGTGGTCTGAGCAGTCCAGTTAACATCCTTGAATATTACCGGTTCAAAGAATTCAATGAAGGTGTCCCCGTAAATCATCACTTCATAAGGGAACCCCGTAGAGGTAATATCAAAAGTTACATTTTGAGCTACAGCTTCTCTGGTCCAGGATGATCTGAATGCCACCCCACCATGTCCATAAATACGGTGACCATTTCCGTAGAGGATAGCAATGTTGTCATCGTTGGGAGCTAAGTTGGTGTCATTGGGAACCCCGCCAGCCCTAAACCAAAGTTCGGGGTAGCTGTTGACACGGACCATGCGCAAATCTCCTTCAAGTATTACCAGGTAATCTTGAAAATTAACTTTGTGATCTTGAATCACTACCTGGTTTAGGGTTAGCACTTTTCGGGCATCAAGGATATTCTGCACCATGATCCGTTTAAACTGATCCATCTCTGTCGAGCCGAGATTACGATGGAAGGTGAAGTTATCCACTCTTAACCTGTCTCCAAGCGTGATCGCAGCCGGACCTTGGATAAACACATTACCCCAGCCCCTGATCGTGCCCTGGACCGGGTTTTGTATCTTGCTGATAATTTCATCGTAACGTTCGGCTGTGATCAGCGGCCGGTCGGCTGTCATATCGTTCAGGATAGCAAGATTGGCTTCCAGCACAAGATCGTCGTGAAAGTTGATGATCTTATTCGGGAATACATAGAGCTGATTATCGGCAAGGTTAGTAACCCGCCGCTTAAGATTGATAACGCCCATCGTTACGCGATCAACATTGGCAATATTAACCCTGGCGTCGATCTCCAGGTTGGTGCTTAAGTGGCCCATGAAGAGCAGCCTTGAGCTATCTGCAATCGTGATGGGATTATCACCTGTTGAGCGGATAATCGCCGGTCCGTTTTGGCCGCGCACGGCACCAGACAGGTTACTTAATCCTCCACCACCATCATAGTAAACATCAACTGCTTGAAGGATCTGCTTAATCGAATTATCGATGATCAGCGAGGTGTCAGGGTTAATGAAAAAGTCTATCCGGTGACCACTATCGCCGCGAACATCCATGCCGATATTAGTACTGCCGGGATACTCCTTGGTCGAACCAAGCTGATCCTTGATATAAACCCTTCTATCCCGGACTTCAAAACGATCTAGATTATTTAAGGTCAGGTTATAAAGGGTGCAATCGGAAGCAGCATTTCCTAAAATGATCATCGCTTCGCCTGCGGTATTTCGTCCATCTACTTCACCATGAATTGTTCCCAGATCATCCTGCCATGCAAGCATATGACCAACAACTCTAAGTTCTACTGCTTCTTCAAAGATAATTTCCCGGAATTCTACATCAGCAAAGTGCACCGTCTTAAATAGCCTGATTGGCACCTCGAAAGTAAACCAGGAATTGCCGGACACTAATAGTACTTCTTCACTGTCAACACTGGCTCCACCCACAGGAAAAACCTTGTTGCCAAAGTTCAGGTCATCGATACCATAAACTCGGTTTCCGCTAAAACCACCGCTTCCACCAAGAAATACATTGGTGCCCAAAACATTGAGGTTGTCTACCCTTAAAACGGCAGTAATGTCCGCGTAGAGATCCCTATCAAAGGCCGATTCATTGTAATTTGTATTACTTAAAACGGCAAAAATCAAGCTCTCCAGGTTCATATGGGTAAATGTCACAGGAGGACTAGTCGTAGACACTGAAACTACAGAGTTCTCAGCATTGGCCCCGATGATTTTACCACGATCGGTGCTGACCGGACTTCCTTCAATATCACCAAATACAGTAATAGTTGTATTCTCTGCCAGGAAGACTCGGCGCAAAAGCTTAAGCCTGGCAAACCTGATATCTTCATTAACGTTTTGCCTGACATCGAAGGTTAACAGGTTACCCAATACAGTCAGGCTGGTACCCGGGGCATAGGTTATCGATCCCTCACCGACAAAAGAGCCGGCTCCTTCGATATTGTCAGTTGAACCGACACCAAGCCCGTCTGCACTGCTGCCGGTGTCGATAATGTAGGTTAAATTACCGGGCACATTAACCTGGTTGGCGGCAATAAAGCGGTTTGTAGTTAAAACAGGAACCTTCCTGGCAAGTGCAATATAGGTATGCACGTTTCCGGCAAAGGTTACCGGTTCTGCCACTGCATTGGAAAAACGAACATTGATACCTGCTGCACCGTCTTCGTTGATGTCCATCCGCAGCTGGCGGAAAGTCAGTCCGTCAATATTGGCTGTATTCAGGACTGTCAGCCTTTCACGGAAAACACCGTCCTTGCCCCTGATAATACCGTTTCCGTTAAGGCTGCCGGTAACCTTTACACCAAGTTCGCCATAATCAAATGCGTCAGCTGTATTATTGAGCCAGACCGGGCTGTTAAGGGTCAGGCGGTTCAGCAAGAGTGCAATGTCACGTTCATAGATTATATCGATCCTGTGTACCGCAAATTTAAGACGGCCATCGACACTGGTTCCGTCCAGATTGAGACCGTAATATTCGAAATGCCTACTGTCAATTTCTATTTTTCCGCTGCCGTGAAAACGGCCGCTGCCGGTAACTCTTGGAAGAACACCGGCTCCGTCATCAATGCCTAGAAATTCTAAGATAACATCCGGCCCAACCCGTACATCATATAAACCCGTCTGGATATTTAAAGTTGAGCCCCTGCTGACACGCAGTGGGATTCGATCATTATCAGCCTGATCGAAGGAAGCATCCCTTAGGAACACCGTACTGCTGCCGGTTATGTCAAAAACAATGTTCTCAAAGTTAATCACACCCAAATCGGCAACGCCGGGGTTCGCTCCCCTAAAAGTAACACTGGCGCTCCCCTGGGTTAGGATTCGCTCGGTACCGTTTTCACCAACAATCTTGCCATAACGGGCCGCAGTAACCACCACACCCTGGGCGGTGAACCTTAGATCAACATCATCAAGGCGCAGCTCGAAGTTATGAAGGTTGATGGTCACCGGATAGTCCACAGCGGGTAATTGATCGACAAGCGTAATATCAGCGGTAAAAGTAATCACCGGGTGCTCGTGGGCCAGCGCATTAGCCAAAGCAGAAGCGGTTCCCACTTCAACGTTTGGACCTGGTGGATCATCCCCTATTGGCACCTCGACCGCAACACCACCGGAAATCATCAGCTGTTTAACCGGTACCGGAGGTGGGTCAACTATGTAAGACGGATCTTCAGCGCGGGCCTCCAGGTAAGTTTTGCCGGCATCCAGCGCCGCTGCATAGTCAATGCACACACCATCCATATCAACGACATAGATGTCCCGGCCATTTGAGCGGGCGGCGTTAAAATGACCACGCAGCGCATCATAAAGGGCGCCATCGCCATCGAGATAGTTTTGGATTGCCTGGCTGAAATCAGCCTTGACCAACTCGCCGAATTCGTTTTCATAATAGATAAATTTGGGCAGGTTACCCTGCGCCAGCGCAGTAGATGAAAGCACGATCAAAACAGCCAGCATGATGGCAAGAGCTAGCAACTGTCTCTTTATAACATGGTTCATTATTTTTCCCTCCATAGTTATATCATTGAATCAAACTGGCACTATACTCATTCCACATAAAAATTCTTAAGGCGGCTGCAGCCGCCCCAGCATTAACTGGCCAGGGCCCGCTGCAGCTCGCACCAAAATCAGACCAGGATTATCATTGAGCCAGCTGCACAGTCAGTACTTCTACCTGCGTTATATCCGCTGTGGTTACAGTAACTGTAATGGGATCACCCACAGTGTAGCCGAGTAACAGTTCAGACTGCCAAAATGTGCCGTTATAGGTTAAATTGTTTCCGTCTGCGACCACCGACAGCGCAGTTTCGCCCGGTTTTAGATAAACTCTAACTACTGTGACTATATTTAAAAATAGTTCCGCACGTGTTTGGGTCATATCTACGACGGATGGAGTAAGATCGATAACAATGTTATTTACCAGGTCATTTATCGTGACTTGATTGGGGAAGATGAACCTCCAACGATGATCATTTGGAGCCGGCAGCTGTACTGCCGATTCCCCTAAGATAGTAACCGCGGTAACCTGATCCTTGTAGATGTTCTTGATCGTAATCGTCACTTCATAATCGCCAAATACGTTCTGTACAATCAACGGCTCCCCTTCCATCTCAATTGGCCAGACATGAGCTGCCAGGACTGGGCCTTTTGCAGCGCTGGTTGCTGATCCGCTGTAGCCTCCGGTACCCGTAGCAACCACTTTAAGATACTTGCCAACATTAGCAGCAATCGGTGTATAGGTTGTGGATGTGGCCCCGGGGATATTACTATAGATGCCGCCTAGTGTGTCGGAGATGGTCCACTGGTAAGTAGCCGTGGCTCCTGCAGGGCTCAGCGCCCCGACCAGCAAAGCGTTGCCGACCCGGGGATCGCCCTGGATCGGCCCGATACCCGTAAGCGGCGTTACCGCCAATACAGGGCCGGCAGCAACGCTGGTTATCGTGCCGCTGTAATTACCTGTACCGGTAGCAACCACTTTGAGATACTTGCCAACATTAGCAGCAACCGGTGTGTAGGTTGTGGATGTGGCGCCAAAGATAATACTATAGGAACCACCTACTGTGTCGGAGATGGTCCACTGGTAAGTAGCCGTGGCTCCTGCCGGGCTCAGCGTCCCGGCCAGCAAAGCGTTGCCGACCCGGGGATCGCCCTGAATCGGCCCGATGCCTGTAAGTGCGATCGTCGACGTTACTATAACATCGGCCTCAGCCATCAAATTAAGCGGGTTGGTTATATTAGTGGGCAGAACCAGATCTCCGCCGCAGGAGTAAGTACCCGGTAAACTCGGATTATAGATAACTCCCGGTGCAGTCTGCCAATTTATAACCCCAAGTAATACATCAAAACCATTACTCAGCTCAACCATAACCGTTGATGGGAAAGGGATGCTGCCAAATGGCGTTCCCAAAGCAACGGTTACTGAGCTTAGCGGATAAACACTAACTATCTCTAAGGGTTCACTTGTAACAATTACTGCCAGGGTAGCTTTGCGGTTTTGCGGGTTTGTGATGTTCGAGCCCAGTGGCGGCATAATTGTTCCGGAAAAAACATACAGGCCAGGGTTATTGCCATTATAGACAGGTGTGCCGTTATCCCATGTGACCGCCATATTCATTTCATTACTGGTAGTGCCGTCCTGGTAATAAACACGAACACTAGCCGGTAAGGGTACATTACCAATCGCAGTCCCTACCGGAACGGTTAATGCAGGCAGCGCATCAACCCCGGTGATCACTCTACTCGGGCTAAAGTTGGCAACCAGCGTAGTATTGGCCGCCGGCATAGTGTAGAAAAAGGTTGCAAAACGGCTGACTTCCGTACCTTGCCTGGTCCAATTGTCAAAAGTATAACCAGCGTTAGGCACAGCTCTGACCAGAATTTGAGCACCCTCGCTGTAGTTACCGTCTCCGTAAACCATCCCTCCCTGCTCTGGATTAGATCGCAGGGTCAGGCTATAGGGAGTCGGAGCCGGGCCGGGGAAAGGCCAGGGATCGCGCAGGAGAAATGATACTCTGGCAATCGCCGTTAAACCAGCCGGGTTCCTTACCCCACTTGGCAAGTTGATCAATGACCCTTTAAAGAGGTACTCACCAAAAACCATAGGATTGTATGCAGGCGTTGATACCCTTTCCCACCGGACGCCAATATTCCTCTTTAAGCCACCGGCAAAGTTAGCTTCAACGGTACTGGGGTGATTAATGTCAGCAAGAGCTGTGCCAATCGGCACCCTGACTACAGCATCGTTTAAGCTGATAATCGGCATTGGGTATGAGTCTATTATACCTAAGGCTATTTTCATGATTTCTACGGCGTCGCTGATATTAATATCTCCATCATTGTTAACGTCAGCAGCTAATAATTGTACTGCAGTTAATGGCGGAAACTGCAAACCCAATATGTGTTTTTGAACCATAACAACATCCCTGACATCAATTTTGCCGTCGCCATTGACATCACCGGCAACATAATCCGGAGCAGCGCTAGCAGCAGAAGCAAAGAGCAATACTGCTATTACGACGGCAAGAAATATCAGGACACGTCTGGCACCATACCTTTCCACAGGCTTTATTGTCATCTCGATCCATCCTTTACTTTTAGTTTTCAAGCCCGGGCAGCAAACCTTACCCAACTGCCCATCTTCTTTAGTTTAAAGGTGAGGGGTGCAGCGGCGGTTTTGTCCACCGCCGCACCCGAATAGGTTTTACCTTATTCTTAACAACTTACGGATTTAAGGTTATGCTACCCCTAATCTCTCCTCTTTCATCTTCGACAGTGTAAGCGCCCCTGACTAAATTCTCCCTAAAGTCAATTCGAAAACCGGCTGCTGGGAAAACAGCTGTGATTCTATCGTTGTTGTCAAGAGGCGGTATGACCTTACCGTTGAAAGCTTCCGGGTAGGACATTTGAAGCAGCCATCCTTCATTGGTTTCTATAACATTGCCCTCGCTGTCAGTCAGTTTGACCACCAGTGTTCGTGGTAATTCTGCTGTAATGACGAACTTGCTTGGCAGACCAGGGGCTATGTTAATAGTGGTTGTCGCGCGATGGTCCACACCATCTATCCTGACAAACAAGCCGAGACCAGTACCAGCCTTTTTAGCGCGGATGAAAACTTCATCGGCAACACCATTTCTAAAGACAAGTGTTTTAACCTCCCGATCCAGGATTGTACCATCAGCCATCCTGGTAGTTATCTCGGCACGGACAATATCGTTATAGTCCTCATGTATGCGACCATCAAGCATAGCTTTAATGTTGAGATAAATATTTTCGCCAGCTGTATATGATCCGCTTAATCGATCAGGCTGGATTATTAAATCTCTGTAATCGCGAATAACATAGATTGATCTAAAAACACTGTCGACAAAAGCACGATCGCTTTTTCGCTGTAGTCTGAAGGATATCGAATCAAAAACCTTGGTTGTAGTATCTCCGGATGTGATGCGAATACCGGTAGACCCAGCTCTAGTCGGCGAATAAGGGTGATTGTGCAAAGGAGCACTAAGGTATATATCCCCTTGCGAGCTCTTTATTGTCACTATTTCAAAATCTCTATCAGCCTCGGCAGGGCTAACCACTCTGCCAAACTGATCAACTATCCTTAACCTGATTACGGTAGATGTAAAGGGGCGTAAAGTGGTTAACGGTTCTGTAACTACCTCCAACCTGTAAGGCAGGCGTTCTTCAACGTTGAGAAATTTGTTACCCAAAACGCCATCCGGTATGCCCAGAACAGAAATGATCACCGGACCCTTGTTGACGAACCTCTCGATAAGGATATACTGCTTGCCATCGAACCAGGCAAAGCGCAGGTTGCTGTTAGAAACTACCGATTGGTCTGATGAATAAAGCCGAACATTGGCCCCGTTATCCAGGATCATTGGGTTGCCGTTTTGATCCTTGGCGGTAAAGGGTATTCTGACGTTGGTGAGATCCCTGGTCAGAACGGTTCTTAGCGGAGGCAGGATTATATCGCCAAAGGTTATGGAACCAAGCTGAATTTGCGGGGTTACCGGAATTGTTACCGTCTCTTCGATACCGGTTGCCCGGTGGACAAAGGTAACCCTGATTTGATCGCCCACGCTGAAGGCGTGGCGCTGGATAGTAGTGGTATTACCATCACGTATTTCAACGTGCGGAATTCTCAAGCGGGTATCGATATAAAAATGTGCTGTCGGATCAAAGTTAATCGTAACCGGAGTGTGAGTGGTCAGGTTGTAAGCAGTTGTGGTGAAAGTGACTGCAATCATGGGCAGGTCATTGCCGTATTGATCGACCAACCTGATCCGCAAAGGCGCTCTTGCAGTATTAACCGGCAGCGAGGTGGCCTCGATTTTGACGTTAACTGCAGAAGCGGCAGTAAAAACAACATATCCGTTATAGGGCGGGGTTATACCTTCGACTTCCACCGAGTAGGTGGCGGCACTAAAACTCAAATTAAGGAGCCTAGAAACCTTAGCAACATTTCCGTCCCAGGTAACCAAGGTGGGCACCTCCAGGTTAGATACGTTGCGAATGGTAATAGTAAGTGCCGCTTTTTCAGCCACCGACGGCGTGTCGAAAAACTCAACAGCTATCGTGTGCGATGCAATCGCCCGGACACTCTTGACCCCCGGGGTTGACGGACCAGCCGGGAATTCGCTAATTAAACCAAGCGAATACTGCATGATCAGGGTGGCATCCCTGACATTGATGACACCGTCACCATTTACGTCAGCCACAGCCTGCTGGGCAGTAGTTAAGTTTTGCGTAAGAATGTGCTTTTGGACCAATACAACATCCGCGACATTTATTCTCCCGTCCCCGTTAACATCTCCCATCATGGCAGCTAAAGCAGCTGACGAAGATAACAATAGGAAAAGCAACACAAATAGTAAGACCAGCATTAGCTTAAAACCTATTTTATTTCTTAACTTAATCTCTGGCATCTGCAAAACCTCCTCGTATGACATCTAAACTTTGAATCAAGTTTGTTTCAATAAGTAAAAACCTCTTGTCTTCATATTTTAAAGGCAACATGTCGGATAGCATTATTAATGACAATTCAATTCTCCACCTCCATATCGCCGCAACTCCTTCATTGTAAGATTAAGACATCGCCGTCTAAAAACTAAAAGCTGAAAAACCACCAGGGTCC
>Ga0114946_10002707_pt1 | contig 12100 bp, 5 predicted proteins | sample WalLakDeSediment_FD_88676 | JGI IMG/M metagenome (GOLD analysis project Ga0114946, IMG submission 88676) | Lake sediment microbial communities from Walker lake, Nevada to study Microbial Dark Matter (Phase II) - Walker Lake 11/02/13 Deep Sediment | ecosystem: Environmental > Aquatic > Freshwater...
CGATCTGTTGGCACGGATCACATCGCCCCATGAGTTCTTCGGTTTCCAGATGGGCACCGATCGCAAGATGGCCCGCTGGGACAAGATTGTCGACTATTTCTGGCAACTGGATGCGGCATCGCCCCGAATCAAGGTGGTCGAGCTTGGCAAGAGTACTGAGGACAACCCGTTTTTGCTGGCTGTGATTTCGGCGCCCGAGAACCTTGACAACCTGGAACATCTGCGCCAGATCAACCTTAAGCTTGCCGACCCGCGCGGTCTGGCTGAGAAGGAGGTTGCCGGTCTCGTCAAGGAAGGCAAGGCGGTTATCTGCCAGAGCATGAGCCTTCACGCCTCGGAGATCGGCGGCACCCAGATGACGCCGGAGCTGGCGCATGAGCTTCTGACCCGCGATGACGAAGAGACCCTCCGGATTCTCGATAACGTGGTCTTCCTGATGGTGCCGTGCTTCAACCCGGATGGGCAGATAATGGTGACCGATTGGTACAACAAGTGGTTGGGAACGGAGTACGAAGGTTGCCCGCTGCCGTGGCTGTACCAGAAGTACACGGGTCACGATAACAACCGCGACGCCTATGCGCTCAACATGCCGGAGGCGCAGCACATGGCCGGAGTGCTGTTCCGGGACTGGAAGCCGCAGGCCTACCAGGACCATCATCATATGATGACCGACAGCGCCCGGTACTCTATCGCCCCGTACTGCAATCCAATCCACCCCTACGGCGACCCCCTGATCTGGCGTGAGCATGCTTGGTATGGCGCCCATATGGCCTACAAGCTTGAGGAGGCCGGCAAGAAGGGGATCATCAACGCCGCGATCTTCCCTGGCTGGGGCCACCTAGGTTTTCACTGGATAACCATCTACCACAACATCGCCGGCATGCTTACCGAATCGGCCAGCGCCAAGCTGGCGACGCCCCTATATGTACACCCCAGCCAGCTGACCGGGACCGGCATGTTCTCGCCTAAGACCTTCCCCAAGTACGAGGCGCTGACCAATTTCCCGAATCCCTGGGAAGGCGGCTGGTGGCACCTACGCGACATCGTGGAGCAAAAGAAGATATCAGCCTGGGCCTTGCTGGACCTGGCGGCCCGGCACAAGGAGACGGTGCTCTGGAATGCCTACCACAAGGCGACCCGCCAGGCCGAACGGGGCGCCGCCGACAAGGTCAAGGCTTACTGCATCCGGCCGGACCAGCACGATCCATTGACTGTGCGCAAGCTCGTGCAAAAGCTGCTCGCCCAGGGCATCGAGGTCCGTGAGGCCGCCGAGGCCTTTGACTGCGATGGGCGGTGCTTCCCAGCCGGTACCTGGTTGGTCCCGTTGGCGCAGCCTAAGATGGGGCTGATCAAGACTTTGCTGGGCCGGACTGCTTACGTGGACAACTACTTCAGCCGGAGGCCCGACGGCTCACCGATGGTGTTTGATACCGCAACGGATACGATCGCTGAGTTCATGGGGGTCGAGGCGGTGCCGGTAGGAGGCCTGCCGCAGGTCGAGGCTGGCGCGGCATCTGTGGCCCTGACGTGCGGGCCGGAGACTGGTTGCCGCTGCGTTGCCGCCGCGGTGGCTTCGGGCGCGGCCGGCTGGCTCCTGGATTGCCGCCAGAACGACGCCTACCGCGTGGTCAACCGGCTGCTGGCAGCCGGCGTCGCCGTCAGCAGGTTGAGCGAAGGCACTTGTGTGGGGCCGGCCTGTTACGGCCCTGGCGCGTTCTGGGTGGAGGCCGGGGAGGGTGCGGCGGAGATCCTCAATGCGGCAGCCGTTGGGCTGGGGGTGTGCGCTCAGGCGGCACCGTCGGCTCCGAAGGCGTCAATGGTTGCCGTATCCGCCAAGCGGGTCGGCATGTACCAGCGCTACTACGGAGGCAACATGGACGAGGGTTGGACGAGGTTTGTCTTTGACAGCTTCGAGTTTCCCTATCAGACGATTATGGACGCGGATGTCAAGGGCGGTGACCTTAACGAGCGGTTCGACGTCATCGTGCTGCCGGCCGACCATAAGGAGATAATGACGGACATCACCAAGGCCGACCGCAAGGACCCGCGGGTACAGATGTTCCTGCAGTTCTACGGGGTCGGCGCGCCGCCCGAATACCGCAGCGGGTTCGGTGAGCAAGGGGTGGCGGCGCTGCGCGAGTTCGTGGCCAAGGGCGGCAGGCTGGTGACTATGGGGCTGGCGAGCGGGCTGGCAATCGATGCCCTTGGTCTCGCAGTGCGCGACGTAACGGCCAACCTGGACGGTAACAAGTACTACAGCAAAGGCAACACCGTCCGCGTCAAGAGCGACCCGGCGGATCCCCTGGCGTGGGGCATGCCGGAGGAGTTCCTGGCTTTGAGCTGGGACAGCCCAGTGTTTGATATCACCGAGCGCTTTCATCCCGACCAGTACCGCGTGGTCGCACACTACCCGGATGGGGGCATCCTCGAAAGCGGTTGGCTGGTCGGTGAGGAGGTCATTGCCGGTAAGCCGGCGATGGTCGTCGCCCAGCACGGGCAGGGCGAGGCCGTGTTGATCGGCATCCGGCCACAGCACCGGGGCCAGATGCACGGTACCTTCAAACTGCTTTTCAACTGCCTGTTCTAGGAGCTTTGGCGCACAAGGCACAGGACCTGGCCAGGTCCTGTGCCTTGTGCATCCTGTTGTCCAATTACCTGACCACGGCGGCGCTCGGCATCCGAGCATGCGCGGCGGCTCGACGCTACGGGCGGCAGCCTGCGGCCGAGCATCGAGCGCCTAAGCCAGGAGGTCTTGCCACATCCTCAGGTACCCTTCCTTGTCATAAACCGGCTTGTAGCTGGCGATGACCTGCCGGGCCACCTCGGCCTGGTCGCCCCAGAGCAGGTCGATGACCGTTCCTGCGATGACCTTGGCCGATGCCACGTAGCTTAGATACTCGTCTTGGACCGCGACGTTCTCGCTGTGGCCCTGGCCTTTGACGCCCGCCACGCTCAAGGTGGCAGCCGGCATCAGGTGAGATACGTCGCCGAGGTCGCCGGATGCGGTGATATGGCCTCTTTCGCCGACTAGGTCAGCGCCCACTATCGCCGCGGCGTTGGCACGGCACACCGCATCCAGGGCGGGTGCCGGTACCCGGGGCAGATAGCCGGGCAGGGTGGCGATGTCCACTTCGGCGCCGACCGCCAGTGCGCCAGCCTTCAGGGCTCTGTCCACCTTGGCGGCGGCATCGATGATCGACTCCATCGTTTTGGCCCGGACGTACATCTCGAGTCGCACATCAGCCGGGACGATGTTCACCAAGTCGCCGCCCTTGGTCATGATCGGGTGGATACGCACGGTGTCATCATCGCGCAGGCTCTCGCGCTGCGCGTGGATGCCCAACAGCCCCAGCATCGCCGCATTGAGGGCGTTGACGCCTAGATGAGGCGCCCCGCCGGCATGCGCCTCGCTCCCCTTGTAGCGGACGAACTTGCCCACGAACCCGTTGCTGGTGCCGCCGACGCCCATCTTGACCGGTGAGGGCTGTCCTCGATCTTCGAATATGGCATGGATCATCAGCGAGATGTCGACGTCATCCATCTCACCCTGCTTGATCCACTCCTGCTTGCCGCCGAGAAAGCTGATCTTGCCCTCCCGGCGAAGCCGGCTGCGGTACTCGATTTCCACGTACTCCTCGGCCGGAACGGCGACGAAGACGACATCCCCGCCAAGATGCCGGGCGGCTGCCGAGTCGACCAAGCCCATGGCCACGCCCAGCATCATCGCCACCTGCCCGTTGTGCAGGCAGGAGTGGGCCGCCCCGGTCAGGGGGTCGGCGTGCGGATGCCCCGGGCAGAGTACCGAGTCGAGCTCCCCGATGACTGCGACGCTAGGTGGTCTTGGGTTGTGCGGCGCCCGGGCCGCGAGCTTGCCTGCAACCCGGGCCTTGAGGCCCGTTATCCCCAGCCCACTGCGGTAGTCAAGCCCCAAGGCGGCAAACTTCTCAGCCACCTTGCCAGCCGTGCGGTGCTCCTTGTAGCCAAGCTCCGGATGGGCAAATATGTCCCGGCCGAACTCGATGATCTCGTCGACCCGCCGGTCGATCGCCGCCCAAACCCTCTCCTTGAACTCGTCCTTTTGGTTTGACATGGGCCCGCTCACCTCGCCGTCGGCCTAATCAGTCCCAGAGGACCACGGTGGCGCTGTCGCGACCGCCCTTTTGCGAACGCGACGTAACCGTGACCTCGTGGGAACCGGCATCGTCGGGCACCTGGACCAGCCACTCAACGACTCGCTCATGGCGGGCGGGCCGGGCGCCGAACAGCCCGCCGGTGGTGGACCACTTGCCTTCAAGGTGCCCCACGTCGGTGACTCGGCTGCCGCCGAGCAGCTCAGCCCCGTCGGGGATATCGATCCGCACCGTTACCGGACGGGCTATACCAAGCTTGATGGCTTGCTGGGTCAGGTTGGTGGACAGCCATCCCTCGTTGCACACCGTGGCGCTTACCTGGTAGAGCCCATTGCCCAGTGAGCTGGTTTCGGTGCTGGTGATGCGCACCAGCGGCGAGAGCGCGGCGTGCTTCAGGCAGAACAGGTGCGTCCTTTCGATTTCCCCAAGCAGCATATGCGGCGGTGGGTTTTGCCAAGTGTACTTGAACTTCCAGCCGCCTAGCTCCACCCGGCCCAGTTGTGGATGGTCGAATGGCCGCCAGGGCTCGAAGCCCTGCCCGTCGAGGGTCTCGTCGTTGTACTGGAGCAGCTTGACATCGTCTTGCTCTTCTCGTGAGGTAAGAAAGCCGATGAAGTCGGTCACCTTGACCCCGGCCTTCTCAGCCAGACTCCACAACTCGATGCAAAAGACATACGCGCCGAGGTCCTGGTACCACCAGTCCTTGGAGTTGCCGTGGCGGGGGTTCTTCTTGTCCAGAGTGAGCCCCTCGAACACCGAGACCGATTCATATCCGGTAATCTCAGTGCCGATCTTGCCGATCGCCCGGTAGGCGGCAAGGTCGCGGTCGTCCATCTCGGTGTCCGGCTTGGTCACAAAGGTACGGATGATGACCCCGCTGAACGTGTGGTAGGTCATCACCCCGGTCAGGTTGGGATGGTCGCGCCAGAATTCGGCCAGGGCCCGGTTCTCTGGTTCGCAGAGCGGGTAGGGGCCTGCACCGTCCTGGGTTACCGCGAAGTTGGATGGCCAGTTGCGGTTGAAGTCCAGGTTGTAGCGCGGCGGCGCCAGCTTGATTTCGCCGCCCTTGTAGTTGCGGATCAGCCCTTCCGGATACAGCCGGTAGAACGGGCCGACCTGGTCGCCGGGCTCGCGCTTGCGCATGAGCCGTTGGTCCTTGCTCGAGACCTTCCACTCTCCTTCGTAATCCTCGACGCGCATCTGCAGAACCCAGCCATCACCGTCAACATCATCCGGGTAGAGCCCGTCAGTCTCCAGCCACTCCTCGTCCGAGTAGGGGAACGGGCGCATGCTGCTGCGCACGGCGTGGGGGGTGGTCAGATAGTACTCGGCGCCATCGGCCGCAACACGTGGGATAACGTATATGGCCCTTGTGTCCAGAAGCTCCGTCACGAAGTCATCGTCGCCGTAGTTGGATAGGAGGTAGTGGGCGTTGTATAGGGCCGTGGCGCACCCGGTGACCTCGCCGCCGTGGGTGTTGCCGTCGATTTGGAAGCCGGGCTTGTCCCCGGCCGGGCCCGTGGCGAGGTTGGTGATCTCCAGGCACCAGATCTCGCGGCCCTGGTAGGTCGGGCCGATTGAGTACAGCCGGCAGAGATCAGGATGCGCGGCCGCCAGCTCGTGCAGCACCTTGGTCAGCTCATCGTACTTGTGGTAGACGTCCCAGCGGATCTTGGTTTTTTCGGGCACTTGCAGGCCTCCTCATCAGGGGTATGGTTCGGCGCACGAAAGTTATCCCGGTGGTCTTTCTCGCCGGCGGTGCCGGACCCCTGCGACATCTTATGCCCAGCCAACCGAAACCGGTCAGCAGGAATGATAGTTGACGCAAGCGAAGCAACCACGAGTAACTTCGGGCAGCTAAATTTCCCCGCATTCACCAACACCAACGATGAGGAGGTAGATGCATGCCAGGCAAGATAACCTCGCCCGAGTCCTTCTTTGGTCACCAGCTTGGTGCGGACCGCAAGATCGCCAGCTGGGATCGGATTATCGACTATTTCGGGCAACTGGCGCAGGAGTCGGACCGGATCAAGGTCGAGGAACTGGGTAAGTCCTGTGACGGCCACCCGTTCCTGCTGGTGACGATATCGTCGCCGCAGAACCTGGCCAACCTGCCGCGCCTGCGCGAGATCAGCGCCCGCCTGGCCAACCCGGCCGGCTTGAGCGAGGCTGAGGTCGGGGCGCTCGTGGCCGAGGGCAAGGCGGTCATCGTCCAGACCATGAGCCTACACGCCAACGAGATCGGCGGCACCCAAATGGCTCCGGAACTGGCCTACGACCTGCTAACCCGCGACGATGCCGAGACCACCGCCATCTTGGACAATGTCGTGTTCCTGATGGTGCCTTGCTTTAACCCTGACGGCCAGCACATGGTGACCGATTGGTACCAGGAGACTCTGGGCACCGAACACGAGGGCGGCACGATGCCGTGGCTGTACCACAAGTACTGCGGCCACGACAACAACCGTGATGCCTTCGCGCTCAACCTGCCCGAATCGCAGTACCTGGCCAGGCTGATGTTCCGGGAGTGGTACCCGCAGGCTTATCAGGACCACCATCACATGGGCAGCTACGGAGCCCGGCTGTATGTGGCGCCGTACTGCGACCCGATTCATCCTCATGGCGACCCGTTGATCTGGCGGGAACACGCCTGGTACGGCGCACATATGGCCTACAAGCTCGAGGAGGCGGGCAAGACCGGCATCCTCAATGCGGCGCAGTACGCGGGCTGGGCCCACATGGGCTTTCACTGGTTGACAATCTACCACAACATCGCCGGGATGCTTACCGAGTCGGCCAGCGCTCGCCTGGCGACGCCGCTCTACATCCATCCGGGCCAGTTGGAGGGGCCGCATGGCAGAACGATGCCGGTTTACCAGGCCCAGACCAACTTCCCGCACCCCTGGCCTGGCGGTTGGTGGCGCCTGCGCGAAATCGTGGAGCAGCAGAAGATCTCGGCGTGGGCCCTGCTGGACATCGCCGCACGCTTCAAGGATACGGTGCTCCACAACGCCCATCGCAAAGCGACCCGGCAGACCGAGCGCGGCGCCGCCGACGCCGTTGGGTCGTTCTTGATCCCGCCAGCACAGCATGACCCGCTCACCGTGCGCAAACTGGTGCAGATCTTGCTCAACCAGGGCATCAAGGTCCAAGAGGCAACAGCCCCTATTGCTGAGGGCAACTGCACCTATCCCGAGGGCACCTTTGCCGTGGACGTTGCCCAGCCTAAGATGGGTGTGATCAAGACGCTGCTTGCGCGGACCCACTTCCCGGACAATTACTGGACGCGCAAACCGGACGGCACCCCCATGATCTATGACACCACGACCGACACGGTGGCCGAGTTTATGGGCGTTGCGGCCGTCCCAACGGGCGTGACGCCGGGTGCCGGGTTCACCGAGGTCGCTGAGCTGGCGCCGCCGCCGGTGGTGTTCGAGGCGCCGGGGTCGGGCTGGTATCTCGACCCGCGGCTCAACGACTCCTTCCTCGTCGTCAACCGCCTGCTGGCGGCTGGTGCGCGTGTTTGGCGAGTGGACGGACCGACCGCTTGCGGCCAGGTCAGCCTGCCCCCAGGCGCGTTCTACGTCGAGGCCGCCGGCGTGGATCCGGAGGCCGCCCAAGCGCTGGCGCGGGAGACGGGGGTCGGCTTCCATGCCGCCACCGGCGATCCAGGAGCGCTCAAGCGGCCCGTCAAGCAGCTGCGCATCGGCATGTACCGGCGCTACTGGAGCGGCAACATGGACGAGGGTTGGACCCGCCTGCTGCTCGAGAAGTACGAATTTCCATTCGAGACGATCAAGGACGCCGATGTGCTGGCCGGCGAGTTGCGCGACCGGTTTGACGTCTTGATCCTCCCGGCTGATCCCAAGGAGGCCTACATCGGGCCGCACCACTTCAAGGACAGCCCGAAGGTCAAGATGATGCTCCGGTGGATCGGTGACATGCCTGAGCAGTACCGGAGTGGTTTCGGCCCAGATGGCGTCAAAGCGATCGGCGAGTTCGTCGCCGCCGGCGGCAAGGTGGTTGCCTTCGATCAGGCCTGCGAGCTGTTGATCGATGCGTGCGGCCTAGGCGTGCGCAACGTGGTGGATGGTTTGGACACCAAAGCTTACTCGACGCACGGCGCGACGCTGCACGTCACGGTGGACAACGCCCATCCGACGGCCTACGGCATGCCGGCCGAGGCCCTGGCGCTAAACTGGGACAGCCCGGCGTTCGCCATCGAGGACCGGGTCCGGGCCTACAACTACGCCCGCGTCGTCGAGTACGTGGAGCGCGACGTGTTGCGGAGCGGCTGGCTCATCGGTGAGGACCACATCGCCGGCAAGACCGCGATGGTGGTCGCCGAGGTGGGTAAGGGCCAGGCGGTGCTGATTGGCTTCCGGCCTCAGTTCCGTTGCCAGACCCACGGTACGTTCAAGTTGCTGTTCAACTCGCTCGTCTAAGTCCGGGCCGGTGCGGGATGCCGCAGAGGTCGGACCGAGGTGGCTCAAGGGCCGGGGTGGCAGGAGAGTGGCCGCCCCGGCCCTTGCCGCTGTCGTGGCCCCCGGTCCGAGCAGGAGCGCCGCCCGCCGTGGCCAAATCTGCCCGGGTAGCCCAACACGTTGCGCATGGCCGCAAGCCATGAGCAGTCGACTATTCAGAGGAGGCTGGTAGATTGACCAAAGGAAAGGTTGCCGTCCAGTACATCGACGACAACGCGGCGACGCTGAGCAGCCTCAGCGATCGGATCTGGGAGCTGGCCGAGGTCGGCCTGCAGGAGCACAAGTCCGCCGCGGCGCAGGAGGAGTTCTTGCGGGCCGAGGGATTCGCAATCGACTCCGGAGTGGCCGGTATGCCGAGCGCGTTCGTGGCCACCTGGGGTCAGGGCCGGCCGGTGATCGGTTTCCTCGGTGAGTACGATGCTCTCCCCGGCATCTCGCAAAAGCCTAAGCCCACCAAGGAACCACTGCGGGAGGGAGCCCCCGGCCACGGCTGCGGGCATAACCTGCTGGGCGTAGGCGCCCTGGCCGCGGCCATCGCCCTCAAGCGGGAGATGGCGGCCGGCGGCCTGGCCGGCACCGTCCGCTACTACGGGTGTCCGGCCGAGGAAACCCTGGTCGGCAAGGTCTTCATGGCCCGCGAGGGTGCCTTCGGCGACGTCGATGCCGCCATCACCTGGCATCCGTCATCGCTCAATGCCGCCTGGAACAGCAGCTCCAACGCTATGAACTCGGTCAAATTCACGTTCCACGGCCGGACGGCCCACGCCGCCGGCGACCCGCACAACGGGCGCTCGGCGCTCGACGCCGTCGAGTTGATGAACATCGGCGCCAACTACCTGCGTGAGCACATCATCGAGAAAGCCCGCCTCCACTACGTGATCACCGACGGCGGCGGTGAGCCCAATGTGGTGCCGGCGCACGCCGAGGTCTGGTACTACGTGCGCGCACCCGAGCGCGCTCAGGTCGAGCACATCTATGACTGGATTCTGGACATCGCCAAGGGCGCCGCCCTGATGACCGGTACGAGCTTTGACCTCCGGATGCTGGCCGCCTGCTACAACTACCTGCCGAGCCTGACGATCAACCGTCTGATGCACGAACACATGGAGGCCCTGGGCGCGCCGCAGTGGACCCAGGAGGAGCTTGAGTTTGCCCGCCAGATGGGCCAAAGCTTTGCCCCCGGCCAACGAGAGGCGGCCCTCAAGGCGGCCAGAGTGCCCAAAGACGTATATGGGCAGTTGATCAATGAAACCATTCTGCCGTGGCGGGAGGATGAGCCGCCGATGGCCGGCTCCACGGACGTCGGCGATGTGAGCTGGGTCACACCGACCGGACAGTTCGGCACCGCGTGCGGCGTCCTGGGACAGCCCGGACACTCCTGGCAGGTCACGGCCTGTTCAGGCATGAGCATCGGGCACAAGGGCATGCTCTTTGCCGCCAAGGCCATGGCGCTGGCCGGTCTGGACCTCATGACCGACCCGGCGGCGCTTCAGGCCGCCCGCGACGAGTGGGCCGCCGCCACCAGCGAGCAACCGTACCAGTGCCCGCTGCCCGCGGGTCTCCAGCCGCCGCTTGACCAACTGCCCAAGCATTCAGACTAGGAGTTGAGGAGGAAGCGCCGTGAGTGAAATGGCACGTACCTACCAGCCCGCCGAGGCCTACCGGGCCAAGATCCTGCCCGAGCGGGCGCGGGCCGCGGTTCGCAACCGTTGGTTGGCCAGACGGTTGGAGACCGTCCTACCCGAGGTGATGGCCCGCGAGGGCTTTGACTGCTGGATCGTCTCGGCCCGCGAGTACAACGAAGACCCGGTGATCATGAGCCTGCTGCCTGAGCCGTACATGTACGCCCGCCGCCGGACCATCCTGGCCTTCTTCCGCCAGCCGGACGGGGCGTTCGAGCGCATGACGCTGGCCCGTTATCCGATTGTGGGCCCGGACGAGCGGTCGGACGTCCTCTTCACAGGCCCGACCGCCGGTGGCGGGGCCGGGGCTGGTCCCCAGCAGTTCTACGAGACGGCTTGGGATCCGGCCGCAGAGGAGCAATGGGCCTGTCTTGCGCGCCTCGTCCGCGAGCGTGACCCGCAGACCATCGGCATCAACGTCTCGGAAACCTTTGCCTTCGGTGACGGATTGTCCAAAGGCGAGCATCAGCAACTGGTCGCCGCTTTAGGCCCGGAGCTGACCGCGCGGACCAAGGGAGCCGAGCGCGTAGCCGTCGGCTGGTTGGAGCGGCGCCTGCCCGAGGAAATCGACACCTACAGCGGCATCGTCGAGATCGCGCACGCGATCATCGCCGAGGGCTTTTCGAGTCGAGTCGTCCTGCCCGGTGTCACCACGACCGACGACGTTGTCTGGTGGATGCGGCAAAGGGTAACCGATCTCGGCCTGCGCTCCTGGTTTCAGCCCAGCGTGACGATCCAGGCGCCCGACATGGGAGCGCCAGCCTCGGGTGGTCGGGGCGGCCCGCGCCGCAAGGTCATCCGGCCCGGTGACTTGCTCCATTGCGACTTCGGGCTCGTCTACCTTGGGCTATGCACCGACAACCAGCAAAACGCCTACGTGTTGAAACCGGGCGAGTCCGCACCGCCGGCCGGGCTGGAGCAGGCCTTGGTCGCCGGCAACCGCCTGCAGGACATCCATCTCGAAGCGATGGTCCTGGGCCGCACCGGCAACGAAATCCTCAGCGCGGCGCTGGCCCAGGCCCGGCACGAAGGCCTGAGGCCGCAAATCTACACCCATCCGCTCGGCTATCACGGTCATGCCGCCGGACCGACGATCGGCCTCTGGGACCAGCAGGATGGGGTGCCGGGTCGCGGCGACTACGAGCTGTTTGACGATACCGGTCACTCAATCGAGCTCAACGTCAGCTTCGACGTGCCCGAGTGGGATGGGCAGACCGTCCGGATGGCGCTTGAGGAGGACGCGGTGGTCACGGGCGGCCAAGCAATCTGGCTTGACGGCCGGCAGACCAAACTACACTTGATCGGCTAGTGACCGGACGGCCGGGGCCGTCGCCATGAACGGTTTCGTCGCAAAGTCGTCGAGACGGGGTGCGCTTGGCGATGCCCCGGCCTTGGTTTGCCATGACCATCGGTTCGATCGAAAAGGAAGCCCGTGCCCGCCCGGCTAACATAGGGAGGTATCTTATCGAGGCGTCCGGGAAGCCGTTTGGGCCTGCGGGCGCCAGGGAGGGGCTTACGTGAGCGAGCTCTTGTTGATCGTCGATTTCGGAGGCCAGTACACGCAGCTGATCGCGCGGCGCGTGCGCGAGCTCAAGGTCTACTCGGAGATTGTCCCCTATGACACTCCATTGCCGGAGATCATGGCCCGCCGCCCTAGAGGGCTGATCCTCTCCGGCGGCCCGGCCAGCTGCTACGCCGAGGGGGCGCCGCAGGCTCCCGCCGGTCTGTGGCAGGCCGGCCTTCCCCTCTTGGGTATCTGCTATGGCGCTCAACTCATGGCGGTGGAGTTCGGGGGCGAGGTGAC
>Ga0114946_10002708_pt1 | contig 12099 bp, 7 predicted proteins | sample WalLakDeSediment_FD_88676 | JGI IMG/M metagenome (GOLD analysis project Ga0114946, IMG submission 88676) | Lake sediment microbial communities from Walker lake, Nevada to study Microbial Dark Matter (Phase II) - Walker Lake 11/02/13 Deep Sediment | ecosystem: Environmental > Aquatic > Freshwater...
AAGGTGAACTCGGTACCCATGGGATATCCCAGGAAATCGGAAGGAGAGGGGATGACCTGGGAAAATGCCGCTAAGTGAAAGATGGCAGCCAAGAAGGCTGTGCAAAGATATTTTTTCATAAAGACTGGTTATTTGGAGGGTGTAAATTTACAAACATTATTTGTTCGGGCGCACAAATTGATTTGACCAATGCGGTGATCCTGTTTTTCTTCATTGGCGGCCTTCTCGACAACAAAAATTTAGCTAATCCGGCAAATTAATGTATTTTTGAATCCATAATATAGTTTATATGATGAAAAAAATTCATGCACTTTCCGCTTGTCTGCCATTGCTGGCGACGGGACCAATGCTGACGGGATGCCAGCAGGTAACCGAAGAGAAGGCCTTATCTCCAAATATTGTAATGATATTCCTCGATGATGCCGGTTGGGCTGATTTCGAACCTTTTGCAGAGAGCCGGTATCCGACGCCGAATGTCAGGAAGTTGGCCGAAGGGGGCAAAGCGTTTCACAGCTTTTATGTTCCCCAGGCGGTTTGCTCCGCCTCTCGCGCTGCCCTTCTCACAGGATGTTATCCCGAAAGGGTGGGGGTATTCGGTGCCCATGCCCCCAGGCAGCGCGGGCTCGAACCGGCCTGGAACACCATGGGTGAATTGTTGCAGCAAGCGGGTTACAGAACTGCTTTCTTTGGGAAATGGCATATCGGCGACCAGGAGGATACCCGTGCGCATGTGCGTGGTTTCGACGAATCGGCCGGTATCATGTATTCCAACGACATGTGGGCGGCCCATCCTGAAAACCCCGGCTACTGGGGGCAGTTTCCCATGCATTATTGGGAAAACGGGGAGATCACCATCGATTCGGTCACCGCAGCCCATCAAACCTGGTTTACCACCTGGTTCACGGAGAAATCGGTCGATTTCATCAACCGCCACAAGGATACTCCATTTTTTCTGTATGTCCCGCATCCCCAGCCGCATGTACCACTGTTTGTGAGTGACAAGTTTGACGGGAAATCGGGCACAGGTTTGTATGGCGATGTGATCATGGAACTCGACTGGTCGGTGGGAGAGATCATGGATGCTTTAAAATTTAATGGGATAGAGAAGAATACCCTTTTCATTTTCACCTCTGACAACGGACCATGGATGGTGTATGGCAACCATGCCGGCAAGACGCCTTTCTATGCAGAAAAAGGCACCACGTTCGACGGCGGGGTGCGTTCACCCCTGATCATCAGGTACCCGGCAGCTATTGAAGCAGGCAGCATATCGCACAACGCCTTTGGTTCCATTGACCTGCTTCCCACAATATGCAAACTTGCCGGGGCTCCATTACCAGACTATGAAATTGACGGCAAGGATGTCTGGGATTTAATCGCCGGGAAGCAGGGTGCTGCCAACCCCCATGATTACTACGCCTTCACCAACAACAGAAACTTTGAGGCGGTGCTGAGTGGCGACGGAAAGTGGAAGCTGCACCTCCCGCACCCCTACCGTTTCCCGGTTGAAGGTGGGAAAGATGGCATGCCCGGCAGGTATATCCAGAAGCAAACAGACCTTGTTTTGTTTGATATGGTGCATGATCCCTATGAAAAACTAAATGTGATTGAGCGTTATCCGGAAATAGCAGAAAAACTCCTCGGATACGCTGAATACCACCGGAATAAGTTTTTCGGTGACAATGAAAATTAACAGGATTTTGTTGGGAACTGGATGTATTTCCCTGAAAATGTAACCCGCAAAATGCTTCTCTTACCAAATATCGGGTAAAAGAAGCCCCGAACACATTGTATTGGATCGTTATAAAGCAATCATGCTTTTTTTGAAGCAATGCGTCATGGTGCAGAGCTTGCACGGGTGTTCCTTCTTTTCAATACCGGTGCCAAAACCAATAATGCCGCTGACCGACTTGATCGGATCCATGAGTGAGGAGGGCGACAGGCTGATCCCACAGAAATTTTGAGGAAAGAACGAGAACAGTGTTTGTTGCTCTGCCACGTCCCAGTCGCAGTAGCCCGGACTGAAGCGATTTGTCATGGCATTTCCGCTGAGCGCCAGTTCCTGCTCAAGGTTATCCTGCATTCTGTCAATGGCCTTCTCTACACATATCGATCCGATAACGTCGTAGATGTAACCGAGCAACTGATCACTGCCAGACATCAGTTCCTGCGAAACACGGCTGATCCCGGACCCGGCCGTGCATAAAAACAATACGGCACCTGAGATATCCTTCAACTGCCGGTAAATGATCTTACCCGGATGGAAAACCTTACCACCCAGCTGCAACTCCCTTCCGCTTTCATCAAAGCAAGCTCCGTTTAAGAGCCGGTAACCCCCTTCAACCTTGCACAATGTCCCGGCATCCTCGAGTGCCTTTTCGTAAGTAGCGCCAAAGACATCCATGCTTGAACCAGGCTCGTATCCCATGAATAATTCAATATCAGAGGCCTGTATATCAAGGCTTTCAAATGCGTAAGAAAAACTATTCGTCATGCTGCCGGTTGATTGTTTATTTTGAGTACAGCGGGGTTTTACTGGTTATGAATGAATGTTATTGATTTAAAACAGGTTCGCCTTTTTGATGATGGCTGCAAACTTTTCGATGTGCGATGGTGTCGTGCCACAGCATCCGCCCACGATCCTGGCCCCGGCACTGACCAGTTCCTCCAACCTGGAGGCCATCTGCCCGGGTGTTTCCAGGAAAACAGTTTCACCATCCCTGTATTCAGGCAAACCGGCATTCGGATGTGCAATGATGGGGATCTCACTGTCAATGGAACGAATCTTCCTTACCAGTTCAATAGTTTCGCCAATGCCTTTCCCACAGTTGACCCCGATGATGTCAACACCCAGGCTTTTGAATGCACTGACCATTTCTGCGGTGCCGACCCCCATCATGGTGAAGAAATCATCGCCCGCAGCCGATTCATATGTCATGGTGGCCAGAACCTCCAGCGGGGTGTTTTCCCTGGCTGCCCTGATGGCGATACTGGCTTCCTGCAGGTCAGACATGGTTTCGATCAGAATGGCATCGGCCCCTGCTTCATAAAGAGCCAGGATTTGGTCCCTGAATGCATCATACAGCTCATCTTCGGTAACGTCGCCCATCATCAGCAGTTTCCCGGTAGGGCCAACAGACGCCATGACCATCTTGCTGTCGCCGGCAGCCTTGCGCGAAATCCGCACAGCCGCCTGATTCAGCGCGTTCACCCTGCCTGCAAGACCATAGTGCCCAAGTTTGAAACAATTGCCCCCGAAACTGTTGGTTTTGATAAGGTCAGCCCCGGCATCGATATAGCTTCTGGCAATGTCAACCACATGGCCTTCATGGGTGAGATTCCATGATTCAGGACATTCGCCGGGTTTCAACCCCTTCCGGTGCAACAATGTTCCCCAGGCACCATCAGATAAAAGGCATCTTCTGGTTTTCAGCAGATCAAGTATTTTTCCCATTTTTTTTCAATGTTTTATCGTGGGATTGATTTTAGTGTTTATCGTGGGATGTTTTTTTTGTTCCATTCAGAAATATTCTTTTCACAGGACCGATGTGGGAAAGTTTCTTTCAGTTCTTTTTTGAAATCAATATTAAACTTCAATTGGCAGATAGTCAGCCTTTTTAATTACCCCTGGTGGCTTTTCGCATCGCATGCAGGTTTTCATGCGGGGTGTTTACGCTAATTTCGCATCCGCCGGAAAGTATGAATTTCCGGTTTCTGTGTTTTTCAACCAGGTCTTTAGATAAATCATACAACTCGCTGGATGTTATATTTTGAATAGAAACCGGATTAATATTGCCACACAGCACAGGACCGTCACCCAGCACATCGAAGGCATGGTCAATGTCGACCTGCCAGTCGAGATCAACAATATCGGCATTGATCTCTCTGAGGGAAGGCAACAGGTGGGTGATGTTTCCGCAGATATGCAGTTTTACCAACCCGCCGGCCTGATGGATGAAAGAGATGATCTCTTTATGCCGTTCCATCACATAGGTGTCGTAGGTGAAAGCATCGATCTGTGAACAAACAGCATCGCCCATTCCAATGATGCCACAACCTGCGTCAATCTGGGCTTTGGCAAATACCTTGGCCATTTCCAAACATTTGTCCATCAGCATATTGGAAGCATCGGGTTCCATCATCAGCATCATCAGCATTTCCGATACGCCGGCAAGGTCACAGGCCTCGGCCAGTGGGCCCTCAATCCAGCCGATTATTGGGATTGTTCCTTGTGTAGCCCCGGCCAGCGCTTCAGCACCCCTGATGCGGTCGAGCGTGCGCTGAGAACTATATACGTCAGGAAGCCGAAGCTTCTCAATATCATCCAGATCGCGGATTACAAGGTCCAGACATTTGGGTACGCCCTCCGCCTGGTATTCTATCTGTGCCCCAAAAGCAGCCGTTTCCCGGTAAGGGTCAGATATCAGCCAAAGCATATCAACGTCAAAATCCTCCAAAATCCTGAGATTGGCATCAGCCAGCACACGGTAATCGGAAGCAAACTCGCCGTAGGTCCTGCCGGTATACCTTGCCGCAAAGTGCATCAATATGGGTGTAAATAAGGTGCGAGGGATCTTTTCTCCCTGCCTGAGCTTTTCAAAAAGTTGGTGCCTGGTCATATATGCAAAAATATTATTATTTGATAGAACTCAAAAGATAAGCCCACTCCCAAAAACTATTTTTTAGAATTTTCCGCAGATGTTTTTATTAAATGGTATTAATCAAGTATGTGAATATTAATTCAATAAACAAGATGTAAAAAAAAAGCTTGCTATATTTTTAAAATTTTAATAAACTTGCAAAATATAATCCCAAAGCCCCATTGACATGAAGGCTTTTTTCACCAGTGATTTTACAAAAGTAAACAAAGAGAACCGTAAAAATCAGCAAAAACTGCAGATTATCAGGGCCATGGCGCAAAGCACCGGTGGCATTATTGTGCCTGAAATCTGCAAAATGTTGCAGATCAGTCCGCCAACCGCATTAAAACTGGTGCGCGAGATGCAGGAGGAGGGCTTCATCATGGCGGTCGGTAAAAAGGAAACGGTGAATGGAAGAAAGCCGCTGATCTATTCTTTAAGGCACATTAATCTATATGCCATCAGTGTGGAGATCCTTCTCAAAAGAATTTCTGTAGCTATTGTTGATATGCAATTGGATGTTAAATGCTACCGGCAGAATTCTGATTTTTTACTGGAGAACAATCAGGAATGTCTGAACAAGGTGGAGGAATTCATATTAAACTGTTTGAATGAATCCGGTATTCGCGAGGACAATATTATTGGGATGGGTATTGGGATCACCGGCAGGGTCAGTAAAGATATGGGTGAATCCCTGACATACTTTAACTTCATGGGTGTACCCTTGCAGGAGTATTTTTCGGGGAAGTTCGACATCCCTGTTTTTATCAACAATGATACCCGGTGTTTTGCCCAGGCCGAAAAAATCGTGGGTAAGGCGAGGGATGCAAATCATGCTGTTGTCATCAATTTAAGCCGCGGTCTTGGCACCGGATTGATCATTGACAACAAGATAATGAATGGCAGCAATGGGTTTGCCGGTGAGATGGGGCATATGAAATTTGGAGAGAGGGAAAAGCTTTGCATTTGCGGGGAAAAGGGATGCCTTGGCAATGATGTGGGAGGTTTTGCCCTGGAGGAAATGTTTTCGGAAAGAATTGCCGCCGGTGAGCGAACGACCATTAATTTTCCGGAGGGAAAAATGAAAGTCAGGTACGATGCAGTGCTGGCTGCTGCGCTTGAGGGTGATGATCTTTCGATACGACTGATAAGGGAAATCGGGTTCAAACTGGGAGGTGCGCTGGGCAATATTATCAATTTGTTGAATCCGGAACTGGTGATCATCGCCGGGAAGTTTTCCAGAACAAAGGATATTTTGCTGAAACCCCTGAAGGAGGGCATTGCGTCTACCGGCCTGAAAAATCCGGTGAAAACATGCCAGATAGAGTTTTCTGAATTGGGATACCTTGGAGGCCTAAAGGGTGCGGCGGCATTGGTATTTGAGTATTTTGAGCTGATTAAACAGTAATTCTTTTTCCGGTATGGTCAGGTGTTGACCGAAAGACAAAAAGCGGATGTTGCGTTTAATTAAACAAATAGCTGCGGTAATGAAGTATAAGATATTAATAATAAGACGGTTAATATTTTTGATGGCTTTTTTGTCGGGGATAGGGTCGTATGCGCAAAGACCCTTGAGCGGGGTCGTTATTGACGAGGATCGCAATACATTACCCGGAGCCACGGTGCTTGTAAGGGGCACCAATGTGGGTGTCATTTCTGATATTGACGGCCGCTTCAGTTTGGACTTGCCGGCTGGCCGGAAGTTGATAGATGTATCCTTTATTGGATATGAAACTGTTACATTAAGCATTGAAGATGAAGAATTTGTAGAGGTTATATTGAGTTTATCTTTAGAGGAGCTGACTGAAGTCGTGGTTACGGCACTTGGCATTAAACGGGAAGCGAAGGCCCTGGGCTATTCTGTTCAGCAGGTTTCGGGCGATGATCTGTCGGGAAGCAGTCGCGCGAACCCTTTGTCGGCCCTGGCCGGACAGATTGCCGGTCTTGATATTTCGGAGTCGGGGAGTGGTGCAGGGGGATCATCACGCATACTGATAAGGGGTGCTAATTCCCTTACCGGATCGAACATGCCATTGTTTGTTGTGGATGGTGTACCTGTTGATAATTCCGGCGGTTCTTCAGGCGGGTTGTTTGGTGGTTTTGACTATGGCAATGCCGTCAACAATATTAATCTCGATGATGTTGAGTCCATCTCGGTGCTGAAAGGTGGTGCCGCTTCTGCACTCTATGGGGCAAGGGGACAAAACGGTGTTATCATGATCACTACCAAAAGCGGTACAAAAAGGGAGGGGATAGGCATTACCTACCAGTCGATGTTTTCTTTGCAAACCCCGCTTGTAAAACCCGATTTTCAGTCAAATTATGCCCAGGGTGCCGGTGGTAGTTTCGGTCGTCTTAATCCGCGAAGTTGGGGGGCCAAAATGGAAGGACAGACCGTTACAAATTTTTTAGGTCAGGAGCAGGTCCTTGGGCCGCCCGGACGCCACCCGTATGATGGTTTTTTCAGGACTGCAACCAATGTGGATCATTCCATCAGTATGGACAAGCGCTGGGAATCGGCAGGGGTGTTGTTTTCGGCCGCCTGGAACCAAAGCGATGGGATCATCCACACCAACGAGTTCGACAAGAAATCTTTCAATATCAGGTATGATGCCCGGTTAACAGATTACCTTACCATAGATGCCAGGGCCAATTATATGAACCATCAGGGTACCAACAGGCCATCACTTGCCGGCTCACCCGACAACCCGGTCTACCTTTTCACGTTGTTGCCGCCTTCGGTGGGCCTCGACCAGTTAAGGACTTACCGAACCGTGACAGGCCTGCCCGTGGTCTGGAACAGTGCCTATGTGGTGAACCCCGACGGCAGCGTTGCACTGAACCAGCCCGAACCACTGTTTGCCTCTTCACCCTTGCTGCAAAACCCTTTCTGGGCTGTTGAATTGAATACCAACAACGACATTAGAAACCGCATGATGGGTTTCATCGCTGCCAACATGGATCTGCAACAGCTGTTTGGTTTGAAGTTCGATCTTGATCTGCAACTAAAGGCAGGTACTGACCGCTACAGCGATGAAAGGGAAAGAATTACCGCCCATAATACTTATTACAAGGCAGAAGGGAGGGCTACCGGCACTTTTTCCAGGATAGAGATCGCAGAAACCAACCTGGATTTTCTTCTGTCAGCAGGACATCAGTGGGGTTCGTTCACCCTGAGAGGTTCTGCAGGTGGTAATATCATGCAACGGAAGTTCAGGGGCATCACCACTTCTTCGGAAAGTGGTCTGATCAACCCTTATGGTCCCTATGTGATACAGAACTATCTCAACCCTATATCGTCGAACGGGATATCCGACATTGAGATACATTCATTATATGCCCTGCTTAGTATGGACTACAGGCGAATGTTTTTCATTGACTTCACCCTGAGAAATGACTGGACTTCCGTGCTGGCACCCGAACTGTGGTCCTACCAATACCCATCGGTGAGTGGCAGTTGGCTGCTCGAGGAAACCTTCGATCTTCCTGGAATCGTTGATATGCTGAAAATCAGGGCCTCCCTTGCCGGTGTTGGCAGTGGCGGCGGCATTGCCGGGCAACGTTATTTTCAGTACGGCACCACCCCCAATCAGTTTCACGGCCTGCCATATGGGTTTATAAACAGCTTCAGGCCCGAGCCCAACCTCCGAAGTGAATATACCATCAGCAAGGAAGCCGGACTGGAAGCCATATTCATGGGCAACCGCCTGAGCATTGACCTTTCATATTACCAGACCGGAACCAAAGACCAGATCTTCAGAAACCCGCTCGCCGCATCATCAGGTTACAACAGTGGCTATATCAATTCGGGCTTTGTCAATAACAAGGGGGTTGAATTATTTGGCCGATACAATGTGATACAGACCCCCAGCTTCACCTGGAATGCGCGGGTGAATTTCACCCGCCAGTGGAGCACTGTCGAAGAGTTAAGCGAAGATATCGACATTATTGTTCAGGGCGAGGCTGCAGGTGTGAGGGTGGTGGCCAGGCTGGGCGACCCGGCAGGTACCATTTTGGGGACCGCCTTCGACCGCGATGATTCGGGAAGGATCATTCTGGATGCGGAAAGCTTGCCAAGACTCAAAACCTCTGCCGACGGAGCCATCTTTCAGGATAACATCATCGGCTATGCTTCCCCTGATATGTTATGGGGCTTTCACTCACAGTTCAACATCAGGGGGTTTGTCTTCGGATTCCATATTGATGCTAAAATGGGACATGATATTTTTTCTGTTACCAACATGCGTGGTGCCGAGTTTGGCACGCTTGCCTTTACGGAGGAGGGCCGTGATGCATGGAGACGTGCCCTGGAAATATCGGCCATAACGGGTACGCCTCCCGAAGATGGTTTCATGGTAGAAGGTGTGAAGAACGGGGTGGACGGCAAGTATCCGGTCGACCCGCAGAGGTACTGGGACAGGTTGTCGCGCATCCATGAAGCATTCGTCTATGATGCGTCTTTTGTCCGCCTGCGGCAACTGTCTGCAGGCTACAGCCTTAACCGTAACCTGTTAAAGAATACCCCTTTCATGGAGGTGTCCCTTTCATTCTTCGCCAACAATCTGTACTATCTTTACCGGAATACGGTCAATATCTCACCGGAATCTTCATTCGGAACAGGCAATAATCCCGGATATGAAATGTTCGGATACCCGGAGTTAAGCAGCTATGGGATCAATCTGAAAATATCATTGTAAACGACCAATTTTCAATATCATGAGTAAAAATCCCATATATATAATTCTCATTGTTGTTTCAGTGGTGCACGGATGTACCAAAAACTTCGAAGAGTACGACAGGCCCAAGACCACCAGTGATCGCATAGACCCGAATGCCTTGTTCACACGCAGTCTGGTAACCGGTTCCGGATTGAGTGTGGGTATCTGGCAATGGGCCCATCAGATTGCGGGTTCCGTGTATGCGCAGCACCTGGCAAATATACAGACAGGAGCAAATTTTACCTCCGACAATTATGAACCACGGTCATGGAATGTTGTTTGGGACTGGTATTATGCCAGATCGAATTTTGCACCCCTGCATTATAATTACCATGTAATCAATCTGTCAAAAGAGCTGGAGAACCCTATCAAGGAAGCGGTGGCACGGATCTGGAATGTATATATGGTGCAGCAGATGACCGATATGTATGGCGACATGCCCCTGTTGGAGGCCTTTACATCCATCAGACCGGCTTTTGACAGCCAGCGTGACATATACATGCACCTTTTGCGGGAGCTGACAACAGCAGTTGGCATGATCGAACAATACAGGGGATTTGGTTATGAGGGTTTCGGTCAGGCTGATGTATTGTATAACGGCAACCTTGATCATTGGGTCGCCTTTGCCCATGGTATGCTGATGCGTCTGGCACTCAGGGCATCCAACACCAGTGAATTTCAGACAAGCATCCTTCCATTTCTTCATAACCTTGACCAGGGCAAGACCATGCGCGGCAATCACCAGACGGCACAGATCATTCCGGATCCTGACGGACCTACCTACCATGTAAAAAACCCCCTGGTGTATGTGTATGCCTGGAATGAAGTGCGAATGAGCAAGACAATGTTTGATGTCCTCGACCGTCTTAACGACCCGCGTATGATGGTGTTTGCAGAACCCAATGCCCACAACGAGTATGTTGGCCTCCCCAACGGTCAGCCACATGAACTGCTCAGCCAGCTTTACCATTCCTACTACAGACCAGGATACTGCAACCTGGGTCAGTTTTTCATCAGGGATAACACCCCCCATTTTTTAATGACTTTTGCGGAGACCTGCTTTTTGAAGGCCGAAGCAGCGCACAGGGGGTTTATCAGTGGTGATGCCGGGGTTTTTTACCGGGATGGGATCGTAGCATCCCTGCAACAGTTTGGCATTTCCGATCAGCAGGCCATTGACGAATACCTGAACGGGGAGGCAGCATTTGATCCGGGAAATGCCCTGGAACAGATATACACCCAAAGGTGGATAGCCTTGTTTCCCAATGGTCACGAGGCGTGGTCGTTGGTCAGAAGAACAGCTTATCCTGTCATGAACAAGCCGGTGTATGCCTACCCTGACAACGATCAGATGCCACGCAGAAAAATGTACCCCTTAAATGAGAAACAAGCCAATGCGGCCAATTACCAGGCCGCTGTCGACCGCATGGGCGGCGACAGCCAATACACACGGATATGGTGGGATGGAGGCAATTAACCGTGTCAAAAAACTTTGGGATTACATCGATAGTATAAACATCAACCAATAAAAGAACCAACATGAAACGCAAAAAAGCAATCTGGTATGCCATGATGGTCGTTTTTTCGGCCGTTGTTGTTTTCAATGCATGCAAAAAGGAAGAGGAGCCCGAACCGGTTGAGGCGCTGATCACCAAATTTGAGATCACCAATGCCGGTGCCAACGCTGACCAGCGGATAGAGGGCAGCATTGCCGGTTTTAATATCACAGTTGTAGTTCCCTTTGAGACGGATGTAAGGGCCCTTGTACCTGACATCACTGTTTCGGAGGGTGCCAGGGTGATCCCTGCGTCGGGCACCGCGCTTGACTTCACCAATACGCGGAATTTTGTTGTTACCAACGAGGATCAGGACAATACTTATGCCGTTACGGTCGAAAAGGCAGATCCAACACAAGGGTATTTGACAAATATTGTCTTCAAAAGTGTGGTCACGGGTACGGTTTACAGTTCTGAGATCATCCTGGCCGAAAACAGGATCGTCGTCACATTTAACTCACTGCAGTCGACCCGGGTGGTCATCGATGATATCGCCGTGATACCGCCAGGTACCACCTATACCACCTCTTCAGGGACCGATACGCTCGACCTGTCGGTTGCGGGTCAGACCATTACCCTTTCCTTTGCAGGAAAGCAGACCGTATATGCCATTGAGACCAACATTACCGCTGCGGGCTTCAACCCGGACAATGCCAGCCTTCTGATCAACAAGAGTTCACGGGATGGCCTGGTACCTCCCGCCATCAGCAACGAAACCAACAGGGGTGCAGATTTTGATGGCAGGTATGTCTATGTGGTTTCCCGGCAGGAGGGCAACCATGTGTATTACTGGGATGTTGAAAACCCCACTGCAGATCCGAAGAAGCTGCCTTTAACCGACCTGGTCACCGGTGGCACCTGGATGGTATCTGATGTAAGGGTTGTCGGCAGGCATATTTATGTTTCCAACATGGTAATGGCCCAAGACCAGGTTTTTAAAATTTATAAGTGGGATGGGGTCGATGCCGAACCGGAGCTGGTGCTGGAGTACACGGTGCCTGCTGCCAACATCAGGCTTGGCGACGCCATCTCTATCATTGGCAATCCATCACAGGATGGCTATATATATGCATCCAATTTTGCATGGCCCAACCAGGCCAGTGAGTTTTACGTTTGGAAGTTCAACGGTGGCAAGGCAGGCGCCCCGGAGGTGATCCCCATCAAGCCGATTGAAGGGCTCAGGAT
>Ga0114946_10002711_pt1 | contig 12095 bp, 10 predicted proteins | sample WalLakDeSediment_FD_88676 | JGI IMG/M metagenome (GOLD analysis project Ga0114946, IMG submission 88676) | Lake sediment microbial communities from Walker lake, Nevada to study Microbial Dark Matter (Phase II) - Walker Lake 11/02/13 Deep Sediment | ecosystem: Environmental > Aquatic >...
CAATATCTCACTGACCTCGCGTTCGGCGAGGCGCGCACTGTGAAAGCATGTAGCCCTTGTCCGCTTGCCAATACCCGTTCCATCGATGACGAGGCCGATCTCCACAGCATGCTTGAAAGCTTTCCCGCGCTCGACGCGCCACAGCAGGGAATAGATCGCTGCGCGGAGCACGCTTGGATCAAGTCGTGCCGGACAGCCATGAATTGAGCATTTAGCATCTCCCCGTAATCTCAGATGTGCAGCGAGCGGTATGTCCGATTATTCTTTCGGAACGAATTTCAGGGCTTCCTCGTAGACAGCGTCAATGATTTCCTCTTCCTTCAAGCGTCGTACAACCTCACCATTGCGATAGAGTATACCGACACCTTTGCCCGCCGCTATTCCGATATCGGCTTCGCTCGCCTCACCCGGACCATTGACCACGCAGCCGAGCAATGCTATTTTCAGCGGTTTCTTCAATCCGGCAAGTCGTTCTTCCAATTCGTTCGTGATGCTGAACAAATCAACTTCCAGTCTTCCGCACGTTGGGCATGCGATGATCTCGACGTTGCGGGAAGCCAGACCGAGCGACCGAAGAATTTCTTTACCGACCTCGACCTCTTTGTGTGCTTCGTCCGTCAATGACACTCTGATGGTATCCCCTATACCCTCGGCCAGCAACGCACCGATTCCGACTGCTGATTTGATTGTTCCAACACGAGTTGTCCCTGCTTCTGTAACACCCAAATGCAGAGGATAGTCGGTCCTTTCGGCGATATACCGGTACGCTTCAATCATCAAGCGCGTGTCAGTGGACTTCACCGAGATGATCACGTCCGAAAAGCCGAAGTCTTCACACAGTTCCGCGTGCCGCATGGCGCTTTCGAACAACGCTTCGGGTGTAGGATAACCATGTTTTTCAAGAATATCTTCTTCCAGGCTTCCGGAATTGACACCGATACGAATGGGTACACCGCGTTCCTTTGCCGATCGCAGCACTTGATGGATGCGGTCGGTGGAACCGATGTTGCCTGGATTGATTCTGACTTTCGCCACACCGGCTTTCAGCGCCTCGAGAGCGAAAACATGATTGAAATGAATATCCGCGACGATTGGGATAGGCGACTCTTTCACGATCTCACGCATTGCGGCGGCGGCGTCTTTATCGTTGACGGTTACGCGGACAATATCACAACCTGCATCCACAGCGGCGGATATCTGGTCCAACGTTGCGCGGATGTCAGCGGTTTTCGTCTTGGTCATAGTCTGGACGGAAATCGGAGCGTCACCGCCGACGGGCACCGACCCGACCCAGACCTTCCTCGTTGTTCGTCGAATCGACTTCACTTGCGGAGGGATCCAGCTCTGTGCATCCGCGTTCTGTAGTATGGGTAACTCTATCATCGGGGTGTCCTGAATAACTGTACTATGCCGTTGCCGACATGATGCGTGATATGCAAATTTCAAAAAAACGAACTCGTGCCGGCGTTACTCCTGACCTTTGTCCGGATGCAGGCGCTTGCTGGCATCAAGGAGAATACGCTTCTCCTCCTCCGTCAGACTGGAATACCCGGACACGCTGATTTTATCCAGAATATCGTCGATGATGCGTTGCGACGCATCCGGTTTCTCTGTCTTCGTCGGTTTGATTTCGTAGAATCGGGCTTCTTTGCTTTTAGGTATGGGTTGTTTCGGTGTTGATTTGGGCGTACGGGAAGAGATGGACTTGAACATACTGTCTATCATTCCTCGTGATTCCATCAACACCCAAATCGCGCCAACGACTGCACCACCGAGATGTGCGATATGCGCAATTCCATCTCTTGTTCCGAACACGCCGTTGAAAATCTCAAGCAGAACGAAAAACGTGATCAGATACTTGGCTCTGATGGGCACGAAGAAATACAGAAAAATGTATCGATTGGGAAACATCATGGCGAAGGCCACCAGCACGCCATACACGCCACCGGACGCACCGACGGTAGGACCAGTAGTTGTGAATAGCGGTGCGATGAACAGATTCGCAAGGGCTGCGGTGATGCCTGCCGCGAAATAGAACACAAGGAACTTTCGAGATCCCCATAGATTCTCGACTTCCATACCGAACATCCACAACATCAACATGTTGAAGAAAATGTGCATCAGGTTTCCATGAAGAAACATGTATGTGACGAGTTGCCAAATCTGAAATCCCTCGCCTAGCGGATACAGGTAGAGCAAGCGCGCGAACCAGTAACCGATATCAACGCCCGCGTATGTCAACCCGCTCCCGATGAACATCCATTGAAAGATGAACACGGATATGTTGATGATGATCAGATTCTTGATGACAGGAGGAAAGAAACTGAACCTTCCGAACTGTGGTCGATAGTCGCTGCCTGATTGTCTGTACGAATTCATACTGTTTTTGTCCGTTGTAAAAACATCCGCGAAAAGCGCGGATAACCGAATCACGGTCTGTCCGTTAAAGCCACAACGCCTGGTAGCGCTTTCCCCTCGAGCAATTCAAGCGACGCGCCACCACCTGTAGAAATGTGAGAGATGTCATCTTCTCGTCCCGCCTTCATGATCGCTGCGGCGGAATCCCCACCGCCGACAACCGTTACCGCCCCATTGCGTGTTGCTTCGGCTAACGCGGACGCGATAGCGAAAGTGCCGTTTGCGAAGGCCGGTATTTCGAAAACACCCATGGGACCATTCCATAGAACTGTATTCGATTCCTTTATGTGCTTCGAGAACAACGCAACACTTTTCGGGCCGATATCCAGTCCCAGCATATCCGGCGGAATAGCATCGACAGGAACAGTCTCGTGTTCCGTATCCTCGACGATGGTCTTGGCAACCACGACATCGATCGGGAGCAACAACCGCTTGCCTTGCTCTTCTGCCACACGCAATAGCCGCGCTGCTATTTCCACCCGGTCCTTTTCGAGCAGGGACTTGCCGATTTCCAACCCTTTTGCCTTTAAAAAGGTAAACATCATGCCACCGCCAATCAACAGTGTATCGACTTTCCCCATCAAATTCTGAATCACATCGATTTTCCCCGATATTTTCGCGCCTCCAAGAATGGCGGTGAACGGATGTACGGGAGCTTCGATGACCTGTGTGAGATACTCCAGTTCTTTCTTCATCAGGAGGCCGCAGAGCGCAGGCGAAAGGAAACGCGTCACTCCCTCTGTCGAAGCATGAGCGCGATGAGCGGATCCGAAAGCATCGTTGACGAAAACGTCGCCGAGTTTCGCGAGAGCAGCAGCGAAGTCCTCGTCGTTCGCTTCCTCTCCCGGATGAAAGCGCAGATTCTCCAGCAGCAGTAAATCGCCGGGCTCCATGGCGTCCACGTTCATCTTGGCGGCATCGCCGATGCAATCCTCCGCGAACGGCACCTCGCGTCCAAGGAGTTCGGCCAGACGTGCGGCGACAGGCCGGAGGCTGTATTCCGTAGCGCGTTTCCCTTTCGGTCGTCCGAGATGGCTCATGAGTATCACTTTCGCTCCCTGCTCCACCAAGGCCTCAATCGTCGGTAGAGACGCCCGGATTCTTGTATCGTCGGCAATGCGCCCTTCGGCATCGATGGGAACGTTGAAATCCACCCGTGTCAGCACTCGTTTGCCGAGTAGGTTCGTGTCGAAAATATCAAGTTTTTTCACGGTTGCATCCTTGTAAGACCACAGACGAAATCACCGCAGGGCGGTGAAAGAAAAGACGATACGGGATTTCGCTGTGTCGCTTTTTATTGCCTCACCTACGTCACATTGCGATTTTATTAATAAGATCTACCACTCTGCATGAATAACCGAACTCGTTGTCGTACCAGCCGATAATTTTCACCATGTTTCCGTTCACCATGGTGCTCGGTGCATCGAAAATGCAGGAATGTGGATTACCAACGATGTCACTCGAAACGATAAGGTCTTCCGAATATTCCAATATCCCCTTTAATGGGCCTTTCGCTGCTTCTCTCATCACTGTGTTCACCGCATCGATCGACACATCGGATTTAAGGGTTGCGACGAAGTCGGTCAACGAGCCATTTGGAGTCGGGACACGCAACGCGAAGCCGTCGAGGGCACCTTTGAGTTCGGGAATGACCACACCCACGGTCCTGGCCGCGCCTGTCGTCGTGGGTATGATATTGATGGCAGCAGCTCTGGAACGACGCAGGTCCCCATGCGGAAGATCCAGCAAACGCTGATCATTTGTGTAGCTATGAATTGTTGTCATGAATCCTTTTTCGATTCCAAAGGAATCGTGCAGCACTTTGACCATGGGAGCAAGACAGTTCGTCGTGCAGGAAGCATTCGAGATAATGCGTTCCTCTCCGGTAAGAATCCCGTCGTTCACTCCCAGAACAATGGTGGCGTCAATTTCATCTTTGGCGGGTACGGTGAGAACCACTTTTTTCGCGCCGTTTCTGATATGATTGTTCAGCATTTCTCTGTTGCGAAAAATACCTGTGGCTTCGATGACCACATCCACTCCGGACCAGTCAAGATTTGCCGGGTCTCGCTCTGCAGTGATCTTCAATCGCTGGCCGTTGACGATGAGATCACGTCCATCCACTTCGACGTTACCGGGAAATTTACCGTGTACGGAATCGTACTTGAGCAAATGTGCGAGTGTTGGTGCGTCGGTCAAATCGTTTATGGAAATGACATCGAAGCCGCCGATTTCGACGCTTCTTCGAAACACCAGACGTCCAATTCTACCAAAGCCGTTGATACCGATCTTGATTGCCATTGAGTTACCATCCTATGAGTACGTGGTCGTAATAATTGAAATGAACATCAACATATCAACATGATATGTGAGTAACAACACTCTACTCTTAACGGACATGGGGGTTCTATCGTTCCTCCGATTCAATATGATTACGCATCAACAAATCCTCGGCTTCGCGTGATGCGACGACTCGATCCGCTTCATCCATGTGTCCCAACTTTCGGAGTGCCTGATCCAACAGCGTCGTCATGGTATCACGCACGCCGACACGTGTATCCTTGTCCTGGATCTGAAGCCATGCACGCTGCTCCACGAGTCTTCGCAAGCGATGTGCCACACGCCCTGGCCGCGCGCTATCGGCCATTGCTCTTCTGTTGACGTTTCTGAGGAATAACGTAACATCACGCTTGTGGGTTTCCGTCTCGCCGAGACTGCGTTGCACGCGATCCAGAGTTGCGTAGATCGTAAGCGAGTCCGCGATCATGTCTCTCAATCGAATATTGTAGATGGGAAGCATGCGCAAGCGAATTGCATCCTGACGATGGTGAGGAAAATTCTTTTGCGTCAGGCTGTAGACGAGACCAAGGCAAAAATCCCGCGTGAGATTCGTCGTGACGAATTTCAACCCTGCCGAGATGATGACGTCGCCTGTCGCGCCTGTAAACAGAGAAAATTTGTCGATCAGATTCTGCCGCAGAAACACCGCCTGATTGTGAGCACGCTGCAGATCGCCACCCGCGAGAGTGCGTCGGGTGCGCAGGAATTGCAAGGTGCTGACCGGATCGCTGTACCCAAGGATTTCGAGTATTCCCATGGCTTGGCTGAAACCCACTTCTATATAGTACTTGATCTGTCCCCGCTTTGTCAACTCCGACACCTTTCGCATTAACAACTGGTTGTTCGGCGTTTTCGCGTTCGCGATAATATTGAAGTGCGTGGTGTCAGGATAACCGAGATCCGTATAGGTGTCCCGCGGGATGGACATGATTTCCACAATGCCGGAATCGGGGTTGACGGTGAAGAGATGCAACGCATCGGCGCGGGCATCGCGAACCGAAAGACGCGAATCGATACCGATGACGAGAATATTCAGCAACTTGCCTCCGACAGGGGGCAGGCTGGACAGATGCCGCAACTCCGTACGCAACGCGGAATCCTCGGTGATACGAAGAATCGGCAAGCGCTTCCGCCTCTCCACGCTCAGGCGTTCGGTGTCGGATCGGACAGTATCGAGGTGTATCTCTTCCTCTGCTTCATCGTGAACTCTGTCGGCTGCATCCCGGAGCTTTTCTTCTCCTGCCCACAAATACACCTCGTCGGAAAGCAATTTCACCGCGTGAAGTGCTTTATGGACAACCGGCGCCGGGCTGGGAAATCCCGGAAAAATGCTGGAGAGTATCCACCACCCCGCAAGCACCGCGAAACACCAGAACAATGTGCGTCCAACACCAGCCGACAATCGCGAAAAGCGACTTCGAGAAACTGTCACGATAATTCTTGTACCTTGCTGCTCATACGAGCAGACCTCACTTGATTATGAAATACTTCGCTTGCGGATGATGAACGATGATCGCGCTGGTGCTCTGTTCCGGCACGAGTTGATATTCCTCCGTCAAGGTCACGCCGATTCGCTCCGGTTTCAGAATATCGAACAACTGCTCGTGATGTTCGAGATTCGGGCAGGCGGGGTATCCGAAGGAATAACGCGACCCTCGATAGCCCTGCGAAAACAGCTTCCGTATCTCCGCTGCATCGTCCGCCGCGATGCCGAGTTCGTGTCTGATGGAGCGATGCCAGTACTCCGCGAGGGCTTCCGCCAATTCCACCGTAAGACCATGGATGTAGAGATACTCCTGATACTTGTTGTCGCGAAACAGCTTCGCCGTATATTCACTCGCGTACGACCCCACCGTCACCAGATGAAAGGCGCACACATCAACGTGTTCATCGTTCACCGAGTGAAAATAATCTGCTATACAAAGATAACGGTCCGCACTCTGTCTGGGAAATGAAAATCGCCGCCACTCCGACAACTCGTCGCGCGAGTAGCGCGAACGAGGCCAAACATCGTGCAGTTTCGCTGCATCGATGTTGCGTGGTTTGTAAATCACAACGTCGTTGCCGTCGCTGCTGCACGGAAAGAATCCGTACACAACTGCCGGACGAAGCACCTTGTCGCGTTTCAATTGCAGTTTGAGTTTGTCGAGCTGCGGGCGAATTATCTCGCGCATCTCGCGTTCGATCTCGTCAGCAGTCGAGCTTCCTCGACGAAATTGCCATTGCCCTCGAACAAGAGCGTTTTCGTTCATGTACTCGAACATTGTCTCGACTGGAATATCGGTCACGACTTTGGAACCGAGAAATGGTGCTGAAGGAACGGGAACATCGCGGGAAACGGATGAGGATCTACCCACGGACGGGACCCGCTCTGCGATAGCACGTCGCTCGTGCATCGAATCGCCGATGCCCTCCTTGGTGCTTCGAATATGTACCTGAGAATCCGTCTCCGTTCCAGCAAGGGGCTGCTTCGCCGATGCTTGGAAACGCGTGCCAGCAGTTTCCGTACCCACTCGAGGCGTTTCGAGCGCGTCGGCATTTTCCCTATCGTTTGCGGCGAGTCCATTGCTGATATCCTGCATGAAATGCAACCCATCGAACGCGTCGCGGGCGTAGCGCAACGCACCGGCGTACAGTGGACGCAGGTCATTCTCCACGTATCTGCGCGTGAGTGCCGCACCACCGAGAATGACAGGAATATCCATGCCGCGTTCACGCATCAACTCAAGATTCTCCTTCATCACGATAGTGGATTTGACAAGCAGTCCGCTCATGCCGATACAGTCCGCCTGATTTTCGGCGGCGGCGTTGATCATGGTGTCGACGGGGACTTTGATGCCGAGATTGATGACGCGGAAGCCGTTGTTCGTCAGAATGATGTCGACGAGATTTTTTCCGATGTCGTGCACATCCCCTTTGACCGTGGCGAGAACCATGACGCCGCGCGTCGTGTCGGGGCTTTTTTCCATACGTGTTTCGAGGTAGCTCACGGCCGCTTTCATCGTTTCGGCTGATTGAAGCACGAACGGAAGCTGCATCTGACCCGAACCGAACAGATCGCCGACGATTTTCATTCCTTCCAGGAGTATGCCATTGATGATTTCCAACGGGGCGTGCGTCTCGAGGGCTGTGCGCAAATCCATCTCCAGCCCAACACGATCACCGTCCACAATGCGGTCCATCAATCGTTGCTCGATGCTCGTGGAAGCCGCTTGTTCTGCGCTCCCTTTACGCGAAGCGGTCGCACCGGCGTAGTGATTCATGAAGGAGACGAGCGGGTCGTACGTGCAGGCATGTGGCGATTCGTTTTCGTTACTCATAGCAGTGCAATAGATTTTGATACCTGAAACTTTTCTGGTTGCGGCGAATGTTGTACATTAGGCTTGTCATAAACGATATTCGCACCTTGCGTCATTAAAAAACGCACAGACGAAAAAAAAATCCAAAAAGTCTTGACAAAGACAAAATTTCGCTTTACTTTTTGAACTAAAAGGTAATCAAATCTTATTTTGTTATTCACCATCAAGGAGCGCCGCCGTGTTATATTCCAAAACCGCCCAGTACTCGATTCAGTCCATGCTGTTCATCGCAGCGAACAATTCCGAACACAACATTCTCGTTCGCGATGTCGCCAAAGAGCTTGGGCTTCCTTCTTCCTTCCTGAGCAAAATCCTTCAGACGCTTAGCCGGTATGGTTTTCTTAATTCGGTGAAAGGGCCGAAAGGCGGATTTTCTCTGTCCGACAAAGGTGCGAACTCGTCGATAGCCGAGTTGGTCGCCGTGGTCGATGGACCGATGAATTTCGACATGTGCTTGGCTGGATTCAGCCCGTGCAACGAAGAGAATGCCTGCCCGTTTCACCGTGAATGGGAGCGCATACGCGAGGAGATTCGCGAACTTGTCAACAGCAAGGCGATTCATGAACTCGCGCTCGAAATGCCGGTTCGCTACCGCATGCTGCTGACCGGATCGACGGTAGCCGACAAGCAGAAGACGAAGAAGCCGGCCCAAAAAACCGTCGCGAAAGCAAAACCTGCCGCCAAGGCTGCACCGAAGAAAACCGTGGCCAAGGCCAAAGCCGGCACGAAGGCGAAAAGCACTTCCAAAGCAAAGCCTGCCGCCAAAGCGAAAAGCACCAAGACGGCGACGAAGAAAAGCAAGTAATTCAACGGCACAACGGGACTGTGGGATTCGGAGCAACCCATTGGTTGCTCCTGATTCCGTTCTTTCTCCGACGGCCGGTGCGCATAGTATTCCATGAATCATGTAGTCTGTCTTCATATTGCTCCATCGCGCAGGAGTGCGGGGAGCGTTTTCTCTTGTTTCTGCCAAAATGTCCAACTATCTTAAAAAGATACCAAAAATATTGTTGGAAAACACTGACATTTTGACATAGAGAAAGCCGATGCATAGAAGAATATATATTGAGACGTACGGATGCCAGATGAATCTGGCCGATACCGAGATTGTCAACGGGATTCTCGCATCACAAGGCTACGAAGTTTCGGGAGATGCGGAATCCGCGGATGCGATATTCATGAACACCTGCGCGATTCGAGAAAACGCCGAGCAGCGTATATACGGACGACTATCGAACCTCGAGCATCTCAAGAAACGGAATCCTCATCTGGTGGTTGGAATATTGGGATGCATGGCCGAGCGATTGCGACGCAATCTTTTGAAGGACGGGAGCATTGTGGATATCGTTTGCGGTCCCGACGAATATCGAAAACTTCCCGAGCTGATCGATCATGCGTTCGACGGAGAAAAAGGAATACGCACGCAGTTGTCGCGCGTGGAAACCTACGACGATATCGCACCACTGCGTACGGATGGAATAAGCGCTTGGGTCGCGGTGATGCGAGGGTGCGACAAATTCTGCAGCTTTTGCGTCGTCCCCTTCACTCGGGGTCGCGAACGCAGCCGCGCCCTTGACGGCATAGTCGACGAGGTCGCGAAACTCGTGGATCGCGGTTTCCGTGAAGTGACTCTGCTGGGGCAGAACGTGAACTCGTACAACGACAATGGGAAGGATTTTGCAGACCTGCTGAACGCGACTGCTGCTATCGATCCCTTGTTGCGCGTCCGTTTCACGACATCGCATCCCAAGGATATGTCGGAGAAATTGATTCGCAGCATCGCCGCGAGACCGAATATCAGCAACTTCATCCATCTCCCCGTTCAAAGCGGATCAACGCGCATTCTGGAACTGATGAACCGCACATACACCCGCGAGGAATACATTTCGCTCGTGCGGCATATCAAGGACATCATACCAAATGTTGCATTATCCACGGATGTGATAACCGGCTTCCCGACGGAAACCAAAGAGGACCACAACGCCACGATATCCCTGCTTGAAGAAGTACGTTTCGACGGAGCCTTCATGTTCAAATACTCCCCGCGCGAGAACACCAAAGCATGGAAGCTGGGTGATGATATTCCTGATCAAATCAAGGCCAGCCGGCTCGAAGAAATCATCGACACGCAACGACGAATTTCACTCGAGATCAATCGAAGCTGCATCGGTGCTCGGGAAAGAATCTTGCTCGAAGGCCCGAGCAAAAGGTCGGAACAGGAATGGATGGGTCGGACGGATGGCAATAAGACTGTTATCGTTCCACGTGGCGAGCACACGCCGGGCGAGTACATCGATGTCGGAATCGTGAGCGTTACATCAGCCACATTGTTCGGAGAGGAGATACGAGATGCGGCCATCGAAGCCGCATGAATGGATTTTCGACAGATGAAGTATGAAAATCACTGCCACGCTTATTCTAATTCTGACCGTCTGCTTCGCGACACCCTGCGCGACACAGAGCGCTAGCGATATTGCGCGTCTCGTCAACCGCGTACGCGTCGGTGAAATCGATGAAGTCAAACGCATGATGCCACAGCTTACAAAGGCGCGGCCGAACGATCCGGGTGTGCTGTTTCTTCAGGCACTGCTTGAAACGAACGCCGAGAAGGCCATGGACATATACCAGCAAATCGTGGACAAACACCCATCCAGCGAATGGGCGGACGATGCGTTGTACAAATTGTATCAGTATTCCTGGGCGGTAGGAGCGTATAGAACAGCGCGTGCGCATATGGAGCGTCTCACCTCCCGTTACCCCTCGTCTCCATTCGCGCAGCGTACAGCCGAACAGTCCAGCAGTCGCAGTGACGCGACATCGGAAGCCAAGTCGGATGCTTTTTCCGTGCAACTGGGTGCCTATTCCCGCTCAGGTGACGCCGAAAAACAGGTGAACGAACTGAAGGACAAGGGTTATACCGCTCAAGTTCAACGCAAAGAGGTGGACGGTAAAACTGTTTACGCTGTGTGGGTTGGTGTGTTCAACACTATTGAGCAAGCGAGGGCCTTCGCGGAGCGACTCAAACAGCAGCAGAACCTGGACGCCATTGTCGTCCGACGTTGACGAAGGATGTCTCATGACGCTTACGTTTACAGGAACCGCTTCAGGCGTGCCGGTACCGAACCGCCGCCACGCGTCACTTCATATCGACTACTGCGGCCAAGGCTTGCTACTTGACGCCGGAGAAGGGGTTGCATCAGCCCTTGTACAAGCCGGCATCGACTCGCATCGTATCGAAAGCGTGTATATTTCCCATACGCATGCCGACCATGTGTCGGGACTTCCCATGTTACTGCAAGGAATGCATCTGAGTGGGCGCGCTTCGGCACTGCATCTGTTCGTTCCACCGGAACGCGAGTGCTGGTTCTTCGATTGGTTTCACGGCATGTTCATGTTTCCGGAAAAATGGAACTTTCCAATCCGCCTCTTTTCCTGGAAGCAACATCATTCTGCAATAGCGAATCTCAACGTGGAAATCTTGCTGAACACACATCTGCTTCGCATTTCCGAACTCGCGCTGGAATACGGAATCCCCGCGAATGCGTGTTCATTCGTCATTACAGTACCGGGGAGCAAGGTCGTGGTATCTTCCGATATCGGCACTTGGGACGAAATCGCCGGCATCGCATCGGACGCTGATGTCGTGATAGTGGACACCGCCCACACACATATCGAGTCTCTGTTCGAATTCGCCGCGAACACGGCGTGCTGCATGATTTGTTGCACGCATATTGCGCCGGAACACGAGCGGGAAATCCCCCGTTGGCGTGAGATGGGCGAGCGGAAATTCGATGGCAGAATAATCGTCGCCGAAGATGGAATGAGATTGAGTGTCGAGGATAGACGTATATGGATGTAGGAACACGGCAGCAAGTGCCTCCAAGCGACCGTCGCGATTTTCAGCGTCGCAACGGCATTACCGGAAATTCGGTGGAAATCCGCGAAGTGGTGGACACGCTTATGCAGGTTGCGCCGACC
>Ga0114946_10002713_pt1 | contig 12092 bp, 11 predicted proteins | sample WalLakDeSediment_FD_88676 | JGI IMG/M metagenome (GOLD analysis project Ga0114946, IMG submission 88676) | Lake sediment microbial communities from Walker lake, Nevada to study Microbial Dark Matter (Phase II) - Walker Lake 11/02/13 Deep Sediment | ecosystem: Environmental > Aquatic >...
CCACCGCGACTGTTTTGCCGCAGCTGACCGCCATAGGTGCCCGCCGTGGAGCCTTCGCCCACCGATGGCGTAGCGGGGGTGGGGTGTGATGGGCCCGCGGAGCGCATAAAGATTTCTAAGCGCAGCGGGCCCATCACGCCTCGCCCCCGCGGTCGACCGCATCAACGCGCGCAAGGCCCCGCCGGCCCCGTCCGGCTAGAGCGGCAAAAACAGCGCCCGCCCCTCGAATTCGACGCGCCGCACCGGCATGCGGTACAGCCGCGACACGGCGTCCTCCGAGAGCACCTCGTCGGCGGGCCCGAGCTGCCAGCTGCCGTCGCCGAACAGCAGCAGGCAGCGCGCGCACCAGCCGGCGGCGAGATTCACGTCGTGCAGCGTCACCACCACCGCGCGCGCGGCGCCGGCGCGCGCCGACAACAGCCGCATGACGGCGAGCCGGTGCTGCGGGTCGAGGTGGTTGGTCGGTTCGTCCACCAGCCAGATGCCCGGGTCCTGCACCAGCAGCGTGGCCACCGACAGCCGGCGCCGCTCGCCCCCGGAGAGCGTGTCGAGCGAGCGCTCCTCGAATCCGGCCAGGTCGACCTCGCGGAGCGCGTGGCGGGCGATGGCGAGATCGTCGGGGCTCTCCCACTGCCAGAAGCCGAGGTGCGGGTGGCGGCCAATCAGCGCTTCCTCCATCACCGTCGCCGGGAAGGGATCCTCGGTGCCCTGCGGCAGCAGTCCCAGGCGCTGCGCGAGCAGCCGCCGCGGCCAGCCGGCGAGCGGCTTGCCTTCGACCAGCACCTCGCCGGCGGCCGGCTTGCGCAGTCCCGCAAGGGTCTGCAGCGTCAGGCTCTTGCCGACGCCGTTCGGACCCAGCACGGCGAGGGCCTCGCCCGGGTACAACGCCAGGTCGAGGTTTTCGACCAGCCGGCGCTGCCCGGCGATGACGGTGAGCCCGCGGGTCTCCAGCAGGGGCGTGCGGGCGTCGTTCATCGCCGGGCTGGTTCCAGGCGACGGCAGGCGGGTCGATGTGGGGTGGTCTGCGGGCGCATTTGGCCGCCAAGAATAACCCGCGCCGCGGGCCCCGCGGGGCAAAATTCGCGGCCCGGCATGGCACCGATGCGCTGCAACAGGTTACATTTCATGCTTGGCTTGCGATGGAGAGACCGCGTCATGGCCGCAGAGCCGACCGACATTGCCGAACAGCAGCAGATCGCCCGGATGCGACGGCTGTTCGATACCCAGCGGGCCGCCTTCATGGCGGCGCCGATGCCCAGCCTCGACAGCCGGCGGGCGGACCTGAAGCGCCTGAAAAAGGTTCTCATCGAGAACCGGGAGCGCTTCGCCGCCGCGATTTCCGCCGACTTCGGCGGCCGCGCGGCCCCGGAAACCATGGCCGAGATCCTGGTCGTGGTCCACCACATCAACTACTGCCTGCGGCGGCTGCGCCGCTGGATGAAGCCGCAGCGGCGCGCCACCAGCCTGCTGATGGCGACCACCAAGGCGATGGTCTATTTCCAGCCCCTGGGGGTGGTCGGCGTCATCGCGCCGTGGAATTACACCATCGCGCTGTCGGCGGGCCCGCTGGTGTTCGCGCTGGCGGCCGGCAACCGGGTGATGATCAAGATGTCGGAAACCACGCCGCGCGCTGCCGAGTTGATGCGCCACGTGTTGTCCGAGGCCTTCGAGGAGCGCCAGGTGGCGGTGATCCTGGGCGAGGCGCAGAGCGCGCGGGAGTTCACGCGGCTGCCTTTCGATCACCTGCTGTACACCGGCGGCTCGGAGGTCGGCCGGCTGGTGATGCGGGAGGCTGCGGCCAACCTGACGCCGGTGACGCTCGAGCTGGGCGGCAAGTCGCCGACGCTGATTTCGGACGACGTGCCCATGGACCTCGCCGCGGAGCGCATCGGCTTCGGCAAGGCGCTGAACGCGGGCCAGACCTGCGTCGCGCCCGACTATGTGCTGTGCCCGGCGACGCGGGTGGACGAGTTCGTGGACGCGTTCGGCACGGTGCTCGGGCGGATGTACCCGGGCCTGGTGCGCAACAGCGACTACAGCGCCGTGGTCAACGATCGCCATTACCGGCGCATCAAGGGCTACATCGATGACGCGCGGACGCGCGGCGCCGAGGTGGTGGAGCTGAACCCGGGCGGGCTGTCGCCCGAGCCCGGCAGCCGTAAGCTGCCGCTTTACCTGGTGAAGAACGCCACGGCAGAAATGCGGGTGATGCGCGAGGAGATTTTCGGGCCGGTGCTGCCGATCGTCGCCTATCACCACCTCCAGGAAGCCATCGATTTCATCAACGCGCGGCCGCGGCCGCTGGCGCTCAACCTGTTCGACTTCAATCCCGAGCGCCGCCGGCGGGTGCTGGAGGAAACCCACGCGGGTGGTGTGTGCATCAACGACGCCGTCAGCCAGTTCATCGCGGAGGACCTGCCGTTCGGCGGGGTGGGCGAATCGGGCATGGGCCATTACCACGGCTATGAGGGCTTCCTGACCTTCTCGCACAAGAAAGCGGTGTTCCAGCGGCCGCGCTTCAACACGGGCAAGGTGTTGTACGCCCCGCACGGCGGCTGGCTGCAACGGCTGTTGTACTGGCTCTACCTGCGTTGACGGGACCGGCGCTCATCGACGGCGAGCACGCCGAGGCGGACCGCCTGCGTGCTCGCGTCGACGAGCTGGCGGAGCGCGTCCGGCAGAACGAGGCGCTGTTCCGTGGCGCGCACGAGCGCAATATGCGGCTGCTGCAGGCCGGCTCGCTGACCGAGTTGTTCGAGGCCGTCGTCGTCGGCCTGGCGGCCGGCCATGCGGTGGATGCCGTGACCCTGCTGGTGCGGGACCTGCGCCACGAGGTGCGCCAGCTGCTGTACGCCGAGGATCCGCGCGCGGAGTCCTTGCCGGGGTTGCTGTTCGTGGAGTCGCTCGAGGGCATGGCGCCCCAGTACAACAGCCTCTGGCAGCCGTGGCTGGGGGCCTTTTCCGGCGCCGATCACTCGCTGGTGTTCCCGGGCCGCGCCGACCTTGGCAGCTGCGCGCTGCTGCCCCTGCGCCGCAACGGCGAGCTGATCGGCTGCCTGAACTTCGGCTGCCGCGATGCGCAACGCTTCACGCGCAGCCACGCGGGGGATTTCCTGCAGCCGCTGGCCGACATCGCCGCGGTGTGCCTCGAGAATGCCGTCAACCGCAGCCGGCTGGTGCGCAGCGGGATCACCGATGCGCTGACGGGCCTTTACAACCGCCGCTACCTGCAGCACCGCCTCGTCGATGAGCTGGCGCGCGCGCGCCGCGACGGCCGGCCGCTGGCCTGCGTGATGCTGGACGTCGATCATTTCAAGCGCATCAACGACCAGTGGGGCCACCAGGCGGGCGACAAGGTGCTGGCCCAGATCGCGCACGTGATCCGCGAGCAGTGCCGCGACAGCGATATTGCGATCCGCTACGGTGGCGAAGAATTCGCGGTGCTGCTGCCGGGGGCCGGCGCGGGGCGGGGCGAGCTCGTGGCCGAGCGCATCCGCGCGGCCGTCGAGGCGAACGAGTTCGTGTTGCCGGGCGGGCGCGGCGTGCGGTTGTCCGTATCCGCCGGCGTCGCCTGCACGCTGGTGACGCGGGCCGACGAGGAACTCAAGCCGCTTGGCGATCGCCTGATCGCCGAGGCGGACGTGCGGGTCTACCGCGCCAAATCGGAGGGCCGCAACCGGGTTTGCGGCGTTGCGGAGTGAGCATCGCGCCATGTGGTTGACCGTCGAAGGCATCGAGCAGGCTTATGGCGACAACCGGGTGTTGTCGAACCTGTCGTTCCGGATCCCGGCCGGCGCCATCGGCTGCCTGCTCGGGCCGAGCGGCTGCGGCAAGACCACCGCGCTGCGCTGCATCGCCGGTTTCGAGGGCGTCCGCGCCGGGCGGATCCTGGTGAATGGCGAGGTCCTCAGCAGCCCGGGTTTCACGGTGCCGCCGGAGAAGCGCGGCCTCGGCATGGTATTCCAGCAGTACGCATTGTTTCCCCATCTCGACATCGCCGCCAACGTCGCGTTCGGCCTGCAGGGCTACACCACGGCGGAGAAGACCCGGCGAGTGGCCGAGGTGCTGGAGATCGTCGGCCTCGGCGAGTCCGCGAGCCTGTTCCCCGACGAGCTCTCCGGTGGCCAGCAGCAGCGCGTGGCGCTGGCGCGCGCGTTGGCGCCGCGCCCCGGCCTGCTGTTGATGGACGAGCCCTTCTCGAGCCTTGATACCGGGCTGCGCGTGCGGCTCGGCTCGGAAGTCCGCGACATCCTCAAGCAGCAGGGGATCACGGCGCTGCTGGTGACCCATGACCAGGCCGAGGCTTTCGCGGTAGCTGACGAAATCGGCGTGATGCGGGACGGCCGGCTGGAGCAGTGGGACTCCGCGTACAACCTCTACCATCGGCCGGCAAGCCGCTTCGTCGCCGAGTTCGTCGGCGAGGGCTGCTTCGTCCCGGGCGAGGCTGACGACGACGGCAAGGTGCAGATCGAGCTTGGCTGCCTCGAGACCACCGAGGCGCTCGAGCCGGACGCCGGGCGCGACGTCGAGGTGCTGTTGCGGCCCGATGACATTGTCCACGACGACGACAGTCCGCTGACGGCCACCGTGCTGCGCAAGGCGTTTCGCGGCGCGGCCATCCTCTACACGCTCGGGCTGCCGAGCGGGCGCCGGGTGCTGGCGCTGGTGCCGAGCCACCATGACCATCGTATCGGCGAGCGCATCGGCATTCGTCTCGAGGCCGATCACGTGGTGGTGTTCCCGCGACGCCGCGACGCCGCCTGACAGATTGCTGACGGCAGGCCGACCCGGCGGGGCCGGAACGCCCTAGCTCACGCTGCGCTGGCGGCGCATCAAGACGAGGAACAGCGGCACGCCGATGGCGGCCGTGAGCGCGCCGACCGGCAGCATGCGCGGTGCTGCGATGGTGCGCGCCGCAGTGTCGGCCAGCACCAGCAGCGTGCCGCCGCCGAGCGCCGCGGCCGGCACCAGCAGGCGGTGGTCCGGGCCCACGATGCGGCGCACGAGGTGCGGCACCACCAGCCCGACGAAGCCGATACTACCGGCGGTGGCTACCGCGACCGCGGTCAGCAGCGAGCCCGCGACATAGATTCCGACGCGCAGCGGGCGCACGGCCACGCCGAGCGTCTCGGCCCGCGCCTCGCCGCGGGCGAGCACGTTGAGATGCCGCCCGGTCAGCACGCCCGCAACGGTAGCCAGCGCCAGCAGGACCAGCAGCGGCGCCGGCTCGCGCGCGAACGACAAGTCGCCCATCAGCCAGAACAGCATGCCGCGCAGGCTCGAGTCCGGCCCCAGCGCCAGGATCAGGCTGACCGCAGCGCCGAAACCGGCGGCCACCACCACCCCGGTCAGCAACAGCCGCAGCGGCGTCCAGGCGCCAGTGCCGTGCGCGAGCGCAAACACCAGCAGCGTTGCCGTCAGGGCGCCGGCAAAGGCGCCGCCGTGGACCCACAGGCCGCCGAGGCCTGCCGCGAGCGTCAGCAGCGCGAAGGTCGCGGCGCCCCCGGAGACGCCGAGCACGTAGGGATCGGCCAGCGGGTTGCGCAACAGGATCTGCATCAATGCCCCGGCGAGCGCGAGCAGGCCGCCGATGGCGAAGGCGCTGAGCGCACGCGGCAGGCGCAATTCGCGCACCAGCGTGCTTGCCAGCCCGGCATCCGGCCTGGTCAGGCCACGCCACAGCTCATCCGGCGCCAGCGCCACGCTGCCGGCCGCCAGCGCCGCCAGCAGCGCGGCCGCGGCCAGCGCGGCCAGCAGGCCCAGCGTGGCCAGCGCGCGCCCGGACAGCCACGCGGGGCGCGCGGGCCCAGTACTCAGCGTCGGGGCGGCGGGGCGGATGCTCAAGGCGGGGTCGCTCGGCTCGGGTTGCTGCGGCGGGATGGCGGAAAAGGCTAGCACGGTGAGTTGCCGCCGTCGCGCAGCATGCTTGGATTCCCGGGCTGCGTGTGGAAGAATCCGTTGCAAAGAGATTCAAGACGGCCTCCGATGAAGGATTGCATAGACGAGGACGGCTTCCGCGCCAACGTCGGCATCATCCTCACCAATGAGACGGGTCACGTGTTCTGGGCCGGCCGGGCCGGCCGTTCGGGCTGGCAGTTTCCGCAAGGCGGCATACTGCCGGGCGAGAGCGCCACGGACGCGATGTTCCGCGAACTCGAGGAAGAGATCGGACTGACGCGGGAGGATGTCTGCGTGCTTGGCACGACGCGCGGCTGGTTGCGATACCGGCTGCCGAGGCGCTACATCCGTTACCATAGCCTGCCGGTGTGTATCGGCCAGAAACAGCGATGGTTCCTGCTGAAGCTGGTGTCCGCGGAAAACAGGGTGCGCTTCGATTGCTGCGAGCGGCCCGAGTTCGATCGCTGGTGCTGGGTGAACTGGTGGCAGCCCGTCAACGATGTGATCTATTTCAAGCGGCGGGTCTACCTCCGTGCGCTGCGCGAGTTCGGGCGCCTGGTGTTTCCAGACGGTCCGCCACCGCGCCCTGAAAGGCAAGTCGGGCGCGCGACGGACTGACGCCCTCCCAACCGTCCCAGCGGAGGATTCTTGGACCCACAGCGCCTCGTCGTCAGGCTTCATGACCCGCGCCGTTTCCGCATCGTGGTGGCGATCGCGGTGGGGCTGGCGGTGCTGCTGTGCTTCGGGCTGTTCGAGCTCGGCCAGCGTACCGGCGGTCACTCGAGCTTCAAGGGCGACCAGCGCCGCCAGGCGCTCCGGGCCGAAGTCGGGCGACTCAAGCTCGAAACCCAGCAACTCAAGGACGAGGTCGCGCGGCTCCGCACCAGCCTGGACGTGGACCGGGAGGCCCAGGCCCGCTTGCAGGACTCGCTGGCGACCAGCGAGCTGCGGGTCGCCGAGCTCAACGAGGAACTGGAATTCTACCGCCGCATCGTGGTGCCGCTGGAGGGCCAGGCGGGGTTGCGGGTGCAGACGTTCGAGGTCACCAGCGGCGCCATCGCCAACGAGTACCGCCTGCGGTTGCTCCTCGTACAGTCGCCGCAGGGCTCGGCACGGGCCCAGGGCGAGCTGCACCTCAGCCTGCACGGTACACTGCATGGCGCGGAGAAGACGCTGGGCCTCCAGGAGGTGGCGGCGGAACCGCGAACGTACGAATTCCGGTATTTCCAGGACATGGACATCGACGTGATCCTGCCGGAGGGCTTCGAGCCCGGCGTGGCGGAAGTGGAGTTGCGCGCCGGGCGCGGTAACGCCCGGGTTGCGGCGGCGAGTTTTCCCTGGAAACCGAAGGGCTGAGGGACACTGGAACCATGTTTGGCAAAAAACAATCGCGCACATCGACCATCGACACCCTGATCGGTGCCGGCACTACGGTGACCGGTGACCTGGCGTTCCGCGGCGGCCTGCACCTGGACGGCCGGATCGTCGGCGACCTGACCAGCGAGCAAGACGGCGCCGGCAAGCTCACCATCGGCGCCGCTGGCGTGGTCGAGGGCTCCGTGGGCGTCGACAACCTGGTATTGAACGGCACGGTCCGCGGCGACGTCCTGGCCCGTGAGCGGGTCGAGCTCGGTACTACCGCCCAGGTCGACGGCAACGTCAGCTACAAGGTCCTGCAAATGGCGGCAGGGGCGCGCATCAACGGGCGCCTCATCCACCACCCCGGCGGCCAGCCGTCGCTGCCCGCGCCGCCCGCGGAGGACGCGCCCGAGCACGGCAGATCGCCGGAGGGGGACGAGATTCCCGGCGTGCGCTAGAATGGTGGCCAATCTTCTGCCTGCGCGAGCGATCCTATGGCAACCCAGATGACTGATTTGAGCTTCGCCGACGCGACGCTGGTGTTCACCGACGCGGCCGCCACCAAGGTCGGCCAGCTGATCCGCGAGGAGAGCAACCCGAACCTGAAGCTCCGGGTGTTCATCCAGGGCGGCGGCTGCTCCGGTTTCCAGTACGGCTTCACCTTCGACGAGAGCGAAGAAGAGGGCGATACCCGCGTGGAGAACGGCGGCGTGACGCTGCTGGTGGATCCGATGAGCGTGCAATACCTGCAGGGCGCCGAAATCGACTACCGCGAGGACCTCAACGGCGCGCAGTTCGTGATCCGTAACCCCAACGCATCCACGACCTGCGGGTGCGGGTCGTCCTTCGGGGTCTGACCGGCGCCGAAGGATCCAGCGAGGCCCGGACCAGGTGACGGCGAGCAGCCAGCCGGACGTAATCGCGGCCGTCGATCTCGGTTCCAACAGCTTTCACATGGTCGTGGCTCGCTGCCAGAACGGCGAGATCACGATCCTCGACCGTATTCGGGAAATGGTCCGTCTCGGCGCCGGGCTCGACAAGACCGGGCGCATCTCGCCGGAGGCGGCCGAAGTCGCGCTCGCCTGCCTGGCGCGGTTCCGCGAGCGGCTTGCAGCGCTCGAGGCCGGCCAGGTACGCGCCGTCGGCACCAATACCCTGCGGCGCGCGCGCCGGCGTAATGCCTTCCTGCTGCGCGCCCGCGGCGCGCTTGGCCATCCCATCGAGGTCATTTCGGGTGTCGAGGAGGCGCGCCTGGTGTATCTCGGCGCGGCGCACAGCCTGCCTCTGCAGGCCGGCCGCCGGCTGGTGGTGGACATCGGCGGCGGCAGCACCGAGCTGATCATCGGGGAGGGTTACGAGGCGCTGCGGCTGGAAAGCCTCTACATGGGTTGCGTGAGCAGCAGCGAGGCGTTCTTTCCCGGCGGCGTCATTACCGAGAAGGGTTTTCGCGAGGCGCGCCTGCAGGCCCGCCGCGAGCTGGAGCCGGTGCGCGCGCCGTTCAGCCAGGCCGACTGGCGGCAGGCGGTCGGCACTTCCGGCACCATCCGCGCCACCGGCCGACTGCTGCGGCTGTTGGGCGTGACCGGCGGCGAGATCACGCGGCTGGGCCTCGAGTTGCTGCGCGAACGGCTGCTGGTCGCCGGCCACGTCGACCGCCACAACCTGCCCGGGCTGAGCGACCAGCGCGCGCCGGTCTACCCGGGCGGCCTGGCGGTGCTCACCGAGGTGTTCGATGCCCTCGAGATCAAGTCCATGCAGCCGGCGGAGGGCGCGCTGCGCGAGGGCATGGTCTGGGACATCATCGGCCGGCTGACCGACGAGGACGCGCGCGACCGCAGTGTGCGCAGCTTCCAGCAGCGGTTCCACGTCGATCTCGCCCAGGCCGAACGCGTCGAGAACACCGCCCACGGGCTGCTGGAGCAATTCCGCCAGCCCTGGGCCCTGGAAGACCCGGAGTGCGCCGAGCTGCTCGGCTGGGGGGCGCGCCTGCACGAGGTCGGCCTCGACATCGCGCATGCCCAGCACCAGCTGCACGCCGCCTACCTGCTCAGTCACGCCGACCTCGCGGGCTTCTCCTTCGACCAGCAGCGCCGGCTCGCGGTGCTGGCCGGCGGGCACCGCCGCAAGATTCGCGACGAAATATTCGATGGACTGCAGGAGCCCTGGTCGAAGCGGATTCCCTACCTGCTCGCCATCCTGCGCATGGCAGTGCTGCTGCACCGCAGCCGCGGCCCCGTGCCGCCGCCCGCGCTCGAGATCGAGGCGAGCCGGCGCAAGCTCCGCCTGCAGTTCCCCGCCGGCTGGCTCGAGCTCCATCCCCTGACGCGCGCGGACCTGGAGCAGGAGGCCCGCTACCTGGCGGCCATCGACCTGAAACTCAGCTTCGGCTGACGCCCTGCGCGAGCGCGAGGAGCCGCGTGTCCTGCGCGGACACCGGCGCGGCGTCGGCCTCGTGCACACGCAGCCAGCGCCCGTCCGGCTGCAATACCCAGGCCTGGCGGTTGTCGCGCAGCTCCAGCTCGAGATCCGCCAGCAGGCGCCGCTGCAGCGGCTTGCGGGTCACCGGGAAGCAGGCCTCGACGCGATGGAAGAAGTTGCGCTCCATCCAGTCGGCGCTCGACAGGTAGGTCTCGGCCTCGGCGCCGTTGCCGAACAGGAACACGCGCGCATGCTCCAGGAAGCGACCGACCAGCGAGCGCACCCGGATGTGCTCCGATACGCCCGGCACCCCTGGCCGCAGGCAGCAGGTGCCCCGCACGATGATGTCGATGGCCACGCCGGCGCTCGAGGCCGCGTACAGGGCCTCGATCACTTCGGGCTCCACCAGCGCGTTCAGCTTGGCGATGATGCGCGCGGGCCGCCCCGCTTCGGCGTGGCGCTGCTCGCGCTCGATCAGTTCGATGATGCGCTCGTGCAGCCCCAGCGGCGCGAGGGCGAGCAGCGCGGTCCGCGGGCGTGCGCCCGGGCTGGTGAGCATCAGCAGCGCCTGCTGCACGTCGCGCCCGATGCGGCTGTTGCTGGTCAGCAGGCCGTAGTCGGCGTAGCTGCGCACCGTCTCCGGATGGTAGTTGCCCGTGCCGAGGTGGACATAGCGCTTGAGGCGGCCGTTTTCCCGGCGCACCACGAGCAGCATCTTGGCGTGGGTCTTGTAGCCCACCACGCCGTAGACCACGTGCGCGCCCGCCGCCTGCAGCCGCGAGGCCAACTGAATGTTCTCGGCCTCGTCGAAGCGGGCCATCAACTCGACGACCACCGTGACTTCCTTGCCGGCGCGAGCCGCGGCGACCAGGGCATCGACCACCGGCGAGTCCGGCCCGGTGCGGTAGAGCGTCTGCTTGATGGCAACCACGTCGGGATCGGCCGCCGCTTCGCGCAACAGCTCGATGATCGGCGCGAACGACTGGTAGGGGTGATGCAGCAGCACGTCGCCGCGGCGCATGGCGGCGAACACGTCGCCCACGCCGGCCAGCGGGCGGGGCCGGCCGGGTGTGAACGCCGGGTATTTCAGCTCGGGACGCGCCACCAGGGCGATGACCTGTGACAGCCGGTTGAGGTTGACGGGCCCATTGACCTCGTAAAGGTCTTCCTGGCCCAGCCCGAAGCGGTTGAGCAGGAAGCTCAGCAGGTGTGCCGGGCACCCCTGGGCCACCTCCAGCCGGACCTCGTCACCGTAGGGGCGCGAGGCCAGCTCGCCCTCGACCGCGCGCAGCAGGTCGTCGGTCTCCTCATCGTCCAGCGCCAGGTCGCTGTAGCGCGTGACGCGGAACTGGTGGCAGCCCACCACCTCGAGGCCGGGAAAGAGCTCGCCGACGAAGGCGTGAATGATGGACGAGAGAAACACGAAATCTTCGCGGCCGGTGCCGTCCACGGTCTCCGGGACGCGAATGATCCGCGCGATGGAGCGGGGCGCCTGCACCACGGCGAGCGGCGCCTCGCGGCCGAAGGCGTCCAGCCCGGAGAGCTCGACGATGAAGTTCAGCGACTTGTTGAGAATGCGCGGAAATGGGTGTGCCGGGTCCAGGCCGATGGGCGTCAACGCCGGCAGCACCTGCTCCCGGAAGAAGCGGCGCGCCCAGCGTCCCTGGGCGCGGTTCCAGTCCCCGCGCGGCAGGAACTGCACGCCGTGCGCGGCGAGCGCCGGCGCGAGCGATTCGTTGAATACCCGGTACTGCTCGGCGACCAGGCCGCGCGCGGTGTGCGCGATGGCGGCCAGGGTCTCCGCCGGGCTCAGGCCGTCGCGGCGCATGAAGGAGGTGCCGCGCTCGATCCGTTCCTTGAGGCCGCCGACGTTGATCTCGAAGAACTTGTCGAGGCCGGTGCAGGACAGGCACAGGAATCGCAGCCGTTCCAGCGGCGGGACCTGCGGGTCGCTGGCCAGCTCGAGAATGCGGCGGTGGAACTCCAGCGCCGAGAGCTCGCGGTTGATGTAGAGCTCCGGCCGCCGGAGTGCCTCGCGCTCGGGCATCACGTTGCTCATGCGTGGTTCACCAGGCGCGCCCCGCATCGCGGTCCGGCTCACCCGGCCAGACGGCGCCGAGCACCGCCGCCCGGGCGGCGCCCGTGACGCTCGGCAGGTTGCCGGGCAGCCCGGCGAGGGTGCGCGCCGCGAGCCACGCAAAGGCCGCCGCCTCGACCTGGTCGGGATCCACGCCATGCGCGGCGCTGCTCTCGATCCGAGTGCCGGGCAGCCGGGCCGCCAGGCGCTCCCGCAGCCGGCCGTTGTGGACGCCGCCGCCGCAGGCAATGAGCCGTTGCGGAGCGTGGTCCGCCAGCGCCGCCGCGACCGTGGCCGCGGTGAACTCGCACAGGGTCGCCTGCACGTCGGCGGCCGCCAG
>Ga0114946_10002714_pt1 | contig 12090 bp, 8 predicted proteins | sample WalLakDeSediment_FD_88676 | JGI IMG/M metagenome (GOLD analysis project Ga0114946, IMG submission 88676) | Lake sediment microbial communities from Walker lake, Nevada to study Microbial Dark Matter (Phase II) - Walker Lake 11/02/13 Deep Sediment | ecosystem: Environmental > Aquatic > Freshwater...
CGAGGGCGGTGTCGCCGAAACTTGTAGTACGCCCGGTACAACTGCGTTTCGGCTCCTAGCCCTCGACGAAAATTCCGGCGCGAGGCGCCACGAGGACTTCCACCACGGGCTGCTAGCAGCCCGCGCGATGGCGCGTCGGCGCTTCCTTCAACAAGCCGGCGCCGGCGCCACCGTGCTCGCGTTTGGGGGCGTCTACACCATCGCCGATGACGGCCTGTTCGCCGCCGCCCAGGCCGGCACGCGCCCCGATGGTCGCCCGCGCGTGCCCCCGGGTCAGCAGGTGATCACCAAGCTCCGACCCATGGGCGGGCAGCAGGGCGACGCGTCCAAGTCCAAGTATCGCTTGCGGGTCAGCGGCGAGGTCACGACCGAGCTCGACCTCGACTTTCGGGCGCTGCTCCAACTCCCGCAGGTCACTCGGGCCGAGGACGTCCACTGCGTGACCGGCTGGACCGTGCTCGGCGCCAAGTGGACGGGCGTGCAGCTCAAAGCCCTCGCCAAGCAAGCGGGGGTCAAGGACAGCGCCCGCCACGTCGTGTTCGAGGCCGCCCACGGCTACACCGCCAACGTCCCGATCCGCGAGGCCCTCGCCGACAACGTCGTGCTCGCCCACAAGCTCGACGACGTCCCCCTCGCCGTCGAGCACGGCGCACCGATCCGCGCCGTGGTGCCGGATCTTTATTTTTGGAAGAGCGCCAAGTGGATCACCGGGATCCGCTTCGTCAAGCGTGACGAGCCTGGCTACTGGGAGACCCGGGGCTACCACAACCACGCCGACCCCTGGACCGAACAACGCTACGGTTAACCACCATGATCCACCGCTACGCTTTGATCACCGGGGCCTCGAGCGGCATCGGGGCCGCCCTCGCCAAGCTCCTCGCCGCCTCCGGCACCGAGGTCGTGCTCGCCGCCCGCCGCGAGGACCCCCTGCGCGAGCTCGCCGAGTCGATCATCGCGAGCGGCGGCAAGGCCCTCGTCGAGGTCCTCGACGTCAGCGATCCCGAGCGCACCGAGGCCAGGGTCCGCGAGCTCGATCAGACCCTGCACCTCGAGCTCGTCGTCGCCAACGCGGGGATCGGCGGCGGCTCGGTCTGGGGCGGCAAGCTCAACTGGGCCGACTGCAAGGCCGTGATCGACGTCAACGTCCACGGCGCCCTCGCAACCTTGACGGGCGCGCTGCCGGGCATGGTCGAGCGCGGCTTGGGCCACCTCGTCGGGATCTCGAGCGTCGCGCAATACCGCGGCCTGCCCAGGAGCGCGGTCTACTGCGCGAGCAAGGCGTTCTTGAGCACCTTCTTGGAGAGCCTGCGCGTCGATCTGCACGGCACGGGCGTCAGCGTGACCGATGTCCGCCCCGGCTTCGTCGACACCCCGCTGAGCGCGACGGTCAAGTCCAAGCCATTTGAGATCGGCGTCGAGGAGGCGGCGGCGATCATCGCCAAGGCGATCAAGCGCAAGCGCGGGGTCATCACCTTCCCCAAGCAGATGGCCGTGCTCGGGCAGCTGCTCGACATCATGCCCGCCGCGATCTACGAGCCCGCGGTCCGGCGCGGACGCAAGTAGCGATCAAACATCATCGCCCCAGGCGGCCCGCCGGCGGCCCGGCACCAACGCGTACGCCGAGGGGATCACGATCAAGGTCAGCGCGGTCGCCACGACCAGCCCGCCGATCACCGCGAGCGCCAAGGGCTGGCGCAACGCCGCCCCCTCGCCCAGACCAAAGGCCATCGGCATCAAGCCCAGCACGGTCGTGGCGGTCGTCATGAGGATCGGCCGGACCCGGACCTTGCCGGCCTCGAGCAAGGCCGCGCGCACGTCCATGCCCTGCCCGCGCCGTTGGTTGACCGCGTTGATCAGCACGATCGCGTTGTTGACCACGATCCCCCCCAAGATGATCCCGCCGATCCCGACCATCGCCGAGATCGGCGTATCGGTGATCAGGCAGGCCAAGACCACCCCCACCGCCGCGAGCGGGACCGTGAACATGATCAAAAACGGGTGGTGGAGGCTCTCGAAGCTCGAGGCCATGACCACGTAGACCAAAAATACGGAGAGCAAGGCCGTGAACGCCAGGCTCCGCAGGGACTCGCCCATCTCCTCGGCTTGCCCGGCGAGCTCGGCTTCGACCCATTGTCCGGCGGGGACCTCCTGTGCGGCGAGCTCGAGCTCCTCGCGGAGCTGCTCGGCGAGCGTGCCGAGGTCGCCGCCGTCGACCCGCGCGCGGATCCGCAGGCCCCGGCGACCGTCGATCCGACGGATCTCGGCGGGGCCGAGGGCCGGCTCGACGCGGGCGACGGCGATCAACGGGACCGAGCGAGGGGGCCCGTCGTCCCCGGCCACGACCCCGACTTGGATGCGGGCGATGTCCTCGATGCGCGAGCGGTCGACGGCGGGCAGCCGCACGCGGATGTCGAGCTGCTTGTCGGGGGCGTGGAGCTTGCCGGCGAGCTCGCCTTGGATCGCCCGCTGGACCGACGACGACGCTCGATCGACGTCGAGGCCAGCGAGCCCGAGGCGCTCGCGATCAAAGTCGACGCGGACCTCCGGGCGCCCGGCGAGATCGTCGGCGGCGACGTCGGCGAGGCCCTCGATCGCGTGCAGGCGCGGGAGCAGGCGCTCGGCGTGGGCGGCCGCGTCGAGGGTCTCGTCGGCGAACACCCGGATCTCGAGCGGCGCCTCGAACGAGAACAGCTCCGGGCGACCAAAGCTGACCCGGTGGTCGATGCCGTCGAGGACCAGCTGCGTGGCCTCGGTGATCGCGACGAACAGCTCGTCTTCGACGGCCTCGAGCTCGCCGCTGGCGATGAACTCCTCGCGCACGCGCAAGTTGATCTGCGCGAGCTGGGTGCCCGTCTGCCCGCCGGTCGCCGAGCCGCCTTGGGTCACGCTCCCGACCCGGGCGAAGATCAGCTCGACCCGCTCGTCACGCTCGAGCTCCTGGATGATCCCCTTGGTCAACGCCGTGGTCCGCTCCAGCGCCGTGCCTTGCGGGAGCTCGATCTGCGCGTAGATCTCACCCTGCCGGACCTCCGGGAGCAGCGTCCGCCCGAGCCCGCGGCCGGCCCCAAACACGACCACGCAGATCGCCACGCTGATCAGCAGCACGGGGATCCGGGCGCGCAGGGCCACGCGCAAGAGCTTGGGGTACTGGGCCTCGAGCAGCTCCCAACCTTGGGTCAAGGGCCACGCGAGCCGCTCGAGCAGCCACCCGAGCCCGCGGGTCACGAGCCGGATCGGCACCCACAGCAGCGCCGGGATCGCGACCAGCCAGCCGAGCAACGAGCGCGTCGATCGACCTTCGGGCTGGGGAGCTTCGTTGTCAGCAAGATCATCGGCGCCCAGCGATTGCAGGACCGGGACCAGCGTCAAGCTGACGATCATCGAGGACAAGATCGAGAAGCTCACGGCGTAGGACAGGTCGCGGACCAGCTGCCCGGCCACGCCCTCGACGAACGCCATCGGGAAGAACACCGCGACCGTGGTCAGGGTCGAGGCCACGACCGAGCCGGCGATCTCGACGGTCCCGCGCACGGCGCTGTCGCGGCGGCTGACGGGCACGGGCGCCTCGCGGATCCGGGCGATCGCCTCGAGCGTGACGATGCTGTTGTCGACCAGCATGCCCACGCCGAGCGCGAGCCCGCCGAGGCTCATGAGGTTGAGCGACACGCCGAGCGCCGAGAGCGGCACGAAGCTGACCAGCAGCGAGATCGGGATCGCCACGCCGATCACCAGGGTCGAGCGCAGATCACGAAGGAAGAACAGCAGCACCAAGATCGCCAGGCCGCCGCCGATCAAGGTGTTGAGCGCGACCTCGGTGATCGCCGCGTCGATGAACCTGGCTTGGTTGCTGAGCACGACCAGCCGGTGGCCCTCGGGTAGCTGCTTACGCAGCTGCTCGACGCGCTCGAGCACGGCCGCGGCGACCCGCACGGTGTTGGCGTCGCCCTCGCGAAACACCGCGAGCTCGATCGCCTCGGTCCGACCGACCAGCGAGACCTCCTCGCGCTCGACCGCCGCCCGACCGATGCCCGCCTGCGAGGTCAGATCGCGCAGGCGCAGGACCCCGCCGGTCATGCGCCCGCCCGAGCCCGCGCCCTCGCGGATGATGATCTCGCCGAGCTCCGCCGGGGTCTTGGCCTCGTGGATCGTGCGGATCAGGTAGCGGTTGTTGTCCTCGGTCAGGCCGCCGCCGGGGCGGTTGACGTTGTCGGCCCCGATCGCCGCGACGACCTCGCTGGCGTCGACGCCGAACGCCGCGAGCCGCTCGGGGTCGAGCTCGACGATGACCTCTTCTTCATCGCCGCCGTGGAGCTGGACCGCGGCGACGCCGTCGAGCTTCTCGAGCAGCTGCTTGACGTCTTCGTCCGCTAGATCGCGCAGGGCCTTGAAGTCTGGCCTCGGGCCCTGGCCGTCGACGACCAGGGCCAAGCGCAAGATCGGCTCTTGCGCCGGATCGTAGCGCAGCACGATCGGCCGCTCGGACTCGATCGGCAGGCGCACGCGGTCGAGCTTCTCGCGCACGTTGGCCATCGCGGCGTCGATGCTCGTACCCCAGGCGAAGTCGAGCACGACCTCGCTGAGGCCCTCGCGCGAGGTCGACTCGACCGCGATCACCCCCGGCACGCCGCCGACGAGCTCCTCGATCGGCCGGGTGATCAGCTCTTCGACCTCGGACGGGGCCGCGTCGGCGTACTCGGTCTGGACGGTGATGCTCGGGTAGCCGAGCTCGGGCAGCAGCTCGACGGGCATGCGCGTGAGCGCGACGATGCCGAACAAGAGCAGCGCGACGGTCACCATCGTGACCGTCACCGGCCGCACGACGATGCCGCCGATCAAGCGCCACACTCCCCCGATCTGCGCGGGCGTAGGCACGGCTCAGTGCTTCTTGCGGCCGCCCCAGCCGCCACGCCGCTTGCCCTGGTCATCGGCGGCGGCGGCCTCGGGCTCGCGCTCGATGTCGGGCTCGCCCGCCGCTTTGATCGGCAGGCCCTCGGTGATCCCGTTGGCGTCGCTGAGCACGCGATCGTCGGCGCTCAGCCCCGCGAGGATCTCGACGCGGTCATGGCCCTCGAGCCCGACCTCGACGGCCACCCGCCGCGCCTTGCCCTCGCGCAGGACGTAGACGTAGCGCTGGCCCTCGAGCGTGAACGCGGCCTTGGCGGCCACGCTCGGGGCGTCCTCGCGGCGCTCGAGCAAGACCCGGGCGCGGACGAACGCGCCGGGCACCGCGAGCGGCGGGTAGTCCTCGGCGCGGACCAAGAACTCGACGGTCCCGGTCAGCGCGTCGACGATCGGCGCCCGCCGGATCACCGCGCCCGTGAACGTGCTGCCGTCGATCAGCTCGATCTCCACGCTGTTGCCCACGGCGACCCGCGCCGCCTCACGCTCGGGCAGGTGCAAGGGCAGCTCGAGCGCCGAGAGATCCGCGATCTCGTAGATCACCGTGGTCGACCCAGCGAGGTTGCCGACGTCGACCTCACGCGCGGTCACGGTCCCAGCGAAGGGCGCGCGCACGGTCATGGTCGAGGCTTGGGCCCGCGACAGGCGAGCCGCGGCCTTGGCCGACTCGAGCTCGTAGCGGCGCGCGTCGATCTCTTGGCGAGCGACCGCCCCGGACCCATCGAGGCCGCGGAGTCGATCGAGCTCGGCCTCGACGTTGGTCGCGTCGATGCTGTCGCGCTTGGCCTGGAGCGAGAGCTCGCGCCCGTCGAGCCGCGCGATCACCTGCTCGCGCGTGACCGTGTCGCCGACCTCGACCTCGAGGGCCTGAATGATCCCCGCCCGGACCGGCCGAACCTGCGCCCGGCGCAAGGGCTCGAGGGTCCCCGACGCCCGGTAGTGGCGTTCGATGGTCGCAGGAGCGAGGGCCGTGAGCTCGACGGCCAAGGGCTGCGGCGGCCCGCCCCCGCGACCACCCGGCCCGCCTTTACCCCCACCCTTACCCCCACCCTTACCCCCGCCCCCACCCCCACCTGGTTGAGCTCCCGACGCGCCGCCGCAGCCCACGGCAGCCAAGCCCACCAGCGCGAGCCCTCCCGCGCCGAGCCCGAGCGCGCGACGGCGGCTCAGGGCACCTGGGCAAACACGCGGATCGGCGGGGATAGAGCGAGCCATCGGTGGATACGGTCGCGGGCAGGTACCCTCGCCACGTGCCCAGTGGTAGGACACGGGCATGAGCGAGTCAACGAGGCGCGCGCCGGCTCGGGAGCTGCTCGAGGCCAACCACCAGTTCCCGTGCGAGTACATCATCAAGGCGTTCGGGCCGGCGAGCGCGGATTTCCGCGCTGGGGTCGGCGACGCCGCGCACGTGGCGGTTGGCGCCCGGGTCGTGATCAGCGAGCGGTGCAGCAGCAAGGGCAATTCGATCTGCATCACCTTGACGCTCGCCGCTGAAACCGTTGATGAAGTCATCCTCGCGTACGAGCGTCTGCACGCCGTCTCCGGCCTCAAGCTAATTTTGTGAGACTCTTCACTCACCCCTGACCAAACGACAAATGCAACAGCCCCGCGCTTTCGCCTCTCTTTTCTTCCTTGGCTCCTCCTTGCGTCCCGTGCTGCTGACCGGCCTGCTCGCTTGCCTCGTGAGTGGCAGCCTCGGTTGCAAGCCCAAGGCCGTCCGCGGCGGCGCCGGTACGGACAACCCCAACCTCGATCAAGGGGCCATGAGCACCGGCCTCGACCGCGTCGACATCAAGTATCTGGTCGATGAGAACCTCAACTCGATGTTCAAATCGGGCTGGTGGGCGCGCGATGTCCAGGGGTCCATGGGCAACGCGCCGATCGTCGCAATTTGGCCGATCAAGAACGCGACCAGCCAGCACCTCGATGATCAGATGCTGACCTTGCTCTCCGAGATGGAGACGATCCTGGTCAACTCCGGCGCGGTCTCGGTCGTCAGCCGTGAGCGCCAGGCCGAGATGGTCGCCGAGGCGCAGATGCAAAACTCCGATCTGTTCGAGCCCGCGACGGCCGCCCGGCTCGGCGCCCAGCTCGGCGCCAAGTACTACATCACTGGCAAGGTCACCTCGACCGACGAGCGCTTCGACAAGGAGCGCCGGGTCCAATACTCGCTGTTTCTCCAGGTCATCGAGGTCGAGACCGGGCTCGTCAAATTCCAGTTCACCTCCGAGCGCAGCAAAGCGATCGTCCGCTAGGAGCCTGTGGTGCGCGCTCTTGCGAAGACTCGCGCGTCGAGGGTGCTGGCCAAGCTGCTCCCCGCGGTGGCCGTCAGCGTCGGCCTTTGTGGCTGCGCGACCTATTCGGACAAGACCATGGCCATGCGCGAGCTGGTCTCGGCTGGGCAATACGAGGACGGGCTCGACGAGATCAACCGGTTCCTCAAGGTCAAGAGCCCCGACGCGCTGCCCGACGAGGGCAAGTGGAAGAGCGAGACCTCGCTCGCGGTGCTCGAGCGCGCGACCATCCTCCACGCGATGCAGCGCTGGCAGGCGAGCGCGTTTAATTTTCAGGTCGCCGACGAGAAGCTCGAGTTCCTCGATCTGCGCTCCTCGGCGGACGAGATCGGCCGCTACATCTTCTCCGACGCCGCGACCTACTACCGGACCACGCCGACCGAGAAGCTCGCGCTCAACGCCATCAACCTGATCAACTACCTCGCCCGCGGTGATCTCGACGGCGCCCGCGTCGAAGCCCGGCGGTTCACGGTGATGCGCAACTACCTGCTCGACTACGACCCCGACCACGCGCACGGGGCGTTTGGGTCGTACCTCGCCGGCTTCGTCGCCGAGCGCCAGGGCAACTGGGACGAGGCCCTGCGCTACTACGACGAGGCCCTGCAAGAGCGCGAGCTGCCGACCCTAGGCGAGGCGATCGTCCGCACGGCCGAGCGCGGCGGCAGCTACCGGAGCGAGCGGCTCAATCGCTACCTCGGCAGCGAGCCTTCGCTCGCGACCCCAGCCAGCCCCGCGAGCGAGCGCGAGCGCGACGCCGGTGAGATCCTCGTGATCATCAAGACCGGCCGGGTGCCCTACAAAATTCCTCGGCGGATCCCGATCGGCGCCGCGATCGGCATCGCCGGGGCCTACGTCACGGGCAACACCGCGCTGCTCGAGCGCAGCGCGTTCAAGGTCGTGGTGTTCCCGGACCTCGAGCCCGCCGGCAACCTGTTCAATACCGCCAGCTGGACCATCGATGGGACCGCGATCCAGCTCGATCTCGTCAGCGACCTCGGGCTCGAGATCGCCCGCGAATTCGACGAGCTCAAGCCCAAGATCATCGGCTCGGCGATCACCCGCATGATCGTCCGGGCAGCCGCGGCCGAGGGCGCTCGCGCGGCCGGCAACCAAAGCAACGCCGCGGTCGGCTTGATCAGCGCGCTGGCCATCGAAGGGGCCATGGTCGCCTTCGACAAGCCCGACACCCGGTCGTGGACCACCTTGCCCGATCGCGTGTTCGTTGGGCGCGCTCGGGTGCCAGTCGGCGAGCACACCCTCGCGGTCACCGTCCAAGGCAACGGCGGTCAGGAGCGTCACACAGCGACCGTGAATGTCGGTCCAGGAGGCTACGTCGTGCTCGACGTCACTACCCTTCGGTAAGCGTGGCCCAGTCGTTCGATCCATCTTTTAGGAGCAGCCCATGAGTATCCATGCAAGGCCCCCCGTTTCCTTCTCACGCGCCCTGACCCGCTCGCGCGCCCGCCTGGTTGCTCGGTTCGCGGGGCTCGCCCTCGCCGGCGCGGTCGCAAGCGTCGTCGCCCTAGCCGAGCCGGCCGAGGCCGAAGCGGCGGTCCGCGGAGGTCCCAACGGCATCGAGTTCAAGGGCGCACAAGATCGCCGGGGTGTCTACGTTGGCCCCGGCGTGTTCTTTGGGTTCTCCGCCATGAAGGAGACGATCGTGCCCGATGTCGGCCTCAGCCTCGCGTTTGGTGGCGGCGTCAGCAAGCGGGTCCTGCTCGGCATCAACATCCACGCCGCCAAGTACCTCGGCCGCGACGAAGGCAGCGCGTGGATGTTCGGCGGCGACTTCGAGTTCACGGGCTACGCTTGGCGGGGCTTGTACCTGCGCACCGGCCTCGGCGGCGTCGGGCTGCCGGCCGGCGATCCGGCCAACACCTTGGTCGCGGGCATGGGCGGAAACGTCGGCGTCGGCTACGAGTTTTGGCTCAACGCGACGGCCGCGGCGTCGGTCGGCATCACCTACGACCTGCGCTACCTGTCCGGCGCGCCCGAGCTGATCCCCGATCCGATCCGCCATAGCGGCATGGTCGGCATGCGCTTCATGTTTTACTGATCACTGGGCATCCGTCACGCTCGAGGCCCGAGCCCCGCCCGGCGCCGTGAGCCAGATCACCATATTGGGGCCCGCTCGCAACCAGATCGCCTCAATACGGCGAGTTCCGTGACGCGCTGCCCCTGAGTCCGTAGAATCGCGGACCGATGGCCAAGGCCAAAAAGGAAAACGGCGAGGGCGAGGACGAGCGCGGGGATGAGTTGCAAGCCGAAGTGGCTTCGCTTCGCTCCGATCTCAACGACGCCCGCGCCGATCTCAAGGACGCTCGAGCCGATCGCGACGAGGCTCGCGACGAGGTCAAGCGTCTACGTGAAGAAGTCCAGGCGGCCCGGCGCGAGCGCGACGAGTGTCGGTCCGAGATCAAGCGCTTGCGCGAGGAACTCGAGGCCAGCGCTGACGCCAGCGAGATTGCCAGCGCCGGCGGCCAGCTCAGCGTGGATCAGAGCCGCTACCTGAGTGAGCTGCAAAACAGCATCATCAGCAGCGCTCCCGACGTCGACGACACGCTCCAGGCCCTGACCGAGATGCGCGGCGGGCTCAAGAGCATCGCCGACAGCGTCGACTTGCTCGCGTCCAACGCCGAGGAGAGCTCGAGCTCAATCCTCGAGATGGCGGCGGCCAACGACGAGGTCGCCGAGAGCATGTTCAACCTCGCGTCGTCCGTCGAAGAGACCGCGATCTCCATCGAAGAGATGACCTTCTCGGTCCGCGAGGTCGCAAAAAACATCGAGGCGCTCTCGACCACCGCCGAGGAGACCTCCTCGGCCATGAACGAGATGGACATCTCGATCCAGCAGGTCGAGAACAACGCCAACGAGACCGCGCAGCTGTCCGAAGAGGTGGTCTGGGCCGCCGAGGGTGGCGTCGACGCGATCAACCGGACCATCGAGGTCATCAACCTGATCAAGACCTACTCGGCCGACGCCGTGTCGGTCATCAGCCGGCTCGGCCAGCGGATCGGCGAGATCGGCAAGATCTTGTCGGTCATCGACGACGTCGCCGAGCAGACCAACCTGCTCGCGCTCAACGCCGCGATCATCGCCGCCCAAGCCGGCGAGCACGGCAAGGGCTTCGCCGTCGTCGCCGACGAGATCAAGGATCTCGCCGAGCGGTCCGCGACCAGCACCAAGGAGATCGCCGAGATCATCAAGGCGGTCCAGCGCGAGAGCTACAACGCCGTCGAGGCGGTCCAGCGCTCGAGCAAGTCCGTCGACGACGGCGTCCGCGTCAGCCACCAAGCCGAAGACTCGCTCAAGCGGATCTCCGACTCGGCCCGCCGGTCCACGCAGATGGTCCGCGAGATCGCTCGCGCCACCGTCGAGCAGACCAAGGGCTCCAAGCAGGTCACCGACGCGATCAACGTCGTTGCGACCACGGTCCAGCAGGTCGCAACCGCGACCAGCGAGCAGGCCCGCGGCGCCGAGCAGATCATGAAGTCGGCCGAAAAGATGAAGCAGATCACCCGCCACGTGGAGCGCTCGACGCAAGAGCAGACCCGCGGGAGCCGGCAGATCACCCAGGCGATCGAGACCATCTCCGAGATGGTCAGCCAGCTCAGCTCGGCGCATCAGGGCCAGACGCAAAACGCCGACACGATCGTGCAGCGCCTGTCCTCGATCCGCGAGGCGACCCAGAGCCAGATGGAGCTAATCGAACGCGCCCTCGGCCAGATCTAGTTTTACGCCGGGCTGGCCTTGGGGAGCGCGGTGCTGATGGAGGCTTTGGGGCCTCGGTCGGTGCCGCGCTCTCGTTCGTCGGTCCGGTGCCCGGCTGGGATCTTTGGGGGCTGGCCCGCTGGGGGCCGCTTTGAACTGCTTGCGAGTGCTTGGGGCCGGCGAGCAGAGACAAGCTGGGCGCAACTATCACCTATAGGCGTCGGTTTCGATCTCGAAGCGCTCGATCCAGCGGTGGATCTCTTTTTGATCGCGGGCGAGGGCGCGGGCGACTTCGGCTGTGTCGCCGCCCTTTTTGGCGAGCTCGCTGACGAGCTTGGCTCGGAGCTCGCTGACGCTCTCGGGGCTCTGCGGCATGTCGCGGCGGCTGGCGAGGATGTCGTCGAGCAGATCGCGGCTGATCTCGCCGTTGGTCCCGGCGAGGATCGAGGCGGTTGCGAGGGTCTGGTGGAGCTCGCGGACGTTGAAGGGCCAGCTGTGGCTGAGGATCCGGCGGAAGGCTCGGGTCGCGACCTTGACCTGGGCGCCGGCGCGCGAGCGGTAGACGACCCGGGTCAGGACGCCGAGGTCCTCGCGGCGGCGGCGAAGCGGGGGCAAGGTCGCGGCGAAGCCGGCGAGCCGCGAGTAGAGGTCCGGGCGGAATTTGCCGGCGTCGACGAGCGCGCGGATGTCATGGAGCGTCGAGCAGATCACGCGGACGTCGAACTTGCGCGGCTGCTCCTCGCCGACGCGCATGACTCGACCCTCGGCGAGGGCCGCGTGGAGCTTGGTCTGGGCCGCGGGCGAGAGCTCGCCGAGCTCGTCGAAGAACAAGGTGCCTTGGTCGGCCTGCTCGAAGATGCCGGAGCGATCTTCGTCGGCGCCGATGAACGCCCCGCGCTTGTGCCCAAACAAGATCGAGTCGATGCGATCGTCGGACAAGGCCGCGAGGTTGGTCGCGACGAAGGGTCCGGGTCGCCCGCTGAGCTTGTGCACGGCCCGCGCCGTGATCTCTTTGCCGGTCCCGGTCTCGCCGTGCAGCAGCAGCGGGACGTCGCTCTCGGCGAGCCGGACCAAGGTCCGCTGGATCGCGCACAAGCCTGGGTTTGACGTGCCCGAGGGGTCGAGGACGTGGACGAGCTCGGCCGGGAGATCCTGCTGGGTGACCTCGCGGATCATCCAAAACGAG
>Ga0114946_10002715_pt1 | contig 12087 bp, 12 predicted proteins | sample WalLakDeSediment_FD_88676 | JGI IMG/M metagenome (GOLD analysis project Ga0114946, IMG submission 88676) | Lake sediment microbial communities from Walker lake, Nevada to study Microbial Dark Matter (Phase II) - Walker Lake 11/02/13 Deep Sediment | ecosystem: Environmental > Aquatic >...
CGCCGCCTGGACGCCGCCGCCCTCCACCACCTGGCACCTTTTGCTCGCCCAGCGAGCAATACCCGCCACCCGGACACCGCCGCGCTCCACCACCTGGCACACAAGGCCGGCCATCGGTTGTCACTTTGGGGGTTGTACGCCCCAAACCCGACGCGCGACGATCGCGCGTAGGGTCCGCTGTCGACTTGGGGGGCCCATATGCACCAAACCTCACCAGCGATTGGGAGCGCTGCATCGCTTGTCAGATTGGGGGCCTCCGTACAGGGGCCCGGCTGAAAGGCCACCGGGATCTCGGACGGACGGGGAGCCCACCGCCACCCCGCCTTGCGTTCAAGGTCCGAACCCTCGACCCTTCAAGCATGAGAAACCTGATTCTTCTCCTTCTCGCCGGCGCCTCGGTGGTGGTGGTGGCCCTGGCCGGCGCCCCCATCCTGGAGCGACACCGCCGTGTCAGCGAGATGCAGACCCTTTGGGCGACTCTGGACCAGGCGCGGTACTCCGCTGACTCCTGCAAGGTCGCCCTGGCCCGGGAGGAGGAAACCTTCTTTCGGTTCGATCGCAGGGTGGACTCTCTCCGCAATGTCGTGGACGCCTACGAGGACCCAGCACAGGGGGGCGTACCCGAGGCCGAGTACCTGGAATACCTGAAAAGGTTTGATCAGTACAACGACCTCGTGGAAGACTGGCAGATCCGGGCCGACAGCCTGCAGGCCGAGGAGGCCCGATGCCGCGAGTTGGTGGAGACCCACAACGCCCTGGCCGATTCCATCCAAACCATCCGGGAGGAGAGGAGGGCTACCCAGGAAGGCATGCCGGAAGGCTCCTCGTGATCCTCCGGGTCCAGCCCAGACGTTGGATCCCTGTGCTGCCCCGGACGACGAGGGAGGCCCCGTGCTGCCCCGGACGAGGGAGGCCCCGTGCTGCCTTAGAGGGTGACCAGGGTGTCCACCCCCTCCAGGGCCGGATCGGGCTCGGGGTGGTCCGTGAGGTAATGGAGCCCCCGGCTCTCGCGGCGTGAGAGGGCCGAGCGGGTGATGAGAAGGGCCACCTGCGAGAGGTTCCTTAACTCGATGAGGTCCAGTGACACCCGAATACGTCGGTAGAAGCTCTCAACGTCGTCGGCGATCAGGGCCAGACGCCGCTCGGCCCGCTCCAGCCGCTCTCGGGAACGGACGATACCCACGTAATCCCACATGATCCGGCGGATCTCGTCCCGGTCGTGGCGGTAGACCACCTCCTCCTGAGCCCGCCGAGTCCCGGTGGGGTCCCACGGGAGCGGCTCGGGGGGAGGTGACGCCTCCCTCTCCAACTCGCCGGGCACCTGCCGGGCGGCCCGATCGGCGAAGTGTAGCCCCTCCAGAAGAGAGTTGCTTGCCAGGCGGTTGGCCCCGTGCACCCCGGTGCAGGCGGTCTCCCCCACGGCGAAGAGCCCCTGAGAGCTCGTGCGTCCCTCCCCATCCGTGCGTATTCCTCCGCACATGTAATGCGCCGCCGGCACCACCGGGATCAGCTGACGGGCGGGGTCGATCCCCAGCTCCCGGCAGGTGCGGGTGATGACCGGGAAGCGAGTCTCGATTTCGCCGGCCGCCCGATGGGTGAGGTCCAGGTAGACGTGGGGGATCCCCTCCGTCTTGAGACGGCGGTCGATGGCCCGGGCCACGATGTCCCGGGGAGCCAGATCCGCCAGGGGGTGCTCGGCAGCCATGAAGGCCTCCCCCCGGTGGTCCCGCAGGATCCCGCCAAACCCCCGCACCGCTTCGCTGATGAGGAATGCGGGGTCCGCCGGGCCAAAGAGGGCCGTGGGGTGGAACTGCATGAACTCCAGGTTGGCCAGGGATACGCCGATGCGGGCCGCCATGGCCAGGCCGTCGCCGGTGGCGATGTCGGGGTTGGTGGTGTGCCGGTAGACCTGGCCGCACCCCCCGGTGGCCAGAAAAGTGATGCGGGCCGGGAAGGCAGCCACCTCGTCACCGTCCCGGTCATGGACGTAGGCGCCCCAGACCCGGGCGGTCCCGGCGGGAGAGCGGGCGCCTGTCGACGATGGGACTCGGGACGCAGGGTCGCCGCCGCCCACAGAGGCGCCACCGGCCGGCAGGTTTCTGCGGGTGATGAGCTCCACGGCGGCGTGGTTCTCGTAGAGCCGGATGCGTGGGTCGGCGGCGACCGCCTCCACCAGCGCCCTCTCCACCTCCCGGCCCGTGAGGTCCTGGGCGTGGACCACCCTAGCCCGGGAGTGCCCTCCCTCCCGGCCCAGGGCCAGGGAGGAGCCACCGTCGGGGGCCGTCCCGGCACCCTCCCCGGAGGCCACCGCGCCCCCCCCTTCAGGATCTTCCCGACGGGTAAAGGCAACCCCCAGCTCCATGAGCTCTCCGATGAGGACCGGGGCGGCCCGCACCATCTGCTCCACCACTTCCCGGCGGCAGAGGCCCGCCCCGGCGGTGAGGGTATCCTGGATGTGGGCCTCGAAGTCGTCCAGGGGGTCCAACACGGCCGAGATCCCCCCCTGGGCGTAGTTGGTGGCCGAAGCGCTGTGCTCCTTCTTGGTCACCAGGGCCACCTGCCCATGGCGGGCTGCCTTCAGCGCGAAGCTGAGCCCGGCGATCCCGCTCCCGATGACCAGAACGTCCACCGGGGGGTGGACCGGGGAACGAAGGTTGCGATCACTCATCAGGCAATGTTACCGCGGAGACCGTCTCAAGGGAAACCCGTGAACAGCCGATTTCTCCCGGCCACGCCACCGGCGGCCGGATTCTCATCCATGAACCGGTTGGTGTCCCCGGCCCAGCGGGGGGTGGTGGGAAACCCTCAGTCCGCCTTCTCGCCTCCATCAAGAATTGGGAGGCTCCGGCACATAGATCTCCCCATGATCTCCCCATCCCGCTCCTGAAATTCCCCTGCCCTCTCTTGCATTCCCAACTCCGCTACCTCCCGAATGAACTGGGGAATCTTCATGGGGCAGAACCTGTGACCACCTGTCATTCCCAACAGCATGACCGAGTTCTGAGGTGAAGTTTCCCACGAGGATGACCCAGGGTTGAGTTCGAGTTTCTCACGAGCATGACCCAGGGTTGAGGTAGAGTTTCCCACGAGGATGACCCACCCCTTTCGGCACCGGCGGCACCGACCATGGTCCTGCCCCAACACAATGGCAATCTTTGGCCCTATCGCCGAGCGAAAAGCAGAAGTGGACGCACTCCGGAGGATTGCTCTCTGCCTTCCTCCCGGATATCGAGCAAAAAGCCGATAGCGACCGTGCGGCGCGCCATCCGCTGCTGCCTTCTGCTCGAAAAGCGGGCGAAAGGCGGATGACGTTGGGCGAGCCAACGTCGCTCTCTGCTTTGTTCTCGGGTCCCCGACCAGCCCCTCACTTGTCCCCGCTCAGAGACGGCTCTACTATCGAAGCGATCAGGAAGCCGGCCTCAGCGTCCCCCTTTTCCGGACGAAACCCATGCGCTGCAGTGTCTCTCGTACCTGGACTCGACTTCTCCTCCTTCCCCTCGCCTACTCGCTGAGCGCCTGTGGCGAGGAGGCCCCCGTAGATGCCCATAGCGCCTTCCTGGCCAACCTGGCCCGGCACTGCGGGCAAGCCTTTGAGGGGAGGGTGATCCATGCCCCGGAAGGGGATTTCTACTTCGGCGATGACCCGGTCCTGGTCATGCACGTTCGGGAATGCTCCCCGGATGAGGTCCGAATCCCCGTGCACATGGAAGGTGACCACTCCCGGACCTGGATCTTCACCCGGACCGCCGGGGGGCTGGACCTTCGCCATGACCATCGGCACTACGACGGCACCCCTGAGGCCGTCACCTTCTACGGCTCCTTCGTCTCGGAACCGCCCCTGGCATCGGAAGCTCCTTCAGCCCAGCGCCACGAGTTCAAGGATGAGCAGGACTCGGGAATGGTGAGTGGATGGGTGGTGGAGATCATCCCCGGTGAGCGCTACACCTACGGAACGCAGAGGGACGGGGAGTGGCGTCATCGCTTCGACTTCGATCTCTCCACCCCCGTGGATCTTCCCCCGGACCCCTGGGGGCATCCTCCGGTGGGAGAAGTCCCGGAGCTGGCCGCGGCTCAGGAAGCTTTCCTGGCCAACCTGGCGCAGCATTGCGGACAGGCGTACCACGGGGTCATCACCCAGCGTCCGGAGACCGACACCCTTTTCCGGGGCGACGAGGTCCTGACGGTGGACTTCCGCCGGTGTGAGGCCAATCGATTGGAGCTTCCCTTCCATGTGGAGGAGAATCGGTCCCGCACCTGGGTTCTGACACGGACCACCGCCGGGATCGACCTGCGCCATGATCATCGCCACCCGGATGGAACTCCCGAGTCAGGCACCGCCACCTGGTACGGAGGACACACTCCGGATGACGGCTCTGCCCAGCGGCAGGAGTTCCTCCGGGTGGGGGCCCGGACCGGTTGGGCCATCGAGATCGTCCCCCACGAGCGCTACACCTACGGCACCATCAACGACGGGGAATGGGTGTACCGACTGGACTTCGACCTCACCACGCCGGTGGAGAGCCCCCCGGCCCCGTGGGGGCACGAGGGGCGCTGATCCTCCCCATCCTCCGCCGCCAGGCCCCGAGCTCAGGGCGGTGGACTCATCATCTCCACTCCCGGACAGCCCCGATCCCGGGTTAGGCACCCCTGCGGTGGCGGATCGCTCATCCATTCACGCCCCCGGTGGCCTCCCCATGCGGATCCTCTGGGTGAGCGAGGGGAGGATCATCGGTGCAGAGCATGACGATTATGGCGTGCCCTGGGTAGTGCGCTACACGGTGGAGGGGTAAGACCATGAGCTCCCTCATGATTGCGGCCTGCGTCCTTCCCATGCTGCTCGCTCCGTGCGGAGGCTCCTGGCTGCGGCGGTAGGGACGATGTATCCTTCCCTGAAACCCCCTTCACCGAGTTTGCCTGCCATGAAACGACGCCAGTTCCTCCGGAATTCTCTCACGGCCGGCGCGGCCACCGCCGCCACCCTCACCGTCGGGCCGGCCGCCGCCGCGGACCCGATCCGCGCCCTGGGCCTCCACGACCCCTGGTGGAACCGGGCCACCGACGGACCGCTCCGGCTGAGTTCGAACGAGAACTCGCTTGGTCCCTCAGAGGCTGCCCGCCGGGCCATTTTGGACGGTCTCGGCGAGGCGAACCGATACACACACCTTCTGGCCATGGAGCTACGGGCCCGGGTGGCGGCTCACCACGGCGTGGACGAAGGCTCCGTGGTCCTGGGCAACGGCTCTACGGAGGTGCTGCGCATGACGGTGCAGGCCATGGCCGGTCCGGCAGGTTGGGGCTCGGGCCCGGCGCGTCTCGTGGTCGCCCAACCCACGTTCGAGCACGTGGAGCGGTATGCGGAGCCGTGGGGCCTCGAACTCTTCCAGATCCCACTTCGGGATGACCACGGCCACGACATCGATGCCATGCGGGACGCCGCTCAAGCCGCCCACAGCGTGTCGGCCCGTCGCCCCGTCCTGGCCTACATCTGCAACCCGAACAACCCCACGGGCACGCTGACGCCCAGCGACGAGGTGGAGGCATGGATCCGGGAGGCGGACGACGTCGTCTTCCTGGTGGATGAGGCCTACATCGAATACGTAGACCACCCTTCCTACCGAACCGTCCTACCTTTGGCCCTGGACCAGCCGAACGTGGTGGTGATCCGCACGTTCTCGAAGGTTTTCGGGCTGGCGGGGCTGCGCATGGGCTACGGCCTCGCCCACCCTCAGGCGGCCCGCCGGATCCGGGCCTTCAGCGGGCTGAGCAACCTCAACGCCATGGGACTTCTGGCCGCCACCGCGTCCCTGGGCGACGACGTCCACGTGGCCCGCTCCCTCCGGGTCAACGAGGAGGCCCGTGGCGTCACCAACGATGTTCTGGATGATCTGGGGCTCGAGCGGCTGCCCAGCCATACGAATTTCGTCCTCCACCGCATCCCCGGCGAACAGGACGACTACATCCGCCGGATGCGGGAAGCCGGCATCTGGGTCGGCCGCCCGTTCCCGCCCCTGCTCGGCCACAATCGCCTCTCGTTCGGCACGCCGGAGGAGATGGCCCGGTTCGCAGAAGTGTTGAGGGAATTCCGGCGACGCGGGTGGGTATAGGCGAGGGCGAACGCAGGATCGGAGCGCGGGTAGAGCAGAAGGAAGTAGGGGTGGCACCTGCAGCTGCCCCTGCACAGAGAACACTCCACCCACTTCGGCACCAAACAGCGGGAGGAAACCATGCGCAACCATGCCACCGTAGGGATTGGACCATTGGCCTTGCTGGCCTTGCTCGGCTGCGCCGGGGACGGAATGCCGGCAGAGGAAGAGTTCACCGACGCCCACCGGGCCCAGATCGAGGCTGAGGTGGGAGAGATCATGGCCGAGCTCGTGGACGCTGCGAAACAGGCGGATATGGAGCCCATCGGCGCCAGCCTTACTGCGGAGGCAAGCGTTTGCGTATGGGGGGCCTCCATCTTCGACTGCCGGGAGGTCCTCGAGAGGCACCGTGGGGCCTGGACTTCCGGAGAGGGGCCGTGGCTGGAGCGCCAGGAGATGGATGGCGAGGAGATCCGGGTGATGGCCATAAGTCCGACGGTGGCTATCGGCGTGCTCACCGTCGAAGAGAACAGGGCCATCTTCTCAACCGGGGACGTGATCAGAGCCTCGTTTGCCAGTCTTTCCGTGTTCGTTCTCGAAGAAGACGGGTGGAAGCTGCACACCGGGCAGCAGGCGTCCTGGCCCATCGGATAGGCAACGTTTCCGGCGAAGAAATGCGGCCGAGGGCGGCATGGTCAACGAAGGGAGCAATTCTTCATGTCACGCGGCCTCACCTTCCTGATCGCCTTCGTCGTGGCCTACGCGATCATCCGGGGCGTCTACGCGGCCACCGGCTTCAGGCCGACGAGAGAGTTCGGGCTGCCTCTCGGCTACCTTGTGGAACTGGCCCTGTGGGCTATCGTCCTCCTGGTGGTAGCCTGGGTTCTGGGCAAGGCCTGGCCACCGGCCCGAGGGTGATGGCTCTGGCTGGAAAGACCAGGCACCGACGCCACAAGCGACCTCGTCCGAAACCCCGTCCGAGTCGAACGGGTGCAGGAGATGCGGAGCGGGAGCTTCTGCCATGCGCATGCTCTTCTTGAGCGTCCTTGTTGGGCTGACAGCGTGCTCGCCTCAGGCGGATGTGGTGGTGGGCGACTTGATTCCTACCCTCCACCTGGAGGAGATCGTCCGCATCGGAACGATGGAAGGTCCTGAGGAAACCCAGTTCTCCAGCCCGGGCGCCCTGGATATTGATCCGGATACGAGGGAGATCTTTGTCGGGGATGCGGTCTCCGGGAACATCCGCGTGTTCGACCGCCATGGCCAGTTTCTCCGGTCCTTTGGCCGGAGAGGCCAGGGGCCTGGCGAATTCAATGAGATGCCCGTCTTCTCGGTGGCGCGGGACACGGTTCTTGTCCTCGATCGTACAAGGATGCACCTCTTCGATCGGGATGGCGGGTATCTCAAGTCCGCCATGTTCAAGATGGCGGACGGGCTGGCGCTCCCCATGGGCGTGTACGCAGACTCTCGGGGTTGGGTCGGATTGACGATGGAGATGGACCCCTACGCCGGCGGGAGAGGGGCCTTCGAGCGCTACTACCGCATCGACGCGAGAGATGCCGTAGTCGAAGAGCCATTCTTTGAAGTTCATCACCGGGAAGAGACGCAGGGACTCTTCTTCCAACAGCAGCGGGCGGCTGTGGTGGGCGACGGGTTCGTTACCACCACCGGTCCGGAATACGAGCTGCGGTACCACCCCACACCCCAGTCTGAACCCCTCCTGCTCCGTTTCGAAGTCGCTCCCGTACCCGTCTCACCGGACGCCCTGAAGGAGTATGCTTCTGCCCGGCGCGGCCGCTGTGAGGGTTCGGGGAATCCAACCCGGTGTCTCAAGCTGGCCGATGACCGTATCGCGGAGACGGCATCAAGGCCGGTTCCCGCGAAGCGCCCCGTCGTCGGAGGGTTGCAGGGATCCAGTGTAGGCCTCGTCCTCGTCAAGCGGGCGGATCTGGATCCCACGCCGTTCCATGACGGCGGTGACACACGATGGGACCTGGTCCATGTCGATGGCCACCTGGTGGGTGCATTGGATTTCCCCCCTGGATTCTCGCCGCGCTGGCTCACCGAGGGGGAGGTGTGGGGATTTCAACTCGGTGACTACGACGTCCCATTCGTTGTGGGATATCGCTTGGAAGCCAAAGGAAATGCGCCGAACTCTTCATAAGAGAGAAGCGGAGACGCGGCGCGTGCTTTGGTCGGCGAGGACGGCCGAATCTGGGTACGGCGCTCCTGGCAGGCCGAGAAAGGCGAGGCGGTTCAATCTCCCGCACAACCGGGGAGGGAGCCACCTCCACCCACCAGTTGGCGGGAGCCTATCGTGTATGATCTCTTCGAGGCGGACGGTCCGTTCCTGGGTTCGGTCAGACTTCCTCCCCGGGTCAGCGTTTCCGTCTTCCGTGGCGACCAGGTCTGGGGGGTGCGCCGAGGCGAGTTCGACGAGTCCTACGTGGTTCGCCTCCGCCTCATGCAGGAATCGCTGTGAGGCGAACTGGGCCCGGGGCTTCCATGGATCTTGTGGAGTTGCAGGCGAGAACACCCTACAGTGGATGAATGGGACGAGCCTCTCCCGGCCGGCCTCCTTTCAATCGACACTCTCGCCGACGGCGCCGTTGCACAATGAGGATGAGCTCGGGACGATCTCGTCACAGCCGAGTATAGACGATCTCGAGCCTTGGAACGTCGGGTACTCAGGGGCTGCGAGGAGGAGGCCATCCCTCCCCCTCCTGGAGAAGCTGCAAATGATGGGGACGAACACCTTCGCCCATCACGCACCTGGAGACGAGGATTGGCGCCCGTGGGTGGTCGGCAACGACAGGGGAGGAGGACATTGCAGGAACGGACGGGAAGAACTCGGCGGCTCCGGTCAACGGCCTGGCGGCCGCTCCGGCAGTCGGACGTAGGAAAAGGGCCGATGGATACATCAACTGTCGGGAAGGTACTATGGATACATCAACCGTAGGGAGGGTGCTTCGGTTCCCAGCCCCAGGCGTCATGGGACTCCTGTTCCTCATCCTCATCCCCCGTGTGGCCCAGTCCCAGACGACGGCGGGGAGCGGCGGTTCACCCCCGGAAAACCGCGTTGGGGCCTATTTCGGCCTCGGTAACGGGCCGAGCCCCTCCGGCATGGCCGGCATACGGTTCATGCGGTCCGTCTCAAACTCTGCACTCGGATTCGTCGACTATACGTTCCTCACCGGCGGAGTTGCGGCGGCCTGTAGTGATTCTTGGCCGGACTCCTACTCCTGCTCGATCCAGGGGCACTCATTCCTCCTCGGATCGGAGATCGAGTTCTCCCGGGAATCATGGGCCCACCCCTTCGTTCACCTTGCCCTCGGAGGTTTTCGGCGGAGCCAAGGGCCCACCGAGGGCCGTACGTCTCTCACTCCAGTCATCGGTGGGGGCGTTCGGCTATCTCCGGGCGGAGCCGTTTCCTGGAAACTCTTCGCTCGGCGGCACTGGATGTTCGACCAGGCCTATGCGGATCTCATGGAGGAAGATCTGAGATTCTGGTTCCTCGGTCTGGAAATGGAGCTTCATCCATGGAGATAGCCGGCCCTGGAGACATGAGCGTGCGCACGCCGCACACTCACAAACGTGAGGTCCAGACCATGAGCGACTACTTCGTCCCCCGCGTCGGCGCCGTCTTCAGCGCCGACATCGCCGTGCCCGAACACGAACGAGAGGTGCGATTCTACTCCCGTGTCCTCAGCTCAGGCGAGCGTCCCCTTTGGCGGGAGGAAGATCTGATGAGCAACCTGGGCATGCCCATCATCGGCTTGGGCGAGCGCAGCCCGGAGTATGCTCACCTTCCGCTCCAATGGATGCCGCACATCCAGGTGGCCGATGTGGCGGCCAGCGTGAGGCGTGCGGAGGATCTGGGCGGGAGCGTGCTGATGCATGCCAAGGACGACGATGGAAGGAGCCAGTGGGCGGTGCTCCTCGATCCGAACGGGGCCGCGTTCGGAATCATCCCTGTCGTTCCTGCGGAGGCGATCCCCTCAAGCGATGGCGCCGCATCGCCGGACCCGGCGGCACCTGTGGGTCGCATCTCCTGGCTCGACCTGACGGTGTCCAACGCTACCGCGACCCGGGACTTCTATCGGAAGGTCGTTGAGTGGTCGGTGCAGAACGTCGAAATGGAGGACGGGGACGAGGGCTACGCCGACTACAACATGCTGGGCGAAGACGGAAGTCCGGCGGCGGGAGTGTGCCACGCCCGCGGGGTGAATGAGGGCGTTCCGCCGGTCTGGATGATCTACCTGCCCGTGGGCGACCTCGCCGAGAGCCTCCATCGCGTTCAGGAGGAAGGAGGCGAGATCATCAAGGCAACGCAGGGGGAGGATGGGGAGTACGCCTATGTGGCGGTTCGGGATCCGGTGGGGGCGTATGTGGCTTTGACGCCGGGGTGAGGATCGGCCCACGGGGCCGGGAGCGAGACGACGCGAAGGACGCCGGGTCCGCCGGATTGCGGGAAAGCGCCGGGTTCTTCAAGAGAGAGAAGCAGGATCACGCCGATTCTTCAAGGAGGTGATTCCATGGCCTCGAGAGTCTTGGTACTGTGGGCGGTCCTGGGCATGGGCCTCTCGGCCTGCGGCCAGTCTGACAGCGGTCCGGCAGGGGTGGAGACCCTTCGAACGGTTGTTGGCGACACCACCACCGTACGCACCCTGGGCGGGGGCGTGTGGGGTGATTCCGTCAGGCTCGTGGAAGAGGTGGCCATAGGAGTGTTGGACGGCGCCGAAGAATACCTCTTCGGACGGGTCGGGGATCTTGCCGTGGATGCCGACGGCGGCATCTACGTCTTCGATGGGCAGGTTCCGGCCCTCCGGTACTACGACTCCAACGGAGACTACGTGCGGACCCTCGGTGGAAGAGGTGAAGGCCCCGGAGAGTACATGGATGCCTCCCTCGGTGTCGGCGTGCGCCGGAGTGACGGTCGGGTGGTCATGCGGGATCCTCGGAACATGCGATTGAACGTCTACAACCCCGACGGCTCCCCTTCCGAGTCCTGGCGGGTTGAGAGCGGCCTTTTCACCCAGCAGGCCACCGCCCTGGATGACTCCGACCATATGTACCTGAAGATCCTGACCGGGCAACCGAAACCGAACGAGCCCTGGCCAATGGCAGTCCTCCACATGGACCATCGCGGTCAGGTGCTGGACACGATCGTCCCTCCGACGCTTCCAAATGAGCCGAGTGGCGTATCGCCCTTTTCGAAGATATGGACCGTGAGCAGGTCGGGTGGACTGTTGGTCGGTGTCAACGACCGGTATGTCATCCACCATTACCGGCCCGATGGAACGGTTCTCCGGATCGTCAGGGAAATCGAGCCGGTCGGGTATGCACCTGAGGAGAAGGCCGAGCGGGAGGCGCGAGACGCCTGGATGATCAGGACGCAGGGGCAGTTCATGACCTCGGACCTTCCGCCGGTGCCGGATTTCAAGCCGTTCTTTCGCACCATCTTGGTCGGTGAGGATGGCCGAATCTGGGTACGGCGCTCCTGGCAGGCCGAGAAGGGCGAGGCGGTTCAAGCTCCCGCACAACCAGGGAGGGAACCCCCTCCACCCACCAGTTGGCGAGAGCCCGCCGTGTATGACGTCTTTGAGGCGGACGGTTCGTTCCTGGGTTCGGTCAGGCTTCCTCCCCGGGTCAGCGTTTCCGTCTTTCGTGGCGATCAGGTCTGGGGCGTGCGCCGAGGGGAGTTCGATGAGTCCTACGTAGTACGCCTCCGTCTGGTGCAGGAGTCCCTGTGAGGCGAACTGGGTCCGGGGCTTCCATGGGGCTCGGCCTGTTCCCGGGGCTTGGCAGGGGATCGGAAGGGGCACCCGCTCGGCCGTCGAGGCGCGCATCCGCCCTCGGACGGCAGGCAAAGCGACCCTGGCGGCTCTGTTTCGCTCACGGCGGCTCCCGCTAGGGCTGAGGACGTGCCCCCAACCTGACACGCTAGACAGGGCCGGTCATCGGTTGTCACTTTTGGGGTTGTATACGCCCCTAACCCGACGAG
>Ga0114946_10002716_pt1 | contig 12086 bp, 27 predicted proteins | sample WalLakDeSediment_FD_88676 | JGI IMG/M metagenome (GOLD analysis project Ga0114946, IMG submission 88676) | Lake sediment microbial communities from Walker lake, Nevada to study Microbial Dark Matter (Phase II) - Walker Lake 11/02/13 Deep Sediment | ecosystem: Environmental > Aquatic >...
GCATACTCGGCCGGGAACTCTGATGGTCTAGGTATGTCGTGGCTCGTCGGAAACATGACGCGGCCCCCGCGTTTTTTGAATCCTTTGTCCAACATTGCTGTGTACACCGACATGTTGGGCCACGTCTCGCGGGTGGCTCGCTTGAAACGCACCGCCATGCCGGCAGCATAACAATACCGACAATTATTAGAACACCCTTGCAGCACGTTCACGTTGCTGTCGGCCCATTCTCGTGTCCCAGTTGTCATTCGTCAGTCATCTCCTTGAAATCGGTGAGTCTCTTCTGCCCGCGCGGGATCGCGGGGTTGATGGGAGTGCCCCGCGGGAGACGCGGGGCGACATATGTTTCATAGGGTACTGGCTGTGACGACTTCCAGCAATCCTTGTCCCGCGTGCATGGTGCCGTCTCGCAATCCGAACAGAACTCGTCTTGTATCGCACGCGAGCACTCGACACAGAGCAACATGATCGCCGTTGTATAATCATCCCACCCATGACAAGCGAGGGGGTCGTCATTGTGGTGACAGTACCCGTATTCGGTTTTGGCTTCATCACACTTCACGATCTCGCGCCCACACTCGTGGCAATATATGCCATCGGGTGACTTGGGTAATTGCTCGAATTCAATACAGAGCCACGTCTCCACGCCGCGTGACGTGAAATAGGCGTGTAGATCATCATACGTGTCGAACCCATCCCGCTTGATGAAATTATCCCACGTGATTGATGGAACGACGGATGGTCCCGCTAGATCAATCGCGCCAGGATCAGGCAAGGCATCAGTGTTCCATCGAGTGAGCCCGGTAACTCGGGCATCCCCCAAGAAACGTGTTTTGCACGTGCGCAACCCCGTGTAACAGTAGATCGTGTCACCTACTTGTAATTTCAACCTGTGTTCTGTTGCCTTCCGATTCGTCAAGTGTTTCGTCTTGAAAACCTTGTCTGCTATCTCTTTCATGAATCCCATTATCTGGTTCATTTTACTTCCCTCCTTTTTTGCTGGTCACGCTCGATCACGCCGAGCTGCTTCGGACTCAACGTCTTCCCGTTTCCAAGCATCGAGTAGCACGTTGCGTAGAAACTCTTGTAGAAGGCTTGGCCCGGACGGGATTGCTCTTCTTCATGGCGAGACCTAATGAAATCATCAATCGATTGAATGGACTGGCTTGACTGGCTCGGCTTCGATTCGGGCGTGAACGGAATGAGCCCGCCACCGCCACTACTTGCGAAGTACAACCTTTCATCGATTAGTTCGGTTGACGCCGGGTGCAAGGTGCGCCGGGGCCTCACCCGGATGGCAGTCTCTTTCTTCTCGTCTATATTGAAATACAAGAACGTGCCAGTTGTCAGCGAATGAACTTTCGCACGCATCTCCTTGGGTGTCCACGGGACAGGGAGCATCGAACGCACTCCCGAGATGTCATCATCGTAGATCAAGGGGCCGACGAAAAGATGCGTTATGTTCGCATAGACATCACGTGTTAGATCGGGTGACTGGCTAATTGCCGTCATCATGAACCCGCAGTTTCTTCCTTCCTTGATGGCACGCTTGAGCACCGGGTTCCGGGGAAGATAGTTGTGGGCCTCGTCGAGAACTAATTGAACCGGGGGCACGTACCACGCGGGTTTCTCGATGGTCGTTTCCGTCACTTTCGCTTGCGTGATCATCCTGGTGATCTGCCGCCGTATTAAAAGCAATTTCTCGGCGAAAAAATTGACAACGATCCTCGCGGTGTAGGTGCCACTCAAGGACAAGTCAAACACGGCCACGCTATGATCGCGTACCACGTCATTGACCGTTACACCATCGTTGGTTATTATCCCCAACTCGAGCAACGCATCTAATTTCGTGATGAGAGCCTCTATTGTCTGTGAGTGAAAGCCGAGCTCGGCGCCATCTTCACGTGCGATGAGAATGAGACTACCCAACGTGAAATCGTCCCCATATCGCTTCAAGGCCAAGGCCCGCGCCTTCCGAAATAGGTTCACTTGGGGCTCCAACGGGTCGAGATCGAACGCAAAGCATAACGACCCTTGGGAGAATTCTACCGCTCTGAACGAAAATTCATGGTTGTACGTGCCGTCCATGAACTGGCCGGCATCGCCTGCTGGAACCCAAACACTCACTTTTTCAACGCCACCGGGAATGATTTCACCCCTCAGTTGCGCATTCCATTCCGCAAACTCGGGCTCGTTCGTGTTTGGCATCGTGAGCGTGTTGAATATCCCCATGGGATCCAACACGACCACGGCATAGTTTTCCATCGTGCGCACTAATTCCTCGGCATAGACCCCCGCCAAGTAGGACTTGCCGCCACCAGACTTCGCAACGATGAACGTGTGCTCCTTGCGACTGAAATCTAAATGGAGTGGATCACGCAACTTGTAATTTACAATTTTACCATCACGCGCCACCGGCGTGAACTCACGACCGATATATGCAAGCGAATTCATCATCCAACGACCTCCCAAGTTGCAGCACGCTGCCCTGCTCGCGGCCGGACTTGCCGGATCGCCCCTTTCTTGGCGAGTGCTCTAATCGCGTACCCGACAGTACTCGGTGCCTTGTTTGTTACCTTGGTAATATCGCGAATAGTCATGGGGCGGTGCTTCTGTCTCATCGTGTCCAACACGAGTGCCACGGACTCGGCGGACGGAGTCCGTTTTGCCGGGGTCTCGTTCTTCTTGGCGCAATCGGGATGGCACGTCACGTAACCGCGCCCGCCCGGCTTTGTCTTGTACGCAAAAACCCGCCCGCAGATCCTGCATTCACGTGTCTCGTAAATCCCCCAGTAGGGGATCTTTTTCGGGTCCATGCGCCCGTGGCCATAATTTTTTACAGTCATTTTCTCACGTCCTTGCGCGGGTCCAGGTCTACCCGATCGCTAATGGTTAGATTCCCGCCGCGGCGCTTGTAGGCGTCATCCTTGCAAATGACGCTTGTCACCCCGTCAATGACGGCCCACACGCGGTCTCGCTTGTCTAATTTCTTCTTGCAGATTGCACATCTCATTTCCTTCTTAGCCTCCTTCCAAATTCCTTCATCTTGGTAACGAACAACCATGCTGGCAACAAGGCGACCGTGGCGATGGCCACGAACAATCCCGCTACCAGTTGCATTATTATATTTGACTCGTCTGTCATGTTAAATCCCCGTTCTCCTTCGGTATCCCTCGCGCAAACTTATGCGCTCCAGCGGCTTGACCGCATAATACTCCTTTGCGCACTCGTCAGAACACGTGATTGTTTTCTTGTGGGAACTCTTGAACGTCCCAAAATCCCCACCACAGATGATGCAAGGCCTCACCGCGAACTTCCATGGATAGGACCGTGCTTTTCTTAATTCTACTCGGTGGCTACCACTCATTCATATCCCTCCTTTCTCAATTCCCTGTATAATTCTATCAGTAACGATGCACTACTCTTGTCGAATTTCTTGTGTCTAAACATCCAGCCACCCAGTGCATCCCGTCGCTTTTTCCACGCGTGTATTTTTTGTTCTAGTACTGCCACGTCCAGGATCTTCCGTGGCTTGGATCTCGGCTTGGGTTTAGATCGCATAACCACAGTTTCACGATCGTCTGCCGGAATGTCTGCCGGAATGTCTGCCGGTTTTTTCCCCCAACTTGCTATGTCGTCAATGTTTATTTCCATCGTGTCTCACTCTTTGTTTATTTCCTGGAACGGGACAACGTGGGTTGATACATTTCATCCATTCAACCTTTGTTCCATCCAGGCCAATATACACCATCAATTTTCCACATAACACGCATGTGTCCAATCCCCAGTTGGCGAGCCATCGTTTCAAATAATTGAGCTCGCCCGTCAATTTATCCTCCCACCCGTCTTCGTGATCCTCGGCAATTTTTCGACACGTGAATAGGGCATCGATGGCTCCTTGGGATTTCTCAGTTTGGCCCGCACGATTAAATTGTTTCATATGCTTCAAATAACATTCGTGATGGAAAACATGCTCGTCATCATCAACGTCAAGAATTGTCCCATCGTGTGCGACGAACGACCAGAACGCCACGATGTCATAATCACCTTCATCGGGGGTGATTACGGCCTTGTTACAAATAGCACAGTGCTTGGGTTGATCCGCTAGATCTTCACCACAACAACAATCCATACTCCCACACCACTCACACCCACCATATTCAAATGGATTCATCATGTTTGTCATTCTCGTTGATTTGATTGTGTTCAGTTTCAAGTAACAAGATCACCATCCCCATAACCGTGAATGCGGTTATCATTAGGGAGAACGCTAGATAGGTGTTGCGCTCTATCACCTCTGCCACGTGAGCCATTATTGAAACAACGTGGCCCACAGAAATTAGTATGATGAACGAAAGTTCCTTCTTCATTTGTCAGTCATCTCCTTGACTCGTGTAAAAATTCCTTGTAGTATCTCCACGTCACCGTTCTCCATATCCAAGTTCGGAGCATTCCGTTGGAAAAAAGAAAATAAAAATGTCAAGTCATCAAGTAGTTGATCCCGGTCCGGCTGCCGGTAATTATCACCGGCTGCCGGGGCCCGGCTGCCGGCTGCCAATGCCACATTGCGTATATATGTTGATAATGATTCTAGGCGGTGTGCTGATAATGATTCTAGGCGGCGGCGCTCGTCTGCCGTCAGCCGAACTGTCACTCGGTATTGATCAAGACGTTTCAATTTAGTCACCCTTTTCATGATAGATGTTATCCAACACGGCCTCGCAAGCTTTCCCTATGGCCCAGCACTGCCCCGTATCATAAAGCCCTTCCTCGTGACGGTTGCTGACGATCTCGGCAATCTTGCTTTTCAATGACGAGAGCAACAACTTGCGCGCGTCAGAGGGCCAGTCCGCATGGTGTAGTAACCAGACCGCTGACTGCGATAGGCCAGCATTGATCATCACGCACGTGGACGCGTTATCAATATGCTGGTAGATGTCTTCAGAGTCCAATGCTTGCTCAAGTGCTATTTGTTTAACGTGATTCCAGTCGGTCGTCATTGCAGCATTGCCTCCAGTGTTTTTCTCAATCCATCCCTGGCTTGGCGCGCAGCCTCTTGACATGCCGGGTCGGAGCACGTCACCCCCGGCCGCGTCGGGCGACCCCACATTATCACGTGCCCGCAGATGGTGCACCGTAGGCTCCAATACTGGCAGTAGGCACAGTCACACATCGTGGCGTGCATATTTTTAAAATGCTCGGCGGGAGTCTCGGGGGCCGTCTCGGGCCGCACTCCCCAGATAATGTCATCTACGCTCATTTTTTTACTCATCGTCGTCAGCCTCCAACTTCCACTTTCCAGCCACGAGCACCGTGCGCTTGCCGCTTGGGGCTCCTCCCCATGCCCAGATCGAGTCCACGGTCCACAGCCACTTACTAAAGTAAGTTCTATCGAAATTATCTACGTGTTCATTTTTGTTTCCGGGAATAACATTTAATTGAATCAAGATCACGAGAACTGCCGCTCCCAGCCACATGGTTATTCCCACTGTTAGGAACGCGTGCGCTTCGATGCCATTAATGTATAGGATTGACAATATAATGTATACCGCAGCAATTATGCCGATTATAATGTAGTATATACGCTTCATGGTCACCACTTCCGGAGTTTCCTATCCTTTGCTTCCAAGAGTTTCGCAACGCGCTCCATGCGCTCTTCCTTGAGTCCCTTGCGCATGTCAACTGGTTTTTCGACTGTCGGCTCTGGCTCTTTCTTCTTCATGAACAAGACCGCTTCTACCATTTCGAGTTCATCTTTCAAGAAGTCTCGGAGTGCCTGGCGGATCACCTCGCTGCGGGACGGATACCTCCCTTGCTCGACTATCTCGTCAAGTGCGTCGAGATAGGGGACTGCGAGGTTTATCGTTATGATTTGCATCGTCGGTTGCACCTCAATCATGCGAACGCCAAGCCCTCGGCTTGCATTCGATCTTGCTTTAGTTGCCGGAGCATGCGCTCAATCTCCTTCTTCCTGGCGATGAGTTCTTCGCTGGTTGGTTCATCCGGGTCGGGCATCATCGTTGCTGCCCGAGCTCCTTTTTCTGGAAGCCCGAGCTCCTTTTTCAAGAAATCGCGAATGGCGACCCGGATCGCTTCTGACCTGCTGGGATACAGCCCCAAGTCCTTCAACATTGCCAAGGCCTTGATATGGGGCTCGCCCAAGTTGATGGTGATGATTTTCATGGTATTTTCACTTTTATCGTTCTTTTTGCTTTCTCCCGCAACAAGAACCCAGGCGAGAGATAATGGATCACGTCGGTGGTTGTCGCGAGATCGCCACACGTTTTGACCGAACCGTTTCTGAACTGGCACGGGGTATTATCGATATTGCAATATCGCACGCCATTATTCTTGCCCACGTATTGGCGTAAACATTTCACCCGATCTTTCCACGCTGATTGACGAGTCATGCATCTTCACCTTTCATGCCTTTCATGAATTGCTCGAACCACTGCTTGAAGATATCACGAATGGAGTAACTGGGGATCTCCGGCTCGAAACTGCGCTGCGTCAAGAACCGGAATCTTTGCGGGATCCCTTTCTCGTCCGAGAGAATTCGGTCTGCCGTGTATAGGGCAGCCGCTGCCACGTTGCGCGTGGAAAACGAGTATGGGCATTGATGCCGCGACAACCGAATGGCGAGGCTCGTGAGCTCGGTAATGTATTCATCGTCGGGGCCGGGTTTACTGGCACTCATGGACTTTAGCAGGGCAACGATGAATGGCGCCACGTCGCGTTTTCTCGGCACGTGGTTGACATCACGCCGGTAATCGAGATAATCACGCGTGACCAACCGGGTGTTGACACGATGGCCTCGTGCCCGGAACGCATGGCAGATATCGTGCACGCTAATTGCTAACGCCGTCTCTACAACGGCCATGTACAAGCAAGTCGCAACCAACGTGACCCTGTTGGGTACATCAAATCGCTTCTTGATTATTTTCATGTAGAGATAGGATGCACGATCGAGCACGGAAGGAGGAAGGCCCAGTAGCGCACCGACTTCTTGTAGGATCTTCAATGTCACGAAGATCTTGGCATTAGTGTCGATCGTGATGCTTTTGTCGTACCGGTCCAGCCTTTCCCACTTGTCCTTCTGCCATTTTATCCCGGCGTATTTCGACAACCACCCGATTAGAGAACCCTTGAGTTTGAATGGCGACGCACTGTACCCAAATCTCACGACTTCTAAAGAATTCTTTCGCGCACGCATGTGATGATGCCCCTCGTACACGCGCCCATGTACGAGCCCACACTCGGTACAGATCTCCCCCGGACATGGGTTGCCACACTCGCACGAAGGGACTTCGTTGAGGCAATTGCACTCGGTTTCTAACGTTGCCATTCAATCAATCCTCCTTGGTAGTCAACTCGAAATACACCTTTGGCCGCCCGCGCTTCCGCTCGCCTGTCCCACGCGGGTATTTTTTCACGAGCCCGCGCTTGATTAACTCCACCAGGCGATCGTAGATGCTCGTCCGTGGAACCCCGAGCAACGTCACGAGATCGCCACGTGTCTTGGGGCCATCTCTCAATGCGCCCACGACTCGCCTCGTCAAGTCCTTGTACTTGTACGGGGAGTTCGGGGGGCCCGTGTACTGGAAGGCATCGTCCATTTCAGTCATTTTTGTTTCACCTTCCCGCTGGCACGTATCATCACGAGAGCAGGACAATCCCCGCTGGCACGTATCCGCTGGCAGATCGCCAACGCCCCGTCCACCTCGTAGGCACGGCAGTAGGCCGTTGGCTCGCCATTCGTCTTGTTTTCCAGCATGGTCTCTTTAAGATCGTGTGGGTCGTCGCTCCAGTCCATGTCCTTTATTTCAAGGCGGACCGGGCAATTCCAATGGCCCTTTGCTAAAAATTTGTCTTCACTCATCATCGTCGTCGTCATCCTCCACGTAGGATTTTTTCCATCTCGCCTTTAGCCACTCCAGCGGACATTGCACAGGCCCGATCCCGTGGGCATCAGCGTCCCACTTCATGGACAATGTGCACACGAACGAGCACATCTTGCACTCATAGATTGTTTGTTTACTCATCGTCATCATCCTCGAAGTCATCCCAGCCATCGTCTTCTTCATCGTCCTCGATCTTCGGCCCGAAATATATCTCGTAGGAAAAGCCGGCTCCCGACTCCCCAGAAATGGTGATGGGGGATATCGGGGCTGTTGATGAGACCTTGAACGTGAGATGCTTGACTTGGGGAACCTCGGCCGCTCTTTTCACGTAATCACACGAGAACAAGCCAATATCGGAAACCAGCATGATTGGCGGGTGCCCGTGAGTGACCAAGTTGGATATTGGCAGTTTTGAAATGAACTGGCCATTATCACTGCGACCACCGATGGCGAGATGCCCGTCGTTGATAACTAATTCCAAGTGCTCCGTGACTCGGGCTGCCGCCAGGAGTAATCGTTGAAATTTCAACCGGTCTACATCGAACTCGTAGTACGACTTGAAGACGGAGTCGTGCAGTTTCTGGCGAGTCGTGACGAGACCGTCACCTTCAATCTTGGTTGCCCAACCTTCGGCGGTAATTTTCCACGTGTAATCGGGATTGTGCACGTCAAAGGAATTCTTGCCATCGATACCATCATGACATGAAAGGGTGATAGAATCGGACTTGTACGTCCGTGCCACCACCCCTTCAAGCGTCTTGAGATCGACTTGCGTTTCTCTCGCGATGCTCGAGTTACCTGGGATCGTTATGGATAATAGTGCGACACGCTGATCATCCATCGCCGCGAACACGAGATCACCGTTCTGTTTTGCGAGAGTGCACTCGGCTGGGTTGACGTTTACCAGAGCCTTGATAATCCGCTTGAGTTGCAACGCAGGCATCGTGAACGTCACCGATGGTGCGTTGGCATTCGTTTGTTCAGTTTCTGTCATTCTTGTTTCGCCTCTTGAAGTTCCCGTCCTAACTTCATGTAACGGTGGAACAATTTGATGATATCCGCCAATTCCGGTAGGTCTGCAACGACGCATCCTTCCATAATTGCCCCCTTGATGATCCCGGCTGCCTTGCTGCAGATAACAGGGGGGCAAATACAGAATGCGCAGACATCAATACGACAATGACGTGAGAGCAGCAAATTCCGAAAAGTCGTTGCAAATGTCTCGTTATGGTGTGGTAGCGAATAGCAGAACGGGCATAGTTTGCCTGCTAAAACCTTGCTGCCATCGTACCACTTTTCCTTAAGTGATTGCTCAGCGAGTTGTGCCACGATCGCACCCTTCTCCCTCAGCACTTGGAGATATTTCTCGCACTCGTGACATTGCTCGTGGCAGCCCTTGTCAATGTTTTCTCTACAGTCCATTTTTCTGTTCACTTCCTAAAATGGGTCCACCCCGTGAGCAAGAGCGAGCAATGTTGCTGCCTTGAGATGCTCACGGGTTGTTGCTTCCCCGAGCATCTTGTTCAACTTGTCTTTGATGTCAACTGGCCCGAACATGAACCCGCGCACCCATGTTTCAAAATAGTCCGCGACGCGTTGAACGTCGCTCGAGTTCATGGGGCCATCGCCCAAGAATGAACGAATTGCTGCTTTCAAGGCCGCGTCGTCGGAATGCAAGTGATAAACCGGGGGTTGCTTCTTGAACTCCTTGCTCACGACGAGAACAACGTCCTTGTTCAAGACGAATAACCCTTCTGACTTCAGATTCTCAGCCGTGCATTCTACGCCGCGCTCAGTGGTGAAAATCTCGGCCAGTTTCGTGAGCATCTCGTCCGTGAACGCATCGAGACGAACCTTGTATAACTCGCAATCGCCATGTTGATAGACCTTGCCCTCGACTGGTAACAACTTTGAATCAAGAACAGATTCGAATAACATGCGCCGATTCGGGTCCTTGATAAAAATGTGTGTCGCCCATTCTTCGCTATTTGTGCGGTGCAAGGACATTAGGGCTTCACCTCGTAGACCTCTTTCGGCTCCCATCCCGAGAAGTTTTCGTCACACGCCGAGTTTGGGTTAGCCTTGCACGTGTGTTTCCCGAAAATGGAATGCCGGCACGTCTTGCACATCTCGGCCGGGTCCGTGGTGAACAGCAAGACTTGGACCGCCATACCCACGTCCCGCCACCGGGGCACCTTTTCGCACATGGGGCAATCGACTGGTGCACCCTCGGGCACGTCGGGGCCGGGGTTTGGCCGCTTGACGACACAGAACGCCGTCTCGCACTCGTCACAGAACCACGTTTGCATTAGGGCATCACCCTCGTCCGTGGTTCGAACTTCTTGCAAACAACTTCCTTCGGCTTGTCGATTTTCCCCCGGTTGTCGCATATATCCTCCGTGTTGAGAAAATCACAATGCTGGCATGCCCGATTGGGATCTGTTGCTGGCTCCAGTTCGTCGCCCAGCGTCGGGAAGTCTTTGAGGGAGCAAAGGCGTTCGAGAACATCCTCTTCCTTTGCCAGCATGGAAAGCGGATCTATGAACGGCTTGCTGTAGTTCACGCAGTCGAGTAATTGTTCAAAACTAATTACTCGCCTTCCATTGCTGCCCCAACTCGCGGGCCTAAGAAGATGAATGAATTTAGTCACGTCAACGTGGAAGTCCTTCAACTTGAGACGACCGCGATGATTTTCGAGTTTGGTAATCTCTTCTTCATCCCAATTTTTCTCCTTCTCGACTTGCTCGATACTCCACGAGCAGTGGAGCAGTCTCTTCGGGACGAAGAAACATTTACCATTCCGCGGGGTCCATTTTCCATCGATGACGTACCTCTCCCCGGGCATGAGCTCTTCCAAATCCACGATCTCCTTCAATGTATAACCTGCGATTGTAATCATCGCATTCGAAACTCGGAGATCGTCAGATTTGTTGTTGACGTGTTGCAAGACCTTCTCCCTCGGTTTGAACCGGTAGAGGGGGAGCCAGTTGAGCATGGTCCCGATAGGCGCGGGCTTGTGAACTATGTCCTTGAAGGTCACGCTATATGTCGCGTCCATCACGGAGTCACCTCGTTATCCTTCAAAATATAAAACACCGTTCGCCCGCGCCGCCCGGCCGTGATGGCGCGCATGCCTTTGAGGAAATCAACAAGATGTTGTCGTGTCGCGCGCACCGTGGTTGCCGTGTATTCTTTAGGAAGGTGGGGAGCCAATATCTGATCCAACTCGGCCCCGGTAAGCCCCCACGAATCTGCTGGCTCGAAATCGCGGAGGTCCATCAATATATCTAACAACTGTTCGATGTCCATGACGAATCGCCTCATGGGTGCAAGTAGTTCGGCTCATCTGGATAGTGATCACTAATGAACGTCAAGAAATGCACCCGACAATGACCCTCCCTGTAAACCGGGGCCGAGCAAAAGGCGAGGCTGCATTTATCCCCCCCTTTTAGGGTTTGCAAGAGCCGTTCCCTCACGTTTTCAATAGAAATTTCAAGATCATCTTCCGCCACTAGTTCAAATTTGCCGTGGCGTGCCGGAATCAAGGGAGTGAGGGTAATCCGGTCCCCGTATTCATGTTCAACTTTGTCGCAAGCAAGAAGTAACGCCTTGCCAGTGACGGCTGAGGCATCGATGGTGATGATGACCTCCTCGTTCCGGCGCATGAGACGCTGTGGCCGTGGTGAATAGCAAGAAGGGATGCACATCAGGCAGTGGCCTCCGCTTCCAGTAGTTTTGCGTATTTCCTGATGATTTGCCGTACCGTTTCCGCATCGTTTGATGCACCAATGTGACGCTTTACCTTGTTGTAAATCGGCACGTCATCGGGAAACAGCCTGACCAAGATTTTTTTCATGATTTGTCACGGATTTTTGTGGTCACTCTAAGTTACTCTCACTATCTATTTAAAGTTTCTCTCGGTATCTATGAGATACTCTAAGACTCGAATAGGTGATATTTTAGGGAGGGATGGTGAATTTATATGTAATGGCCAAAAAAGAGATGAAAGTTCTCGTTAGGTTGCATGACGAAGACATTGAAATTTTTGAATCCGTGCGAGAACACGTTAAATGTTACATTGACGCTGAACTATTCAGGATAGTCCTTAGAAAATTTCATGAAAGTATGCGTCAAGACACGTCTCAATATGCTCACGAACAAGATCGGGAATCTCCCTCTCCGTAA
>Ga0114946_10002717_pt1 | contig 12082 bp, 9 predicted proteins | sample WalLakDeSediment_FD_88676 | JGI IMG/M metagenome (GOLD analysis project Ga0114946, IMG submission 88676) | Lake sediment microbial communities from Walker lake, Nevada to study Microbial Dark Matter (Phase II) - Walker Lake 11/02/13 Deep Sediment | ecosystem: Environmental > Aquatic > Freshwater...
CGTTCATCTGGCACAAGACAGCCGACCAGATCATCGCCTCCGTCGCCCGCCACTGCCAGCGCGTCCTGGACCTGTTCGGGGAGGGATGACTTTTTTCGCTTGTTACGGACTCAGGACACTAGCGGCAGACCTCGCCGGGCCCATCGGCAATGACCACGCAGGTCGTCCCATCCGGGCAGCCGTCGTGGTCGGACCCGTGCTCGCAGGGGAGCTCGCACGCGTAGAAGGTCGGCCCCGCCGGCCCCGCGACGCCGACGTAGCTCAGGCACTGCTTGGGCGCCGGGCAAGGCTGACCGTCACACAGCGGCGCAGGGTCCTCGACCGAATCGGCCTGAGCCTGAGCCTGGGCCTGAGCCTGAGCCTGAGCCTGAGCCTGGGGCTGGGGCGCCGGCTCCGAGGGCCGATGACAGCCGCTCGCGAGCGCGAAGCCCAGCGTCAGAGCCAGGCCCGCGAGCTGCATGGTCGGCGCGCGCATGGCCTACTCGAGGTTGTGAAAGACCGCTTGGACGTCGTCGTCTTGCTCGAGCCGGTCGATCAGCTTGAGCACTTCGTCGGCCTGCTCGTCGTCGAGCTCGGTGGTGGTCTTGGGCACCCACTCGAAGCCCGAGGACGCGACCTTGATGCCGTTGGCCTCGAGCCCGGCTTGGAGGTTGCCAAAGTCCTCGCGGGCGCAGCGGAGCACCAACAGGGGCTCGCCGTCGTCGGACTGGCTCTCGACGATGTCATCGAGGCCGTGGTCGATGAGCCCGAGCTCGAGCTCCTCTTGGTCGACGCCCTCGGGGCTGATCCGAAACGCACCGAACTGGTCGAACATGAACGCGACGCTGCCGGTCGCGCCGAGGTTGCCGCTCTCTTTTTTGAACGCGAAGCGGACGTTGGCCACGGTCCGGGTCGGGTTGTCGGTCGCCGCCTCGATCAGCAAGGCGATGCCGTGGGCGGCGTAGCCCTCGTAGAGGATCTCTTGGTAGTCCGAGGTGTCGCCGGCGCCCGCGGCCTTGTCGATCGCGTTGAGGATCCGATCCTTGGGCATGTTGACGGCGCGGGCGTTCTCCACCGCGCGGCGCAGGCTCGGGTTGTTGTCCAGATCGGGGCCGCCAGCCTTGACGGCCATCGCGATCTTTCGGCCGGCCCGGGTGAAGGCCTTGGCGTCGCGGTCGCCCCGCTTGGCCATCGCAAGTTTACGGTTCTCGAAGGTGCGGCCCATAGCGCTGAGTGTAGCTCCTGGGCCGCTTCTACAACGGTTTGGCTAGAGCTGGCCAGGAGAACTTCAGCGAGTGGCCAGCGGGCTGAGCGGCCGCCCGCGGATCAAGCCGCGGGGACGACCTTGCCTTTGTACATGTTCATGCCGCAGGCGAAGCCGACCTCGCCGGTCTCGGGCACGGCGATCTCGATCTCGACGACCTCGTTCAGCGGCAGCGACTTTTTGATGTCGAGGCTCGCGAGCACCAGCTGCTCGCCGCAGCCCGACTCGGTCGTCCGCGTGAACGCGAGCGTCACCTTGGCGCCGGGCGGCGCGGTGATCGTCGCCGGGTGATAGCCGCTCGCGTCGACCGACACCTCGACGCGACCACCGGCCTCGGCCGCGACGGTCTCGTCACCGGGCTTGGCCTCGCCGTGATGGCCCATGGCGGCGTGGTCGGCGTGGTCGGCCTTGTCGTCGGCCTTGTCGGCCTGCTTATCGGCGGCCTTGTCGGCCTTGTCGGCGGCCGGCTTGTCGGCGGCCTTATCGCAAGCGGGCGCGAAGGCGAGGGTCGTGAGGAGGGCGAATGTTGAAATGACGCGGTGGTTCATGACTGAGGTTGTCCTTTTGGTGGAGTGGATGGTTGTTCGTGGGTAGCCGCCGGCGCCCGCGCGAGCCGAAGCTCCTCGACGAGGCACCACAACACCGGGACCACGAATAGGGTCAAGAGTTCGATCAACATGCCGCCGACGATCGGCAGGGCCATCGGCGCCATCACGTCGGCGCCCCGGCCCTGCGCGGCGATCACCGGCATCAACGCGAGCAGGGTCGTGGCCGTGGTCATCAGGCACGGCCGCACCCGCCGGCCGCCGGCCTCGGCCGTGCGCTCGCGGATCTCGGCCACGGTCTTCGGCGGATCCTCGGCGAAGCGCTGGCTGAGGTAGGTCGCCATGACCACGCCATCGTCGGTCGCGATCCCGATCAGGGCGATCACGCCGATCCACACCGCGACCGAGAGGTTGACCGGGCGCACGCCAAACAGCACGCGCATATCGGTCCCAAACAGCTCGAAGTCCAAGAACCCCGGCTGGCCCCAGGCCCACAGCAGCAAGAACCCGCCGGCGACCGCGACCGCGACCCCCGAGTAGATCATCACGCTGACCAAGACCCGCCTAAAGCGTAGCTGCAACAGGATGAACACCAGCGCGAGCGCGATCGGGATCAGCACCAGCAGCCGCGCCTCGCTGCGCAGCTGGTTCTCGTAGCTGCCCGCGAACCGGTAGCTGACCCCGTCGGGGATCTCGAGCTCACCGCTCGCGAGCGCCGCCTCGATGTGCGCGCGCGCGGCCTCGACGGCCTCGACCTCGGCGATCTCCGGGACCTTGTCGAACAGCACATAGCTGGTCTTGAAGGTGTCCTCGGCCTTGATCATCTGCGGCCCGCGGACATAGTGGATCGTCGCGATCTGCCCAAGCGGGATCGGATCCTCGCCGGCCATCGCGATTGGTAGGCGCTCGATCGCCGGGAGCGAGTCACGCTGCTCCCGTAAATAGCGGACCCGCACGCCGTAGCGCTCGCGGCCCTCGACGGTCCGGGTCAAGGCCATGCCGCCGAGCGCGACTTGCAGCTGCTCTTGCACCGCCGCGATCGTCATGCCTTGGTGGGCGAGCTCGCGGCGGTCGAGCTCAATCTCGATATAGGGCTTGCCGACCACGCGATCGGCGAATATGGACTCGGAGCGCAGCTCGGGCACGCCCCGCAACAGCTCCTCGAGGTCGAGCCCAAACCGCTCGATGCTCTCGAGATCGGGGCCCGCGACCTTGATCCCCATCGGCGCTCGCATGCCGCTTTGCAGCATCACGATCCGCGCGTTGATCGGCATCAACACCGGCGCGCTCGTGACCCCAGGGACCTGCGCGGCGGCGACGATCTCGTCCCAAATGTCGCGGGCGCTGCGAATGTGATCGCGCCATTGCCTGACGCGGTTGCCGTCGGCGTCGACGCGATATTCCGGCACGTAGGTGATGACCGTCTCGAACATCGAGACCGGCGCCGGATCGAGGGCGCTGTCGACCCGACCGAGCTTACCGACCGCCCGATCGACCTCGGGGATCGCCGCGATCGCGGCGTCCATGGTCTGCATCATCGCGAGCGCCTCGCCGAGCGAGGCGTGGGGCATGGTCGTGGGCATGTACAAGAACGCGCCCTCGTCGAAGGGCGGCATGTACTCGCGGCCGAAGCCCGGGGCGGCCTCGGACAGCGCCCGCGCGATCGCCCCGCGATCGGCCTCGTCGTCGGCGAGCACCGGCGCGAACACCCGGCCAAACCCGAGCCAGACCGTGAGCCCGGCGATCACGATCGCCGTCGGCAGCAGCAAGAACAATAATTTATGGCGCAACAACGCGCGCAGGAGCTCGGGGTATAGCCACAAGAACCCGCGCAAGCCCAAGACCACGACGCCGACGAGCACCCCGACAAAGATGACGTTGGGCCAAAACCCAAGCTCGGGGCCGAGCGGCAACCAATCGACGGTCAGCGCGAAGCCGACGACGACCACCGCGAGCAGGTTCTCGGTCGCGCTCGCAACCCGCACGACCCGCGCGGGCAGCAGCGGCCGCACCAGCCGAAACCCGGCCATCGCGAGGATCAGCAGCCCAAGCGCGACCTGAACCCAGCCGAGCACGACGATCGCGAGGCCGAGCAGCAGCCAATCGCGCAGGTGGACCCACCGGATCATCGACCGCAGCGCCCGCGAGACCATCGCGCGCCAGCCCGGCGCCCGAGCAGGCCCGCGCTCGTGCCGACGCATGACGAGCAGCGCGGCGGCGGGCAGGACCATGATCGCCAGGCCCAGGGTGCCGAGCATCGCGTAGGTCTTGGTCAGGGCCAGCGGCGTGAACAGCCGGGCCTCGCCGCCGGTCAGGCCGAACACCGGCAAGAAGCTCACGACCGTGGTCAAGACCGAGGTCACGACCGCCGGCGCGACCTCGGCCGCGGCCTCACGCACGACCCCCGCTCGGGCCGCTGGCGCCGCGCTCGGCTCGGCCTCATCGAGCTCGCTCAGCCGCGTCGCGATGTTCTCGGTGAACACGATCCCAATGTCGACCATGGTCCCGATCGCGATCGCGATACCCCCGAGCGCCATGATGTTCGCGCCGACCCCGGTGGCCCGCATCATCACGAAGGTCGCGAGCACCCCGATCGGCAACATCGCCGAGATCAGCACCGAGCTTCGAATGTCGCGCAGGAGGATCAAGACCACGATGATCGTGATCAGGATCTGCTGCCAGAGCGCCGTGGACAGGGTCTCGAGGGTCTCGTGGATCAGCGTGGTGCGATCGTAAAACGGCGCGATCGTGACTTGGCTGATGCGCCCGTCGTCGAGCTGCTTGCGCGGGAGCCCCGGCTGGATCTCGGCGATCCGAGCCTTGACGGCCTCGATCGTCTGCAGCGGGTTGGCGCCGAAGCGCGCGACCACGACGGCGCCGACCACCTCGGCGCCGGCGTCATCGAGGGCCCCGCGGCGCTGGGCTGGGCCAAGCCCGACCCGGGCCACGTCGCGCACGCGGATCGGCGCGTGCTCGCGGACCGTGACCACGGCCTCCTCGATGTCGCGCAGCTCCTCGATGAAGCCGATGCTGCGCACGAGGTACTCGACCCGGTTGATCTCCACGGTCCGCGCCCCGACATCGAGGTTCGAGCCGGCGACCGCCCGCGCGACCTGATCGAGGGTCACGTTGTGGGCCCGGAGCGCCTGCGGGTCGACGTCGACCTGGTACTCCTGCACGTAGCCGCCGATCGACGCGACCTCGGCCACGCCGTCGACCGCCTGCAGCGCGTAGCGAACGGTCCAATCTTGGATCGAGCGCAGCTCGTGCAGATCCCAGCCGCCGAGCAGCTCGCCGGTCTCGGGGTCCCGCCCCTCGAGGGTGTACCAAAACACCTGGCCGAGCGCGGTCGCGTCGGGCCCGAGGGTCGGGCTCACGCTGTCGGGCACGGTCCCGGGCGGCAACGAAGCGAGCTTCTCGAGCACCCGGCTGCGCGCCCAATAAAACTCGACGTCGTCCTCGAAGATCACGTAGATGGTCGAGAACCCAAAGGCCGAGGAGCTGCGCACGGTCTCGACCCCAGCGATGCCGAGCAGCGCCGTGGTCAGGGGATAGGTGATCTGATCTTCGACGTCCTTGGGCGAGCGACCGGCCCACTCGCTAAATACGATCTGCTGGTTGACGCCGATGTCCGGGATCGCGTCGACCGGGATCGGATCGCGCGGGAGCGGATCGGTGTCCCAATCGAAGGGCGAGGCCCAGACCCCGGCGAAGGCGATCAGCGCCGTGAACACCAAGACCGCGACGCGGTTGCTGATGAACCACCCGATCACCGCGGACCACAGCGTGCGGCGCTCGGTCAATGCTGGTGCCCCTCATGCGCGGCCGGCTCAGGCCCGGCGGCCGAGTCCTGACCGAGCAGGTATTGGCCAGGCTCGATGGTCGAGCGGATCTCGCCGCAGCTGAGCATGCTCTCGCCGAAGTAGCTGTTGTTGACGACCGTCCCTGGTTGGATCCACTCGGCGCCGCTGTCGGAGTTGGCCATCGGGCAAAACGCGAGCCGCAGCGGTTGATCGAGGGGGTTGCCAAACACCTGCAAGAGCCCCTTGGCGGCCGCGCTCAGGTGCAAGAAGGCCCCGCGCGCGCCCTCGATCGCCGTCGACTCGGCGGCCTCCTGGGCGCGACGCTCGAGGCTCGGCGCGACGCTCTCCCACGCCTCGCGGGCGCCGGGGTCAGCTCCGGGGTCGAGCGCGTCGACGGCCTTGGCCAAGCTCGCCGCGCTGGCCTTCGCGGCCTTCCAATCGTCGTCGGCGAGCGCCACCTGCAGCGCGAGGTAGCCCTCGAACACCTGCGCGAGCGCCCCGCGGAGCGAAGCGTCCAGCGCGACCCGAGGCCCGAGCGCCGGGGCGTCGCGGGCGTCGGGCAAGGTCATCATGCTCGGCCCGCCGCGGATCTGCAGGTCCGCGTCGATCGCGAACGCGCCGTGGACGATCACCCGCTCCCCAGCCGCGAGCCCGGCGACGACCGGATAAAGGTCGCCCATGCGCGGCCCGAGCTCGACGACCCGCGGCACGTAGGTCGGGAACGCGGTCCCGGGCACCTCGACATAGACCAGCGAGCGCGTACCCGTGAACAGCGGCGCGGTCGAGGGGACCACCAGCGGCTTTTGCCGGCCGACCGCGTCGTCATCCAATTCACCGCGGACCACGGCCTCGACGAACATCCCCGGACTGAGCTTGCCGTCCTTGTTGGTCACCTCGACGCGGACCCGGGTCACCCGGCGGCGCGGGTCGACGATCGGATCGATGAACGCGATGGTCCCGGTGAAGCGCTCGCCGGGCAGCGCCTCGACTTGGATCTCGACGGTCTGGCCCTCGAGCAGGACCGGCAGGTCGCGCTCGTAGGCGTCGAGCTGGACCCACAGCTTGCTGAGATCGGTTATCCGGTAGAGCACGGTCCCGGTCTCGACGTACTGGCCCTCGGTCACGAGCCGCTCCATGACCGTGCCGCCAGCGGTCGTCGAGATCGTGATGGACTTGCGCGGGCTCGAGGCCGTGGCCATGCGATCGAGCTCGGCCTCGCTGACCCCGAGCAGGTTGAGCCGCTCGCGGGCCGCCGCGAGCATGGCCTCGGCCGAGCTGCGCGCGATCTCGCTGGCGTCGCGCAAGCGGGCGACCTGCTTGGCCGCCGTCAGCAGATCTTGATGGGCGGCGTAGATCTCGGGGCTGTAGAGGGTCGCGATGGTCTGCCCGCGGCGGACCACCGTGCCGGTCTCGCGGACGTGGAGCTTGTCGACCCGGCCGCCGATCCACGCGCTGACGTTGCGGACCCGGCTCTCGTCGACCTCGACCCGGCCGAGCAGGCGCAGGTCGACGCCCGGGGTCGCGATGCGCACGACCTCGACGGTCTGGATCCTCGCGAGGATCGCCGCCCGGTCCGAGAGCTCGACCTGATCGCCGACCGCTGCCTCACCAAGGGGGATCAGGTCCATGCCGCAGATCGGGCACTGCCCTGGCTGCGGCTGGCGAACCTGCGGGTGCATGGAGCAGGTCCAGATCTCGTCGCCGTGCTCGGCCGCGCCCTCGTGATCATCGTCGAGGGCGAGCGGAGGCAAGCAGCGACCGAGGCCAAAGCCGAGCACGGCCACGAGCGCGACCAGCAGATAAGGCAGCAAGCGGCGCGCGATCGGGCTGCGCTCGAGCGCCGGGTTCGAGTCGATCGCGGCGTCGCTCGACGGCTCGGGCGCGCTCGTGGGGGTCGGTTCGCTGGCTTCGCTCATGGTTGCTGCTCCCGCTCGGCGCGAACCGGCCGCCCGTCCACAGGCCGTCCGACGATCCGCTCGAGCTCCGCCCAGGCCACGGCGTGGGCCGCGTGGAGTTCGACGCCCGCGAGCCGCAGCGCGAGCAGCTCGCGCTCGGCCAGCAAGATCGCCGCGAGCTCGCTGGTCCCCGTCGCGTAGCCACCGAGCGTCGACTCGAGCGCGCCCTCGGCCTGCGGGACCAAGGTCGTCTCGTTGACGCGGGCGCGGCGGGCCGTGTCACGGACCGTCGCGAGGGTCACGCCCAAGTCCGCGGCCGCACGATCGCGGGCCGCTGCCCACTCGGCCCGAGCGGCCGCCGTGTCGGCCTCGGCGGCCCGCTGATCCTCGGCGTAGTTGCGCTGCCACAAGGGCAGCTCGACGCCGACGGTGACCGAGACCGCGTCCTTGCCCGAGTCGGCCACGCCAGCCATCCGCGCGGGCCCAACCTCGATCCAATCGATGCCCAGGGCGAAGCCCGGCGCGCGGGCGAGGCGGGCCTGCTTGGCGCGTTGCTCCCCGACCGCCGCCTGCTCGTTCCAGCGCTCCAGCATCGGGTGATCGACCAAGCTCATGCGCAGCTCCGGCGCGTCCTGGACCGGCAGCTCGAGGCCGGGCATCAGCGCGAGGGTCGGCGCCTCGGTCCCCGGCGGGGCCGCGACCGCGCCGAGCAGCGTGGCCTCGGCCTTGCGCTCGGCCTCGCCGAGGCCGTCGATCTGATCGGCCAAGCGCGCCCGCCCTAGATCGATCTGCTGCACGTCGGCGAGGCTCGCACGGCCGAGCTCGAGCCGCGCGCGCGCGAGCTCGGCGATCGCCCCGAACAGCTCGAGCTGCTCGCGCTCGACGATCACGGCCTCGCGGATCATCCACAGCCGCCAGTAGGCCTCGAGCACCTCCGCCCGCCGCTCGAGCGCCGCGGCCTCGAACTCGCGCTGCGCGACCCGAGTCGCGGCCGTCGCCGCCTCGGCCCCCGCGGCCAGCGTGCCGGGCCACGGGAACCGCTGCTGGAGCCCGAGCCGCTGCCGCTGCGGCCCCACCCGGGTCTCGACCGGCGAGATGAACAGGGTGTAGCTCAACATCGGCATCGGCAGCCGACGCTCACGCGCGACCCGATGCGACGCCGCTCGCCAGCGCTCCCACTTGGCGCGGAGCCGGTTGTCATGGGCGAGGGCGTAGGCGACGTAGGCCTCGGGGCTGCCGTCGAAGCGCGGGGCCTCCTCGTCGGCCCAGTCGGCCCCTAGCGGCGCCTCGCTGTCGGGCTCCGGCAGATCCGCGAGCGTCGCTCCAGCCCGAGCGAGATCGGCCCGCGTGCGCTGCTCGCCCGCCGTCACGCACCCCACGCTCCCACCCAAGAGACCGACCACGAGGACCGGCAAGACCGAGTCGAGCTGCGCGAGGCGAGGCACCGGTGACGCCCTCAGCAAATTACAATCCGGGATCTTTGAATAAATAAAATATAGCAATTTCAAATACTTATAACCGCGCCAGGTGATCCACGGGCCGCGCGAAGCCGGGCGCGAGCTCGGCCGATGCGCGTTTGTGATCGGCCGAGATACCCGTGTAACCGCTCGGGTCACGCCCACGGGCGCCCGGCATCCGCCAAATCCGGCGCTATCCTGCGGGCGGTGGCAAACATCGGCTACATCCAGGTCGTTCGGCACTGCAACCATTTTTGCGGCTTCTGCTCGAACCCGACCACGCCCTACTCGCACACCTTCGAGTCGATGAAGGTCCTCGTCGACGACTTTGTCGAGCGCAACTACTACGGCGTGATCCTGACCGGCGGTGAGCCCAGCCTCCACCCCGAGCTGCCCAAGATCTGCGCCTACGCCTCGGACGCTGGCCTGCACGTCCGGATGATCACCAACGGCACGCGGCTCGCCGACAAGAAATTCGCCAAGGCCATGGCCGAGGCCGGCTTGAAGATCGTCCACGTGTCGATCTACTCGGTGATCGAGGCCGTCGAGGACGAGCTGCGCGGGACCCCCGGGACCCTGCCGATCGCCCTGCAGGCCCTCGACAACGCCCACGAGTTCGGCATCGACGTCAACATGAACTGCGTGATCAACAAGCTCAACGCCGATCACCTCGATCTCAACATCAAATATTTCATCGAGCACCACCCCTACATTCGCCACTTCGTGTGGAACAACCTCGATCCATCGATGGGCCGGGCCGAGGTCAATCAAGCGCAGTACACCCCGCGGCTCGCCGAGTTCGAGCTCTCGCTCCACCGCGGCGCCCGCCTGCTCCAACGCAGCGGTCGGACCTTCCGGGTCGAGAAGGTCCCGCTGTGCTACATGACCGAGTTCGCCGCGGCCAGCACCGAGACCCGCAAGATCGTCAAGTCCGAGGAGCGCATCGTCCACTTCCTCGACGACAAGCAGACCGTGCGCCAGCAGGAGTGGGGCCACAAGTACGCCGACGTCTGCGAGCTCTGCTCGCTGCGCTCGATCTGCGGCGGCGTGTTCGATCGCGGCGGCGCCTACGACCCCGCCGAGCTGTCGCCGGTGTTCGTCGACCGCGACGCGATCGTCAATGAGATCCTCACGGACCCCAAGGATCCGAGCTTCGGCAACCTGACCCTCGACGAGTGGAAGGACCGCTTCGACGGCCCGCCGCGGGCCTCGAACCATGACGAGGACATCCCCCCGGACTCGATGCGCGTCGCCGGCATCGGCGTCGGCCAGGTCACCGACAAGAGCAAGAAGCTGTTCGAGACCAAGCGCCGGGCCGAGTCGAAGAAGGCCGAGAAGTCAGGCGTGAACCTCGAGAACACCCGGCTAATCGAGCGCGCCCTGGAGAAGTGACGCGTCGTCTGTGCGACTGAACTGATCCCGGTTCCGTGATCCCCCCGAGCTCAGCGCCGCGCTTGACAGCGTCGGCGCGACGCTATTGTCTGTGCGACATGGACACGCTCACCGAACAGATCACCGTACTTCGGAACTCGATCCGCGACGCGGACACGAGCGAGTCCGACAGCCTCTCCGAGGTCTTCGGCAGCTTCCTCGGCCTCACCGAAACCACCTCGCTGTTGGACGTGAGCAAGCCGTTCAAGGACCAGCGCCTGCAGTTGCTGCTCGAGAAGGTCGCGCGCACGCACGTGCAGGATCAGACCGTCGAGCTCGCGGAGCTGCGGATGCTGCACCACGCGCCGTCGGGCCTCGTCCACGGGATGTTCTTCGCCGGCGCGTACCCAACGAGCTTCTGCTTCTTCCTGCAAGAGCAGCAGGGCATCGTCGCCTTCGCCGCGAGCCTATCGCTGATGCACTACTACCGCATCACCGCCACCGAATTGCCGGTCGGCACGGTCATTGGCCGCAAGCGTGGCTGGAAGAACTGATCAGGATCGCTCAACGCGGGCCCGGGGGGATCGGCGGCCCGCAGGCGATGCGCACCAGCCCCTCCCCCGCCGCGCTCGCAGCCTCGCCCGCGAGCCTGCGCGTGGTCTCGGGCGCAGCCCCGCGCCCACCGATCACCCAGTCGGCGCCAAAATTCTCGAGCGGGTTGCCGTCGGCGTCGCGGATCGGGATCTGGCCCGCAGCGTAATGCAAGAACAGCCCCGAGCCAGCCGACCCCTGCGACGCGTCGCGGTAGCTGTCCCCGTAGGACATCGCGAGCGCGTCGCAAAAGCCCGCCGCGATCTCGGGCGAGAAGCTGATGTCGGCCCGGTCGCCGCTGAGCTGCGCCGTGACTGGCCTGATCGGCGCGCCGTAATACATCTCGCCGGGATCGTAGTAATCGGCGTACTGCGTGGAGTAAGCGCCGGTCCGGGTGTAGCCGTAGATCCCGCTGAGGAACAGCGCGCTGATGCGGAAGTCGGCGGGATCGAAGCCCTCGACGGCCGCGACTGGCTCGCTGAAGTAGATGCGCAGCGTAGCCCCGCCAGCGAGCTCGGCACGGACCACCTGGGGTGGCCCTCGATCGCTCCCGATCGCAGGCTTGGGCGCCGTGGTCGGAGCGCGCTCAAACTGCTGGTGATCCGGTGTCCGCGTCTCGTCGACGACCAGGGTCGCCGAGACCTTGGGCACGCACGCGACCGCGACGACCGTGCTCCCGAGCGCCCCCAAGCCCACCCGCCAGCGTTGCTCCTCGCTCACGCAGCGAGGCTACCACTGCCCACGAAACGAAGGCTACGCTGGGGTTTGGCGACTAGCCAGCCCGCCTAACGGCACCGTTGCCGCATCACAACCGGCATCCCTGCCATGGTTCGCCAGGATCTCGAGCGTTAGCGTCGAGCGATGCCTGGACGACACGACGCCTTGTTCAAGGTCGCGTTCTCGCAGCCAGCGAACGCCGCTGCGCTCGCCTGCTGCAACCTCTCACCAGCCATGCAGGCCTTGTTCGACTGGTCGACCCTGCGCCTGCGCCCGGGCTCGTTCGTCAACGAGGCGCTCGCCGGCCGCCACACCGACCTGCTCTTCGAGGTTCAGAGCAAGCTCGGCAAGATGCTCCTCTACATCCTGTTCGAGCATCAAAGCCTCAACTACGTTCGCATGCCGCTGCGCATGGGTCGATACATGGACAGGATCTGGGATGACTTCGACCGCGAGCACC
>Ga0114946_10002718_pt1 | contig 12082 bp, 8 predicted proteins | sample WalLakDeSediment_FD_88676 | JGI IMG/M metagenome (GOLD analysis project Ga0114946, IMG submission 88676) | Lake sediment microbial communities from Walker lake, Nevada to study Microbial Dark Matter (Phase II) - Walker Lake 11/02/13 Deep Sediment | ecosystem: Environmental > Aquatic > Freshwater...
AATAAAAAAGCCTCCCTGATTCCCCCCGCGAGATATCATCTGCCTCCATGAGACTCAGGCAAGGTGAGGAATTAGGGAGGTTGGTTCTTTGTTACTTTGTGATCCCACTGCGGTCTTGATCGTGGCACGGCAATAGATATTCATCGTGGAGGAAAATGGGGACGGGCATAAATAAATAATACCTGAATTTTGCATCTAGATCCGTTTCTGTAGGTTGTGATTTCAAGATCTTTTCCATTCTCCGTGCAAGAAATTTCTTGCTCATGAAAAATTGACTGAAAATCGACAGGGCCACAAAGATTGTTGTATCCAAGGGCGCGTTTTTGCCCTTGCCTTGTCGAGGAATTTCAAGAACTTTTGCATCGATGGGGTCCTACTGTCATGGATAGAGAACTTCACTTGCTCACGGTTGTTATGAAATACCAGTTTGCCGGCTATGAGCAGTAGCTTCAATCGGCCTATCCGGATGGTGTTGTCCTGAATCCCTTCAAGCATGTTGGGTTCTTTGGAGGCAACTGCCCGAGTGCTCCTTTGAGCAAGTATCTTGTAATAGCGCCAAATGTTATAGGCCAGCATTACGATCTGAAAGTAGGCGTAGTTGTTCTTGAATTTGGCGGAGGGGATAGCCTCCAGGCCCTCGCGCTCGGCCTCCCCGATCAGGTTCTCTGCGTCGGCCCTTTTGTCATATTGGGCTGTGATCTTGTGGGATTTTCCTTTCAGGTTGGTACAGAACACCCGGTAGGTGTATCGATCCTCCTCAAAGAGTTCCCCTTGGAGGGGTTGCGAAGGAGTCGAGCTTTGTTCCTTGGGAATACGCATCGCCACGAACCGGCATGGGAACTTCCATCCAAGAGGCTGATACACACAGCTATTGTACTGGATAGGGTTGCGTCGCCTGGGTTGGTACCAGGTTCCTGGGTCAAAAGGGGGCTTGGCCCTTTTGTTGGCAATGATGAACTGGAAGCCGGCTTCAGTGGCTGCAAGAACGCTTTCCCAACTGAAAAACTCCCCATCAGCTCGCAGAAGAACCTTCTTAACACATCCGGGCAAATGGTCTTTGATCTGGCTGATAAAGACAGCACATTCCTCCCCGTCCAGGACGTCTCCTTTCCTGAGTTTGCCCAAAAGATACTCCCTGGTTTCATCTACAAAACACAAGACAGGGCGGTATGCCTTTTTCCCTCGATGGCTGGTGTTGTATCCCACGCGGCCCCCTTGCTGGTTGCCATAAACCGTTTCCGCAGTGGTATCGATACTCAGATGGACTCTTCGATACTTCAGGGCACACAGTTGCCAGGCCCGTTCCCGCAGAGCACTGCTGAGCTTGAGAATGGATTTGGCCTGATTGATGCTGAGATTGTCCACATATCTCCAAAAGGTGCTGGCCGCCGGCAAACGGGGGAGTTGGAAAAAGCCGCAAACCATTGCGTCCAACCTGATATAGACAAAATGCCACAAACGATTGAAACCGATAAAGAGCAACATCAAAATCCCCACCACCATACGGTAGTGCCCCAGCTTGGGAGTTCTGCCCGGTTCCCGGTAGACACAATCGAAAACCTCTTCAAAGCGCAGCAAGTCCAAGAACTTGATCAAGCCCAAAAGACCTCCAAAAGGGCTAAGCCGCTCCGTGCAGGTCCCGTAAAGCGTGGAAGCGGTGATTTTCCCGGGGGTGGCGGATCCCTCGGGAATGCCTTTACTGGCGCAATCCTTCGTGATAGCTTTAGATTGTTTCTTAACCATCTGGGTTACCTCCTATTCTTTGGGATGTGTTTGTCCAAACCCAATAATAATAGGAGACCCAGATGGTTTTCTATTTTTTATTCACCCATCGGTGCAAGATCGAGGTATTTATTTATGCCCGTCCCCACTTCATCACACTTCATCAAAGGAATCAATGAACGACAGGCGATTAATTTATTCAACAGAGTCGGGCAGAATTTGCCCTGAATGCGGCAAGCCGGTTTCCGCATGCTCGTGCAAGAAGAAAGCTGTTGAAGCGGGTGGGCAGCCGACACGCTATCCCATCGACGGCACAATCAGGATCCAAAAGGAAACCAAGGGGCGCAAAGGAAAAATTGTTACGGCCGTTTACGGCGTCCCACTTGAAAACGGGGGACTTGAGGAGTTTGCCAAAACATTGAAGCGCCGTTGTGGCGCCGGCGGATCCGTTAAGGACGGAGTGATTCTGATCCAGGGGGATCACCGGCAAACCCTGTTGGACGAGCTCAACAAACAAGGGTACACCGCAAAGCCGGCCGGGGGATAAAGGGCATGAATGGAGAAAGAGGGGACAGGCAAATTATACTTGGTCTTAATCCTGTGAGGACGGAGCTGGTGAGGCGGCCTGAGGATTACCGCTGGGGTTCGCTTGGGTATCATGTGCAGACAAGGAACAAGGGGGGTTTCTTGTCGTTTGATTTCGGGCTTCGGGAGTTTGGGGTAAAGAGTCGCAAAGAGAGGCTCAGGAATTTCCGGCGCTTTGTATATGAAAAGGGAAGGTTGGAGGGAATTGAAAAGGAAAAAGGGCGGGATTTTGAAGTGGGGGAGGGTGGATCGTTTCCGGCTCAGGACGCGGTACTTTACAGTTCATGATTTATCGACTTGCGTTATCTTCTCAAAAATACCGTCGCCTTCTCCGGATCTCTGTCCACGCACGATTGCCCTGGTTACGGCTGATGGAATGATCCCCAACTCCTTAGAGATGAATGTGGAGGTTGGTCCGAGTTTACAGTCCCCAGATAACAGAGAACTGAACGCGACTTGGAAACACTGGAAGCTTTGCTGCCGGATTTCAGATCTTCGTAGGCTACGTTGAAATTGCTCGCAACCTTCTTTAGCATTGCTCGAGTAATGTCAATATTGCAAGGATGTTCCTCTTTACGGGGGGAAATCCGTGTTCATTTGCGATTTCTCACCGGTTCATCGCAAAGTCACCCGCCTTTTTCCGCCTCATGTTTCTGATGAGCCAGCACCATTTTGATTTCACCATACGAGTAGTCGTCACCCAGCGCACCTTTGACCTCGCTGAGGGAATGATCCGGGGCCGCAGCCAGTTTCTTTTCGATGGCCTGTAGTTTATCGGGTGACACCAGGCTGCGGATATCCAGTTGGCCATTTTCCACAAAAAAGCTCAGATGCTTTTCGATGGTTGATGGGACCAGACCTCTTTCCTGTGCAATCCGGGCAATGGTCCATCCTCTTTGAAGCATATCGAAACTGGTTTGTTTCGTGTCGAAAGGAGAACGTGTTTTTCGGGCCGGAGCGCTTTTTTCAGGCAGGACGTGCGGGCCCTGTGGCGTCGTTTCGTTGGTCCCGTGTTTCCCGCGATAGGCCGAAACCATCTCCACCAGCTCCTTTCCGTATTTGCTGAAGGTTTTCGTGCCGATGCCTTTGATTTTTTTTAGGTCCATCTCATTGTCCGGGAGGCAGGCGGCAATCTGGATCAACACCCGTTGATGCATCACCTGAAAATGGGCGATCCCTTCTTCCCCGGCCTTGCGGGAACGCCAGTCTTTCAGGGCCTGGAACAATTCGGGATGTGCAATGTCCAAATCGCTGTATTCCGGGGCAGGCCGTTTCTTTTCTTTTCCTGGTGCATCGTGTATATCCGGATCAGACAGGGATCGCAAATACCGGAGTGGTGAAAATCCCCTTTCACAGGATGTCACGCCGGCCAGCTTGACGGCAACTTCTTGTTTGAGATTCTCCAGGGCATTTCCGATGTTTTTCCGAAGCTCCTTGTTATCCGTTTCCACGTGTATTTTCCGGATGAGGTCGTCAAAGACCAGGGCAAACTGATCCTGAAACCATGCCGAGGCCTTGACGACCCGCTCCTGCACTTGGGCATCCGATTCCGGAAGCCCGCCATTGGCAAAAATGGTGCGCAATTGATCCTTGAACTTTTGACCGACAACGAGGATTTTCTCCGCAAACGTCTTCTTCAACCGGCTCATATCGGCTGCGCCGGGCACCTGAACCACGCCGGCATTGCCCAACAAAAGCCCGGCAAGGCGGTTGAAGTGGTTGTGCAACTCTTCAAAATCAAAACAATTCAGCAGCAATAGCTGCTGGTAGCGCATTTTGGCCTCCTGAAGCCGGCTTTCGGAAAGGGGGTTTCGCCCGGCGTTCTCATCAAAGGCGAGGATCGCTTCATCCGTTCGCACCCCACGAGACGGGATGGGGGTGCTGAGCACCAAACCCTCCAAGGTCCTGCAGCGGCTCAGCGCCACATACACCTGGCCATGGGCAAACGCGGCCTTTGCGTCAATGACGGCCTTGTCAAATGTCAGCCCCTGGCTTTTGTGGATGGTGATGGCCCAAGCCAATTTCAGCGGGTATTGTTTGAACTTGCCCACGATCTCCTTTTCAATTTCCTTGTTTTCCTCGTTCACCCTGTATTTGATATTCTCCCAGTCGACCGGTTCGACCACGATCGGATCGGGATCGTCCGGGCAGACGACATGGATGGCCTCGTTGTCGATTTTCTTTATTTTGCCGATTTTGCCATTGAAATAGCTTCTTTTCGGAGAGGGGTCATTGCGAAGGAACATGACCTGCGCCCCGGTCTTGAGTTGAAGCGTGGCAGGGGCCGGGTGGATAAACTCGGGAAAATCGCCGGAAATTTGGGCAGCGAAGCGTCTTTCTTTTGACTTTAGCGATTGCAGCCGGGTTTGATTGATCGCCTCGGCCCTCGCGTTGTGGGTCGTCAGAGTGATGTATCCCTTCTCTTCGTCCGGGGTGTAATTCGGAATATGCCGCCCGTTGAGCTCCGCAAATGCGGCTGCATCGAGCCGGTTGTCGCGCACCCGGTTCAGAAGACTGATAAATCGAGCGTCCGACTGGCGGTAAACATGCTGCAATTCGATGGTGACCAGTTCGGTGAGGGCAAGGGCGTGGCTGCTGAAAAAATAGACCGACTCATAGTAGGGTTGCAGAAGCTGCCATTCGTCCTGTTTGGCCACCGGCGGAAGCTGGTGCAGGTCACCGATCATCAGCAACTGCACGCCGCCGAATGGTTGATCGTTCGGGCGGTGGCGGCGCAGGACGGCGTCTACCGCATCGAGCAGATCGGCCCGCACCATGCTGATTTCGTCGATCACCAGGAGATCGAGGTTTTGGATGATCCGCTTTTTTTCCCTGCTGAACCGGAACCGGCGCCCCTGGTTTCTCTCATAAGCCTCGCTTCCCGGCATGAAAGGGCCAAAGGGCAGTTGGAAGAAGGAATGGAGTGTCACGCCGCCGGCGTTGACGGCTGCAACCCCGGTGGGGGCGGTGACGATCATTCGTTTGGCTGTAAAGTCTTTCAGTCTGTGAAGAAAGGTGGTTTTCCCCGTACCGGCTTTGCCGGTCAAAAAAATATTGCACCCCGTATGTTGAACGTAGTCGCCGGCGAGTTGCAACTCACGGTTTGGTGGGGGCGTGTGCGTCACATTTTCCATCTCAATGATTTTCACCCACAACGACTCAAAGCGAAAAGAAGCCCGCGGTCCAGGAGAAAATACGGGCGGAGGATTTTGGGTATGCCCAAAAACAATAGAGAGCTGCACCCGGAATCAGGCAGGACAGTGCGCTTCGCCCGGAATGTTCCGGCATTCTTCGCAGATTACGAAGATAAGGCGGAAGTTTCGAAGAAGAACCCTTACCTGAGGCAGCACTTCTTGTACTTCTTTCCTGAACCGCAGGGACAGGGATCATTACGCCCCACCTTCGGAGAGCCGGCGCCGATTGTCTCCCTCGCGCTCCCATTGAAATCCGGTTTCCTCCGTGCGCTCAACAGGGCAATCTCCCGCCCCACGGGCATTATCCGTTTCTTGCGCTCTTTGAGGAGAGCCCGTATTTCGGGGTCTTTCTGAAGCTCATCCCAGAGGCTCCTAAGCAGCCCCTCTTTTGCGTCATCACTGATTAGGCCCGAATACCTGCACGAAGGGAGGGTGACAGAAACGGCGCCGAGATTTTCTATCTTGCCTGAAGTGACCCGGGAAAAATTCAGACCCACTTCCTTGCAAGTGCACCCGGGAGTGATGCAATACATATCATCCGCCCAGTAGACTTCCTCTCCCTGCGGGAAAATGATATTGCTATCGTCCGGGAAGACTTCCAACCAGGAGACCATACGGCCGGGCTCCCACCAGCTCCAGTCCTTCTTGCGCCATTGATCCCGGCCAACGCCCTTGGCATTCCTCCACCTCTTGCGGATCTTTTCCAGGTGGTGTTGATCCAATCCTTCCCTGAGCCTTGCAAGCATTTCCGGATCGTGTAACTCGGCAGGGGCATTCGGATTGAAGCTCACTTTCCCGGTCTCAATGTCCAGACCCGCGGCCAGGAGCCTCGGGGGCGCCAGTTCGGAAGGCTCTCCTTCTCTCGGCCTGAATTTGTAGAGTAGCTTTTCACCGCGGTATCTCAAGTCAGTGTAGCGGTCGTCAATGAGTGAGCCGCTCAACCACACGTCCCGGCAATTGCACTCGGGATTGTCGCAAATCCGGGTCGTGATAAGAAGCCTGCGGCGCAGGCCCTTGGGTACGTCTTCCTGCCAGACCACGATCGGACCGCCATCATCCAGCAACAGGTTTAGCTCCCGTTTCTCGCCCAAAAGGCACCTCTCATCTTTGAAAAAGCAACAGTATGCACGGGACTATCCTGCCTTCATCTGATGATCCTGTCAAGCACATCCTCTCAGTGAACATGGAGAAGATCACGACTTGCACGACGATGTTCGCCGGCCGGCCTTTACCCTTGGCAAGGTGATTCGAAGACTGGAAGGAGAAGAGGCATTTCAGGCGGTGGGTATGGTAAGGAAACGCCGCAAGCCTTGATCGATGAGATCGCCGACGAGTCGCGAGACCTGAATGACAGGCTGGGAAGAAAGAGGGTCACCGAGGAAGTAGTCAAGAACATGGTGAATAGGGCCGGCTTGACAAGCCATGCCGAAGTTGAAAAAGAGGGAGATTGTGGTTGGTCATTTCCAAGAAGAAAGCAGGAGGTCCAGGGATAGGGGAAAATATAATGATACAGTGACCTGCCATGCCTGCACGGTTCCGGATCGGATCAAGACAACAGCCTGGAAGGGTTAGGAAAGAGCAAAAAAGCGATCTGAAAAAGGGCTTAACGTAATTTTGCGAGACGCTGTTAGGTTGTTAAGTTTATTGCATTTCAAGGGGGCAGCATAGGTTTCACTGGGCTCGCGCTGCCTAGGCGCTTGCGCCGCGTGCAAGTCATTCTATCTTCCTCGCAAGCGGGAGCTTGCTCCTACAGAAAAATGGCGGGGTCTGTTATTGGGGTAACGACCTATTAGAAGCCGAGGAGTTTTATTCCTTTGTGAGTCTTATTGACTCTAGCCTCCTCACGAAGCCCAGCTACCAGAACTGCATGAGTAACTTGATCGGAAGGTGAAAAAGAGTATCGGTCGCGAACCACTCTGAAATCCCCCGGTGCGAGATCCGATATCATCTTGAGCTCATCAAGCATTGAAGGGTTCATGGGCTCGCTGGCAAGAGGGGCGAGAAGTCTCCGGTAAAAGAGAACGCTGCCCTCCGGCTTCAAGTAGTTGAAACCGATTTTGCAGTTGAAGCGGCGGATGGAGGCGTGATCCAGGTCGGTCATGAGGTTGGTGGTGCAGACCAGGATGCCTTCGAACCGCTCCATCTGGGAAAGGAACTCGTTGGTGAAGCTGATTTCCCAGGAGTGGAAAGCCCGCTCGCGGTTGAAGAGAAAGGAATCCACCTCGTCAATGACCAGCACGGCTTCTTCAGCCTCCGCTTCTTCAAAGGCATTCTTAATGTTGGCTTCAGTGGCGCCGACGTAAGCGCTGAGAAGGTCGCTCGCTCTCCTGACCATGAGCTGCCTGTCAAGCTGGTCTGCAAGGTACCTGGCAAGCTCGCTTTTGCCCGTACCAGGGGGACCATAAAACAGGAGGGTCATGTTGCCCCGGCGTTCGGCATCTTTCTGCCCAAGGTGTTGGTCAAAGCCTTTTAGACGAGTCAGCAGATCTTCCAGGTTTCCCTCAGTGTTCAATCCCTCCAGGGAATAATTCTCCTCTATCTTGTCCTTGTTGCGGACTGTCTCGCCTCCGTTGAGGAGCGTCCGGTGGGAATCGAGAGTCAGCCTCACGGCCTGGGTGAAACGCTGCTTCCCTTTCTTCCCTAGATGGACTGCTGTCTCCACAGCTTGGGTAATTGCGCTGGCGCTCACCTTGTAATCGGCGGCCAGGTTTTCCAGCTCTGATTTACTCAGCCGGTGCTTTACCCTGCTTTTTTCGAGAATGGTGTTCCAGAGGGTAATTCTTTGGCGGCGGGTAAAGGGCTTGAATTGGACACTATAAGTGAAGCGTCTGAGCACGGACTCCTCGACGCCGAAAATGCTGTTCGTGATCCAGACCATTCGCACCCCTGGCATCTCCAGAAGTTCGTTGAGCCAGCCCTTGTCCTGGGTTTCCCCGCGCCGGATCCACGAAAAGCCGGTGTCCAGCAGGTTGTCGGCTTCATCCACCACGACCAGGGAGCCTTTGCCCATGTTGGTCATATTCAAACAAGCCAGGATGGCCGCCCTTCGCGTTGAAGCGGCATTTTTCTCATCCCCCCTCATGACTTCGTAGGCTGGAGTTCGGATCTTTTCGGCAACTGCCCTCGCAAATGAAGTCTTCCCCGTGCCCGGGGGCCCGTAAAGGAGCACGTGGCAAGAGCTCTGGCGCTTTCTTTTGAGGAGTGCGAGAACGTGCCCGGTTTCCTTGCAGCCGACCATGTGCTGATCGAGGGGCAGATCCGCCGCTTGCAGAGGAGCGAACAGCTTGCCCGAGACTTTCCCGGAGTTCAAACTCGAAAAAAGCTTCAGCGCATCATTGTTGATGGTGATGTCCATGCCGTTGAATTCGATGAGCCCGATCTTCTGCAGAGTCCCATGGAGGATCTCCTCCAGCTCCTTTGCTGTGATGTTCAGGACCGCCATGAGGTAGGACCGGCTCCGGTATTCATTGATGTCAAGCTGGAAGCTGAAGAAGTCGTAGGCATGCGCCCAGCCCGCGACAATAAGCTGAAAGATACAATACTCGGTCTCTCTTTCCGTGAGCGTGAAAGCCTCGCGCATTTTTTCGAATTTCTTGAGAGCGGCGGAGCGGGGTCTGCAATCCCATTCTTCTTGCCTTTGCTTGAGGAGCGAAACCAGGAGTTTCACTGCCTGGCCGCGTTTTCTCCTGGGAAATCTCACAAAGAGGGTGTACAGGAACTCAGCGATATCGGATTGGGAGCATTCCTCACCCTGCTCAGCACCAATGGCATCAAGGTCACTTTGCTGGGAGGCATTCATGAGGTAGGCGGAAAAGATGTCGAGGTTCGAGCCCAGGAGCCAGCGGGCGAATGCGAGGCTGTGTTCCTCGATCATGGGGTAGCGGGAGAGGAGCCTTGCCAAAAAAAGGGAGCTGCGACTAACGGCAAAGCGCTCGTTGACGTCGGCGTTATTGCACACAGGTGAGTGGTTGGTGCAGAAGGTAAACCTGCCTGTTCGTGTTCTCATGGTCAATACCTCCGATTTCATTGATCGCCGACAGTGTACTATGGTATCATTCCATATAACGGAACGGTTTTCGTCTATTTCGGGAGGCGCAAAATGCCTGAAAAGAAAGACCTTTACAGGAGCTATGGGGAGAAGCTCATCAGCCTTTTCGGCCGGCTCCTCTACTCCGGGGAGAGCTACTCGCTGACGGATCTTGCCAGGGTGCTCGGGTGCTCGAAACAGTCGGTGCTCCGACTCGTGGACGATATCCGGAGGGCTTACCGGGTCGAGATCGAAGAGACCTTGGAGAGAAACAGGAAGCACTACCGGCTGAAGAGGCCGGCTATCGGGATCCCTTCTCTTCCCTTGACGGACATGGAACTGAACGTGCTCTGGATGTCCCAGGCTTTTGCAAAGCACCTCATGGGCGAGAGGCTTTTCGAGGAAGCGACCCAGGCGCTTCTCAAAAGCCAAACCCCTGTCCAGGAAGGGAAGGGAGCGTCCCCGCTGCACTTCGGATCCTTGAAGCCTGGGACCATCGACTACACGGCCCACCAGGAGATCTTCCAGAAGCTGATCAAGGCTATGGCGGAGCGGCGGATCTGCAGGATCAAGTACCAAGCCATCTGGGACGGCAAAGCCAAGAGCTATTATGTGAAGCCGCTCAAGGTTTTCTCCCACAAGGACACGGTGTACCTGCACGCGCGCAAGGCAAGAACGCCGGGGCACAAGTACCAGGAGGCGGCATTCGACCCGCTGCTCGCCGTGCACAGGATCCAGGACGCGGAAATCACGGACAGACATTTTGAATACCCGGCGGACTATAACTTCGAGAAGCTGTTCAACCGCGACTTCGGGGTGATCAAGGAGGAGGCATTCAAAGTGGAGGTGGAGTTCACGGGATGGGCGGCGCGGTTTGTGTCGGAGCGCTCCTGGAGCCCGGACCAGAAGCTGGTGAGGAGAAAGGCCGGGACGTTGAGCCTTGTCTTCACGACCTCCTCGGAGGCAGAGTTTATCTCGTGGGTACTCGGCTTCAGGGAGGAGGCAAAGGTGATCAGGCCGAAGTGGCTGGTGGAGACGGTGAAGCAGGCTCTTGATGCGAGCTTGAGAAACTATGGCTGAGCGTTAAGTGGGGGATTTAAAAGACGTTGTTGACCAGCGTGACAAACTGAGGTGTCTGTGCACCAGATTCAAATAAGTAAAGGTGGTAAAGCGGCATGTCCGGGCAGGCAAGAGTGGATTCTCCAGGGATTCTTCCCCACGGAGGAGACCGCTGGTAACCAAGTAAGTTGAGGCCGGCCTTTGTATCTGAAATCGGGCATGCTGTAAGGTTCTTAGGTTGTTTTTCTTGTTTACTTTGAAGTAAGCTTCCGGCCTTGAGGGACCTTCACAACGTGCAGTTTCCCGCTTTATAACCAATGCATACTGGCCGAGAGCCGGATAAGCGAAATGGACGCAGGTCGGACGATTTACGGCATTGATTTTAGTGGGGCGAAAGATGCCGGGAACAAAATCTGGATCGTTAAGGGCGTTGTCAAAGGTGAGGGACTTCTTATCAATTGGGGGAGTGGGACAAGCCTATATATAACGCTGCTAACTTTTGAAGTCTATTGCAATTCAAGCCGGCTGCGTGGGTTTCGCTGCTCTCGCCCAGCGCAGGCGCTTGCGCCGCGTGCAAGCAACCCGCCCGCGACACCGGGACGCCAGGGCAGGGCCACCGGCAGGGTTGACCGTGTGGTATCACGCATCCGGGCGCGGGACTATTCCGAGACCCGACTGCCGGAAAGCAAGGTGTGCAAAGAGTGCGACTTGAAAGCGTTGTGCGTGTCGGAAGAGATGATATGATTCTGCATATTCGTACGGGTAGCTATCATGACCATTGAAACCCTACTGAAACAGCCCGAAGGCAAGACACTAGACTTTAAACGGGACTTATCCTCCCCCAAAGGTTTGATAAAAACTCTGGTCGCTTTTGCCAATACGGCCGGCGGCAGGGTCATCGTCGGTGTGGATGACAAAAGCCGTTCGCTTGTAGGAGTCATCCACCCCCTGGATGAGGAAGAGCGGCTTTGCAGCCTGATCGCCGATGCCATCAGACCGAGACTTGTCCCGAATGTAGAGATGGTAACGGTTGAGAACAAGACGCTGCTGCTGGTCGAGGTTTTCCTGAGTGGGCTGCGGCCCCACTGGGTCAAGGCCGAGGGGCCGGAAACCGGCGTTTATGTGCGCCTCGGGTCCACCAACCGGCAGGCCGACCGGGAATTGATCGCTGAACTTCGGCGTTCGGTGGAAGGGATTGCTTTTGATGAATTGCCCATGTCGGATTTGACGGTCGCTGATTTGGATCTTGCGGCATTGAAAACCCTGTTTCGCGGCAAGCATGATCTGGACGAGAAGGAAATGCTGACCCTGCGACTGCTGAAAAAAGACCAGGGGCGGCAGATTTCTCCGAGGTGCGGCGCAAGGATGTGTGGAGTATTCCCCTGGCGATTCTGCGCGAGGTTGTCATCAACGCCCTGGTGCACGCCGATTATTCCCAAAGGGGGGCGCCCATCCGGGTTGCGTTTTTCGATGACCGCATTGAAGTTGAAAACCC
>Ga0114946_10002719_pt1 | contig 12082 bp, 8 predicted proteins | sample WalLakDeSediment_FD_88676 | JGI IMG/M metagenome (GOLD analysis project Ga0114946, IMG submission 88676) | Lake sediment microbial communities from Walker lake, Nevada to study Microbial Dark Matter (Phase II) - Walker Lake 11/02/13 Deep Sediment | ecosystem: Environmental > Aquatic > Freshwater...
AGCCGCGAACACATCCTTATTTCAACTATCCCTTCCAATGCCTGGCAGCAGGGGCGTGATCTTGATCTGGCCGGGCTAATCCAGCAGATTCAGAACCCACCTTTTAGCCAGGTTGGGGTTATGAACTTAGAATCGTTCTTTTCTTCCAAGGATAGGTTTACTTTAAGCACCCAGCTGAACAATTTACTTGCCTCACCGAGTTTTGCCGGTTGGCTGCAGGGAGAGTCTTTAGATATCGACAGCATGCTGCACACTCAAGCCGGTAAACCGAAAATGTCGATTTTCTCTATCGCTCACCTGGGAGATAATGAGCGCATGTTTTTTGTATCGCTGCTTTTAAACCAGGTTTTGAGCTGGACCCGTTCACAGTCGGGCACCACCAGCCTGCGGGCTTTACTCTACATGGATGAGATTTTCGGGTTTTTCCCGCCGGTGGCTAATCCTCCGTCTAAGGGACCGCTTCTGACCTTGCTCAAGCAGGCCCGTGCTTTCGGGCTCGGCATTATGCTGACAACTCAGAACCCGGTCGACCTGGATTATAAGGGGCTTGCCAACACCGGCACCTGGTTTGTCGGACGACTGCAGACAGAACGCGATAAAGCCAGACTTATTGACGGACTGGCCGGTGCAACAGCCGCCCAGGGGATAAAATTTGACCGTAAAACGATGGAGCAGACCATCTCGGGATTGGGGCAGCGGGTTTTCCTGATGAATAATGTTCACCAGGATGCCCCTGTGATTTTTGAAACCAGGTGGTGCATGTCATACCTGCGCGGTCCCCTGACCCGTAACCAGATTAAAGCTCTGATGGATCCGGAAAGAGGCCGTCTGGCCGGACAGGCCGCAGCGACACCCGTTCCCAGGGCGGAACAGACTACACATGCAACAGCCGCCGCGCCACAAACCCCTGCAGCAGCGGTACCGCAGGCGGCACCTGATACCGGTCTGCCTGTTTTGCCCCCGAGTATAAACCAGGTATTTGTGCCTGTCCGGGGCCGGGCAGGCCAGGGCGAAGCAATTGTCTACCGTCCGATGGTCATGGGCAGCGCCCAACTCAGTTTTATAAACAACCGCCTTAACCTGCGTAAAAGCAGGGAGCTGCTGCTGGCCACAGAGGTAACAGATGATGCCTTCCCCGTTGACTGGGGCCGGGCTGAAGAGCTTCCGATCGATATCTCCGACCTTGAATCAAGCCCGGTCAGCGGAGCCCTATTTGAAGAACTGCCCGCAGCAGCAGCAGATACGAGGAACCACACCAAATGGTCGCGTGAATTTGTAGACTGGCTTTACCGGAATCAGCTGCTTGATTTGATGCAAAGCAAAAGGTTTGGACAGGTCTCCGAACCGGGCGAATCAGAGCGTGACTTCAGAGTGAGGCTTCAGCAGAGCGCCCGGGAGCAGCGCGATCAGGCCATGGAGAAACTGCGCCAGAAATACGGCTCGCGCATTGCCACGCTTGAGGACAGGGTGCGCCGCGCCGAACAGGCTATGCATAGGACTGAGGACCAGACCAAACAGCATAAAATGCAGACAGCGATTTCTGTCGGTTCGACAATTCTTGGTTCATTCCTTGGTCGGTCACCGGTAAATACCGCAACACTGGGCCGGGCCACCACGGCTGCCAGGGGCGCCGGCAGGGCGATGAAAAGCCAGGAAGATGTTAAAAGAGCGGCTGAAACACTTGAGTTGCAGCGTCAGCGGCTGCAGGAGATGGAAGAAGAGTTCAAAGGGGAAACAGACCTGCTCAGCGAAGCGATGAATCCGCTCAACGAAGGACTCGAGCAGTTTACAGTCAAGCCATTAAAAAAAGATATTCATCTGAAGTTTTTTGCCTTAGGATGGTTGCCCTACCGCCGGACCGCAACAGGTATTGCCGAACCGGCCTGGCAGTAAACCATATTATTCAGTGACCATCTTGCGACCCACCCTGCCTGTTAAAACCACGGGATCATATACCGGTGAAAAGGGCGGGGCGTAGGCAAGATCAAGCTGAAAAATTTGGTCGATGGTCATTTTTGCCGTGATAGCCGTGGCGTAAACGTCGATTCTTTTTACGCTGTCAACGGGTCCGGCCAGTTGGGCGCCTAAAAGGCGGCCTCCTTTTTTTTCAGCGATTATAATAGTTGTAAGAGGGTTTCCACCGGGGTAGTAATGGACTCTGCTTCTTGCTGTGACCGAATATTTAAAGGCGTCAAACCCATTTTTTTCAGCTTCAGAAAGTGTCAGCCCGGTTCGGGCCAGCCCCAGGTTGCAAAACCTGGTGATGGCAGTGCCTAAAATACCAGGAAATATTTCCTGCCCACCGCATATATTGATGCCGGCGACTACTCCTTCCTTGTTCGCTTTCAGGGCCAGGGCTACGTAAAACGGTTGGCCGGTGATAATATCTCTTGTTGCGGCACAGTCTCCGGCGGCAAATATATCCGGGAAGTTTGTCTGCATTTGTTCGTTAACCCTGATGGCGCCTTTAACGGCAGTTTCAATTCCGCAGTTTTTGGCTAAATCACTGTTTGGTTCGACCCCTGTGGCAACAATGACTAAATCATAAATAAATTTTTCCCGGGTGGTATGAACCTCAACAGTATCATTTTGCCCGGTGATCCGGCATACGGGATGGTCCAGGTTTAAGATGATCCCTTCCTTTTCCATCTCGGACTTAGCCAGATCAGAAATCTCTGTTTCGTAAGACCGGGATAAGTCAGTACGGCGATGGATTAAGTGGGTTTCCAAACCCCTTTCTTTAAGAGTTTCAAGCATTTCAATGGCGATATACCCTCCGCCGATTACAGCACATTTTTTAGGTTTTTCAGTTTCGATGAAACTGCGTATAAGATCTGCGTCATTTAAAGTATTAGCAGTGCAGATTCGCTGTGAAGGTGTATATTCGATCCCTGATTTTTTTGGACGGGCACCAGTCGCAATAACCAGGCTGTCGTAGTCTTCAGTGATTGCACCGTCCGGTGTATTTACGCTGACTGTTTTTCCCTGCGGGTCTATTGCAGTTACCTCGTGATCCAACCTCAGGTCAAGTTTCCGTTTATTGACCGCTTCCTCCGGAGTAAGGGTGATCAAGTTTTCCAGGTGGGGGACTAAACCCTGGACATAGTAGGGGATTCCACAGGCTCCGTACGAAATGTAACGGCCCTTTTCGAAAACGACCACATCCCAATCCGGCTTCTGTCTTTTAACCTGGCTGGCTGCGCTCATCCCGGCAGCATTGCCTCCGATTATCACAACTTTTTTCATTGTCATCTATCCTCCATAATCCAGGATTCGGTTATTATCAATTTATCACCGATCATATCGATGCCTCCCCGGCTTTTAACTCTGCTTGTTAAAAGCGTATGCTTTTAAATTCAATCTTTTGCTGTCTAAACCCTTTCAAGAACCGTTTTTACGGTGAAGAGTGGGATGAAAGCGAGCCTGATTTTCACCTCGGATACGGTTGAATAGGATCATGATAGAATGCTGTTTTCGATCAAATCTCGAGTGAATCGATCGGTTTACGTGAACCGGGTGGAATGCATTCTCCAGCTTCATTTAAATCGATGCAAACCTCCGCTTCCCTGCCTGATCTTGCGTACAAAGGGGCTGCGATAATCGTTACGAAAGAGCCAACGATGTAAGCGGTGGGAATAGAGAAGGCCCGGGAGAGCCAGCCAAACGAAGGCTGTCCAAGAGCACCACCGGCATCGGCGAAAAATGAGTCTACAGACAAAACAGTGGCACGGTGCTTAGAGGGGATGTGTGCGTTTATGTACCCCTGGCTAATCGGGCCGATTACACCCATCAAAATACCAATTAGGAACATGGTAATCACCAGTGAGACAAAGCCGGTTATACTGCCCTCGGCCGGGGCAAAAAGACCGGAAAGACCCGCGATGCATGCTAAAACCGAGAAGACAGCAGCGCCGGTGGTCAGAACCCGCGGGGCGCTCGCTCCCCAGCGGCTGCGGGTCACCAGGTTGACGCAGAGGTTGCCAATCATGCTCGATAGCCCGAACATGGCGGCAAAAGCTCCTGAAACCCAAATAAGGTCCGGACGTCCGAGCAGTTTTAGAATATAGGGTTGCGCTGCGTAGAAGAAATACATGAAGAAAGACCCCTGTGCTGCCGAGGCAAGCAGCAGTGGTCGCACTACGGGGTTGCGCCAGCCGAAACGCATACCGGCATTGAAGATAACACGGGTCTCCGCAGCAAAGTGTGACACCTGCAGCGGACGCGGATTGAACCCTATGTCGTGCATGAGCATAAAAGTTGCTGTGAAGGCGATTACGAGGATTGCAGATCTTACCATGTAGGGTAATGCAAGATCGACCTGGCCGAGCAATCCTCCGGCTATAGTACCGATAAGCATTGCAATACCGAAGACAAATCCGCCCCGGGCGAAGACCGCGTCTTTGCGGCCCTCGTGTCCCAAGGCATCAAGTGCATCGACAAGCCAGGCGTCGACCGCGCCAGTCTGAAAAGTATAACCCAGCCCAAGCATGATTGACCCGGCAGAAAAGCCGAGAATACCCCAGCCGAAGGATGCAGAAGCGAGATAGAGCAGTGTTGACACGGTTAATGTAACGATCCCGAATAGGAAAGATATCTTTCTACCAACGGTATCGGCGATCACACCGGTCGGAATTTCGAAAAGGACCTGGCCGACGCTGTATAAGCTGTTAACGAGCATGATCTCGAAGATGTCCAGCCCGGCTTCGAGCAGGAAAAGAGTGTTGATGCCCCAGATGAGAGCAGTGGCAAGAGTGAATAGGCCGCTCGTGGTGAGATAGGTCCGTATAACGCGGGCAGCTGTTTCTTCCGGTCTTTTAAATCCATTAGGTCCCACGGTTTTCTATGCCGCTCCCTCCATCTTGCCCTATCGTCCCCGCCTGTCGTGTCACAGATGAACTGCCGGTTGATTAAGTCCGGGCATTAGTTTTCGCTGCGTAATTGCAAGAGTTGCAATTTTTATGAAATTATGTATAATGGTATCATTATATCCAGCCAATTGTAAATATAAAGAAAAGGCAATCCACCTTTTAGGGAGAAAAGAGCACAGGGACTTATGAAAATAATACCAAAGATTTTTTTTATTGCTTTTGTATTGATACTGGTATTTTGTTCCCCGGTAATTGCAAGCGAGGAGCGCACGGTTCTTACCCGCGAGGAATTTGATAACTGGCCGAATCTTCCCGAATATACAATTTTTAACCCTTTTCCGTATAAGGGCTCAAACTGCACCTGGTTTGCTCACGGACGAATGATGCAGTTGGGATATTGCAAATATGCCCTGGACAGCATGCGTTTTAACGCCAATTCCTGGGCTGATGCCGCGTCAAGGGGTGCTGAAGTGACAGATAAACCCCAGGTTGCCTCGATAGCATACTGGGACAGCTATGCATTTTATAACAGCGCCCTGGGTCATGTTGGTGTGGTTGAAATGGTCAGGGAAGACGGCTCAATACTGGTTTCCGATTCAAGCAGCAGCGGCAGGCCTTACCACACAAGGCTTATATACCCGAGCGACAATCTCTGGCCAACGGCGTTCATTATTGTGCCAAAAGGTCCCGAGCGCTCAGCAATTTTTTCCCCGGGGCAAAAGGTCCGCACTACAGCCGGCAGTTTAAACTTCCGCCTGGAAGGAGTTGACCAGCCATCTGTGCTGCTGCCTAAAGATACTATTGCCGAGGTAAAGGAACATCTCAGCAGCGGTATTTTTGCTTCTCAGCCAGGAAGCAGAACAAACTACTTCTACTGGTGGTATGCTGCAGTAAAGGTGGATGACGAGATCAAACATGGTTGGTTGGCGGAAAAATACCTGGAAGCTGCAGCTGATGGCGGTACTATTCCGGATCCAAACCCTGATCCTAAACCCGAACCCGATCCTGAGCTTGAACCCGATCCTGAGCTTGAACCCGATCCTGAGCTTGAACCCGATCCTGAGCCTGAGCCAGAACCCGAACCAGAGTCTGAACCAGAACCCGAACCAGATCCGGAAATGGAATCCGTACCGGATTCAGGGTTTAAGCCTGGCGATGTAAGTGGTAATGGAATGATTAACGTCCAGGATGTAGTACTGGCCATGCAGCACATATTAAATACAATTGTACTTAACGAGAATCAGATTAAAGCGGCTGATATGAATGGCGACAGTGTAGTTGATGTTCGGGACGTGGTTTTAATTATGCAATATGCCCTTGGGTTTTTCGAGCCGGTCGATTTATAGCGGCTGCCAGGGGATCTAAAACCCGCGGGTTTGACCCCTCCAGGGCGGCTCCAGGCCTTCCTGATATTCTTCCACGCCGGGGCCACCCAGGTTTCGAAGGCGCCAAAGACCATAAATATAACTTAGAACCAGAATAAAAATGGTGACCGGCCAGCCCAGCAGGGTATTGGCCCAGGCCAGCCTGGCAGCATCACCACCTTGAAATAAAATGAACTGAATGGTAAGGCGCATCAGGAAGAACGCGGCCCATAAGAGGGTTACTTCGCGGTAAGCAGGTTTGATATCCCTGCGCCAAAACCAGTCCAATGGCCATCCGCGGGTTAAATGACTGGCCCAGGCAGCCATCGGCTTTCCTATGAACAGGCTGGCCAACGCCAGTAAAAGCAGCAGGGCACTGCTGATGATGGCAGGGATAAAATAGCTGGCAGCACTGCGGGTAAGGTAAGCTAAACCGGAGGCCAGGGCAACGCCCAGCAAACCGCCCAGGGCATATTGCCAGGCTTGTCTACGGGCAAGCCGGATAACCCCCAGTACGAGCGCCAGGCCCAAGGCGGCAATGACAGCGATATCCAACCCGAAAACTCCATTAACGACCACAAAAAATAACGGGGGCAGCAGGGCATCGAGGGTCTTGCCGGTAACAACAGATTTTAGCTCTTCGATTATTTCTTTTCCCTTTGTTTTCAACTAAACAACCCTCTCAAAGTTATTATCCATGGATTCCATAGTTCAATAATATCAAAATAATCAACCGTAGGTCAAAAGCAGGCAGGATGAAGAACTTTTCGAAACAATGCAGGGTTAAAGAAAACAGGCCGGCAGCTGATTGGAATATAATATCTTATAATTCATGGTAGAATATAAAGGTCACAGGGCGGTATTTAATTAAGTTGCTCATGGCAAAAATAGTGTTTATTCGGTTGGCAAGGGGGATTTCAATGAGTAAGGGAGTGCATACTTACCCGGACGGAACGATGTATGCAGGTGAATGGAAAAACAAGAAGAGGCACGGCCAGGGAATATGGACCCGGCCGGATGGCACTAAATATGCCGGCGATTGGGAAAACGATAAACCAAGCGGCCAGGGAACATTAACTAAACCTGACGGAACCATGTTTGTCGGTGAATGGAAAGAGGGTAAAAGGCACGGGCAGGGAACAATGGTTCATCCGGATGGATCAGAAACTACCGGAATATGGGAAGAGGGCAGGCTTGTTGAGGAAAAGCATCCCGCTGCCGTGCAGAGGTATGATAGCCGGGAACCGGAGAGTTCAAAACTGGAGCTAAAACAAAAAATAGCGGAGTTTGAAAAAGAAAGGCACCGGGGAAAGCCGAGCCGGATTAGTTTTGCTTATCTAAGGAAATTCAATTTTGTAATGGGTTTTTTGCACCTTGCCCAGGGTGCATTAATGTTATATTTTGCTTTAAACATTGATCAAATCAGTAATTTCAGAACCCCGGTTTGGTCCTATTTTCTAAAATTCGATACTCAAATCATGCGCCTTGTTACCAACCCGGAACAGCTTGGAGAGGTTCCATTTGCGATGTTTGTGTCGTTTTTCCTGCTGCTTTCGGCCCTGGCGCATTTTATTATTATCATGCCTAAAACCAACGAGATCTATAACCGGGATTTAGAGAAAGGAATCAATAAGTTCCGCTGGTACGAATACTCTCTCAGCTCATCCTTAATGATATTTTTAATTGCCATGTTATTTGGGGTTTACGATATCGGGGCCCTTATTGTTATCTTTATCCTCAATGCTTCGATGAACTGGTTTGGTCTGCTGATGGAAAAAATTAATCAATATACTGAAGAAACCAACTGGTCACCCTTTGTGTTTGGCTGTATTGCCGGAATTGGCCCCTGGGTAGTTATTATCCTACATGCCCTGGGCAATGCGGACCCGGCTGAAGTGCCCTGGTTTGTATATGCGATTATCGGATCGTATTTTGTATTTTTTAACCTTTTCCCAATAAACATGATTCTGCAGTATAAAAAAATCGGCAAATGGGCCGACTATCTATACGGTGAAAGAGGCTATATTGTATTGAGTCTGGTGGCTAAGAGTGTCCTTGCCTGGCTGGTATTTTTTGGTGTTATGCAGCCCACCTAGCACAGGGTTTACGGATGAAAATTTTTTTCCGGATGACGGTCAGCCAGTATATTATACTTCATAAGGTGGATTTATTCCGTCTTATGAAGCAATTCTGTTTTACGATCACCCAGGAAGAAGACCAACCAGTCACCTTTGCTTCCATGGAGCGCAATTAATACATAAACACACGCGGTGAAGAAGCCAAGGACCATCATCAGTATGATCCAAACGATAACCAGGATTAGGTTTTTTTCACGAAATGCTATCCACAGAGAAAAGAGAGCAAAGCCGACATAAAGGTCAACAATAGAGACGATACCCCAGGGATTAGCGAGTAATGCGGCGCCATCACGGCTGAAGCTTCCGTTAATAAAACCATTTAGAAGCACAACGGTCATCGCAACCAACCCTAGCCAGGCAAACACCTTTGCAGTTTTCATTAGATTCCTCACTTTCTTGCAAGTTCTTATGCGCGGTATTTCCATCAAATTATTGTGCTGTTAATGTTGCCGGGTTTGGTGCTGTACGGGCTGGTTTTAGTCCGTTTTTCTTAAAGATGCAGATGATGCGCCACCTGAAGAATATTCCGGTGCTGTGAATTTTACTTTATTCCCATCGAGGACAGACAATGCTCTTTCGAGGTCGCCTATGATATCGTCGGGATGTTCAGCTCCGACACATAACCGGATCAGGTTTGCCGGAATGTCAGCCAGCCTGCGGCCTTCTTCACCCTGCTGTGAGTGGGTCGAGATAGCGGGGATCGTGGCAACTGATTTTATTCTTCCCAGGTCGGTGGCGCGAAAGATGCGGCTGAAAGCATCGAAAACATCGCGGGCAGCCTTTGCTCCGCCTCTTACGCGGAACGACATCAAGTGCCCGTAGCGGTTAACAGGTTCGCCATACTGTGCGTCATGCTCGGCATCAACCAGCCAGAGATACTCTGAAGCCAGCTTATGCAGGGGATGAGATTTCAGGCCCAGATAGTCTACCTGTTCGATGTGCTTATGCCCGGCAAGGTATTCCGCGATGGTCAGGGTTGAGCGGCTCTGCATGTCAACCCGCGAACGTAGGGTACGGATATCGTTTAAGGCCAAAATAGCATTCATAGGCGAAATATTGGGACCGTTGTCACGGTTGGGTAATGTTTTGCAATACATGGCAAAGTCAGCTTTCAGCTCGGGGTTGCCTGCTTTGCATGTTAAGTTTTTGCGTGAAATTACTGCTCCGGCAATGCCAAAACCACTGGTACTGAGGGTCTTTGATACCGACTGCACCACGATATCGGCGCCGAGCGCAAGCGGCCGCAGCAGTGCGGGTGTTGCTACTGTGCTGTCGACAATTACCGGGATGCCGTGCTTGTGAGCGAGGACAATTACCTTTTTAAGGTCAAAAAATGCCTGGCCCGGGTTGCTGGGCATTTCTCCATAAAGGAAACGGGTATTATCATCGATCTGCTTCTCCCATTCACTGATGTCGTTGGCGTTGATCACTTTCCGCCAGGAAATCTGCCGCTCTTGCTCTTTTCTGACTGCGAATTGCTGAAAGGTACCTCCGTAAAGCTGCGTTGCCGCTACAAAGTTGACAGGTTTTGCCGGGTCTTTCGGATCGGGGAGAAGAAATGGATCAACAGCTGTTTGAATTGCAGCCATTCCAGACGCTGTAGCTATGCAGGAAGTTTCAATATCAGCGCTGTAACCTTCCAGGAGTGCCAGGACACCCTCGAGGTAGTACATGCTCGGGTTGGCAATGCGTGAATAACACCAGGTTGGGATTTGGTATGAAAGTGCCGCTTCCATCTCGTCTGAATCACGATAAGCCTGCGAAGTGGACATGTAAACCGGTTCGATGATCGAACCCTGGTTGAAATCTATCGACTCCTGCATTGAATAGACGCCATGCACGGCGATGGTATCAAACCTGCATTTTTTCATTTCATTTAAGTAGTTTTGATGCCACAGTGCAGAACGTTTGGCCGCTTCCCGGTAATGGTCAATTCCTTGATGCTGCATGTTTGCCTCCATTATTTTTAAATATAAATAGTTTTTAATGAAGAAACAATATCATAATTTTTAATTACAAGTCAACTAAACGTATCGGGCAGTTTTTCCCTTTAGACTCCTTTGCGGTATAATCTAAGCATGGAACTTTTAGCGCCGGCAGGAAACCTTGAAAAGCTGAAAATGGCGGTTCGTTTTGGAGCCGATGCAGTTTACTGCGGCGCCGGTTCTTATTCTTTAAGGGCACCTGAAACTTCTTTCTCCTTAAGAGAGCTGGCTGAAGGGATCCGTTTTGCCCATGCTCACAGCTGTCGGGTTTATCTGGCGATGAACATTTTCCCCTTCGATGAAGATATAGAAGAGATGATTGCTTATTTTAAGCAGGCCATGGTGCTCGATATTGATGCTGTTATTGTTTCTGATCCCGGAATTATGGATAGGATACGTCAGCTTAGAGCCGACATCAAAATTCACCTGAGCACCCAGGCCAACACTACAAACAGCGAAAGTGTCAGGTTTTGGCTTAACCATGGCGTAGATCGTATTGTGCTGGCCCGGGAGCTAAACCTTTTCCAAATCAGCGCGATCAGGAAAAAAGTTCCGGAGATTGAGTTGGAAGCTTTTGTTCACGGGGCAATGTGCATCGCCTATTCAGGGCGTTGCCTGTTATCGAAGTTTCTGAATGACCGTTCTGCCAATCTAGGTCATTGTACTCAACCCTGCCGCTGGGAGTACCGCTTAAAAGAAACTACCCGCCAGGAAGAGCAGATAATTCATGAAGATACCCGTGGCACGTACATCTTAAATTCCAGGGATCTCTGCATGATTGAACATATTCCGCAGCTGGCTGCTGCCGGGATTGACAGTTTAAAAATTGAGGGGCGTATGAAGACTGCTTACTATGTTGCTGCGGTTACAAGGATTTACAGGACCGCTTTGGACAGCTTTAATGAAGCCGGCGGACGGTACCGGTTCAACCCTGAATGGCTTGACGAGCTGACTAAAGTGTCTCACCGGCCTTACACCACCGGTTTTTACCTGCCTGAAAAGGGAGATGATACCGAATTTACAGCAGATGCAGCATATATCCGGGGTTATGATTTTGTAGGCACTGTGGCTGAACATAACCTTGAAAGCAGGAGCATGCAGATAAGCGCCCGGAACAGGTTTGCCGTGGGTGATGTTCTGGAAATTCTTGATCACGACTGTCCGGATATTATTAAGGTCAGGGTAGAGCAGATCACCGATAAGGAGACCGGAAAGATTTTGGATCAGGCTCACAACGGCTACGTGGTTAATGTTCCATTGGGAGATTCAGGTCAAAAGGGCATAAGTAAGGACGCTGTGATCAGAAGAAAAACCTCTGGGGAATGAAGGTGTAAAAAGATTGCATCAACCGGCCGCTTTACTTTAAACGGGTTCAAAATTGGAGGGATTTATTGTGGAAGAATCTGCCAAGCCTGCTTTGCTTATAATTGACATGGTAAAAGATAACCTGGATCCCGATCATCCGCTTCCGATTACGCCTTATGCAGCCGGGATCATAGCGCCCATCAATGCTTTGATTGCTGTCTTCAGGAAACAGGGCTGGCCTGTAATATTTGCGACTGATGCTTATCACGAACAGGATTTTATTTTTAGCGGCCGCCTGAAACCTCACTCACTGGCAGGCACCCGCGGTGCCGAGATTGCAGAAGGGCTCGATTACCGGCCGGAAACTGACACCTGGCTTGCCAAACCAAAATTCTCAGCTTTTTTCCAGACGGGCCTTGAAA
>Ga0114946_10002720_pt1 | contig 12082 bp, 11 predicted proteins | sample WalLakDeSediment_FD_88676 | JGI IMG/M metagenome (GOLD analysis project Ga0114946, IMG submission 88676) | Lake sediment microbial communities from Walker lake, Nevada to study Microbial Dark Matter (Phase II) - Walker Lake 11/02/13 Deep Sediment | ecosystem: Environmental > Aquatic >...
GACGGCTCGATCATGATGAACATCCAGGAGCTGGCGACCATCCGCCGCTACGGGCTGGACCTGAAGATCCTGCTGGTCGACAACTCTTCGCTGGGGATGGTGCGCCAGTGGCAGCAGCTGTTCCACGGCGAGCGCTACAGCGAGGTCGACCTGTCCGACAACCCGGACTTCGTCGAAGTCGCAAAATCCTTTGGCATTCCGGGTTTCCGTATCACGCGGCGTGACGAAGTGGACGGAGCAATCCGGCGCCTGCTGGAAACCGAGGGCCCGTTGCTGGCCCATGTCTGTATCGATCCCAAGAGCAATGTCTGGCCGCTGGTGCCGCCGGGCCAGAGCAATGACGTCATGATGGAGGAGCTGAGCGCATGAACCACACGCTGCGAATGAACATTCAGAAAGTCGAAGGCGCGATCATTCGGCTGCTGGGGCTCATCGAGCGCCGCGGCTTCTCGGTGACCGCGATGAACGCCCACTCGGACGATGCCGCGCAGCACGTGGAGATCACCATCCAGGTGCGCTCCGCGGGCCGCTCCGTGGACACCCTGACGAGGCAGATCGAGAAACTCTACGACGTGCGCAGCGTCGCCTGCCTCACGGCCGGCGAGCCGGCAGTTGCGATGGAGGAAAGCGTCGCATGTTGAGCAATGGATCCCTGGCCCTCGATGCATTCGGGGCTGTCGAGACCGGGCAGGCATTCCAGTCCGGCGTGTGTCCGCGGGAGGATGACCGCAAGCTTGCCGTGACGCTGGACGATGTCGAGCAGGCGATGCTGGTCGTGCGTGAGCACCTGGCGCCGACGCCGCTGGTCAGCCACCCGCTATTGAACCAGCGCACAGGCTGTGAAGTCTTCGTCAAGCTCGAGAATACCCAGAGCATCGGCTCGTTCAAGATCCGCGGCGGCCTGAATCTCCTCGCAAACATGTCGACCGCAGACCGTGCGCGCGGCCTCGTGACTGCCACGCGCGGCAACCATGGCCAGTCCATCGCGCACGCCGCGAGAATGCACGGCGCTCGCTGCACCATTTTCGTGCCGCGCGGCAACAACCCGGACAAGAGCGCGGCCATGGCTGCGCTGGGAGCGCACGTCGTCGAAGTGGGTCATGACTTCGACGCGGCGATGATCGCCGCGGAGGAGTACTCGGCGCGCACCGGCTCGCGGCTGGTGCACCCGGCCCGTGACCTCGACCTGGTGGCAGGCGTCGGCACAGTGGCGCTGGGGATGCTCGGGCAAGCCGGCGGCCCGCTCGACGTGGTGTTCGTCCCGGTGGGCGGCGGCAGCCTCGCATCCGGCATGTCGGTCGCGCTGAAGGCGCTGAGCCCGGCCACGCGAATCATCGGTGTCTCGGCGGAGAATGCCCCGGCCATGCATCACGCCTGGCATACCGGCGAGTATCTCCCTTTCGCGGCCATCGACACGCTCGCCGACGGGCTTGCCGTGCGCGTGCCTGTGGATGTGACGCTCGGCATCCTGCGCCCGCTGCTTGACGGCATGGTGCTGGTCTCCGAGCGCGAGATCCAGGGCGCGATCCGCGCCTACGCCGAGACCGTGCACCAGATGGCCGAAGGTGCCGCCGCGGCGGCACTCGCGGCGGTGATCCGGCACAGCGAGTCTTTCCTTGGACAACGTGTCGGCGTGGTTCTGACCGGCGGCAATATCGATGCGTCCACCCTCATGGGTGCGCTGGCCGGCGAACGGCCGAAGCATCAGCCGCAGGCGATGCCTTACTTCCCGATCGGCGAGCTGTCCTATGGATACTGACATTGATCGCCTGATCATCTTCGACACGACGCTGCGTGACGGCGAGCAGGCGCCGGGCTGCAGCATGACCGACCGGGAAAAAGTCCGCGTCGCGCGGGCGCTCGCGGAACTGGGCGTGGACGTGATCGAGGCCGGCTTCCCTGCCGCCTCGGACGGCGACTTCGAGTCGGTGCGCCTGATCGCCCGCGAGATTCGCGGGCCGATCATTTGCGGCCTGGCGCGCTGCGGCGGCAACGACATCGAGCGCGCCTGGCAGGCGCTGCACGAGGCCCGGCGGCCCAGGCTCCACGTGTTCATAGCGACCAGTCCGATTCATCGCAAGTTCAAGCTGGCGCTGAGCCGCGAGGAAGTGATCCGGCGCGCCGTCGAGGGAGTGCGCGTGGCGCGCGCGCTGTGCGATGACGTCGAATTTTCGGCGGAGGACGCCGCGCGCACCGAGCCCGACTACCTGGCCGAGGTGATCTCGGCGGTGATCGAGGCCGGCGCGACGACCGTGAACATCCCCGATACCGTGGGCTACGCAGTGCCGGAGGAATTCGCCGATCGTATCGCCTACCTGCGCCAGAACGTCCCGAACATCGAGCAAGCGGTGATCAGCGTGCACTGCCATGACGACCTCGGCATGGCGGTCGCGAACAGCCTGGCCGCGGTACAGGCAGGAGCGCGCCAGGTCGAATGCACCATCAACGGCATCGGCGAACGGGCCGGCAACTGCGCCCTGGAAGAAGTGGTGATGGCGGTGCGCACGCGGGCCGACCGCCTGCAGGTAACGACGGGCGTGGATACGCGCCGCCTCGCGCCGACCAGCCGCCTGGTGGCGGCGGTCACGGGCGTGGCCGTGCCCCGCAACAAGGCGGTCGTCGGCGAAAATGCCTTTGCGCACGAGGCGGGGATTCACCAGCACGGCATGCTGCGCCACCAGGAAACCTACGAGATCATGCGGCCCGAGGACGTGGGGCTGGGCGGCAGCAGGCTGGTGCTGGGCAAGCACAGCGGCCGGCATGCCTTTCGCAGCCGCGTCGAGGCGCTGGGACTGGCGCTGGACGAGGCGGAACTCGACCGGACGTTCATTGCCTTCAAGACGCTGGCCGATCGCAAGAAGGAGATTTTCGACGCGGATATCGAGGCGCTGGTGTTGCGCTCGGACGACGTGGGCGCGGGGCCGTGGCGGCTCGCCGCGCTGCGCATCCGTTCCGGCGAGGGTCCGCGCGCCTCGGCCGAAGTGGAGCTGCTGCACTCGGACGGGCGCGCCTGCCGCGAATCGGCGCATGGCGACGGCCCGGTCGAAGCCGCCTTCCGCGCCATCGAGCGCGCCACCGGCATCGAGGTCGAGCTGAAGAGCTTCGACATCCGCAACGTCACGGTCGGCGAGGATGCGCAGGGCGAGGCGGTGGTGTCCGTCGCGCACGGCGTCAGGATATGGCAAGGCAAGGGCTTCGACACCGATATCATCCAGGCCAGCGCGCTTGCATTTCTGCAAGCGGTCAATCGGATCTGCGTGCGCCAGGGCGCGGACGCAGCGGCCTGAAACAACAGCTCCATCAGTAACAGGCAACGGAGTATTCAAGTGGCGTCTCAGTTTCCCCGCTACATCTGGCAGAACGGCAGGCTCGTCCCCGGCGAGAACGCGACCGTGCACGTGCTCTCACACGCGCTGCACTACGGTTCGTCGGTATTCGAGGGTGTCCGGGTTTACCGGACGCCGGAGGGATCGCGCTCGTTCCGGCTCCATGAGCACATCACGCGCCTGTTCAACTCCGCCAAGCTGTACCGGATCGCCATCCCTTACAGCCAGGACGAGATCGAGGCGGCCTGCAACCATGCAGTGCTGGCCAACGGCCTGGACAAGGGCGCCTACATCCGCCCGGTGGTGTTCCGCGGTTATGCCGGTCTTGGCCTGACTGCGCCGGCCGACTCGCCGGTGGAGGTCGCCATTGCGGCGATCGAGTGGGGCGCCTACCTCGGCGCCGAGGGGCTCAAGCATGGCGTGGACGTGTGCGTGTCCTCCTGGCAGCGCGTTGCGCCGAATACCATTCCCGCCGGGGCCAAGGCGGCCGGCGGCTATCTCTCCAGCCAGCTCATCAGCATGGAAGCGAAGCGCCACGGCTACGCCGAGGGCATCGGGCTCACCACCGACGGCATGGTCGGCGAGGGCGCCGGCGAGAACATCTTCATTGTCAAGGACGGCAGGATCTACACGCCGCCTGCGGCCTGCTCGATCCTCGCGGGCATCACGCGCGACACCGTGATCACGCTGGCGCGCGATGCCGGCCTGGAGGTGCACGAGCAGACGATGCCGCGCGAAATGCTGTATTTCGCCGACGAAGTGTTTTTTTCCGGCACAGCTGCCGAGGTCACCCCGGTGCGTTCCGTCGATCGCATCCAGATCGGCTCGGGCTCGCGCGGCCCGGTCACCGAGCTGGTGCAGGAGCGCTTCTTCGGGCTGTTCTCCGGCAAGACCCGCGACCAATGGGGCTGGCTGCAGCCACTGGAAGTGCGGGCCGCGGCCCCGGTGGCCTCGGTGGCGATATGAGCGAGCCGCGTACGCTGTTCCGGAAAGTCTGGGACCGGCACATTGTCGTGCCGGAGACAGCCGAGACACCGGCGGTCCTGTACATCGATCTGCACCTCGTGCACGAGGTCACCTCCCCGCAGGCCTTCACAGTGCTTCGTGAGCGCGGCCTGAAGGTGCGGCGGCCGGACCGCACCCTGGCTACCGTGGACCATTCCGTGCCGACCGATGCCGCCAGCTGGGAGGGCGGGCTTGGCGACATGGACCACGCCGCGCGGCACCAGGTACGGATGCTCGGCGACAACTGCGGCCGCGCCGGCGTGAGATTGTTCGGCGTCAACAGCTCGCGGCGCGGCATCGTGCATGTCATCGGCCCTGAGCAGGGCGCCACGCAGCCGGGTATGACTATCGTCTGCGGCGACAGCCATACCACCACCCACGGCGCCTTCGGGGCGCTCGCCTTCGGCATCGGCACGACCGAGGTGGGGCACGTGCTCGCCACGCAGTGCCTGCTGCAGCGTTGCCCGAGAACGCTGTTGGTCGAGGTCACCGGCCAGCTGCAACCCGGCGTGGTGGCCAAGGACGTGATACTGGCCTTGATCGGGCAGATCGGCGTCGGCGGCGGCACGGGCCACGTCATCGAATTCCGCGGCGCGGCCGTAAAGTCGATGTCGATGGACGAACGCATGACCCTGTGCAACATGGCGATTGAGGCCGGTGCGCGCGCCGGGATGGTCGCGCCGGACGACACGACCTTCGAATATCTCGCCGGGCGGCCGATGGCGCCGGCCGGTGCTGCCTGGGAACAGGCCGTTGCGGACTGGCGCGGCCTGGCCTCCGACCCTGGTGCGGAGTACGACCGCATGGTGACCATCGATGTCTCCCGGCTCGAGCCGCAGATCACCTGGGGCACCGACCCCGGCATGGTGATGTCGATCGGCGGGCACATCCCGGCCCCTGCCGGCGCCGGTCATCGCAAGGCACTCGACTACATGGGCTTCCAGCCGGGCGCGGCGATGGCGGGCCTGCCTGTCCAGGTCGTGTTCATCGGCAGTTGCACCAACTCCCGTCTCAGCGACTTGCGCGAGGCGGCGGCGCTGCTGCGCGGCCGGCGGGTGGCGCGCGGCGTGCGCGCGCTGGTGGTGCCCGGCAGCCAGCAGACGCGCGCGCAGGCGGAGGCCGAGGGCCTCGACCGCATATTCATCGAGGCCGGCGCAGAGTGGCACCAGTCGGGCTGTTCGCTGTGCATCGCGATGAACGGCGATCGCGCCGCCGCGGGCCAGTACGTGGTGAGCACCAGCAACCGCAATTTCGAGGGCCGCCAGGGGCAAGGCGCACGCACCTTGCTGGCCAGCCCGGCCACGGCCGCGGCCTCTGCGATCGCCGGCACGGTTGCGGATCCGCGAACCCTGCTCGAGGCCGAGAGGCGCATCGCATGATCGAGCCATTCTCCATCCTCACGTCGCGTACCGCCGTGCTGCCAGTGGACAACATCGACACCGACCAGATCATCCCGGCACGGTTCCTCACCACCACTCAGCGCAGCGGCCTCGGCAGGCACCTGTTCGCCGACTGGCGGCGCGATGCGCACAACGAGCCGCGCAAGGATTTCGTGTTGAACCAGTCCGAGGCCATGGGCGCGCGGATCCTGGTGGCGGGCGGTAACTTCGGTTGCGGTTCATCGCGGGAACATGCGCCGTGGGCCCTGCTGGACTACGGTTTTCGCGCCGTCATCAGTACCGGGATCGCGGATATCTTCAGGAGCAATGCGCTGCGCAACGGCTTGTTGCCGGTGGTGCTTGATGCCGATACGCATGCCTGGCTGATGGCCAATCCCAGCGTGGAGATCACCATTGACCTGCAGGAATACGAGGTTCGCCTCCCCAACGGCCGCACGGCTGCGTTCGAGGTGGAGCCTTTCGCCCGACACTGCATGCTGCACGGGGTGGATCCCCTCGGCTGGCTGCTGAGCCGCGCGGACGACATCCGGCGCTACGAGGAGGCGGGTGCATGCGCGGCCTGATCACGCTGCTCCCGGGCGACGGCATCGGCCCGGAGGTCACCGCAGCGGCGCGCCTGGTACTCGAGGCAGTCGCGCGGGCCTGCGGGCATCGCTTCGAATTCCGGCAAGCCGCGATCGGCGGTTGCGCTATCGACGTCACCGGCAGTCCGCTGCCCGAGGAGACGCTGGCCGCATGCACGACGGCCGACGGCGTACTGCTTGGGGCCGTGGGCGGACCGCAATGGTCGGATCCGTCCGCGCCGGTGCGGCCTGAACAGGGACTGCTCGCGCTGCGGCGTGCGCTGCGGGTATTCGCGAACCTGCGCCCCGTCGCGACCCACCCGGCATTGTATGGCGCCTCGCCGCTGAAGGAACACCTGCTCGAGGGCGTCGACATCCTGTTCGTGCGCGAGCTGACCGGCGGCATCTATTTCGGCGAGAAGCGGCGCAGCGCGGATGCCGCCTCCGACCTGTGCGCCTATACGCGCGCAGAGATCGAGCGGGTCGTGCGGCTGGCCTGCCGCCTGGCGAGGCAGCGGCGTGGGGTCGTGACCTCCGTGGACAAGGCCAACGTGCTCGAGACTTCGCGGCTATGGCGCGAAACCGCGACGCGGATCGCGCGCGACGAATATCCCGACATCCGCCTCGAGCACGCGCTGGTGGATGCCGCGGCCATGCAATTGATCCAGCATCCGCGGCGCTTCGACGTGGTGGTCACGGAGAACATGTTCGGCGACATCCTGACGGACGAGGCTTCGGTCATCACGGGCTCGATCGGGATGCTGCCGTCGGCGTCGCTGCCGGACGAGGGGCCCGGGCTGTACGAGCCGATTCACGGCTCGGCCCCGGATATCGCGGGGCGCGGGATCGCAAACCCCTGCGGCGCGATCCTGAGTGCGGCGATGCTGCTGCGCCATTCGCTTCGGCTGGAGGCCGAGGCGGCCGCCGTCGAGAGGGCGGTGTGGGACACGGTGGCGCGCGGCATCGGCACGGCCGACGTCGTCGCCCGTGGCGCTGCGGGCGCAACGACGATTGAAGTGGCCGAAGCGATTGCGACGGCAGTGGAGAGGGCATCGGCGGCAAGGGCTATTGCCTGAGCCGTGCGGTGATGTAGAGTAGACGAGACTAAGCACTCATCGAGACCGGCGGAGGGACAGGCCCTTTGATGCCGGGGCAACCTGCGGAGCTAACCACTTCGCGACGGTGCCAATTCCTGCGGAGAACGACGGCGCATGCCGGATGTTCGCCGGGAGATGAGTTGCCGGGTAGCCCCGCCGATGCCGGCGGACTCATGGGCCCGGTGACCTCCCTCGACATCCTCCGCAGGGTTCCCGATGAGCGGAACCCGCTCCCGCGATGGAGCTTGACGGAGGAGAGCAGATGAAAACACCCGCCCCGGCCACCCGCGCCGTCCGCACGGGACTCGGCCGCGACGCCGAGCATGGCGCCGTCGTGCCGCCGATCCACCTGAGTTCGAACTTCACCTTCGAGGGCTATGGCAAGAAGCGAAGGTACGATTACACGCGCTCCGGCAATCCGACGCGCGACGCGCTCGGCGAGGCGCTCGCGGCGCTCGAGGGGGGTGCAGGGACGGTGGTGACCTGTTCCGGCATGGCGGCGATCACCCTCGTATGCCAGCTGCTGGATCCCCACGACCTGCTGGTGGCCCCGCACGACTGCTACGGCGGAACGCATCGCCTGTTGTCCTCGCTGGCGGCCCGTGGTCATTTTCGCATCCAGTTCGTGGATCAGACGGACCCGCAGGCGCTCACCGTCGCGTTCGCGGCGCGACCGCGGATGGTGCTGGTCGAGACGCCGAGCAACCCGCTGCTGCGAATCACCGACCTGGCCGCGGTCGCGCAGCTGTGTCGCGCGGCCGGCACGCTGCTGGTCGCGGACAATACCTTTCTGTCGCCCGGTTGGCAGACCCCCATCGCGCACGGCGCCGACATCGTGATCCACTCGACCACCAAGTACCTCAACGGCCACAGCGACGTGGTCGGCGGCGCCGTGGTCGCGAAAACGCCGGAGCTCCACGAGCAGCTCGACTGGTGGGCCAACTGCCTCGGCCTGGCGGGTGCGCCCTTCGACAGTTTCCTGACCCTGCGCGGCATCCGCAGCCTGAACGCACGGCTGCGCGTACACGCGGAGAATGCCGCGGCGATCGTCACGCTGCTGGCGGGGCACCCGGCTGTCGAGCGGGTGTACTACCCGGGGCTGGAGAACCATCCGGGACACGCGATTGCCGCCCGCCAGCAGAGCGGATTCGGCGGCATGATCAGCTTCGAGCTCGCGGGCGGCGAAGCGGCGGTCGCTGCCTTCCTCGACGGGCTCGAGCACTTCTTTCTCGCCGAGTCGCTGGGGGGCGTGGAGAGCCTGGTGGCGCATCCTGCCTCGATGACGCATGCGGCCATGGATCCGGAGGCGCGCCGGGTCGCGGGGCTGGGAGACAGCCTGTTGCGGCTGTCCGTCGGGATCGAGGACGCGGCGGACCTGGTAGCCGATCTCGGGGTCGCGCTGGAACGCGCCGCGCGCAGCCTGGCGCGCCCGGTGGTCATGGCGGCGGGATAGCAGCCACGGGAAAAGCGGCCCGCCGGGCTTCACATGATGCGCTGCACCGTTCATGCTCTTGGCAGCCATGAACACAGACATCAGCCAGGCGCAGGGCAATCGTATCGCTACGGCGCGACGGGTCATCGTCAAGATCGGCTCGTCTTTGCTGGTGGACCGAGCCAGCGGGCGGCTGGATGCGCCGTGGTTCGAGTCCCTGGTCGCCGATGTCGCCAGGCTGCGCAAGCGCGGCCAGGAGGTGCTGGTGGTTTCCTCGGGCGCGATCGCGCTGGGGCGCCGGCATCTCGGCTTGCGAAGCGGCGCGTTGCGGCTGGAGGAGAGCCAGGCGGCTGCGGCCGCCGGCCAGATCAGGCTGGCGCATGCCTGGCAGGAAGCGCTGGGCCACCACGAGATCCCAGTCGCCCAGGTGTTGCTGACGCTCGGCGACACCGAAGAGCGCCGCCGTTACCTGAATGCTCGCGGCACGCTGGAAACCTTGCTCGGTCTTGGCGCGATACCCGTCATCAACGAGAATGACACGGTGGCGACCGAGGAAATCCGCTACGGAGACAATGACCGGCTCGCGGCACGGGTCGCGCAGATGGTCAGCGCCGACTGCCTGCTGCTGCTGTCCGACACCGAGGGGTTGCACACAGCCGACCCCGCGCGCGATCCCGGCGCGACACTGGTGCCCGAGGTACGCGCGGTGACTCCGGAGATCGAGGCCATGGCCGGGGTCGCCGCCACGGACGTCGGCTCCGGCGGGATGATCACCAAGGTCGCCGCGGGGCGTATCGCGCTCGCCGCGGGGTGTCACATGGTCATCGCCTCCGGGCGCATCCCGCACCCGGTGCAGGCGGTCGAGGACGGGGCAAGATGCACCTGGTTCATCGCCTCGCTCAACCCGGCGCGCGTACGCAAGCAGTGGATTGCCGGTTCGCTGCAGCCGCGCGGTGAAATCGTCGTGGATGACGGCGCGGCGGCTGCGCTGGCGAGCGGAAAGAGTCTCCTGCCCGCGGGAGTGTTGCGCATCGGCGGCCAGTTCGAGCGTGGCGACGCAGTGCTGATCCGCGACCCGCGCGGGCTGGTAATCGCGCACGGCCTGTCGGCCTACGGCTGCGCCGATGCGGCGCGGATCATCGGACTGCGCAGCAGCGAGATCGAGCTGGTGCTGGGGTATCGTGGCCGCGAGGAACTGGTACACCGGAACGATCTCGCCATGGTGGCAAGGCATGGTTGACCTGATGGCCCGGGAGGAGGAGCGGGACGTCGAGCGGCTGATGACCGAGATCGGCAGGCAGGCGCGCGGCGCGGCTGCGGCGCTGGCGAGGGCGCCGGCGGGCGCCAGGGATGCAGCGCTCGAGGCCATGGCGGCACGCTTGCGCGCGCACGCTGCGCGAATTCTGGCAGCCAATGCCGATGATATCGAGGCCGCCACCGCGCGCGGACAGTCGGCGGCGCTGCTGGACCGGCTGCGGCTCGACGAGGCGCGCGTCGAGGCGATGGCCGCCGGGGTCGAGGCGGTGCGGGCGCTGCCCGACCCGCTGGGCCGCGTGCTGGCGGAGTGGACGCGGCCGAACGGGTTGGTGATCCGTCGGGTCAGCGTGCCGCTCGGCGTCATCGGTATCATCTACGAGAGCCGCCCCAACGTTACCGCCGATGCCGCTGCGCTGTGCCTCAAGTCCGGCAACGCGGTCATCCTGCGAGGCGGCTCGGAAAGCTACGCATCCAGCCGGGCGATTCATGCGTGCCTTGCGGAGAGCCTGGTCCAGGCCGGGCTGCCGCCCGAAGCCGTCCAGATGGTGCCGACGCGGGATCGGGTGGCGGTGGGCTCTCTGCTGGGCGGGCTCGGCGGCTGTGTCGACGTCGTCGTGCCGCGCGGCGGGCGCAGCCTGATCGAGCGCGTGCAGCGTGACGCGCGCATCCCGGTGATCGGTCATCTCGAGGGCATTTGCCACGTCTATGTGGATGGTGCAGCCGATCTCGAGATGGCCGAGCGGATCGTGCTGAATTCCAAGCTGCGGCGTACCGGGATCTGCGGCGCCGCCGAGACGCTGCTGGTCGATCGCGCGTGTGCCGGCACCCACCTCGGCCCGCTGATCGCCGCGCTGCTGGAGGCGGGTTGCGAAGTCCGCGGCGATGCGGCGGCGCAGGCGGCCGATGCGCGCGTGCAGGCCGCGAGCGAAACGGACTGGCGCACCGAGTATCTCGATGCCGTGATCGCGCTGCGCGTGGTCGAGGGCGTGGAAGGCGCGATCCGGCACATCGGCGCCTACGGCTCCGGTCATACCGAGTCCATCGTCACAGCGGATCCCGCAGCCGCCGGGCGCTTCCTCGAGGAGGTGGACAGCGCCATCGTGTTACACAACGCCTCGACGCAGTTTGCGGATGGCGGGGAGTTCGGGATGGGGGCCGAGATCGGCATTTCGACCGGCCGCATTCATGCCCGCGGACCCGTGGGCGCCGAGCAGTTGACCAGTTTCAAGTACCAGGTTTCGGGGTCTGGACAAGTGCGCCCCTGAAACAGCCCGGCGGTCGGATGTGTTAATCTGAGTGCACCGCAATATCCCTTCTACCGGAGGATCCCGCTTTGTTCAAAGCGCCCACAGCCGTGCTCGCGGCACTGACTCTCGTTGTTTTTGGAGCGCCCCTGCAGGCGCAGGAGGATGCCCTTGTGGTCCAGGACGGCAATACCGTCGGCATTGAATACACCCTGAAGCTTGCTGATGGTTCCACGGCCGATTCCAATGTCGGCGGCGAGCCGCTGGTCTACGTACAGGGCCAGCAACAGATTCTGCCTGCCCTCGAATCGCAGCTGCTCGGCATGAAAGTCGAGGAGAATCGTGACGTCACCCTGACGCCGGAAGAAGGCTACGGCCCCGTCCACTCGGAAGGCTTCCAGACCGTGCCACTGGAGATCATTCCGGAAGATGCGCGCCACCAGGGCGCCATGCTGGTGGGACAGGGTCCGAATGGCGAGCCCATTCACGCCAAGGTCTCAGAGATCAAGGAAGACAGCGCGGTGGTCGATCTCAATCATCCCCTGGCGGGCGAGACCCTGCACTTCACCGTCAAGGTCGTCAGCATCGAGTGACATGGATTCCTGGTGACACCCGTCCCGCGGCTTGTCGTGGGACGGGTGTTTCGCGCGAAAGGCTCCTTCAGGCTTACAATCGCGGTTCGCGCAAGGATCCTGGAACGAGGAGGCGAAAATGACGCGCTGGAAGAAGATCGCCGAGGCGATCCAGGAGCTGCAGGA
>Ga0114946_10002721_pt1 | contig 12081 bp, 9 predicted proteins | sample WalLakDeSediment_FD_88676 | JGI IMG/M metagenome (GOLD analysis project Ga0114946, IMG submission 88676) | Lake sediment microbial communities from Walker lake, Nevada to study Microbial Dark Matter (Phase II) - Walker Lake 11/02/13 Deep Sediment | ecosystem: Environmental > Aquatic > Freshwater...
CGCAAGGAACGCTGTGCTCATGATCCCGATGCTCACGAGTCCCTGGACCGACATGCGGACTGCACTCATGTGGGAAGTCAGGATGAGGGACGGGTCGAGGGCCAGGCCGTACACCCGCCGGTAGGCCTCTACCAGAAACCGAACCGAGGACCCGTCGAACACGGGGGCCATCTTCCGTTGGCGAATGGATGGAAACAGGTGGGAGTAGAATGCGTCCAATCCCGTTTCCACCTGGACGTGGGCCATGGGGTTCCCGCATCCGTCCACGAACAGGGTCCTGTCCCCGAAGAGGAACTCCCCCACTCCCCGACCCACCAGGGGGTGCACGGACTGGTCCGCCAGGACGTGGGTGACCCATCCCCAGGCGAAAGCCCGCTCCAGGGGAGTCCATGCCGACGTTACCAGAGCCTGGGTCAACTCTCGGCTCCTGACCAGATGCGCGAGATCGGAAAGGAAGCGATACCCCCCGGGGAAGTATCCCAGGTCGGGACCGAAGGCACCTTGTTGGAAGGCGTTGATGCAGGTGGGATTGAAAGGATCGAAGGGCGCGTCCCATGGCCGTTCCTGCCATCGCTCCAGGACGCGGTCGGCCATGACCAGGTGCAGCGTGACGCTCGGCATGGGCTCCGTGCTCCGTGGGTCATCTGTAGGGGGCCGGGAGCAATCGGCTCGCTTCGGCCCCTCGGACAGGAGGAACATGCGTTCCCATGTGGGACGTGGCGGCGATGGCTGCGTATCGAGTTCGTACCGTTACCAGACACCTTCTCGCTGACGGGAGTGGGGACCCACTGTGTCGAACGATTCCCATGCGATGGGCCAGGGATGAAGCTGGACAGGCTTCCTCAGCGCACGGAACAATTCCGGCCCCTGCGACGCCCACCGGACCACCCTTGAAGGAACCGAACCCAAACCGTTACCAATCCGTGGAGGAGTCCTTGCTAGATTCTAGGTGAAACGGGAGGTAAGGTCCCGACGGAGGCCCCACAGCCGTGACCAAAGACCAAGCCGCCGACGTCCCCTTTCGGGAACTGGTCCGCAAGGCGGACGGCGTGCAGCCGTGGCGGAGGATCTTCCACGCCGCCAACGGGATGATGATCGTCCTGGCTCTCCAGACCATCCCTGTCGGGCACTGGACTGCCCTGGGCCTCCTGGGAGCAGCGTTCGCGGTCATGGTCCTGGTGGACTGGGTGCGGCTGGCCAACCCCCGGCTCAATCACCTCTTCTTCAGGACCTTTTCCTCCCTGGTCTCACCCCGTGAAGCCCGGAAGGTGGCTTCCTCCACCTGGTATGCCCTGGGGGTGATCCTGGCCCTCCTCCTCTTTCCCAGGCAGGAAGCCCTGGCGGGCATCCTCGTGCTGGCCCTGGCCGATCCCGCGGCTGGCCTCGTCGGCCGGCGCTGGGGGCGGAGACCCTTCGGAGCAGGGACCCTGGAAGGGACCGCCGCTTTCGTGGTGGTGGCCTTCGTTGCGATCCTCCCCTTCGCCCCCTGGTTGGCGGCCCTGGCCGCCGCGATGGTGGCAGCCATGGTGGAGCGGACCCCGTGGAACGTGGACGACAACCTGGTGATTCCCGTCACGGTGGCGACGGTCCTGCACCTGGCAGCACTCTGAGGGGAGTCCTTCGGAGACCAGGGGAGGGCCATCTTCCCACCCGGGGCGTCTCACCCCCCACTGCCCCCGCAGGATCCGCAGGACGCCCACTCCAGGCCCGACCCCATGGCCATCAGCTTTGCGGCCAGCTCAGCCCCCTCCAGCCCGGATCTCCACAAGCCTCCAGACCAGATCCTGAGCCGTGCGGCCCAGGTTGGTCTCGCCCCCACCGTAGTTTCTGAGGAGAATCACTCCGATGCCGGAGTCTGGCTCGAAGACCATATGGGCGGTGTAGCCCGCCACCGAGCCCCCGTGACCCAGGAGGTCCGGCTTCCCCTCCCGCCGCGAGATCGAGAAGCCGAAGGAGTAGCCCGCATCGCCCTCAGGGGTCTGGGAAGCCCGGATCAAGGCCCGCCCTTCGGGCCCCAGAACCGGGGCTGACGACATGCCCATGAGACCCGAGATGAACCGGGCCAGGTCCCCCACCGTTGAATAGATCCCACCGTTGGGAACCTTGTACCCCCGGCCCACGTGCTCCCTGTACGGCGTTCCGGAGTCCACGGACCCGTCCCTCAGCCTCACATACCCCGTGGCGAGATGCTCCGCCATGGCCGGGGTCACCACGAACCCTGAGGAGCCCATCCCCAGGGGCCGCAGCATCAACCCGTCCACCAGCTCCATGAAGGGGACCCCCACGGCCCTCCCCAGACTGTAACCCAGGATCCCGAACCCGATGTTGGAGTAGCGGTAGGCCGATCCCGGAGCCCCGTAGTAGGAGGTAGCGGGGATGGAGGCCAGGACCTTATCCTCCCAGAACTCCAGGGGCCCCTCCGCCGCACCCTCCAATTCCGGCTCCCGGATCAGACCGGCCGTGTGGCTGGCCAGGTGCCGGAACGTGATGGGGTCGGCCTCAGCCGGGCGCTCACGCAGCCCCCCCATTTCCTGAAGGACCTCCGCCACGGGGTCGTCCAGGCCCAGGAATCCCTTCTCGGCAAGCTGTAAGAGGGCCACGGCGGTGAAGGACTTGGAGATGGACCCCACACGATAGATCGTGCCCACTCCGGCAGGAACCTTCCGGTCCCGGTCGGCCCACCCGAACCCCTGGGCCCACACCAGGTCCCTCCCCACAACCACCCCCGCCGTGATTCCTCCCAACCCATCGGCTGCCACGTCCCGGGACAACTCCCGGGCAAGATCGGCCAGCGCTTCGTCCCACGCCCCGGAGGGGGCCTGGGCCGCCCCTTGCGCCACGACCATCGCCACGAGCACGAGGAGCATCGAGAGAAACCTTGGGAATCCACTGGTCACGAGATTCAGCAACTTCATGACTCGTCCTTTCCAGGCCATGATGGGTGGCCTCCCCAGCCACCGATGGAGGGGCAGCTCCGGAAGACGGGGCCCGGGGACCCCGGGAGCCTGACGCCGTGTCTCACTCTTCTCCGAACCTCATGCGCCGCACCTGCACGTCCCCGCCGTATTCCATCACGAGGTAGAGGGGGCCCCGGGGGGAGTCATCCGGGCCCCAGCGCAGGGTCTGGACCCCCAGGTTCTCCTGAAATCCTTCCCTCAGGACGGCCACGACGCTTCCCAGAGAATCCCTCACCGTGAGGCGCACCGTAGCCGGATCGAACAGGTTGAAGCTGACGTGGGCCTCCCCCTCCCCGAAGTCCACCACAGGACGATGAAGGTTGAACCCCCGCCCCAGAGCGTCGTGGTCTTCCGCCACCGAGCGGGCCAGCTCCGCCGCCGACGGTGCCACGCTCTCGTAGTAGGGATTGCCCAGCTCCCTCCATACCCAGGTGGAGAAGTCCGGGGCATGAAGTACGGCAATATCCGCGGTGATATGGAAGGTGCGGTTGGCATCGTTCACCATCCGCTGCCAGGAACCGTTACCCGTGGTATAGGTGAAGCCGTGGCGCCCGGAAGCATGGGCCGTTCCCACCCCGGGAAATCCCAAAGCCACCACGTAATGGCTGTCGATGTACTTCCCCGCCAGGTAGGTATAGAACACCGAGCTCACCAGGTTGAGCTCCCCCTGGTCCTGAAGGGAGAGGAGGACGTCCAGGGAGGTGACCACTCCCGGTTGGAAGGGACGAGTGTAGGGAGCCGGAGCCCCGGCAGCCCGCAGGTCGTGGGGCGAAACCTTCACGTCCCGGAACTCCCTGGTGACCGTGATACGGCTCGATCCCGGAGGGTTCCCCTGGTACGCGCTGGGGTTGATGGCGATGGTCACCAGGGGAACCATGGGCCCGTGGGCCTCCTCTCGCTGGATCTCCCTCAGGTATGCCGCCTTGATCTCGTTCAGGGCCTCGCCCTCCGTCACCGCGATCCAAACCCCCGGCCGCCACAGGGCCTCGTCCCACCGATACTCCCTGCGAAGACCCAGCTCACTCTGGTTCCCCCTCCCTGCATCATAGGAGAACCGGTACCAGTAATCCGCCGTCCGGCCATCGATGGCATCGATGAAATGGGTCTTCCGGGTGGGGTCCCAGTGGTACTCCACCGAGATCCCCTGCTCCCTGGCCACCGCAAGGATCACGTCGAACATGGAGAAGTAGCCCGGTGCGAAGATGTCGGGACGCACCGAGGAGATGGAGTGCCTGGCGGGATCGAAGCCGTAGACCTGAGTTCCGATGCGCACCCGGGAGCCCGGCACCGGCGGAGCCTCGGCCGCCGCGTGGAGGACGCCCGGCGCCTTCAGGCGGACCCCCGCCATGCTGGCGGGGAAGTGGTGGCAGTGGGAGCACTGGTTGTCCTGGGGAAGGCGGGTGTGGAGGCCGGGAAGGAGCCGGGCATCACCCCCGGGATTGTGCCCTCCGGGGCTGTGGCATTCGTTGCAGCTCCCATCCTCCGGGATCCGGTGCCAGCTAAGACTTGTCCGGTCCCCGACCCTGATCACATAGCTCCCGGAGGCCGCCACCGCGGACGCGAAGTTGCCCTGGGCGTCCGTGCTCTCCAGGACAAGGGTACTGCCATCGGCTCCCGCGAGGACCACCGCCACGGAGGGAGCCAGGGCCTTGGCTTCCGCCGTGGCGAAGACGGTACCAGCTACCAGGAAGGAAAAGTGGCACCCCTGGCACTCGCTCCCGGCGTGATGACCCAGCCCTGGCTCACCGGGGAGCGTAGGACCCCCCTTGTCGCGGCCCGTGCACCCCGCCAGGACTCCAACCAGGGCCCCTGCCCACACGCTCACCAACAGCAAGGCCAGGGCCTGCCTACCTCCGCGTCTCACGGTCGAATCCCCCACCGTCTTTCCTCAAGGGCTGCACCTGAACGCTCCGCCTCTCGCCCGCCCTTCCCGATGGGCGGAAACTCTCTTCGCAAACCTACGCCGCTCATCCGCTCCGGACCACTCTGTTCCCGGCAGACCGAATTCTCGTCAGCCCTTGTCCTGCCGGCTCCCTCGCTTCAGCTTGAGTGAGCGCCTGACCCGCGACTGTCCCCGACTGAAAGAAGGCCCGCAGATCCCGCTTCAGGAGGCCGCCCGGTGAAAACCATCTATCTCCTGCGCCACGCCAAATCCAGCTGGGACGACGCAGCCCTCCCGGATTTCCAGCGCCCACTAGCCCCCAGAGGGCGTAAGGCGGCCCCCCGCCTGGGGACCTATATGGCCCAACACGGACTGGTACCGGACCGGGTCCTCTGCTCGGCAGCCCGTCGAGCGGTAGAGACATGGCAGGCCGTGTCCGAGGCCCTGGGCGACCAGGTGGAGGTGCAGGTCCGGGAGGACCTTTATCACGCCACCCCCGGCAGCCTCCTGGACGCTGTCCGTCATCTCCCTCCGGAGGTGCAATCGGTCCTCCTCATCGGCCACAACCCCACCTTCGAGGATCTGGCCCTGGCCCTGGCCGGATCCGGAGAAGAAGAGGCCCTGGAGGAACTGGACAGGAAGTATCCCACCGGCGCCATGGCCATCCTCGATTTTCCCGTGCAGGATTGGAACGAGGTCCGGGAGGGAACCGGCTGGCTCCGAGCCTTTGTCCGCCCGAAGGACCTTAAGTAGGCTACGAGGCAACCAACCCTTCCTCCCCGGCGTCCAAGAAGGCGAGGAGAGTGGCAGCAGTGTCCCGTCCCCTCCTGGCCGTCCCGGGATGCTGCAACGAGGAGCCGCACCGCCCCGCTCCATTCCCGCGAAACACTTTCGGCCGCCGGTTCGTAGGTAGGGGTGAAAACGGAACTCCGACGGGGTCCGGACAGACCGGAGCCCCTCGAGCAGGGATAAAGGAGGACATCGTGAAGAGGGAAATCTGGGCAACCATCACCTTCCTGGTCACCGGGCTTCTTTTCTATCTGGCACAGACCTCGCCGCCGTCCGCTTCCCATCTCTCCCAAGGGGATTCGGCCCTCGAGGACACCGTCTTGGTGGTGACGCAGGCTACTCGGGGCGCCTAGTCCTTGCGAAGGACCAACGGCACCCCGTCCAGGTCCCCCGGGTAGGGGATCCCCGCAAGCCCCGCCAGAGTAGGCGCCAGGTCCAGGGGTTGCACCGGGTCCTCCACCCGGCCCTTCTCGATACCCGGTCCCATGAGAATCAATGGAACCCATCGGTCGTAGTGGAAAGGAGACCCGTGGGTGGTACCAAAGGAAGAGTAATTCCAATCCAGCACATTCTCGGCGAACCACATCTCCACACCGTACGCGCTCAGGAGCCCGCCGGCCCTCCCGGGCGTGAAGTTGCGCTGGAAGAGGGTCGCCAAGGAATCCCCCGGAACCCCGGAGAGAAGCTCCCGGTGAGTGAAAGCGGGCCCCACGAAGGTGAATTCCCCCAGTGCTCCCAACAGGGACCCGGCCAGTGCCTCACCCTGTCCTGTGGATTCCCGGGCCACCCGGGAGAGGCCCTGCTCCAGCGTTGACCGATCCTCCATAGTCAGCCTGCGGCCCTCCCCTTCCGCACGCTCGGGCATGGTCATGACACCGTGGTCCCCCGTGAGCCCCACGACCCACATACCCGGCCCCACCCGCGTATCGAGAAGACCGAAGAGGTCCTCCAGTACCTTGTCCAAGCGAAGCAGGGTGTCCATCTGCTCCCGGCTCAGGGGGCCGTAGGAGTGCCCCACCCGGTCCGCCTGGGAGAAGGAGATGGAGAGGAAGTCCGTCCTCCCCTGCCTCCGTCCGATCCCCTCCCCGTCCATGGCCATCAAGACCACATCGAGGGTGGCGCGGTCCAACATGGGAGTGGTCTCGAACCATAGGAAGAAGTCGTCGGCTTCGGGGTCGATGCGTTCCCGGTGGTACCGGTGGGGGAAGTAGGTGTTCACCCCGTCCCCTTCAAAGCTGGCCGTGTCCGGTGCGCTGAGTGTGGCGAATTCCGGCGGCACCGTGCTGGCCCACACCGAGTCCGCCCGGAACCCCGGCATGGTCTCACGATTGAAACGGTCCAGCCATGACGGGTTGGTGGAGCGGTAGTAGGTGGAGGTCACGAACTGGCCGGAAAGGGCGTCGAACCAATACACGTCCCCTTTGCTCCGGCCCGCCATCAGCACCGCCGCCCGATCCTTCGCAGAAACGGAGAGTACCCTTGCATCGGACTGCGCCTCAAGGAGCCAGTCCGCCAGTCCGGTCCGGTCCAGGACCCTGGGCGATGCCCCGGGAACGTCCGGGAGGCCCACCAGGCGCTCCTGGTAGTCGATTACGTTGAGGACCCGTTCGCCCTCCTCACGCCAAGCGTTGGAGGGGATCCGGGCCCGGGCCGGATGGACCCCGGTGGAGAGGGCCGCGTGCCCCGGGGCCGTCTCGGTGGAGGAATGGCCGTGGAGGGCGTTCGTGAAGCTCAACCCCTCGTCCAGGAGCCGCCGGAAGCCCCCCGTGAAGGCCGGAGAGTAGCGCTCCAGGAGGTCTCCCCGGAGCTGGTCCACCACCAGGTAGACCACCAAGCGCGGCCGGGAGTCATCCGGGAGGTCCTGGAACGAGGCCCCGGCGGCGGACGTCCCCGTGGAGGCACAGCCCGAGGGGAGGACCCATGCGACCAAAAGCATCACCGAACATTGCGCGCACCTGCGATGGAGACCTTTCATCACTCTCTCTGACTGGGGGGCAACGTGTCCCTCGGGCGAAAAATTTTCAACCCTGAAGAATGATGAGAGTTCCAGCCTGGCAAGACGTTAGGATCGGACCTGAAGGCTCAACGATGCCGGCCGGGAGATCCCCCGTACGAAGTGGACTTCAGACCACCTTGCGGATGCCCCGGCCATCGGAGGCGCTCCGGACACAGTCACCCCCCAGGCCCTTGGCCGCGTACATGGCCTGGTCCGCAGCCGCCAGCAGGCGGGCCGGGGTGTCCATGCCGGCACCGTAGTGGGCTACACCCGCGCTCAGGGTGACCGAGCCATCGGGAAAGACCTGATGGACCTCCGACAGGATCCGCTCCGCGAAGATCCGGCCTCCCTCCAGGGGCGTGTCGGTGAGGATGCTCAGAAACTCCTCGCCACCCCAGCGGGCCGTCAAGTTCATCTTGCGGGTGGATCCCACGAGGACCTTCCCTAGCTTCTTCAGGGCCTCGTCCCCTGCAAGGTGACCCCGCGTATCGTTGTACTGCTTGAACCGGTCCACATCGAAGAGGACGACGGTAAGGGGGATACCTCTCCTGGCGGCGGCGAAAGCGGCCTCCAGGAACACCACGGCGTGCCGCCGGTTCGACATGCCCGTGAGGGCATCGATGAGAGCGAGCTGCTCGGCCCTGCGGCGCTCCACGTGTAGGAGCTCCGTGACCCACCCGATGCCCAGGCTGGTCCCCAGGAAGACGACGATGATCCCAGCGAGAAGGGGCCAACTGCTCACCTGGATTCCCGCCAGCACCAGTGCCAGGTTGGTCAGCACCAGGACGATCATTCCCATGCCCAGGGACAGGGCGGCCCCGGACCACCCCCTGTAGTAGGTGAGGAGAAAAGCCGGGACCAGGGCGGTGAGCCAGATGAGGAGCCCAGCGTCGGCCGCCGTCCAAACCGGGAAGAGGACCGCCACCGACACCGGAACGAAGAGAGCGCCGAAGGAAAGGAGGAAGATCCTGACGGGAATAGAACGCACCAACTCCACGTCCCCCAGGATTTCCTTCGGGTCCCAGTGGGCCGGGTCGAGCTCCCGCACGCTGTCGGGAGGTGATGGATGCTCCAGGGGATGCTTCATTTCAGTGTCGGAGATGGACTATGGGACCTTCATTATAAGGTTGCCTGAAAACGCGAAGATTTCCAGTGGTTCCTTCAAGGTCCGGGAGCGCCGGGGACGACCGGATGCGCCCGACTACCCCCGAATCAACCTGGTTGGTATTCTCGTAAGGTGCTGCCAGGACACCACGGTTCCGACTCACGAGAACAGGACGATACTATGCAGGCGAGCAAGACGGTGCTCATCCGTGACTTCGTCATCTTCCAACTCAAACTGGTGATGGACGGTTTCAAGGATGTCCTCTTTTTTCAGTTGTCCATCGTCGCGGTGGTGTTCGATCTCCTCTTCACGGGCGGCAAGAACCGCCTCTTCTACCGGGTGATGCGGGCCGGGGAGCGCGTCGAGCTCTGGCTGAACCTTCACGGCGCCGTCTCCCGACTGGACCGGACCGAGGACGGCCTCTTCGGAGCCAGCCGGGCCGGCGCCAACACCATGCTGGGACAGCTGGAGCAGATGGTCAGGGGAGGGGATGAGCCTCGGAGCCGTGGAGCACGCCCCGGGCCATCCGCTTCGAAAAATAGTAGATCCTCTTCTGATTCTTGAAGATGTCCACCTCCAGGGTATAGGCCTCCAGGCGCCGGGGCTCGTCCGCAACGAGCCGGCGGGCCACATGCAACGCTGCAGAGTCCGCCAGCGAATTCACGGACTCCTTCATGGCCACCACGGCTTCCGCAGCCTCCACGTTGCGCTGGCCCACCGCCTGGAGGGCCAGGTCCAGGGCCTTGGTCACGGTCTTCTGAAAGCCCTCCAGGATCTCCCGGGTAGCCGCGCTCACCTGGATCCCCTCCTCCAGACGCTGGAGGCCCAACGTGACCAGGTTTGTTTCGATGACGTCCCCGATGTTCTCCAGGTCGTTGGCGGCCTCCATGAGACTCACCAGCCTCCAGGCATCCTCCTCTCCCAACGCGCCCCGGCTCAGGTGCCCCAGGTAGTTGATGATCTGGCCGTGAAGGAGATCCACCGTCTCGTCCCTGGCCCGTATGGCCAGGAGTTCCTCCCTGTCGCCCTTGAAGACCGCAGGGAGGATGAGGGTCACCATGCCCCGGACCTTCTCCCCCATGTTGAGGATCTCCAACCGGGCCCGGTCCACCGCCAGGGAGGGCGTCTGCAGGAGATCCATATCCAGATATCTGGCCCGGCTGGGGTCCTCCTGCGACGGTGGCAGATCCGGGACCAGGAGCTTCGCCCCCTTGGCCAGCAGCCCTACGAAGGGAAGGAAGAGAAGGGTGTTGGCCACGTTGAAGACGGAATGGGCGTTGGCAATCTGGCGGGGCGTCTCGGCGGCCATCTTCTCCAATCCATCCATCCCGCCTGCCTGGGGGGTCATCCAGATCACCAGCTCCGCCAGCTGGCCGATGAACATCAGCCAGATAAGGACCCCCAGGGTGTTGAACAGCACATGCACCACAGCGGCCCGCACCGCCTCTCTGGGCTTGCCCAGAGCCGCAAGCAGGGCTGTGATGCAGGTGCCGATGTTCGCGCCCAGGACCAGGGCGATCCCGGCCGGAAGGGTCAGGAGCCCCTGGGCCGAGAGGACGATGACCACACCCGTAGTAGCAGCCGAGGCCTGGACCAGAGCCGTGAAGAGGGCTCCGGCCAGGATCCCGAGACCGGGGGATTCCATTCGGCCCATGGCATCGATGAAGGGCGGATAGCTTCGGAGGGGCGAAAGGGCATCTCCCATGATCCCCATCCCGAAGAACACCAATCCCAGGCCCAGCAGCGCCAACCCCTTCTTCCGCGTCAGCTCCTTCCGCCCGCCAAAGAACACAGCGAACCCGAGGGCCACAAGGATGAGGGAGTAGCGGGAGATGTTGAAGGCGATGATCTGCGTGGTGATGGTCGTCCCGATATTGGCCCCCATGATGATCCCGACGGATTGGGCCATGGTCATGAGATTGGCCGTGACGAACCCCACCACCAACACCGTGGTGACGCTGGAAGAATTCACGATGGCGGTCACCAGTGCCCCCGTGAGGACGGCCGTGAACCGGTTCGTGGTGAGGCGGGAGAGGATATCCTTCAACCGCCCTCCCGCCACGGCCTTCAGGGCATCCGACAGGAGCTCCAGGCCGTAGAGAAAGAGGGCCAGGCCTCCCAGGAGGCCCAGAAGAAGGGTGAAGAGATCCAGCTCCGGCCCACCTTCCACAGGCATCTCTCCGGTCAGACCTTGCGGGACCCGTTCCTGGGCCCCAGGACGCGGGGTTTACGCTGGTGGACCTTCACAGCCTCTTTCTGCCGACGCTCCATGGTCCGGATGAGGAGCTCCTGGGACCCGAGGGAGTCCTTCTTTCCCGTGGGCCGGACCTGGACATAGCTACCATCGGGCTGCATCTCCCAGGCGCTTCGGTGATCATTCAACTGCACGTCCAGGAGGAACCTGAGCCTCTTCCGGAGCTCCGGATCGTCCACGGGAGCCAGGACCTCGATACGGCTGGACAGATTCCGCTTCATGGCGTCGGCGGAACCGATGAAGTATTCCTCCTCACCCCCGATGCGGAAGTAGAAGATCCGGGAGTGCTCCAGGAAACGGCCTACGATGCTCACCACCCGGGTACTCTCCGACAGGCCGGGGATCCCGGGCCGCAGTCGGCAGCTGTCCCGGACGATGAGATCCACCTGCACACCGGCCCGGGACGCCTCGTACAGGGCCCGCACCACCCGGGGGTCCTCCAGGGCATTGAGCTTGAGCTGGATGAGGCTAGGGAACTCGTCCGAGTGGGCATCCATGGCCCGCTGAATCCTGTCCAGGATCTCCTTCTTCATGGTCTTGGGAGACTTCAGGATCTTCTGGTAGCTCCTGTGAGGCTTGAACCCGGTGGTGAGGTAGTTGAACAGCTCCGTGAGGTCCTGCCCGATGAGGGGATCGCAGGTGAAGAGCCCCAGGTCCGAGTAGAAGCGCGCCGTCATGGCGTGGTAGTTGCCGGTCCCGATGTGGGCGTAGCGCCGAAGGCCGTCAAAGTCCTGGCGGACCACCAGGATGACCTTGCAGTGGGTCTTCAGGCCCACCACCCCGTAGGTCACATGGATGCCCGCCTCACTCAGGCGATTGGCCCAGCGGATGTTGGCCTCTTCGTCGAACCTGGCCTTCAGCTCGATGACCACCGCAACCTGCTTCCCGTTCTTCGCCGCCTCCACCAGGTAGTCCAGGGCCTTGGTGTCCTCAGAGGTCCTGTAGAAGCTCATCTTGATGGCCCGGACCTTGGGGTCCCGGGCGGACTCCAGGAGGAACCGCTCCACCGAGGTCTTGAAGGACTCGTAGGGATGGTGAACCAGGATCGAGCCCCGGTCCCGAATCACGTGGAAGATGGAGCGGTCGGGAGCCAGGGAG
>Ga0114946_10002722_pt1 | contig 12079 bp, 12 predicted proteins | sample WalLakDeSediment_FD_88676 | JGI IMG/M metagenome (GOLD analysis project Ga0114946, IMG submission 88676) | Lake sediment microbial communities from Walker lake, Nevada to study Microbial Dark Matter (Phase II) - Walker Lake 11/02/13 Deep Sediment | ecosystem: Environmental > Aquatic >...
AATTAACAAATTTATTAAAACTTTTTTCAATTAATCTTTACTGAACTCGTAACAATACCTTCCTTTTTTCTTTATCCGATCATTTCTGCCTGTTTCTTGCAGAACTTCCCCGCTCATAGTTTTTAAGACAAATAAATGAATACTAACTCCGATTCCGACGGCCAGCAGGAATAATCTTAAATGCAAACTTTCAGAAATGGATGCAGAAGTTAAGAGGGTTGCCCATAAAAAGATCAAAGCCACAACCCTGGTACGCTGTGTTATCGCCCGGTATGTGAGGTAGTTATAAATATAGGTTCCAAAAACCCGATGATTTATCAGCCATTGATAGAGGCGCTTTGAGCTGCGCAGATAACAGTAAGCGGAAAGCAGCAAAAAGGGCGTGGTGGGAAGCACAGGTAAAAATACACCGATAACGCCTAAAACCAGGGACAGGGAACCTGCGTAAATTAAAATACATTTTTTAATTGTATCCAACGTAATTATAGACTCCTTCCATCCTGTTTTATTCGTACTAGATAATTGATACATAAACGAAACCCCCGCCCTGCCCCTCCCCCGCCAAGGGGGGAGGGAACCTGTGGGGCTTGAATAATAAAGCCAGGGCATTCCAGCAGTCTATTTGACTTCATTTAGCGAAATTCCCAGGGCATCGGCAACCCCTTTACCGTAAGCCGGATCTGCTTTCAGACAATTGCTGCTATGCCTGACTTTTATCTCTTTCGGGGCATCTCCCAGGTTTCGTGCCGTATTTTCAAAGAGCACTTTTTGTTGTTCAGGACTCATCAAGTTAAACAGCAGGCCGGGCTGGGTGAAATAATCATCGTCATCTTCCCTGAAATTCCAATGGTCTGCAGCACCATTTAAAGCCAGGGGCGGTTCTTTGAATTCGGGCTGCTCTTCCCATTTGCCATAGCTGTTCGGCTCGTAGCCAATTGTGCTGCCCGAATTGCTATCCACCCTCATCTGTCCATCACGGTGATAGCTGTTAAAAGGGCATTTCGGTGCATTGACCGGAATCTGATGATGATTTACCCCTAACCGGTAACGCTGGGCATCGCCATAAGAGAAAAGCCTTCCCTGAAGCATCTTATCCGGCGAAAAGCTGATCCCGGGCACAACGCTGGCCGGATTAAAAGCGGCCTGCTCAACATCAGCAAAATAATTGGCCGGATTACGGTTCAATTCAAAATAACCGACTTCAATCAGGGGAAAGTCTTTTTTATACCAAACCTTGGTAAGATCAAAAGGGTTATAAGGCATTTTGTTCGCCTGTTCTTCAGTCATTACCTGGATAAACATTTTCCAACGGGGAAAGTCTCCCTTTTCAATGCTTTCATAGAGATCCCGTTGATGGCTTTCCCGATCCTTGGCAACTATAGCTTCTGCTTCCTGATCTGTTAAGTTCTTGATGCCCTGCTGGCAAACCAGGTGGAATTTGACCCAGGCCCGTTCGTTATCAGCATTGATCATGCTGAAGGTGTGGCTGCCGAAACCGTGCATATGCCTGTAAGAAAGCGGTATCCCGCGATCACTCATGGTGATTGTAACCTGGTGAAGGGCTTCAGGCAAAGATGACCAAAAATCCCAGTTGTTTTTTGCACTGCGCATATTCGTACGCGGATCACGCTTGACAGCATGGTTGAGATCCGGAAATTTCAGCGGATCCCGTAAAAAGAAAACCGGGGTATTATTACCGACCAGATCCCAGTTGCCTTCTTCAGAATAGAATTTCATAGCGAAACCACGGATATCTCTTTCAGCATCAGCCGCCCCGCGTTCTCCGGCCACTGTTGAAAAACGAACAAACATCTCTGTTTTTTTACCGACTTCTGAAAATATCTTGGCCCTGGTATACTTTGCGATATCATGGGTAACGGTAAATTGACCAAAAGCACCGGATCCTTTCGCATGCATCCTCCTTTCGGGGATAACTTCCCGGTCGAAGTGAGCCAGTTTTTCCAGGAACCATACATCCTGTAACAACACTGGGCCCCGCGGACCTGCAGTCATCGAATTCTGATTGTCAACAACAGGCGCGCCTGTTACGGTAGTTAACTTTTCCTTATCTTCTTTTCTCATCAATATAACCTCCTTAGGCTGTATTTTTATTTGAAAGGCACTCAGGGCAAATGCCTTTAAAATAAACATTTTTATCTTTGATTGTAAAACCGCTCAATTCATCTGCTGTCAGTTCATCTATATCAATAGAAAAATTATAAATTGTGCCACAGCGCTCACATTTAAAATGACCATGGTTTTCCATAACAATGTCGAATCTTACCTCGTTATCTTCGATAGTAATAACCCGGATCAGGTTGGCTTCAGTGAAAGAATTTAGAGTGTTGTAAACAGTTGTTTTTGAGAGGGTTGGGATTTCATTTTTAAGATCGTTGTAGATTTGATCAGCGGTAGGATGGCACTGATTATTCAAGAGGTAGCCCAGCAGCCTAATCCGCTGGTGGGATGACCTGATATTTTTATCAGTCAATACATCTTTAAGATCCTGAAAGGTATGATTCAACAAGGAACCTCCCCGCTCTTCAACATTATCATAATTTAGAAAATTAGGAATATGTTATTAATTAATATTTGTAACGATTACTCTATTATTGTAATCTTAAATATTGTAGATGTCAAAACAATAAATTTTGAATTGATATTTTCCGTAATTAATTATGACGAAGCAAGGGTTGCAGGTGCTAAAAGAATCGGGATGAATAATGCTCGCAGGGGCAGTAATTCCCGAAATATTTAGATAAAATGCTTTCTATCTGTAATATGAGCGGAATCAAGAACCGTCCCCGGTTTTGTGCGTCCCCGGTTTTGTGTGTGCGCTGTTTTACTAACCGATGGTAAAGGTCAGTTCGGCCTCGCAGGCAAGTTCATCCCCTACATAAGCTCTTCCGGTACCGATACCTACCGGGCCTTTGACCCTGGTGATCTCGATTTCAAGGCGCAGCTTGTCCCCGGGGATAACTTTCCTTCTGAACCGGGCTTTTTTTATACCGGCAAAAAAGGCTATTTTTCCTTTGTTCTCCTCAAGCGAGAGGATCGCCACCGCGCCTGTCTGGGCCAGAGCTTCGATGATCAGCACTCCCGGCATTACATGCAGATCCGGAAAGTGCCCCACAAAATGCATTTCGTTTGCTGAAACGGATTTCTCCCCCACGGCACGCTGTCCTTTTTCCAGTTCAATGATCCGATCGACCATCAGAAAAGGGTTCCGATGAGGAATGATCTCCTGTATCTGGTTGCTGTTTAGGATCATGTCAAGCCTCCCACCTGGTATTTAAAAATAATGCCTGATCCAATAACTCCTGAAATTACACACAGATTGTTTACCGGCGTTTATAAAATTCTCAGGCTCTCCCTGTAGGCTTCGACAGGCTCAAAGAGTGATTCGATGATCTCTTTGACCGGCCGGATTGTTTTAACCATCCCGGCCACCTGCCCGGCCATGAAAGAACCTGTTTCAAGATCGCCTTCACTGACTGCGCGCCGCAAGGACCCGAGAGTCATTTGTTCCAACTCCTCGCGGGTGACGCCTTCCCGGGCCAGCCTGATATATTTTTTGGCCATTTTATTTTTGATCACGCGGACAGGAGCTCCTGTTTGCCGCCCGGTGACAATTGTGTCGGTATCTTTTGCTTTGATAACAAGCTGCTTGTAATTAAGATGAACCGGACATTCCTCGCTGGCCAGAAAGATCGTTCCGGCCTGAATGCCCCTGGCCCCGAGAGCAAAAGCAGCCAGAACCTGGCGGTAATCGGCTACCCCTCCGGCGGCAATTACAGGGATGGAAACAGCATCGGCAACCTGCGGTACCAGCGCCATGGTTGTCAATTCTCCGATATGCCCCCCTGCTTCAGTGCCCTCTACAATGATCGCATCTGCTCCCGCCCGCTCCATGCGGATGGCAAAAGCAACACTCGGCATTACCGGAATAACAATGATGCCAGCTGCTTTCCAATCGGCAATGTACGGCCCGGGATTACCCGCACCGGTTGTTACTGCCGCCACCTTTTCGTCTGCCACTACCTGCGCGAGGCTCCCTGCGTAAGGGCTTATCTGCATAATATTTACCCCGAACGGCTTGTCGGTAAGCGCCCTGCAGAGGCGGATCTCTTCACGGACTTTTTCAGGCTCGTCAGCGCCGGCGGCGATTACTCCTAAACCGCCTGCATTGCTCACGGCTGCGGCAAGCACATGATTGGCAATATTGGCCATTCCACCCTGGATAATTGGATACTTTATTTTCAGCAATTCACAGATATTCTTCATCTCTGCCTCCAATGATTCATATTCAGCCGCGAATGGATAAAGTTGATCTATCACTTCAGGCAACAACAGGGCAATATTAACACAGCCTTTATCGGGCAGTCAAAATCCGGTTTGACAATCACTGGTTTGCCTAGTATAATTGGTCTATTCGTTTAAAGATGTCGCACTAATCTATACGTTTGCAGTTGATGTCAATATTACCCTTAAGATTATAGCACAATCTACCGGAGATAAAAACAACGATGACCAGCAATAAGAATATAAGCTCAATTATTACCGGAACCGGAGCCGCCCTTCCTCCTCACATTATCACCAACCAGGACCTGGAAAACATGGTCGATACCAGTGACGCGTGGATTCTTTCCAGAACCGGTATTCGGGAAAGACGAAAACTTGAAACAGGCCTTTCCACCGTGGATCTGTCGGAAGAAGCAGCGCGTGAAGCATTAAGCCGGGCCGAACTGGAAGCTTCAGATGTTGACTTAATCATTGTAGCAACGGTAACACCGGACCATCTTACCCCTTCCAGTTCATGCCTTCTGCAGGCCAGGCTGAAGGCTTTTAAAGCTGCAGCCCTGGATATTTCCGCCGGGTGCACCGGTTTTATCTATGCTTTGGCTGTCGCCCACCAGTTTATCTGCAACGGTATTTACCGTAATGCCCTTGTTGTCGGGGTTGAGATTTTAACCCGCGTGACAGACTGGGAAGACCGCGGAACCTGCGTGCTCTTCGGTGACGGGGCCGGCGCTGTTGTGCTGGAAGCTACCCGTGAAAAACGGGGCATCATAAATTTTTCCCTGCAGGCTGATGGCCGGGGAGCCGATTTGTTGATCATTCCCGCCGGTGGAAGCGCCATGCCGGCCAGCGCGGACACTCTGCAAAACAGGATGCATTTTCTTAAAATGAACGGCAACGAGGTATTTAAATTTGCTGTGCGGGTCGTTGAAGAAACTCTTTATAGATTAATGGAACAGGAAAAAATACAGGCTGAAAACCTCGATTATCTTTTTTTGCACCAGGCAAACTTAAGAATCATTGAACATATCCGGAAGCGTTTGCGCCTGCCAAAAAACAAGGTGCCGGTAAATATTGACCGTTACGGCAACATGTCTTCAGCAACAATACCGATTGCCATTCATGAAGAGATCACGGCCGGACATTTAAAAGACGGGGCTTTGGTGGCAATGGTCGCCTTCGGGGCCGGGCTTACCTGGGGCGGATTGCTGATGGAATGGTAATGAACAAAGGAACTTTTAAAATGACAAACACTGCATTTCTTTTTCCCGGCCAGGGGGCCCAGTTTGTGGGCATGGGCCGCGATTTTTACGAAATATTTCCCGTGGCAAAGCATACTTTTGAGCAGGCTGCAGAAGTGCTTGGCTCCGCTTTTTTGGAGGTTATCTTCTCAGGGCCCGAAGAAAAGCTGCAGCAGACTGAATATACCCAGCCGGCGATTCTAACTGTAAGTGTTGCAATGTACCGGGTGCTCGAAAGCATGGGCATTAAGGCAACCGGGATGGCCGGCCTGAGCCTTGGCGAATACAGCGCCCTGGTTGCATCGGGATCAATTTCTTTTGAGGAAGCGCTGCCCCTGGTCCGGAAACGGGGCATCCTGATGCAAAAAGCGGTGCCGATTGGCCAGGGCGGCATGGTAGCGGTGATGGGCCTTTCCCACACGAGCGTGGTAGAGCTTTGCAACGGTGTAAGGGAAACAGGGCTGGTTGCCCCCGCCAATTTCAACTGCCCGGGCCAAATCGTAATATCAGGGTATCTGCCGGCATTAAAAGAAGCTATCGATCTGGCCCGCAAGGCAGGGGCCAAGAAAATAACCTGGTTAAAGGTAAGCGCACCCTTTCACTGCGAACTGCTTCGGCCGGTAGAAAGCGAACTGGCCGACGAGTTGGAAAAAATTAAAATACAGAAACCGGCGATTCCAGTGGTTTTTAACATTTCGGCCCGGTTCTGCCGTGAACCTGCGCAGATAAAAGCAAACCTGATCCGGCAGGTTAGTAATCCGATCTTGTGGGAGCAGTCGATCCACACCCTGCTGGCCGCGAGAATAGGGTCGTTTGTCGGGCTGGGCCCGGGCAGCTCGCTTGCCCGACTGATGAAGCGCATCGCCCCGGAAACCAGGGCTTACGCAGTAGAGAATGTTGAAGCAATCAGGAAGCTTGACGACAACTGATTACAGAGGGGGTGTTCTCTTTGGATTTAACAGGTAAAACAGCGATTGTCACCGGCGCCTCAAAAGGTATTGGCCAGGCTACGGCAATAGCCCTGGCCCGGGCCGGGGCGGCGGTTGTTGTTAACTACAACCGCAGTGAAGCGGCAGCTGAAGAGGTCAGAAAAATTATCGGCGGTTTTGGAGGCACAGCGTTAATAATAAAGGCCGATGTGGCTGATTACAGCCAGTGCGAAGTTCTTATGCAAAGCACGCTGAGCCATTTTGGCAAAATTGATGTATTGGTCAATAATGCCGGGGTAACCCGTGACACATTGCTGGCCCGCATGAAGCCTGAGGACTGGCAGGATGTGATCAATACCAACCTGACCGGCGTCTATAACTGCTGCCGGGCAGCACTCAGGCCTTTATTGAAACAGAAAAGCGGCGGCAGGATCATAAACATTGCGTCTGTTGCAGGCATCCACGGCAACAGCGGCCAGGCAAACTATGCCGCCTCGAAAGGCGGAGTTATTGCCTTTACCCTCAGTATGGCCAAAGAGCTTGGTTCGAGAAACATTACCGTTAACGCCGTGGCGCCAGGCTTTATTGAAACCGAAATGACTGCTGCCCTCGGAGAAAAGATGAAGGCAGAAGTGCTGCCACGCATAGCCCTGGGCCGCCTCGGCCAACCAGAAGATATTGCCGAAGTGGTCCTCTTTCTGGCCTCAGCGGCATCCTATGTAACCGGGCAGGTTATCAGTGTAGACGGCGGCCTGGTTATGTAATTTTGGCAGCTTATATAATTTAACCGGCTAACAAATTAGCCTGAACTGGGGTGGTATTGTGCGTAGAGTGGTCATCACAGGGGTCGGAGTTGTATCACCGATAGGATCCGCCAAAGACACTTTCCGGGATAATCTTTTCAGCGGGAAAAGCGGTGTGTCGGCGGTGGAAAGCTTTGATGTCAGCCGGTATCCCAGCCGCATCGCCGGCGAAATTAAAGACTTTGATCCTACTCTGTACATGGAAAAGCGTGAAGCAAAAAAAGTAGACCGTTTTACGCAGCTGGGAGTCGCCGCCGCCCTGCAGGCTTGGCAGGACGCAGGCCTGGATAACTTCGAAGCAAACAGGGATGATATAGGAGTGCTGATCGGTTCCGGCATCGGCGGTATCCATACAGTCGAGGAACAGCTTAAAATTCTGTTTGAAAAAGGACCGCGCCGGGTAAGCCCATTTTTGGTACCTGCCCTGATCGCCAACATGGCTTCAGGTTATATCTCTATGCGGTTCAAACTGCGCGGGCCGAACTCTACTGTAGTTACCGCCTGCGCTTCTTCCAACCATGCCATCGGCGATGCCTGGCATATTGTAAAACGCGGTGACGCCGAAATGATGCTGGCCGGTGGAGCTGAGGCCGCGATAGGCCACATCGCTTTTTCCGGTTTTTGTGCTGCACGCGCGCTTTCCACGCGCAACAGCGATCCTGAAAAAGCTTCCCGCCCTTTCGACAAAGAGCGTGACGGCTTTGTAATGGGCGAAGGGGCCGGAGTTGTGGTGCTCGAAACGCTGGACCATGCTTTGGCAAGGGGTATCCACATTTACGGAGAAGTGGTCGGCTACGGCATGTCCGGTGATGCTTATCACATGACCGCTCCCGATCCCGACGGGGGTGGGGCCTTTTTAAGCATGCAGCGCGCCTTGAATAGCGCCGCGGTCGAACCGGCTGAAATTGATTATATTAACGCTCACGGCACCTCTACTGAATACAATGATAAAATTGAAACAGCAGCGATCAAAAAACTGTTTGGCGAACATGCTTACAAACTGGCGATCAACTCGACAAAATCGATGACCGGCCACCTGCTGGGCGCAGCAGGGGCGGTGGAGATGATTGCTACTTTGCTCTCAATGGAAAACGGAATGTTTCACCCCACCATAAACCTTGAGCATCCTGATCCCGATTGTGACCTTGATTATGTTCCCATAAAGGCCAGGGCGGGGAAAATTGACCTGGCCCTGTCAAACTCTTTCGGTTTCGGAGGAACAAACGCAACCCTGGTGGTTAAGCGACATCTTTGCCGTTAGACTACAACCCTGTGAAAGGCCATAAGGGGCTTTTGTTATGGGAGATAAAAACCCAAAAAGCAAGAAAAATATGAATAGCTTAACCATCGGCAACCTGACAGCGAAGCTGCCTGTTGTCCAGGGGGGCATGGGTATCGGTATTTCTATGTCCGGGCTGGCTTCCGCCGTGGCCAATGAGGGAGGAATCGGAGTTATCGCTACAGCCTGCGTGGGCATGTCTGAGCCAGATCTGAACAAAAACTACCTGGAAGCCAATATGCGGGCGCTGAAATCGGAGATTAGAAAAGCCAGGGGGATGACCAGGGGGATTTTGGGGGTAAATATTATGGTTGCCTTAACCAATTTTTCTGACATGGTTAAGGTCTCTGTTGAGGAAGGTATCGACATTATCTTTGCGGGCGCCGGACTGCCCTTAAATCTTCCCCGCTATTTAAACGACAAGGCCACAACAAAGCTGGTCCCTATTGTATCCTCCGGCAGGGCGGCCGCACTGATTGCCAAAAGATGGATAGAGAAATTTAATTACACACCGGATGCCTTTGTGGTAGAGGGCCCCAAAGCAGGCGGGCATTTGGGCTTTAAGCCGGAACAAATCAATGATGAACAGTTTTCTCTGGACAAGCTTTTGTCCCAGGTATTGGAAGCGTTGAAACCCATTGCACAGAAAGTTAATAAAAAAATCCCTGTTATCGCCGGCGGCGGGGTCTATACCGGGGCGGACATTCACAGGCTGATCGAAATAGGCGCATCCGGTGTTCAAATGGCCACCCGTTTTGTAACAACAGTTGAGTGCGATGCCTCCGATGCCTTTAAGAATACTTACATCCAAAGCAGGAAGGAGGATATAAAGATAATCAAAAGCCCTGTCGGGATGCCCGGAAGAGTTATTGGCAACCAATTTGTGAAAGATATCGAAGATGGGAAAAAGAAACCTTTTAACTGCCCCTACCACTGCATCGTGACATGCAAAATGAAAGAAAGTCCTTATTGCATCGCCCTTGCCCTGATAAATGCCCGGAAAGGCCGCATGACCCATGGTTTTGCCTTTGCCGGAGAAAATGCCTATAGAACGGACAAAATCATTTCCGTAAAAGAGCTGGTGCAAAATCTTAAAGACGAGTACAGCAAGGGCAGTGTTAATACAGGCAGCGGCAATCTGATTTAACTTTTCTTCGCCATAAGGTAACCGGCCAGGATGGCAGTAACCGGTACAGCGGCAACCAGCCCGATACTGCCTGCCGCACCACGCACGAATTCAGTGGCGATTATATCCATATTGATTACTTTAAGCCAGTCGATCCGGTAACCCATAACCAACAGGAGCATCGGGATGGCCGCGCCGACATAAGCAAGGATCAGGGTGTTGGCCATTGTCCCCATGACATCACGGCCGACATTTAATGCCCCGATGGTCAGCTCATTAAAACGAATATCCGGTGAAGCCAGCTTTATTTCCGCGGCCGCAGATGATATTGACATACCGATATCGGTGATCGCCCCCAAAGAGCCGATAATTATACCGGCAAATAAGAGCCCCCTGAAATCTATAGTGTGATCCATGAAGTAAAGCATCTGGGCTTCATGGGTGCCGAAGCCGGTCAGGTTGGCGATACTGCCGGCCCAAAAAGCCATTAAACCGGCAACGATGACACCGGTGATAGTCCCGAGGATTGCAACCACCGACTTCATATTAAACCCACCAATTACAAACAGGGTAAAAGTAATCGCCACAGAGGCCGTGGTGATTGCCAGGAAAATCGGGCTGTATCCTTCCAGCAGCAGCGGTAAAAGAAATTTAAAAATCAACAAAATCGTCACGGCCAGGGTAATGATCGTTTTTAAGCCTTTCATCCTCCCGACAATTAAGAGCGCCAGGATAAACACGCCGACAAGGTAATAGACACCGCGATCCCGGGCCATATCCTGCACATGGGCCTGATCGAATGATCCCTCTTCCCCAATCGTGACGACTATAACTTCCTGGCCCTCCGTGAGTAAAAAAGCATAAACCGGATCGCCGGAAAAAAAGTTATTGATTATGGTGATCGTTTCACCACGGTAGGGTCCACTGGTCAGCCTGACCACAACTTCCTGTTCAATTACCGTAAAGTATTCATGCTGTTGCTCTGCGGTTTCATTGATCGACAAAACCCGTCCGCGGTAGAAGTGTTCTTCATCACTGAACAGTTCATCAGCCAATGCGCTGCCGGGCATTGCAAGCGCAATAATTATTATAAGCAGCGTAACAGTTTTATTAAACATTGAAAATTTCTCCTGTCGTAGGTTTGACCGGCCTGTCTTTTAACTCATGAAACAGGGCGCTTTCAGTATCCGACAAATAACTGGGTATAATAATGGCTGCCGTCGCTTTTTACATAGATGCCTACGCCTACCATGGTGAAGCCCGATCCCAATATATTTGATCTGTGCCCTGAGGAATTCATCAGCATGTTATTGGCATCATTAACATTGCCGCTAGAGTTCATGGCAAGATTCTCGCCTGCCGAGCGATAGCTGATCCCAAAGCTTCTCAGTAACCCGGTCAAATCTCCGTAGGTAGGCGAAGTATGGCTGATCACGCTCAATCCGCTAATATCTTTACTTTTGGCCCTTGCCGCTGTTGTCAGCTGAGCACTCAACTGCAGGGCAGGCAGGCCGGCGTTTCTTCTGGCCTCGTTGATAAAACTAAACATTTGCTGCTCTTTTTGGCTGTTTGATGTTGAAACGCCTGACGGCCTGGGCTGAGCTGCAGGTTCAGGTTCCGGTTCCGGTTCAGGCTCCGGTTCGGCAAAAAAATCGGCTTTAACCCCGATTTCAACAGCTGAATCCTTTTCTTTAGAATAGACCAGAGTATAATAATCAAAACCTTCGTCTGCAGACCTATTATCTACCGGGCCCGGTTCACTGCTATCATCTCCGACAACAAAAAAATTGACCGGCCTATCGGTATAATATAGAATCACAGCCAACAAAAGGCATATGAAAATAAAGGCGTAGAGGTAATATTTTTTTAACAACATCGGTTGAAACTCTCCTTGAAACCGGTTTTTAACCGCCAGGCGCAGTAATCAGTGACCGGAAATATAAGCTCTTTATACTGATCTTTCCGGCTGGTTACTGTTTTGTTCCAGTTCCCTGTGAACCAACGGAAGATCGCGGTTTGTGATTATCCCGAGCAGAGGTTCGGTTATTTCTCCATGCTGCGTAATGACAACAGCTTCCAGCTTCTTGCCCTCCTGCTGCCAGCAATAGAACAGATTGGGAACCTCAAAGAGCGACTTGTTAACGGAAACAACCTCGTAATTACCCTCATTACCGACAGCCTTCACCACGTCTTGCAGCGTTGTCTTATCAATATCAAACGAATCATTGGCCAGGCTGATACCCATCCACTTGACGAGCATATTCGAAGTAATCAACCCAACCATAGTATCACCATCGAGAAGAGGGGCCTGGGTATAAGACATCCGGCTAAAGCTTCTGATCGCCCTGGAAACAGGGTAACTGACCGAAAGAGTCAGCACTTCTTTGAGGAAAAGCGGGGCC
>Ga0114946_10002723_pt1 | contig 12078 bp, 5 predicted proteins | sample WalLakDeSediment_FD_88676 | JGI IMG/M metagenome (GOLD analysis project Ga0114946, IMG submission 88676) | Lake sediment microbial communities from Walker lake, Nevada to study Microbial Dark Matter (Phase II) - Walker Lake 11/02/13 Deep Sediment | ecosystem: Environmental > Aquatic > Freshwater...
AGAAACCGTCGTAGAGCATCTGGTTGAGGGTCAGTGTCGCGCTGAGGGGATCACGATCGACACGGCCGAATTCGCTGCTGTCCTGCCATTGCCGGGCTGCGAAGAGCCGAAGGTCCACTTCCGGGTAGTACCCTCCCCTGGCAACCCCTTGCCCCTCCTCTGCCGCTAGAAAGGCATGCCAGCGCTCCTGTACCTCAGGGTTGGAGTTGACCGCCTCGAGGATTGCTTGGCGCACGGGTTCCGGCAGCGCCGCCTGCGCCGGCGCGACAACCATCAGCCCCAGAAGGGCGAACAGCAAGAACAATTTTCGTTTCTGTATGAAATGCACGAAGGCACCCCTGTTGATCATTCCAAAACCAAGTTGACGCAGCATTCGCTGGCGGGGCGCCGCCTCCACCACGGTGGCTCGCGGCACAAGACCAACACACGGCATGGAAGCCCGTCCACGCAAGAGATAGCACATCGCGTGCCACCAGCCAACTCCCGGCACGCATCACCCAAGCAGCAAATGTTCCGCGCGCCAACTGACAAGAATGAGCACCCAACGACCCATTCATGTCGGTCCCTGCCACGCCTCCGCAGCCCGACCGCGCCCGGACTGGTAATTGCCGCACCCATCGGCCATTCTCGGAAATCCTCCCGAAACCGAGCGACCGGCTCCATCGTGCATGACCCTCCCTTACCACCGGCGACCAACGGCCCGTTCGCATGGGTGGCCGCGGCCGCCATTCTCTTCCTGGCCGCTCTCAGCAGTGTTGGCGGCACCCAGGCGGGCACAGAGGACTTCGCTCGCCTGGAGGCATTAGCCAGCGAGCGCTATGGTTCGGAAGCGGCCCGACGCGTCAGTAGCTGGCGGGATCTGCTGGCCAGCGCGGCGTCCCGTGACGAGCGCCGGCAGATCCGGATGATCAACGAGTTCTTCAACCGGAACGTCGTCTACCAGAGCGATCAGGAACTCTGGGGCAAGCCTGATTACTGGGCGACGCCACTGGAGACCCTGGGTAGGGCGGGTGGCGACTGCGAGGATTACTCCATCGCCAAGTATGCCAGCCTGCGTATGCTCGGGATTCCTGATTCCCGGCTCCGCCTCTTCTATGTGCACGCCCGACTGGGGGCGACAGCGAGCAATGCCACCGAGGTGCACATGGTGCTCGGTTACTACCCTACGGAAGACGCCGAGCCTCTGATCCTCGACAATCTTATCACCGATATCCGCCCCGCCTCACGTCGCAGCGACCTCAGCCCCGTCTTCAGCTTCAACAGCGAGGGGCTCTGGCCAGAGGGCGTCAGTGCTTCGGCGGGCTCTTCCACTGCACGCCTGTCCAACTGGCGCGGCGTTCTCGAACGCATGCAGGCCGACGGAATCAACCTGAGCCGCCCTACTCCAAAGGGCCAATAGCGAGGTTAGCCAACACCATGTCACTGAGAATACAGCTCTGGATCGCGGTCGCCCTGATCATGCTGCTGTCGGCACTGATTAGCATCGCCGTGAGTACGCTCTCGGCACAGCACTACCTGGCGCAGCAACTGCATCTGAAGAACGTGGACAATGCCGCGTCGCTGGCCCTGTCGCTGACCCAGTTGCCGAAAGACCAGCCAGCCATCGAGCTCGCCATTTCGGCGCAGTTCGATACCGGCCACTACCGGCTCATCCGCCTGACGACCCCCCGCGGGGAAGTGATCCAGGAACGCGCGAACCTCACGGACCCCGAAGGCGTACCCGGCTGGTTCTCACGCCTGATGTCCCTCGATATCGAGCCGGGGATCGCGCATATCAGTGATGGTTGGTCCCAGTACGGACGGTTGCAGGTAGAAAGCCAGACCACCTACGCCCACGAGTCCCTCTGGCAGGGAACCAGGCGGCTGGCGCTCATCTTCCTGGGTGGCGCGTTCCTGATCGGCGTCGCCGGAAGCCTGTACCTCAACCGTTTGGTGCGCCCACTGCAGGACGTCGTTCATCAGGCGGAGGCATTGGGCCAGCGCCGATTCATCACCATTGCCGAGCCGGTTACGCGGGAATTCAGGGCCGTGGCCGGCGCGATGAACCGGCTTTCGGAGCGTGTGAAGGACATGCTGGCTGGCGAGTCAAACCGGCTGCAGCAGCTGCAGGCCCGGCTTCAACAGGACCCGGTCACCGGGCTGCTCGAACGGGAACACCTGGTGACGCAGTTCAGGGTCTTGCTCGGGGCCGATCATGCCGGCGCGACCGGAACACTGATTCTGCTGCGTGTCCAGCACCTGTCCGACCTGAACCGCGACCTTGGGCACCAGGAAATGGATGCCTGGCTCGGTCGGCTGGGGCGGACGCTGGGCGCGATTGCCGGAGAAGGCGAGTGCTGTTTCGCGGGGCGTCTGAATGGCAGCGACTTCGCGCTGATCTTGGGGGACGTCACGGAACCATCCGAGCATGCATCCGCCGTGATCGAGCGGGTGCATACCCAACTCGGTGAGGAGGCGAAGCCGATTCGTATTGACGTCGGCGTGACCGCCTACCGGCCCGGCGAATCGCCTGGGGCCGTGCTCGCCCGGGGCGACAGCGCACTCGCCCGCGCCGAACTGGGGCCAGGCTTCACGGCCGAGCTGCAGCTCGCCGAACTCCCGAACGGGCGCAGGACGCAGGCCGATTGGCGGGATGGAATCCGGCAGGCCCTCGAGGCCGGCCTGCACCTGGCCGCGTTCCCGGTCGTGGACCGTTCCGGAATCCTCATCCACACCGAGGCACCGATGCGACTGCGGATGGACGGCGAACTCCAGCCGGCCTCGTACTTCCTGCCCTGGGCGGTCCGTCTCGGCCTGATTCGCGATCTGGATGACGCCGTGCTCCGCGCTGCGTTGGACAAGCTCGACCAGGGCGGGGGCCCGATGGCGATCAACCTGTCCACCGAGTCACTTCGCGATACGGCCTTCCGGCAGGCCCTTTACCGAAGCCTGAACCAACGGCCGGGTACCGCCTCGCGTCTTTGGTTGGAGTTTCCGGCCCGCGGCGCGCTGGGCCACCTCGCAGAACTGCGTGATATCTGCTCCAGCCTCGCACACACGGGCTGCAAGGTCGGCATTGAGCACGCAGGTCCCGAGATCTTCGACGTCCAGCAACTGAGCGAACTAGGCCTGCACTATGTGAAGATCGACGGGGCCATCGTCGACGGTATCCATACCGGAGCGGAATCCCAGGCACTGGTGCGGGGTCTCTGCACCGTGGCGCATGCGATCGGGTTGCTGATCATCGCAGAGAACTGCAACGACCCGGACGATTTGGCCGTGTTGCCAGATCTCGGGGTGGATGGCATGACGGGCAAGGCCGTTGGCACGCGATGAGGGTGACCAAAATATAGAAGAAGGAACCGTCCTGGCCCCCTTGCCGACGGTCATCATTGGTTGGCCGGACCCATCACCCTCGCTGTTTCCCGTAGCCACTAATAGCAGCGGGAAACAAGCTGTGCGCCGGCATTTCCCGGCAGATCGTGATAACGAGGTGGCCGCCCTGCAGCCTCGACAATCTCCACTCGATGTCCCCGCTCTCGCAGTACCGCAGCAAAACGGAGCTGGAGTTCGAAAGGTGTATTGGAATCACGCGGATCCCCGATAATGAAGACTGTCCGCCCGGGATCCTCTTTTACCGATGCAACGTGATCCAGAGGATCATAGGCAGCGAGCTCACGCTCTACGCGTTCACTCCCCCAGCCCAACCTGCGGGCTCGTTCGGCGAAATCCACGGCGACTGAAGTCAGGATCGCGCAACGGACGTCGTCGCGGCCCAGCGTCAGCAGCGCCCCCACGACGGTTGCGCCGCCACTGTGCCCGATCAGAATCACCTGCTCGAAGCCGTAACGATCCTTGAGCGCATCCACCACAGCATTCAGCGCTTCGAATTCAACGAGCTGTCGACGCTTCCTATGATCCCCTGCAGACCCGTAAGCACCAGGACGCGACACTGCGATCCAGGGCAGGCGATGAAGAGTCGAAAGACGATTGGCAACGCTCAAGCGCTCTTCGGCCATCGCCGCGAGATCGCGCGCGGCCTCCGCACGGGGATTGCGGTCTCCATGGAAGCTGATCACAACCAGCGGTGCGTCCTCGACGACACCACCCGTGAAGTAGCGGATGCAGTGCTTTCCATGCCGCGTAGCGAACACGACCGCGCCCTCTTGTGAGACGCAGACTGACAGCGGGATGACGTCAGAACTGTCCGCAGATCGACCGGCAGACTCCGGTTCGTTTGCGAGAGCGGTTCCGGAGAGGGACCACGCAACGAGGAGAAGGATGGAAATCAACCATCGCGTGGACCGCCAGGTAAGCTCTCGCGATAAAGCGGCACCGGGCTCTCCAATTAACCGGAGTCCTCCTCCGGCGTAGCCTGAGGCTACGGACCCATCCCCAAGTCCGCTGCCACTACCCGAGGTCCTTATCGCCACCCAACGACCCCGGGCGTTGCCACCTACGCTTTCGCGGACGCGCTCGCCCTGGAACGTCATTCAACCGGTCGTCCGTGGCGGCGCTCCGGTAAAGTGGAGGGCCCGGAAGCGGCAAATGCACCACCCACTGAAGGACAAGGGATCATGAGTCCCTGATCTCGAAGCCGGACCGAATCGAGGCTCCGCCAAACGTGGACACCCGAAGATTCTCCACGTGCGCCGCCGCCGGTCCTGCCCGACACAGGTCCAGCATACTGTCGACAGCGAGTGAAGATCCCGAGAACACCATTTCGACGCCACCATCGCGAGTGTTGAGCGTCCATCCATCGAGAGCACGATGGATTGCCTGTCTCCAGAGCCATTGCCGGTACCCAACCCCTTGGACCCTCCCTTCCACGAAGGCGCGCACGCGTTTGCGATGCATGGGGACGGCGGGACGTTGCCGAAACACTCGCGAAACCAATTCACCGGCGACGTCGCGTGGCTGGCCCTGATCCGGAAAGTGGTGCATCCAGAGATCCGGGTGGCAGTCGATCCCGGTCACGGACCAACGTTGCGTCTCCGGAGCACGCGTGATGTCCTCGGCGACCACATCGATACCGGCATGACACGGATCAAAGACGGCCTCCCGCGCCCTGACAGCTGCAGAAGCGAATCCGGGATGAATGCGCTCGGTAACGTCCAGAACGAGACAACCCGCCTCAATGTCGACATTGTCTTGAGACTGAGTCAACCACTGTGCTACGGCAACTACTGCGCCGCGTATAACGAAAAACCGATAGTGGTCATCCGGGCGCCGCATTTCAACGAGTACGCGTGGGGCGCCGCCTTCAGCTGCGCCCCCCCAAGCATGGTCGAACTGCTCGCGACCGTGAATCTCGGCAACCAAACGGACGCGGCCGGAGCCCGTGGCAGCCCGAACAACCACAGGCAGACCAAGGGCCTTGGCGTATTCCCATCCGGCTTGCCTCTCACCCGCATCGAAGGCGCGCCATTCGAGACCCGGAATCCCCGCATCGCGCAAAATCTCCCTGGTCCACTCGGTATCGTTCGCAGCGTGTCGCGCAACCGAGCCAGACAGATCTGGCACGGCCCCGTGAAAGAAGACCGTTTGCGCGGCATCCGACAGACGGGTGACACGCGAGCAAAGAGCCTCAACTCGCAGATTGCGCGCATGAGCAGCCTGGCGAACCAGAAGCACCTGCGCAGAAACGTCTCGCGGGAAGGCTTTTCGGTCGGAGGCCCGATCATAGGTGGACGCCACCTCTAGGGAACCCCCGCGCTTAGTGCATGCATCAGACTTCGGGTTCGACGCGAGCGCAAACTCCAGTAGCTGGCCGGGGAGGTCACAGGGTACTCCGAAGGACGGGAACACAACGTCGGCGATGGCGGGATTCGCATTGATTTCGAATACGACACCATTGCGATCGCTAGCCGGGCGCATGAAATCCGGGACGATGAGGTCGACCCCGCCCAGCTGAAGCCCGGGTATCGCCTCGACGACCTCTTCCGCAGCGCGGAGAATCGAAGGATGAACGTTCGCCGTCACTTCGACGATATCTCCACCCAAGGAAACGTTGGCGGCAGACACGAGTTGAATGCGTTCCCCCACCGCGGGGATGTCGCCCATTGAACGACCCGACCGATCCAACGCGTCGGTTTTTTTGATGGGACTGAGCCGCAGTCTCGGATTGGTCTGGCGTCGCCGATTGGCTCGATCCACCAGTCTACGGATCGTATCCCGGCCATTTCCGACCACCGCAGCCGGCAAGCGGACGTACGCCGCCAGGGCCCGACCGCCCAAAACCAGAACGCGAAGGTCGTCTCCCTCAATGAAACGTTCAATGATGACGCCCCTGGAAACGCTTGCCGCAGCACGCCAAGCGGCTTCGAACTCAGAAATCGACCGAATCGCCACAGACACTCCCCGACCAAATGAACCGGCAAGGGGTTTGACGACGACGGGCATGGTGCAGGTGGAGAAATAGGCCAGCGCCGACTCGCGTTCATTGAAGACCCGGCCTTCGGGTACTGCGATACCTGCTCTCGCGAGCACGCGTTTGGTCGACGCCTTGCTCGCAGATATCGCTGTCGCTACGAACGAATTCCCGGGAGAGTTCTGCTGGAAGACGGCGGAACGTGAGCCATCCCGAACCTCGAAGGTCATCCGACGGTGGAAAACCACCTCAAGTCCCCGCTTGTGTGCAGCATCCGCAATCAGATCGACAGCGATGTTTCTCCGAATCTGGTGATACCTTGAACTCGAAAAGTCGTTCTCGCCGCGTGCAACGATTTCCCCGATGAGGGTGCCGTTCGTCCGGAAGGCAATCGTGGGGGTCGGATCGGAACACTCTGCAGAACGCATCATGCTCACGATCGATCCGAAGTCGGAATCTCGCCGCGACCCCTTCACCAAAACCGAATCACCCTCACTCAGGTTTTTGCACAGGTATTCTGCCACTGCCGCAGCCTCAGAAAAGTGAGGCCCGAGAACGTGCTCCGGAAGGACGGCCCGAAGGTAACGCATTTCCTCTCCGTGAGTCAGGACCAGGCACACGCCCGATGCAAGCAACGGGCCTGCAAGGCCCTCGTGCAACACCCGGGCACGGTCTCCCAAATGAACGATACGCCCCAAGACTGCCACCTTGCGGGCCCCATGTCTGGGTTGAGTAGCAGCAAGAACGGAAATGGCGTGTAGCATCGAACTGACTTCGGCGTTCCAGCTATCGTCGATCAGGTCGACCTCGCCCCTCGGGAGCGCCAGCTTCAGCCGTTTCATTCGGCCTTCATCCGGGGTGAAGACACCCAACGCCCCGCTGCAGGAAACCAAGTCGCGGCCCATTGCATAGAGTGCCGACACCGCCGCCACCGCGTTACGCACCATACCTTCGCCAGGCACGGGTACTCGAAACCTCAGAGGGCCGGTCGGCAAAACCAGATCAACCCAACTTCCCGCTTCGTCAGTCTGAACTTTCCCGATACGCACCTCTGCCTGTGACCCGCTCCCATAAACCACGATTCTCTTCGCGTGCCGTGCTGCGTTTTCCATAACCAAATCGAAGGCGCTCAAGTGGCCCCCAACGACTGCCACCGCAGCGTCAGCGAGACCATCGAAGACCCTGGATTTCCATTTTGCGACTTCCTCTATCGACCTGATCCGTGACGCTTGGGAGAGCTGGATTTCGGTGATTACGGCGATGGTCGGCTTCACCAGCCGCGTTATCGGCCCGCGTTTCATCCAAAGCGCGCTTTGCGCCACTTCCAGTACCGCGGCCTCGTGATCGAGTGCAAGACTTGCCAGCATGGAAGGCACACCCACCCGGGAATTGTAATTGTCCACGCTGGCGAGCACTGACTTGTCACCACCCAGCATCTGCTGCAACATCCGCACCGTTGTGGATTTCCCCACCGTACCCGTAACAGCGATGACAGGCCCGCCAAACCGCTGCCGGGCTGCAAGCCCTAGCTCGATGATGGCTCGAATCGGATCCTCGACACGAAGGACAGGAAATCCACCAGGAAGGCCTTGTACATCTTGTCCGACGATTGCCCCCGCGACCCGCGATGCAATCTCAGGCAGCAGTCGATGGCGATCAAAGGCCCTCTGAGGGGTAGAAAGCTGTTCATGCCGCTGACGGTCGCGCCAGCTATGCGCCACGAAAAGCAACGGCTCCGGCAACAGATCGATATGTCTCTTGCCCGACACGACCGATCTCACGAACCAGCCAGGCTGCGGCGGAACAACCCACGTTCCTCCCGTCACTGCCTGTAGCTGTTCCGCAGTCCAAGTCTGTCCTGGCTCGCAGTGCTGAATTGCGGGTGGAAAATCCGTTCGATAGGAGATCGAGCTGTCAACGTCCGGTGGCGCTTGCGCGTCCTTGTCCGGAATCGCAAGCTCCACTAGCCCTTCCAAACGTACCGGCTGCACTAGGCAGCGCTTGGAAACCAGCCCAGCGAAGACCTGCAATTCAACGTTTTCCCAGTCCTTCAAGTACGGCGGCCGCAGACCAAAATAGTCACGGTAGATCGCACCCGGTCGCCAGCGTGAGGTCGGCGCCATCCAGTCACAAGGATCGTGGTCCATGCCTTTTCCCCATACCGGCATGCGGGTCGGACGCACGGGTACCGCGCGAATGTCCAGGCGGATATCCTCCTCGAGTCCGGTCGCACTTCGCCAGAAAGTCTCAACCCACAGCATGCGGCGTTTCAAAATCCTGCGCGGGGTAACGCGATAGCCCAATAGGGTGAGTGGCCCCAAGTGGATCGGTTCGATGCGGGCATCGCTTGGCACCTCGTTGACCTCGCAAGAGGTCACGCACACATCCCGAATCACCTCAGGCGAATAATGCGTGAGCGGCGCAGGGGCCGCAGAGATCGCTGTCCGCTCAGGCGGGGCGAGTTCGATCACACCGACACCGCCCCCTGTCGCGACGAGTTTGGTTTCGAAGTCACTGCACCGTGCAGCGAACCGCTCGATCGCGGCACACGCGTCTTCGTCCCCGTGCTGCACGCTGTAGCCGAAACCAACTCCAATCGGGACGAAGAACACCCGTTCCACGCCATTCGGGCTAAGCTCCAGGCGAAATACGCCACCGAAGCCAAGTGTCTTGCGAACCGCGTCGAAGAGCAGGTCGCCGGCATCGTGAATGATCGGCCGCCCCCGGTAGATCTCAACGCCTTGCAGGCGATGCGCTGACGCACCGAGGACAGCGTCGGCACCGGCATCCACCAGCAGGTGGCCGACAGCGATCTCGTCCGGCGTGGGCTTCGCTTCCCTGTTCCGTCCCCAGTGAACCGCCACCAGAACGACATGGGCGCGTACTCGCACCTGTGCAATACGAGTTGCAAGCGCACCCCTCCAGGTGGCCGGGTCCGCCGACAGCGGAAGATAGGCAGTTCCGGGCTTCTTCAGGGTCGCGGCAAAATTCGGCTGAGTGGTATCGATGGAGAAAATGGCCACGTTCAGCTCACCGACTCGCCGAACGACTGGAGCGAGAGCGTGGTCGATCGTGGCGCCACTCCCCGCGCTGGCGATTCCGACCGCGTCGAGCCATTGCGCCTGTTCCAGTAGCGCATCGGACCCGTAGTCACCCGCGTGGTTGTTCGCCGTGGAAACCACGTCGATGCCCGCCGAAACCAATATGCGCAGCATCTCGGGCCGAGCCCGATAATAGTAGGGCCCTCCCTCGCCCTTGGGCACGCCCTGCTCGCCCTTCGTGGCCACCACGCATTCCAGATTGACCACGCTCAGGTCGGCGTCGCTCAACGCTGGAATCTGCAGCACCTTGTCAGCGCCCAGTTCTACAGTTCGATAGTGCTGGCGGCGCCCCAAATTTACATCGCCCCCCCACGCGACGACCGGGCCTGCTGCCTTCGGCGAAACCGAAACGGGCCGACCTGACGGGGCACGCCCCACCCTGGGCGATCCCCGAAGCAGATGGTTCCGGTAAGCGATAAATCCAGAAAGATAATGCTCGACATCGTCGATACGCACCCGAAACGCATGGTGACGAATGAAAAAGCTGCCTGCGATGCGGTCCGGATTCTTGAAGAACATCGCGAATTCCGGCCAGAAATGCCCGTTCAGAAGATGATGGGCACGGAACTCCAACGCCTGATAGAACTTCTCCAGATCGACCTCGTCGAGAAGGTGTTGCAGTGCCGGAGTATTATAAATGCGCTGCAGCATGGCCTCCGCCGCCATCATCAGCTCCAGCAAGGTGGGAAAAGTCGTTTCCCGCGTGAGAACGAAATCGAGATAGCCGGAGAAATTGCGCAGGCCAAACCGGAAATAACGCTCCTCGGGCCGGTACCGCGTGAGCTCATTCACGCAGTAGCTGAGCCAGTGGTCATGGGCCGTTTCGTGGCCCTGCTGGATGAAGTACTCGAAAGCTTTCTCGACTATTTCCAGCCAGCGCGGATCCTGCGTATGGCCGTAAAGCCGCATTAGACCAAAGGCAGCCTCGCCATCGTAGTAGATGACCCGGAAGGACTCTTTCACGGAGAGATCGCTGGCATTCAGCACATGATGGAACCGGCCGCTATCCGGATCCTGCATATGGCCAATGCCAAGAGCCAGTTGCTCGAGCAGCGCATCGTGCGCCGTCGTGCCGGTCACCTCTGCGTATTTGGTCAACGCAAGAATTGCTACCGCATTGGCACCAAGCTTGACCTCATCACCGACGTCCACCACGAAGGCGAACACCTGATCACCGCCTGCAGCAATTTTGCGCACAAGCTTCGAGACGAGAAAATCCAGGGCGCGGTCAATGGCACGCTTGAGTCTTTCGTCCCGGGTAACCTCCCATGCCTCAATCATCGAGTAAGTCGTGCTGGCGTGGCGCAGCACATTGTAGGTATCGATCCTGCGGTCGAAGCATGGATGGTAGCCGTAAATGAACCGCCCGCTCTTGGTGACCTGACGCGCCAGATATCGGCTGCCGTCTTCAATGAGGCGCTTTACATCCGAAGGGCTCAGCTTTGGCACCTTGCGACGGCCGGTATCAACTCCGGGGCCGTTCAATGGGTGCACTTCTCCTTCGGAACTACAGAAGACACCTTCGGTGGAGAAGAGACACACCGATGCCGAAAGGTCGAAGCTCAGGTCGTAGTCCTCCCCGAAGCGGGCGGAGGCGTAAATGCGGAAATTTCGCTCGTTCAGCTTTGCGTAGGGTACACCGGCACCTGCGTAAAGCATCGCATTGGCGTTCAGTTCCTGCTCCAGAAACGCCGTGCAAAACTTCGGATCGAATGCAATTCCGTGGCGGAAGTAGTTCCGCTTCGTACGGGCCAGACGGTGGTCCAGTTCGGCCCGATTCATCGGCTCGACAGCCCGGACGAAGTCTACCCGGAGCCACTTGACCGGGATCCTGTCTCGCTTTGCCAGGCGTTGCAACTGCGCTGCACCCTGGGTCCAGCAGGCCTCGAAACGATCCGCGCTTACGTGAAGCACTCTGGCGCGACTGCGTCCATCACAGATCGAGAAAAAGAGGGTGTACGCCGGAAACGGAGAGACGACTGGACCAATCCGTTCCTCAACAACCGGCCGAGCAAGAAGAATCAGTTCGGAGAGCGAAATCATACAAATCTCGAAATCTTCGCGATAGCGTCGAACAATTCCGTCGGGGCAGTCACATGTCTCGACAGCGGTTACCAAGGCAAGGCGGCATCATGCTGCTGCCCCGCACGCCGAAACACGAGATGAAAAGCATTCCAAGACGCATGTGGCGCGGCTTCGATGCGCACATGCTTTGTCGGGATCGGCAGGTCGAGGGATGCAGGAGCTAGATCGTTTCATCATCCTCGTCAATGAGGTTAAGGTCCCGGATCGTCTTGCGTAGGATCTGGCGGCGACGAAGCTTGTTCTGCGCCGCCTCAGGAAGATCGGTGAAAGCGAGGACGCCTTTCCCGATCAGCAGATCGATCAAATCCTCAAGAACCCGGATCGTCTCAAAATCGGAGACCTGCAGCGGCGTCACCTCCAACTCCCTCTGTGATGATTCTCCCAGAAAGAGCGCCAGTTCCGGGCTGTCGTCAGGCAGTTCTTCACTAATCTGGGCGGTGCAGACCTTGCTTACCGCTAGGATCTCATCATTTTCGTTGCGTTTGACGAACATTGCCACCCCTCGCGGCCACTCGATCATTCACGCGCCTTTACCGTACGTAG
>Ga0114946_10002724_pt1 | contig 12075 bp, 9 predicted proteins | sample WalLakDeSediment_FD_88676 | JGI IMG/M metagenome (GOLD analysis project Ga0114946, IMG submission 88676) | Lake sediment microbial communities from Walker lake, Nevada to study Microbial Dark Matter (Phase II) - Walker Lake 11/02/13 Deep Sediment | ecosystem: Environmental > Aquatic > Freshwater...
CAGCGGGCTCGCGCAGCCAGTCAGCGGGCTCGCGCGGCCTGTCGGCGGGCGCCCGCGGCAGCGGGGCGGCGAGTCAACGCGGCGCGGCCTGGCGGATCGCCGGCGTGCGGGTCCGCGGCGACGCCGAGTATCGGGCCCGGGCGGTCGTGCTCACGACCGGCACGTTCCTCCAGGCCGTCATGCACACGGGCGAGTCGCAGACCTCCGGTGGTCGGGCCGGCGAGGGGACGACCTCCGGTGTGAGTCGGGCGCTCGCCCAGGCCGGCCTGCGGATCGAGCGGTTCAAGACGGGGACACCCTGCCGGCTCGCCGCCACGTCGATCGATTTCAGCCGTCTCGAGGTGCAGCCGGGCGACACCGAGCCGCAGCCCTTCTCGTTTCTCACCGAGCGGATCGCCCAGGAGCAGCTCGTCTGCTGGATCACCCGGACGACGCCGGAGATCCACGACCTCATCCGGGCGAACCTTCACCGGGCGCCGATGTTCACCGGCCAGATCGACTCCCGCGGCCCGCGCTACTGCCCGAGCATCGAGGACAAGGTGGTGCGGTTCGCCGACAAGGAAAGCCACCAGCTCTTCCTCGAGCCCGAGGGGCGGCGGACGCGGGAGATCTACGTCAACGGCATCTCGACGAGCCTGCCCCGCGACGTGCAGGACGCGATCATCCGCCTCGTGCCCGGCCTCGAGCGGGCCGTGATCATGCGGTATGGCTACGCCGTCGAATACGACTACTGCCCGCCCGATCAGCTCGCCGCCACGCTCGAGACGAAGCCGGTCGCCGGCCTATTCCTCGCCGGCCAGATCAACGGGACGACGGGCTACGAGGAGGCGGCGGCGCAGGGGCTCGTGGCGGGCGCGAATGCGGCGCTCGGGCTGTCCCGAAGCGAGCCGCTCGTCGTCGAGCGGGAGGATGCCTACCTCGGCGTGCTCATCGACGACCTCGTCACCCGCGGGGTGGACGAGCCCTATCGGATGTTCACGAGCCGCGCGGAACACCGGCTCGCGCTGCGGCACGACAACGCCGACCGGCGGCTCACGCCCACGGCCGCGCGGCTCGGCCTTGCGGAGCCCGAGCGGGTGGCGCGGCTGACCGCGAAGACGGCCCAGATCGAGGCGACGCTCGCCACACTCGCAACGCATCGCGTCAACGGCACAACGCTCGTCGACCTGCTCAAGCGGCCCGAGTTCGGTTGGGGCGACTGCGTCGCGGCCCTGCCGACGCTCGCCGCGGTGCCGCAGGAGGTGGCCGTGCAGGTCGCCACCGACATCCGCTACGCCGGCTACGTGGCGGTCGAACGCGGCCGGATCGAGCGGCACGAGAAACTTGCCGGGCGTCTCATTCCGGAGGGCTTCGACTACGCCACCGTCCGCCATCTCCGCGCCGAGGCTCGCGAGCAGCTGGCGAAGATCCGGCCGCGAACCTTCGGCCAGGCGGGCCGTGTCCGCGGCATCACGCCCGCCGACCTCGCCCTCGTCCTCGTGCACCTGGAGGGCCGTGGTGCGTGACGCGCATCGTGCACATCACCGCCGGGGCGGGGGGGCGGCTCTGCGGCTCCTGCCTGCACGACAACGCGCTCGTGAAGGCGCTGCGCCAGCGGGGGTGCGACGCGATTCTCGTGCCGGCCTACGTGCCCACGACGACCGACGAGGAGAACGTCGCCGAGCCGCGGATCGTGATGGGGGGCGTGAACGTCTGGCTGCAGGAGCACGTGCCGCTCTTTCGCCACACGCCGCGATTCGTCGACCGGCTGCTCGACGCGCCGCCGCTGCTCCGCTGGCTCTCCTCCCGCACCGGCACAACGCGGCCGGCCGACCTCGGGCGACTCACCGTCTCGACGCTCGAGGGGGAGCGGGGACGGCAGCGAAAGGAAGTGGAGAAGCTCACGCGGTGGCTGGCCCGCGACGTGCGGCCTGACGTGGTGCATCTCTCCAACGTCTTGCTCGCGGGGGCGGCCCGCGCGATCCGGGAGGCGACCGGCGCACGGATCGTCTGCACGCTCTCGGGCGAGGACATCTTCGTCGAGCAGATTCCTGAGCCGCACTACGGCCGCATCCGTGGGCTCCTGCGGGAGCGGGCGGCCGACATCGACCGGTTCGTCGCGCTCAACGCCTGGTATGCCGGCTTCATGGCCGACTATCTGGACGTGCCGCGAGAGCGGATCGAGGTGATTCCGCACGGGCTCGATCTGGCGGGATTTCCCGCCGCCCCGCCCGACCTCGCAGCGCGGCGCCGGGCTCGCCATCCGCGGCGGCGGGTGGGATTTCTCGCGCGGGCTTGTCCGGAGAAGGGGCTCGACCTGCTGGTGCGGGCGTTGCCGCTTATCGCGGCCGCGCACGACGTGGAAATCGTCGCGGCAGGGGCGACGGTGGCGGCCGAAGCGGGCTCCGTCGCCGAGTGTCTGGCGCTCGCCCGTGAACTCGGTGTGGCCGACCGCTTTCATTGGGCAGGGCAGGTCGATCGCCAGGGCAAACTCGCGCTCCTCGAGTCGCTCGACGTGTTCACGTTGCCTACGCGGCATCCCGAAGCCAAAGGCATTTCCGTCGTGGAGGCCATGGCGGCCGGCCTCCCGATCGTGGCGCCGTCACATGGCACGTTCCCGGAACTGCTCGACGACGAGCGGGCGGGCCTGCTGCATGCGCCGGCCGAGCCCGCCGATCTGGCCCGTGCGCTCTCCGCGCTATTGGCCGACGAACCCCGCGCGAGTGACTGCGGCCGTCACGGTCACGCGCTCGCCTGCCGCCGGCACTCGGCCGACACGATGGCCGCGGCCCACGAGGCGCTGTACGAGAAGGTGTGACTCGCGAGATGGCACGGGCAGCCCCGAGCCCCCACCATCGAGCCGTCGCGTCACACGTGGTCCTTTCGCTCCGGGAAGAGGAGCGAGGCCGCGATGCTCGTGCCGATGAGTGCCACGATCACCAAGAGCGAGAGCCAGGGGGGCACGAGGTGGCCCGCCGCGTGGGGATCCCAGCCGCCCCGCTCCGCGAGCCACTCCGTGTGGCGGGCGACTTCCACGATCATCTTCAGGCCCACGAAGACGAGCACGGCCGAGAGGCCGTAGTTGAGGAAGCGAAACAGGTCCATCACGCCGGCCAGGAGGAAGTAGAGTGCCCGGAGGCCGAGGATCGCGAACACGTTCGACGTGAACACGATGAAGCGGAAGTATTCGGCGCTCTGGTCGACTACGCCGAAGATCGCCGGCACGCTGTCCACCGCGAAGAGCACGTCGGTGCTCTCCACCACGAGGAGCACGAGGAACAGCGGCGTCGCCATGAGGCGGCCCTGCTCACGAACGAAGAACCGGTCGCCGTCCGAATGCGTCGAGACCGGAATGATCCGCCGGAAGAAGCGGACGAGCGCATTGTCGCCGGGGGCGTGGTCTTCGTCGCCGAGCGCCAGTTTGATCCCCGTGTAGACGAGGAACGCACCGAAGAACCACATCACCCACTTGTAGCGCTCGACCAGTTCGGCTCCGAGCAGTACGAAAGTGAGTCGCATGAGCACGGCCCCGAGGATGCCCCAAAACAGCACGCGGTACTGGTACTTGAGCGGCACGCCGAAGTAGGCGAACACCACGGCGAACACGAACACGTTGTCCATCGAGAGCGACCACTCGACGAGGTAGCCCGTGAGAAACTCGATGGCCGCCTTGCCACCCAGCCAGCCCCAGATGAGCCCGTTGAAGGAGAGGGCCAGGGCCGACCAGAAGCAGGTCCAGAACGCGCTCTCCCGTAGGGTTGGCTCATGGGCCTTCTTGTGAAAGACCGTGAGATCGAGCACGAGCATGACCGTGACGAACGCGGCGAACGCCAGCCAGTGTGCGGTCGTGATCGGGGAAGAGGCCGGTGCCGTGTCGACGGGGAGGGGCAGGGCGGCCGCGGCCGCATCGGCGAGCAGGAACAAGATGGGGTTCCGTGGGGTGGAGAAAAATCGAGCAGTCAGACATTCCGGCAGTCAGTCGAGCGCCGGTTCGGTGGTCGGGGCGGCTCGGTGGGCGAGGCGGCTCACGAAACTCGCCGTCATCGCCGCGAACACGGGGGCCACCTGCTCCCAGTCGCGGTCCTCGGCCTGGCAGAAGAGCAGGTAGATCGCCCGAGGGGTCGAGAACGTCCGCACCTGGGCGGTGTTGGTGAGGTCGAGGCAGTAGAAGTTGAAATCGATTCCGGGGAGCCGCTGGCCGGCGACGTCGTCTGCGGCTGCCTCGGCGTCGAGGTCGCGGTATTCCTTCCGCATCTGTCGCTCGATGGCCGCCATGAGCTCGGCGGGTTCACCGCCCGGGGCATGGCCGCTGACCGACCAGAAACCGCCGCCGGGAGCGTAGACCGTGACGGCCGCATGCTGCCCGCCCGAGTCGCCGATGTCGACCGACCAGTTCTCGGGATAGTCGAAGGAGAGGCCGAAGCGATCGAAATGCATGCACGCAGGTTTCCGAAAGACTGACGAATTGTAGCGGTTCGGCCGCCAGAAAGACCTGCGGGAGCGGTCTGGACCGGGTTTTTGGCCGTCGCTATCGTCCCCCCCTCACGCAAAACCGATCCGTTTCCCCGGCATGCCTCTCATGACGCAGTCGCCCGGGGCGGCCGCCTCCGCGGGCCGTCCCGCTTCCACGAGCCTCATCGACTACCTCGTGCCCGCGGCCATACTCCTGGCCGTGCTGGTGGTGCTCGCGCCCGTCCCCCCGGCGGTGGTCGACGTGCTCCTGGCGGCGAACCTGACCGTGGCCGTCTTGGCCCTGCTGGGGGCGCTCGCCGCGCGGACGCCGCTGGAACTGGGCGTGTTTCCGAGCTTCCTCCTCGGTGCCACGCTCGTCCGCCTCGTACTCAACATCGCCACGACGCGGCTGATCCTCTCCCGGGCCGCGATCGACGGCGCGGCGGCGGCCGGCGACGTGGTGTCGGCCTTCGGCGAGTTCGTGGCCGCCAACAACCTGGTGGTGGGGGCGGTCGTGTTCGCGATCATCGCGATCGTGCAGTTCGTCGTGATCACCGCCGGCTCCACGCGGACGAGCGAGGTGGCCGCGCGGTTCGCGCTCGACGGCCTGCCGGGGCGGCAGATGGCGATCGACAGTGATGTCCAGGCCGGCACGATCACCCGCGATCAGGCCCGCCAGATGCGGCTCGACCTGCAGCGGCAGGCCGACTTCTTTGCGAGCATGGACGGTGCGAGCCGGTTCGTCCGCGGCGAGGCCGTGGCGAGCGTGGTGATCACACTCGTGAACCTCGTCGGCGGCCTGGCGATCGGCGTCGTTGAGCACGGGATGCCGCTCGACAAGGCGCTGGGCGTCTACTCCCGGCTGACGATCGGCGACGGTCTCGCCGGCGCGATCCCCGCGCTCTTCGTCTCGGTCGCGACCGGCCTGCTCATCTCGCGGTCGACCCAGGCGATGGATCTGCCCCGGGAACTCGCCCGGCAGTTTACGGCCCGTCCGCACGTCCTGGCGGTGACAGGGGTGTTTCTCGGGCTGTTGGCGCTCACCGACCTCCCCACGCTGCCCCTCGCGGGGATGGCCGTGCTCATGCTCGGGGGTGCCGTCGCGATGGCGCGGGTTCACGCTGCGGCCGAGGATGCCTCCCGGCCCGTCGCGGCTGCGGTGCCGAAGGGCAAGAAGGGAACCAGTCGCGCGGCTTCGCCCGCGGCGACCGCCGAGGAACTGTTCGCCGAGGAACGGCTGCGGGTCGAATTCGGGAGCGGTCTGGTAAAGCTCGTGGCCGGCGGCGGTCCTCTGCTCGACGCGATCGCGACGCTGCGCAGCCGGATTGCCGGCGATCTCGGGTTCGTGCTGCCGCAGGTGTCGCTTCGCGACGCGGCCACACTGCCGGCCCGCGGCTACTCCATCGTCGTGGGCGGCGAGCGGGTCGTCGCCGACGAGATACCGGCCGGCACGCTGCTCGTGCTGGCGCCCGCTGGCGAGAGCCTCACCGCACAGGGAGTCGAAACGACCGATCCGCTCACCGGGCGGCAGGCGGCATGGCTGAGCCATGCGCAGGCGGAGGCCGCGCGGAGGCGCGGGGCCGTCGTGTGCGACGAGGCGGCGGTCGTGGCCCGGGCTCTCGAGGCGGGTGTGCGGCGGCATGCCGATCGACTCGTCTCCCGCGAGGATGTGAGCCGGCTCGTCGAGTCGCTGCGGCAGACCCAGCCCGGGCTCGTGGGGCAGGTCGTGCCCGACGTGCTCTCGATCGCCCGCATTCACCGCACACTTCAGTGCCTACTCGCCGAGGGCGTGCCGGCCCGGCCTCTGTCCGAACTGCTGGAGATCATGTCGGACCATGCCGCCGAAGCGGCCGAACCGTGGCAGCTCGCCGAGATCGTGCGGCGTCGGATGGCAGGAATCATCTGCCGCCGGGCGCGCGATCCCCAGGGCAGGCTCACCGCGGTGCGGCTCGCCGGCGGCGCGGTCGAGGCCTGCGTCGCGGCGGCGCAGACGGCGGGCCGTCCGGCAGCGAAGCTCGTGGCCGAGATCCGCCGGGCCGTCCGCACCGCGGTCGAACGCGGCGGTGAAGCGGTCGTCGTCGTGCCGGCTGCGGCCCGTCGTGACGTCCGCCGCGCCTTGGCCCGCCCGCTCCCGCTCGTCCGGGTGATCGCCGATGCGGAGGTGGCCGACGAGCCGGGGCTGGACCTATTTGCTACGGTCGGCGCCGAGGAGGGGTTGCGGGCGGCCTGAGCGGGCCATCGTGGCAAGCTGGGACAACTTCAAGGACGCAAAAAAAATCGTTCAAGCAGGAATCTCTCAAGCGCTGGGCTCCGTGTCGTCGACGATGACAGGTTCGGCAGAGTGTTCATCAAGGAGGATGAAGTGGCATATCAAGCGACCCATTTGACGCCGGAGGAGATTCACGACCTCTGGATCCGCCTCAAGGCCGAACCGGATAGCGACGAGCTGCGAAATCGGCTCATCGAAATCTATCTGCCGCTCGTGAAATACAACGGCGAGCGGATCTGGGCCCGGCTGCCGGACGGCGTCGAGCTCGACGATCTCGTGTCCGCGGGCACGTTCGGCCTCATGGACGCCATCGACGCCTTCGATATGTCGCGCGGCGTGAAGTTCGAGACCTACTGCGTGCCGCGAATCCGCGGGGCGATGCTCGACGAGCTGCGCACCATGGACTGGGTGCCCCGACTGGTGCGATCGAAGGCCAGCAAGCTCAACGAGGCCCTGAAGACGCTCGAAGCGAAGCTCGGCCGGGCGCCCGCCGACGCGGAGGTGGCCGAGCACATGGGGCTGTCCCGCGAGGAGTTCGAAAAGCTTCTCGTCGACGCCAACGCCGTCAGTCTCGTGAGCCTCAACAAGAAGTGGTGCGAGACCGACAGCTCCAAGGAAGTCCACGAGATCGACATCCTCGAGGACAAGAAGGGCGAGGATCCGACCCGCCGCATTCAGAAGGCCGACCTCATGCGGCTGGTCACCAAGGGCCTCAACCGCAATGAGCGGCTCATCATCATCCTCTACTACTACGAGGAGCTGACGATGAAGGAGATCGGGGCCACGCTCGACCTGTCCGAAAGCCGCGTCAGCCAGATGCACAGCGCGATCGTGGAGCGGCTGCAGAACCAGCTCGGCCGCCGCAAGAAGGAGTTCGCGATGTGAGCCCGCCCGGATGAGCTGGCTCAGATCATCCGGTCTGAGCGCAGACCGGTGGCAGCAGGAAACCGGCTGCGAAACTGGGCAGTTTGCGGGTCGCAGGACGAGAAAAACAGGCAGCCAAAAAATTTACTGGAGTGGGCGAAGGGCGGCTGCCGAAGACAATAAGCTGGTCAGAACGTTGTTCGAGCAAAAACGAATTCGAGCCAACGAACCCTCCGACATCCCGCTGCGTATCGTCAGCGTGTCGGGGGGAAACGAACACCGGATCTGAAAAGAACGAACCTGTCTGCAAAGGAGTTTCATTATGAACATCTTCGGCGTATTTTCGACGCACGGTGCCCAGGGCGTGAACGCGGTCAAGGGACTCGACGCCGCTCAGGCCGCGAAGAATCAGGGCGTGGGTGAGGTGCACGACGCCGTCACGCTGTCGGTCGACGCGGTGCGGGCCGCCGACGCGGCGGGTGATATCCGGCTCGACAAGGTGAACTCGATCCGCGCGGCGATCGCCGACGGCTCGTACGAGACGCCAGAGAAGCTCGACATCGCCCTCGATCGGCTGCTCGAGAGCCTCGGCTGAGCGAGAGCGGCTGGTCCCGGTGAGGAAGTGACCGGGACCAGCGGAGGCAGCCGAATGCCGGTCACGTCCTGACCGGCGGGCGGCCGGGAGGCTATACTCCCTTGTCGCTCTGGAGCATGCCTGATGGCCGTTGGTTCCGACTTTTCGCTGGGCAAGGTGGACGTCGCCCTTTCTCCCTGGGCGCGGTTCGAGGAGTTCCTCCAGGCCCGCGGGAAGCGGGTGACCCGGCAGCGGCAGGTCATCGTCGAGCACGTGGCCAGCCGGCACGAGCATTTCGACGCCGAGCAATTGCTGGCCGATCTGCGGAAGACCCGCGAAGGGGCCCGGGCCAGCCGGCCGACGGTCTACCGCACGCTTGCGGAGATGGTCGACGCGGGCCTGCTCCACAAGATGGTGCTCGACGGCCGTGCGGTCTACGAGCACGACTACGGCTACCCGCAGCACGATCATCTCTACTGCACGGGGTGCCAGAAGCTCATCGAGTTTTCCAGCGACGAGGTGGCCCGGATCCGCGATGCGGTCGCGGCCCAGCACCAGTTCCGTCCGCAGGGCCACAAGCTCATCGTGACGGGGCTGTGCGTCGACTGCCGCACGAGCCGCAGTAAGTTCCGGCATCAGGACCGCGTCTGATCATCGCGTCTGATTCATACATCGCGTCTGATCAAACACTCAGCACCGCGTCGGCGGCTCGGGCAGGACAGTCGGCGAGCGCGGCCGCCACGGCTCCACCGACGAATTCATCGACCTGGGCCGAGGAGCGGCCGGCGAGGTCCTCCGAGTTCATGGCCGTGGCCAGGTCGATGCCGGCGAAGAGCGGATCCCCGGCCAGGCGGGCAGCGAGGTCGTTTTCCCCACCCTCACGGATCACCGCCGTCGCCGCATGGCTGTGACGCCTGAGCGCCTCGTGGAGCTCCTGGCGGTCGCCGCCGGCGGTCGTCGCCGCCATGAGGATCTTCTCGCTGGCGAGGAAGGGGAGGTGGGCGCCGAGGTTGCGGCGGATGCCGCCGGGCAGCACCACGAGCCCGCCGGCGATGTTGGCATAGAGCACGAGCTGGGCGTCGGCGGCGAGGAACGCCTGCGGCAGCACGAGCCGCCGCGGCGCCGAGTCGTCGAGCGTCCGCTCCAGCCACTGCGTGGCCGCGGTCTGGCCGGTCGTAACCGCCAGGCCCATCACGAACCGGGCCAGGCCGCACATCCGCTCGGCCCGCATCGGGTTGCGCTTGTAGGGCATCGCCGATGAGCCGACCTGCTCCTGCTCGAAGGGCTCCTCCATCTCGCCCCAGGCCGCCGCCAGCCGCAGGTCGTTGCCCGCCTTGTGCGTCGACTCGGAGAGGCCCGCGAGCGCCGCGACCACCTGGGAATCGATCTTCCGCGTGTAGGTCTGCCCCGTCACCTCGTACGACGAATGAAACCCGAGCTTCGCCGCCACGAGCTCATCGAGCCGCCGCACCTTGGCGTGATCGCCGCCGAAGAGCTCGAGAAAGCTCGCCTGGGTGCCGGTCGTGCCCTTCACGCCGCGGGCGCGGAGCAGCTTGCGGCGGTGGGTGAGCTCCTCGAGATCGAGCAGGAGGTCGTGGATCCAGAGGCAGATCCGCTTGCCGATCGTCGTCGGCTGGGCGGGCTGGAGGTGGGTGCGGCCGAGGCAGACGAGGTTTTTCGTCTTCAGGGCCTCGGCGGCGAGCCGCTCGATGACCGTGGCCAGCCGAGCGATGAGCAGGTCGAGTGACTCGCGGATGAGCACGAGGTCGGCGTTGTCGGTGACGAAGGCGCTCGTCGCGCCGAGGTGGAGGATCGGCCGGGCCGACGGGCAGGCGTCGCCGAACGTGTGGAGGTGCGCGAAGACGTCGTGCCGCATCCGGCGCTCGTAGTCGGCCGCCTTGGCGAAGTCGATCGGCTCGAGGGCAGCCCGCATCTCGGCAAGCTGGCCGGCGCTGATCGGGAGGCCGAGCTCGGCCTCCGACTCGGCGAGCGCCAGCCAGGCTTGCCGCCAGAGCCGGTAGCGATGGTTGTCGCTCCACAGCCGGGTCATCTCGGTCGAGGCATAGCGGGCGGCGAGCGGGTTGTCCCAGCGGTCGCGGGCGTCGGTGGTGGGATGCGCGTCCAAGCGTGTGATCCGTATTGTCGAAAAGGAGTTTGTCGAGAAGAGGTTTTGGTAATCAGGCCATCAGGCCATCAGGCCCGGGCGCCACGGCGGACGGCTCCCGGTTCCCGCGCCATCTTGCAGAAGAGCCGCTCGAGTGCCAGCCGGGCCCGCAGACCGCGGGAAGCATCGCCCTTGAGGGACAGGTCGAGGTCGATGAGCCAGAGGGGAATCTGTCGGGCCCGCCGCGGACCGAGCTGGCCCAGCGACTCCCGGGCCTGCTGGAGCGCCTTGGGCCAGGCACCGACACCCGCCTCCCGGAGCGCCGGCTCCACGCCGGCGGGACGCCCGGCCCCAACCGGTAGGGCAAGCAGCCGGGCGGCGGTCGCGAGCCGGCGGAGCACGCTGGCGGTCTGGGCGGCGATGCCGATCGGGTTTTCTCCAGCGGCGATCAGATCGGCGAGTTGTCCGATCGCCGCGGCCGCGTCACCGGCGCCGGCGGCGTCGATCATGCTCCACGCGGTCCGCTCCTGCGGAGTGCCGGCGAAGTCGTCGACCGCCTCGGGAGGGAGCGGCTTCGTGCGGGCTGCGGGGGGCGTGGCGGCCGCGAGCCGCGCGAGTGCCTGGTCGATCTGGCCGAGATGGCCGCCGAGCCGCTCGAGGAGCCGTTGGGCGGTGGGGGCCGCGATGGCGAGCCCGTGCCTCGACTGCGCCCACGCGCGGATCCACGCGGCCAGGTCGACCTTCGCGGGAATCGACGTGTCGATCACGAGGCCGTGCTGGCCCGCCGCCTTGGCGAGACGGGTGGTGCCGGGGAATGTCTTCACCTCGAGGATCACCAGTCCGCGGCGGCCGCGGGGACCGGCGGCGATCGACTCGAGCGCGCTGCGGGCGGCCGACACGAACGCATCGGCGTTACGAACGACGGCGGCCCGCGTCGCGCCGCCGAAGAGGGGCACCGTCGCCGCCTCGTCGAAGACGTCGCGGGGGTCGAGCTCGCCGTCGCCGGCGAACTCGCGCCAGGCCCAGGCACGATCGGCCTCGTCGGGGCAGAGGCGGTCACGGAGCAGCGCGAGCACTTCGAGCGTGAGAAACGCCTCGTCACCGTGGAGCACGATGATGGTCGGCTCCCCCACGGTGAACGTGGCGGCGTTCTTGAGGATGTCGAGGGCGCGGGTCGCGTCGGCCACGTGGCACGCTCCGGGAAGGGAGCGGCGAGTGTACCCGTTTCCGGGATCGCGTCGGGGCAGGTCGGGTCAGGGCAGCGGCGTCAGTCCGCCGAGGCGGCCACTCGTCCGTGTCGCCGACACGGTGATCGCTTCCGGGGTCGTCGCGCTGCCGACGTTGCCCGCCGCGTCGACGACCTCGGCCCGCACGAAGACCCGCGCGGGCACGCCCCGGTCGGGCTCCCAGCGGTACTCGCCCTGCGGATCCAGTTCCGCGGCGATCGTCACCCACGGTCCGTCGGGCTGCGGAGAATAGACGAGCCGGCCGCCACGAGACGCCGGGAGACTGTCGTGCGCGCGATAGCGGATCATGACCACCGGTGTCGGCCCATCAACGCGTTGCACGTCGATCTCGACGGTCGGCGGCTCGTCGTCGACTCCCACCCAGCAGTCGGGCACGGCGCCCGACCGCGGCCTGCCATCGTCGCCGGCTGCCACGATCTCGAGCCGCACGCCATACAGGCCGGACCCCGGCAGCTGCACCTCGATCGGGCTCCGAGCGTCGTCGTCCACCGCGGTCCGCTGCCAGGTCACGCCGCTGTCGAGCGTCGTCCAGAGCTCGGCACGCCGCTGCGACTGGGTGGCATCCGGCGGCGGCATCTCGTAGTCC
>Ga0114946_10002725_pt1 | contig 12070 bp, 12 predicted proteins | sample WalLakDeSediment_FD_88676 | JGI IMG/M metagenome (GOLD analysis project Ga0114946, IMG submission 88676) | Lake sediment microbial communities from Walker lake, Nevada to study Microbial Dark Matter (Phase II) - Walker Lake 11/02/13 Deep Sediment | ecosystem: Environmental > Aquatic >...
CCTCGCGAGCGCATTTGCTCGCGGCGATGCGCGCGTGGATCCGCTGCAACCGCGGGGCTCGACCGGCACCTGCCAGTGGTGTCACCTCGCCACGCTGTGCCGCCGCGACGAACTGTGGCGCGCCGGGGCGCTTGGCCATGACTGACTTGGCCATGACTGAACGGCGCCCGTCCGACCAGCCCGTCCGCCAGGCCGCCCTCGACCCGGCGCGCAGCTGCATCGTCCAGGCGCCCGCCGGCTCGGGCAAGACGGAGCTGTTGACGCAACGCTTCCTGTGCCTGCTGGGGCGGGTCGAGCGTCCGGAGGAGATCATCGCGATCACCTTCACCCGCAAGGCCGCCGGCGAGATGCGCCTGCGGATTCTCGATGCGCTGCGGCTCGGCACCGATCCGGTGGAGCCGCAGGAATCCCATCGGCGCGCAACCTGGGCGCTGGCTCGCGAAGCGCTGCAACGCGACCGGGCCCTCGATTGGGGTCTGCTCGACAACCCGCGACGACTGCGCGTGGAAACCATCGACGCGCTGAGCGCCTGGCTGGCGCGGCAACTGCCGATGTCCTCGCGGCTCGGGGCCGCACCGGTGATCGCGGACGAGCCGGAGCCCGTCTACCGTCGCACCGCGCGGGACATCTTGTTGGCGACGGGCAGCGACCAGCCGCACGCGCCCCACGCAGCAGCGCTGCTGGCGCACCTGGGCGGGCGCTTTGCAGAGGCCGAAGAGCTGCTGGTCAGCCTGCTCAAGGCGCGCGATCACTGGCTGGGCAAGATCATCCCCAGGCGCGGGCTCGATTCCCGCGTACTGCGCGACATGCTCGACCAGGGCCTGCGGCATTTCGTCGAGGACGAACTGCGCCGGACCCGGGATGCGCTGCCGCTCGAGGCGCTGGAGGAACTCGCCGAACTCGGTGCGCGGGCTGCCGAACGGACGCCTGATCTCGAGGACCTCGCGCCGCTCGCCGGGACCTCCGACGTACCCGGGCCGATCGCCGGGGAATTGCCGCGCTGGCGGGCAATGGCGGAACTGCTGCTGACGAAGAACGGTGGTTGGCGCAAGACCCTGACCAAGAACAATGGCTTTCCGCCGGACGCCAGGGCCGACAAGGCGCGCGCCCTCGAATTGTTGCAGGCGCTCGAGGAGTGCGCCGATCCCGTGGGCCTGCATCGGGTCCGCAGCTTGCCGGAGCCGGCGTACGACGATGCCCGCTGGGCGATCCTCGAGCACCTGCTGGCGTTACTGCCCGTTTGCGCGGCGGCGCTGGATGTCGCGTTCGCCGCGCGCGGCGAGAGCGATTACGTGGGCATCGCGAGAGCCGCGCTAGAGGCACTCGGCGGCGAGATGCCCACCGATTTCGCCCTGGCGCTGGATTGCCGCATCAGCCACCTGCTGGTCGATGAATTCCAGGACACCTCGCAGGCGCAGGTCGAGCTGCTGGAGCGCCTCACCGCGGGCTGGACGCCGGACGACGGGCGGACGCTGTTCTGCGTGGGCGATCCGATGCAATCCATCTATCGGTTCCGCGAGGCGGACGTCGGGCGTTTCCTGAAGGCGCAGAAAACCGGTATCGGCGGACTGCCGCTGGAGCGATTGCAGCTGGGCGTGAATTTCCGCAGCCAGGCAGGCCTGGTCGAGTGGGTCTCGCAGACCTTTCCGGGTATTTTCCCGAGACGGGAGGACCTGGCGCTCGGCGCGGTCCCGTTTGCGGCATCGACGCCCTGGCATGACACGCTCGAAGGGGCGCCGGTGGAGTGCATTGCCGCGCCGGGCGGGGACTCCCGGTCCGAGGCCGTAGCGGTCGCCGCGGCCATCCAGCGCATCCGCGCCGCAGAGCCCGACGCGCGCGTCGCAATCCTGGTGCGCAGCCGGGGGCACCTGGCGGACATCACGCCGGCGCTCAAGCTGGCGGGAATCCCTTTCCAGGCTGTGGAGATCGAGCCGCTGGGCGAGGTGCCGGCGATCCGCGACCTCGAAGCGCTCACCCGCGCCATCTGCCACCCGGCCGACCGCACGGCATGGCTGGCCGTGCTGCGCGCGCCCTGGTGCGGCCTGCGGCTCGCGGAGCTGCTGGCCGTGGCCGGCGGACGACGCGAACAGATCTGGGCGCGACTGCAGCAACCCGCGGTGCTCGAATCACTCGGCGAGGACGGACGGACGCGCGTCATGCGGCTGGTCGCAGCGCTCGCACCCGCGCTACGTGACCGCGGCCATCGGCCGCTGCGGCGGGTCGTGGAGGGCGCCTGGCTGGCTCTCGGCGGGCCGGCGACACTCGAGCGCGAAGCGGAGCTGGCCGATGCACGCGCCTTCCTTGAGTTCCTCGACAGCCGGGCGGAGCACGGCGACCTCGATGACCCACCCGCCTTGTCAGGGCTGCTCGATGAACTCTACGCCGCCCCCGACACCCAGGCAGGCGACGCGGTGCAGCTGCTCACGATTCACAAGGCCAAGGGACTCGAGTTCGATCACGTCGTGCTGCCAGGTCTCGATCGGCGCAGCGGATGGCGCGAGAAACGACTGCTCCGCTGGCTCGAGCAAGTGCGCGAGGACGGCACGGACCTGATCCTCGCCCCGGTCGAGCGTACCGGGGAAGAGCGCGATCCATTGCATGGCGCGCTCCGGGAACTCGACGATCGCCGGGAGTTGCTGGAGCTGGATAGGGTGCTCTACGTCGCCGTGACGCGCGCCCGACGGCGTTTGCACCTCACTGCCCGTATCGACGTCGACAAGGAGAACGGCGATCCGTTCGAGCCTGGCCGCGGGACGCTGCTGGCGAGGCTCTGGCCGGCGCTGGGAAGGGACTTTCTTGCAGCGCGGGATCGTGCTGCGCCGGCCGAGGCGGAGCGCGAGGCGGAGCGGGCGGCGCGCCCTGCGGCGCTGGTGCGACGGCACGCCGCCGGCTGGCGTCTGCCGCCGCTCCCGGCCGCGGCCGCGTGGACGGCACTGGAGCCCGAGCCGGCCGAACCGACGACCGCGATCGAGTATGACTGGTCCGGACGCGAGGCGCGTGCCGTGGGCATCGCGGTGCATCGCCTGTTGCAGGTCATTTCCCGCGAGGGTCCGGAGCGCTGGCCGGCGGACCGTGTGCAAGCGGCGAGGCCGCTGCTCGCGGCGATGCTGCGCGAAGCGGGACTGGGTCCCGGCGAGCTGGAAGGCGCTCTCACGCGTTGCCTGGAGGCGACGGCGCGGACGCTCGGCGATGCGCGCGGCCGATGGCTGCTCGCCGCAGATCATCGCGACGCCGCGAGCGAGCGGCGCGTCAGCGGCCGGCTGGATGATCGCGTGGTGAGCGGAATCATCGACCGCAGCTTCGTGGATCCCTCGGGGGTCTTGTGGATCGTGGATTACAAGGCCGGGCGCCACGAAGGCGCGGAGCTCGAGGGCTTTCTGGACCGTGAACGGGAGCGCTATCGCTTGCAGCTGGAGCGTTATGCGCGACTGCTGGCTTCCCTGCACGACGGTCCGATCAGGCTGGGGCTTTATTTCCCGCAGCACGCCGGCTGGCGCGAGTGGGCCGCGCCGGCCTGAACTGGTCCGGAGCCTCAGGGGTCGCTGGAAAGCACCAGTCGCCGCCGGCCGTCGCCGAGGTCCTCGCCGACGAAAACCAGCCCGTCGACCAACTCGCGCGGCGGGTTTTCACCCGGGCCGAGGTCGGCGCTGAAAAGCCATCGGCCCAGTTCCGGAAGCTCGATACGGCCATCGACGGCAAGCGGCCCGCCGGTGGACGTGATCGTGCCGACCGGCGGCGTCTGCTCGGGAAAATGAAAGCTGAACGGACCCAGCGGCATGATGACGCCAGGCAACTGCAGCTCCGAGACGGCGGCCCGGCCCGCCACTTCCCGCGGCCATCCGTTGACAAGGTATAACTTTTGCGCCGACAGGCGCAGTTGCCCGGTCACGCCGATCGGCACGATCGCGGGCGGCAGGGTTCCCAGTTCGAGCGAGGCCTCTAGGTCGTCGAAATACTGGCTCCGGCCCGAGAGCGAGGCGCCGACGCGGCCGCGAACATAGCCGTCCGGACGGCGCAGCTCGATGTCCCAGGTTGGCCGCAGCGCCAGGAACCGGGCGGGGCGCGCCTCCCAGCGCAAGGCGCCGAGGCTGCGCCCCTGCACCGCCAGTTCACTCACCTGGCCGTTCCACACCGTGCCGCTGGTGCCCCATGCGCTGATGCCCGGCGGCGCGAACCACGCCAGTGCGAGCCGGGCGGGCAGGTGGGCGACAAGGCCGGCGAGCAAGGCGAGTACGCCCGCCGCAACGAGCGCCGGCCGATGGGAAACCAGGTTCATTGCAGTCCTTGGCGCAGGGTCAGGCTCGCGTTGACGCGACCCGGGTCGGGCGCCCGGTCGAAGCTGGCCGATTCGATGGCCAGGCCGGAACTGGCGTCCACCGCACCCAGCCAGCGCGCCACCGCTTCGAAGGACGCGTTCTCCAGGCGCACGCGGATGCCGTCCTCGCCGATCGGCTGGTTATTGGTCAGTGCGGCGCCGAGTCCCGCCTGGCGGGCGCTGCGATCGATGATGACTACCAGCGACTGGCCCGCGAGATCCGGGCGCGCGTCCGGCACATTCGCTGCACCCGCGAGCTCCGCGGCCGCACCGCGCAGGAAGGCCAGCGTGCCGCGCTTCGCCTCGATGCGGCTGGCGGTCGTCGCGGAGGCGCCGTACAGGGGGCTGAGCAACAGCCCCCAAATGATGGCGATGGCGACCGCCACTGCGCCGACGCCGACGAACAGGCGCTCGCGGGGCTCCAGGCCGAAGAACCAGTCCTTCATGCCCCGCCCCCCGTCAGCTGGATCCGACCCTCGACGCCCTCGGGTCGCTGGTTGGCCTGCTGGATGGTGGCGTTGAACCGCCCGTCGCGGCCCACCGCCTGGCGGATCTGCTCGAGCGAATCGACGCTCGGAGCCTGCAGGCGGAGGTCCATGACGCCGGTGCGATAACTGATGGCCTGGAGCGTGATGCCCGGCGCCTCGCCCAGCGCCGTGCCGAGCGTTTCCAGCGCAGTGAGGAAGCCCTCGTTGGCGACGCTGCCGGGGCCGCGCAATGCCGCGAGACGGCGCTCGACCTGGAATCGGGGGTCTTCCATGCGGGCGCCGGGGAGCGCTTGCTGGAATGCCGCCGCGATGGCCGCGTCCAGGTGCGCCTCTTCCTGCTTGAGCTGCGCAAGCCGCAGTGCCTGCTGCCCGATCATGGCCACGGCCAGCACGGCGAGCAGGGCGGCCGCGGCACGCCACGGCTTCCACAGCCGGTCGAGCTGGGTACGCGGGGAGAACTGGCCCTGCAGCAGATTAATCGGTTCCCGGTTGACGACGCCCGCGGCGAGATGCGGCAGGATGCCGTCCGGCAGCATGCGGATTTCCAGGCTCGCCAGCCCCGGCCGCATGGTCTCGAGCGCCTCCCCGTAGCGCATGCGGGCCTCCGGAGTCAGGTACACCGACAGGTGCCTGGCGTCGGCCGGTTCGCCCGGGAACCCCGGGCCGTAGCGCAGTGCAGCCTCGACGCTGTCGATTTCCAGCATCACCGGCAGGCCGTTCCCGCTGCGTGCGAGGCAGCGATCTTCCTCGAGCAGCCAGTTGAGATGATTCGGCGCAGCAGGGCAGCCCTCGGCCTCGGAACAGATGAGCTGCGGCTCGAGCCCGGCTTCCGCGAGGACCGCGAGCCAACTCTCGAGTTGCTCCCGATCCACGGCGGCGGCAGTAATGCTGCCGTCGGCCAGGGCGGGTCCGGCAGCGAAATGCAACGCCTCGATGTCCTCGGCGATCTGTTCCTCCAGAGCGAACGGCAGGGCCCGAAGAATCCTGGCGGCGCCGCGCACCGGGAGTGCCACGCTGGTGAGCAAAACGTCCACGGCAGGCACGATTACGATGATGCGCCGCCCCGCGGCAGCCTCGGCGGCGGCCGCGATTGCGCCCCCACCAGGCGGACCGATGCGCCGCCCCTGCTCATCGGCGGCGATCCATGTGCCCATGCCGTGGTCGGCGGGATCGAGTCTGAGGACTAGGGATTCGGCCATGGATTTCGCGGGGTTACTCGTCTGTGAAGCTGCGGATCACGGTTGAAACCGAGCCGCTCGCGTCGCGGTGGAGGAGACTGTACATGGTGAATCGCTGAGTGCCAATATCAACCCGAACAGCCAGCCGGAACCAGTTGCTGGCAACGCCCAGCGCGCCGCGGGCCTCTGCCGGGATCATGTCCCCGAGCTGCTCGAGCGACTCCCAGCCGGCTTCGGGGCGATCAGCCGCGATTCGTTCGGCCTCGCGAAAGCCCATATTCTCGGCCGCCGTGAGCAGGACCTCGGGGCGAGCAGTATTGATGTTGATGAAGGTGCCGCGGGGCAGGGCGGCCACGTAGGGCCGCAACCGGGCATACCCGGCCTGGCCGAGCTCGGGATAGACCAGCAGCATTTCCGAGACGCTGGTAATGGGCCGATTGGCCGTGCGGAATGGCGGCTGACGCCCAAGGTAAACCGAGTCCTCCGCACCATCCGGGAAATTGGGTTCCAGGTCCCGGTCAATCCAGTCCGCCATGCGATCAGCAAGGCGCACATCCAGCTCGAGCGCCAACAACAACCGCCGGAATCCCTCGATGGCCGCGGGATCGCTGGCACCCACAGCATCGACGAGATTGTTGAGGTTGAAGCGACCGTTGAGGTCCTCGATGCGGCCCTGGATCTGGCCGCCCTCGATCGGCAAGGGTGCGATCTGGATCGCCCAGGCCTCGCCCGGGTGATCAACCTGGTTGTCCTCGGCATCGTCCTTGAGGATCTGCTTGGCCCAGGCCTCCGCACCAAGGCTGTACATGAACCCTTGGTCGACGGTGATCCGGCCGAACGCCCTGCGCTGGTCGAGAAACAGGTCCCAGGTCAACGAAGCGGCGATGGCCGTCGCCAGCGCCACCACCAGGATCGCCGTAATGAGGGCCGCGCCCCGTTGACTCGCAGGACGGCGCATATCAGTTCGCGACCTCGATCAGCCGCCGGATCTCGCCCCAGTCGTCCAGGTCGAGGATGAATTCGACGGCGGTCGGCAGCAACGCCGGATCCACCGCATCGATCCCTGGCGGCCACTGCTCGCTCCAGCCGCTCGGGCTGAAGAACCGCATCCTGAATTCGCGCACTCCGGTGAGTACCTCGCGCTCGACCGGTTCCTCGGACAGGGTGTGGTCCGGCACGAACCAGTGGAGCCGCAGCAACCGGTCGTCGTCGAGCTGGTAGGCGACGCGCTGCACGGCGGCGCGCGGCTGCGCCAGCGGATTGCTCCAGCCGCCCCGCGTGAACTCCACCGGAAACCGGCTGCGGGCATCCGCGAGCAAGGCATTCCTGTTGCCGTCGCCTAACTCGTCCCGCACCGGGCGCGGCTGGATCTGCTGGAAATCCCGGCTGAGTTGCTGGACCGCGAATTGAATTTCGCGGAAGCGGTCGGCATTCTCACGCGCCAGCACCTGCTGCGCGAGCACGGCCTGCAGACCGCCATAAGCCATTACGCCGACCACCGCAAAGATGGCCACGGCAACGAGCACTTCGAGCAGGGTGAAGCCGCGCGCCCGCCTCATTGGTCGTCATCCTGGTCGGGCGGCCGCTCCCGGCGCGGCCGCGGGCTGGGCGGCGTGTCCTCGGCCTCGGGTACCTCCGCCTCCTGCTCTTCACCGGCAGGACCGCCGGCAGTGCTGGCACCCCACCAGTCCACCTGGATTCCCGGACCCGTGGCGCGCGACACGAACCCGGTCATAATGGTGATGCTGTCTTCGGGAAATTCCTCGTAGCCCACCGACATGTCGATGCGCCGGAGATCACTCACGCCGGTCTCGGAAATCCGTGCTTCCCAGCGCCATTCGCGGCCGGCGAACTCGGTGGTGCCGTCGAAGTTGCCGACATCGGGGAAGTTCCCCGCAATGCGGATGGCGCTGATTTCGTTCATGGCGATCCAGTCGGCCAGGGCGCGCTCGCGCAGCACCGAGGTCGAGTGGGCCATCTGGATAATGGCGTTGAACACCGCGATCAGTCCGATGGATACGATGGCGAGCGCCACCATCACCTCGATCAGCGTGAAGCCACGAGCCGTGCGCCACGTCACCGGAACCCCTCCGGTTCCAGCAGCTCCAGATCGCCCTGGATGCGGCCGCGCAGGACCCACGCGTCGGCGATCAGGTCGGTCACGATGAACAGCTCGAAGGGCGTGAACTCGCCGCTCGAGAATACGGCGACCTGGGGCACGATCTCGGCTTCGCGGCTAGTGCGCCGCCGGTCCTCGGACTCGACGACCACCTCGCGGCCCTCCACGGCCAGCGCCACGCGCAGATCGCCCGGCAGCGTACGGCGGCGCAAGGCGACTTCGTCGCTCACCACTGACCAGAGGCCGCTGTCAGCATCCCATGACAGAAACCGGTAACCATCCTCGAAGAACTCGATGCCGAAGTCGCGCCCCTGGATGAGCGCTTCCTCGGCAACCAGTTCCACCAGGGCGGTCAGGCGGCGCGCCTCTTTTTCGGCCGTGTCGCCGACCCGCAGGGTACCCATGGACAGCACAGTCATGCCGATGATGATCGCGAGAATCACGATCACGACCAGCAGTTCTATCAGCGAGAAGCCGTCGGGCTTGCCCGCGAACCGGCGTGCCCTAGTAGACAGACCAGTTGCCGATTTCAGCATTGATGCCTTCGCCGCCGGGCTGCCCATCGGCTCCATAGGTGAACACATCGAACTCGCTGTTGCGGCCCGGGTAGAGGTAGCGGTAGGTGTTGTTCCACGGATCCCGCGGCAGCTTGTCCAGGTAAGGGCCGCGCCAGTTCCGCAGGGTCGGGTCGTTCGGGCGCGTGGTCAGCGCCTCGAGCCCCTGGTCGGTGGTCGGGTAGCGAGAGTTGTCCATGTAGTAGAGCTTGAGTGCGCTCTCGATGCCGCGGATGTCCTGCTTGGCGCGGTTGATGGACGCGTCGTCGATGCGGCTGATGACATTCGGCGCGACGATCGCAGCGAGAATACCCAGGATCACCACCACCACCATGATCTCGATCAGGGTGAAACCCGACTGGCGGAGCCGGGCCGGGCCGGCGCGGAAGACGGAAAGAGTTCTGTTGGACACCATCATTCAGCCTCGAGTGACATTTAACCCGGGTTGCGACCCCGAGTGCGGATTTCGCTATCGTCGTCATGATATCAGAAGGCGCCGGCTCGGCCCGCGCACGGAGCACGTCCGACTGCCGTCCTGCGGGCGATACCCTGTCTATAATGACCGTTCCGAAATGCAGGAGTTGCACACGTGGCGATCGCCGTAATATTCCCCGGGCAGGGATCCCAGTCGGTCGGCATGCTCGCGCGCCTCATCGCCGAGGAACCGGCGGCGGCCGCAGCCTTCGACGAAGCGGACGATGCGCTCAGCTATGGACTGGGCGCCCTGGTGCGCGAAGGCCCCACCGAAGTGCTCAATCGCACTGACCGCACTCAGCCGGCGATGCTGGCGGCCGGTGTTGCGGCCTGGCGGGCCTGGCGGGCGCATGGGGGACCGCGGCCCGTCGCCATGGCAGGTCACAGCCTGGGGGAGTACACGGCGCTCGTCTGCGCCGGGGCGCTGGCGTTCGGCGACGCCCTGCGGATCGTGAGCCTGCGAGGCCAATGGATGCAGCAGGCCGTGCCGGAGGGCCAGGGCACCATCGCGGCGATCCTCGGGCTGGACGATGATGCCGTCATTGCGGCCTGCCGCGAGGCGGAGTCGGCCGGCGGCGTGGCCGAGGCCGTCAATTTCAACGCCCCCGGCCAGGTGGTCATCGCCGGGGACACCGCGGCCGTGGCGCGCGCCATCGAGGCAGCCAAGGCCGCCGGGGCCCGGCGGGCCATCCCATTGCCCATGAGCGTGCCGGCGCACTGCCGCTTGATGCATCCCGTCGGCGATCTGCTCGCCCAGGCGCTCGACGAGGTGTCCATTCGGACGCCGGAAATACCAGTGTTCCACAACGTGGACGCCGCGTCGCGCGCGGCGCCCGCGGATATCCGGGCAGCGCTGACCGAGCAAGTCCGGCGTCCGGTGCTCTGGGTCGCCTGTGTGCAGGCGATGCGGGCCGCCGGCGTCGGGACCTTCCTCGAAGTCGGCCCCGGGAGGGTGCTGTCCGGGCTCGCCAAGCGCATCGACCGCGATCTGGTGGCCTTGCCGGTGGATGATCCTGATACGCTTGCAGCCGCATTGGCGGCGGTCAAGGGGTAGGTGATGACTCAGCTCAAAGACGAAGTGGCGCTGGTGACCGGAGCATCGCGCGGCATTGGGCGTGCGATCGCCGCGGCGCTGGGCGGCGCAGGCGCCACGGTGGTCGGCACCGCGACATCACAGGCGGGCGCGGATGCCATTGGGGCCGCGTTCGCGGCCGGCGGCATCCGGGGCCGCGGCATCGTCCTCGATGTCGCCAGCGACGCGGGTGTCGAGGCCGCGTTCGCCGATATCGCCGCGCACGAAGGCGCAGTGACACTGCTGGTGAACAATGCCGGCATCACCCGCGACGGGCTGTTGCTGCGCATGAAGATCGAGGACTGGCAGCAGGTCATCGACACCGACCTGACCTCCCTCTACCGGACCAGCCGCGCCTGCCTGCGCGGCATGATGAAAGCCCGGCGCGGCCGGATCGTCAACATCGGCTCGGTGGTCGGCCTGATGGGCAACCCCGGGCAGGTCAACTACTGCGCGGCGAAGGCCGGGCTGGTCGGATTCACGCGGGCGCTGGCCCGCGAGGTCGGCTCCCGGGGCATCACCGTGAATGCCGTCGCGCCGGGCTTCATCGAGACCGACATGACCGCCGGGCTGTCCGCCGACCAGCGCGGCGCGCTGGAGAAGCAGATTCCGCTCGAGCGGCTCGGGGCGGCGGCCGACATCGCGGCCACGGTGCTGTTCCTGTGCTCTCCCGGGGCCGGTTACATCACCGGCGAGGTCATCAATGTCAACGGGGGAATGTACATGGCCTGACGGTCCGGGGGGGAGCTCGTGTAGAACCCCCTGTAACATTCCAATACAATACGACGCGCGGTGCAGTCCGGGTCATGGGGACCGGGATGATCTCGCCGCCAGTAACGAGGATGAAGACGAGATGAGCAGCATCGAAGAACAGGTAAAGAATATTGTCGCCGAGCAGTTGGGCGTCAAAGAAGAAGAAGTCACCAATGACGCCTCTTTCGTTGACGACCTGGGCGCGGACTCGCTGGATACCGTCGAACTCGTGATGGCGCTCGAAGAGGCCTTCGAGTGCGAGATTCCGGACGAGGAAGCCGAGAAGATCACCACCGTCCAGCAGGCCATCGACTACGTCAAGGCCCGCTCGAACTGAATCGGCGCCCACGGCGCCCGTTCGAGGGCGCCGCATTTCCCCGCCGCCAGGCAGACCAGCCGGAGGTGAACGCTTGACCAGGCGCCGCGTAGTCGTTACCGGCCTCGACATCGTGTCTCCCGTGGGCAGCACCGTGGACGTCGCCTGGGCGAATATCCTGGGCGGGCAGGGCGGGATCGCCCCGATCACCCGTTTCGACGCCAGTCGCTTCAGCACCCGTTTCGGCGGTGCCGTCGCCGGCTTCGACGTGGACGAGTACCTGGCGCCCAAGGACGCGCGCAAGATGGACGCGTTCATGCATTACGGCTTCGCGGCGTCCTGCCAGGCCCTGCGGGATTCCGGCATCGAAGTCACCCCGCAGAACGCTCACCGCATCGGGGTGGCCGTGGGCGCGGGCATAGGCGGCATCGAGACCATCGAGCGGAGCTTTCGCGGCTACCTCGAGGCCGAAGAGTCGCCGCGCAAGATCTCGCCATTCTTCATTCCCGGCAGCATCATCAACATGATTTCCGGGCATGTCTCGATTCATTTCGGGCTGACCGGCCCGAACCTCTCGCTGGTGACGGCCTGCACCACCGCCACGCATTCCATCGGCATCGCCGCACGCACCATCCAGTACGGAGATGCGGATGTCATGGTCGCAGGGGGCGCAGAGATGGCGACCACCCCGCTGGGCCTCGGCGGATTCTGCTCGGCGCGGGCGCTGTCCACCCGCAACGATGACCCGTCGCGTGCCAGCCGCCCCTGGGATCGCGATCGGGACGGTTTCGTGCTCGGCGA
>Ga0114946_10002726_pt1 | contig 12069 bp, 21 predicted proteins | sample WalLakDeSediment_FD_88676 | JGI IMG/M metagenome (GOLD analysis project Ga0114946, IMG submission 88676) | Lake sediment microbial communities from Walker lake, Nevada to study Microbial Dark Matter (Phase II) - Walker Lake 11/02/13 Deep Sediment | ecosystem: Environmental > Aquatic >...
CAGGATCATACCATGACATGTTTGAGTATACTCCTGGAGAACCACTTACATACAACGAACATAGTGTATCGAACCATGTACCATAAACTGTTACCCCCTTATCATTAACACAAGGTATCATAATCCAAGGATCAACAGTTTTAACCTGTGGCCTACCAGAAATTATAAATATATCAGTATTAAGTTCTGTATCAACATATGAAAGCATTGTTTCATATTTGGCCTCAAGATCTGAAAGTGCTGTGAACGACGTATCTATCTTATAAATCTTTCCTGCGGGTTCTTCGGCAAACTTAAATAACCATCCCTCTATAGTAAAAGATGTATTGGCTATAACCCGATACTGGGTGTTTGGTGCAATATCTGTTGGATATTCAAAACTCATGTTTCCACTCCACTTTACTATTGTTCTGATCTCATATTGAGTATATGGTTCTTTCCAACTAATAACAATATACGGGTCGTTATATGGAGCAAAATTTGTAATTATTTGATCCATATCAGATTGAAATCTCGTAATTATTGACATGTTAATACCTATATCAACAGGAACAGGTTGAAGAGGATGTGCAAATCCTGTATCATTTAATCCTAAATTATAATACGGCCCCTCAATCTTATTAAACACACGACCAGGATTTCTATTCATACTTGATATGTTTACGGAAATAACAGGAAGTTTAATGTGTTTGGCCTTATTAATCAAATCATGAATAACCCGTGTCTTAGGTGCATAAACAAAGTTACATTGAATCTTGTCTTGTACTTCTCTATCTGCTGCGTTGTTGTAACGACGTATAATTACATCATTAAAGGAGTCGCAAAACTGTGCAATCATAGTACGAATTTCAAAATTATAGGTTTCTAGTTTCATTCGCCTTCTATACCATATCCTTCCGCTGCCTTAATAAATTCATGATCGGCAATTTCATTTGTGGTCTTTACAGTCTCAACAACAGGATCTTCCTTCATCACACTCCAATCAACACAACCCCTTACGCATTTTGGGCATGGAATATAATATTTTTTAACGGTATCAAATCCTGTATAAAATCTACCATAACATTGTTTACAAGTAGGCTTTGGTTTTTTAATTAACGGAATTTGGGTGTTGTCTAAAATTCCAACTTCATCCGCTTCTATATAATACATATCACCACTTACCATACTGAAATATAATTTTAATTCTGCCATTTAATCTCCTGATAGTATCTGTATCTCTAATATTTTATCATAAAATTTATTATTGCCTTCATTAGGAAGTTGTGTTAACATAGAATGTAATACCTTATCATTGTTAGATAATTTTGATAATCTATAATCAAAATATATTAACCCGTCATCTTCCCATGACTCTATTGCAAATGGTATAGGAATTTCAAATCCCTTTATATCAATATCATTTTTTCTAACAGTAAGTTCTATATGATAATTATTTTGTTTGAATAATAACAACTTTCCTTTACGATATTGTCTATTGCTAATAGATAGTTTAATATCTTTTTGTAAAAGACTTTTCAAAATTCGTTCTATTTCAGTTCCGTGGATTGTCATTCTTACCTCATATGTATTTATGAATAATGATTTTAAATCAAGTGGATATACCCATTTTTTGTTTGATAAGTTGCTCTTTTCTTATCTCTTCCATATATTTTTTGACACCATCTAGAGTAAACCGTCTATATCCCCTGTTATCCATAAAGGTAATTTTTTCTTGTGCGGTCATTGGTTTTAATATATAACTGAAATATCCCCAAAACATAGATATATCTTCTTTGTTTTTAAGTGGTAAAATCTCTCGTATTGCATAATTGTTCAGGTTTATATTTCTCCAATCCTGCATTAAAATATCCCATGTTGTTAATAAATTTTTAGCCCTGGCGTCATATGGGGGTGGGTGTGTTGGAGCCCTAAAGTGTAGAGCTGTCTTTCCTACAATACTATTAAGTAATGCTTTGCTATTGGTACAGAAAAATGCCCGTATAGGACCCTTGCCTGGTTTATAATTTCTCCGTATTGCCACCAACTCAACCACATGTGAAGCAAACAGACCTTGAACATCGCTATATGACATATAAACCCCCTTAATTATTTAGTATTTAAGAAGAAAAGACACATATTCAGAATAGAATATGTGTCTTTAATGGTATTTATATTAATAATATTAGATATTATTTTTTGGTGTCATAACACAGAATACCCTATCTGCGTTTATAAACAACATATTCTTTCCACCAAACTTTGTTAACGGTAGACCTTTATCATTAGGGACCATGAGATATGTTCCTACACCATATTCTTCAGGAACCCCAGGCCCAACCATTTCAACTTTGATGATTCTCCACATTCCTTTGGTAGTGTTGGTGTTTACTAAAATACCACCACGATTTACCAACTCACCGCTGGAATCCTCATCAACATAGGTTGCCATGATTATATCACCCGACACCGCCTTGATATCCCAATCCATAGGTATACTCTGTCCATGATACACATCCAAGTCAATAGACTTATGTGGTGCAATACCATGAATTCGTGCCTCTTGGCCACGAACATCTAAATGTTCAGTTCCCATAATTATTCTCCTCCGAGTTCAGAAACCATTTCCTTGATTTCCGACTCTATTTCTTTAATCTGATCTTTATAATCAGACAACATAGATTTACGCATAGCCTTAACACTACCCAACTTCTTTTCTAGCTCCAACAACTTCGTGAACTGTTCTTCTCTATTGGCCTCCATTTTATTTCTCCTTTATTTTGCTGAAAATGCCACACTCAACTCATGTATTATATCACTAGTATGTCTTAAATCAAATTCTAATTCCTTATTAGTATCTCCAACGCTGTCAGAACCATATTCACCGTAAACATCATCCTCATTAGAATTTTCTGGGGTTTGTGATTTCATAATAACCCCGTTTTGGTTTCTAGAATCATTTAACATCAAGGTACATAATTGATTAGTTTGTATACTTGGTGTTTGTATGTTCATTGCCCGTTCCACAAAAGACGCTATTTCTTCTTTTGTGAAAACCCCTTGTAGTTGTTTTACCGGATCTGAGTATGTTCCATAAAGATATAATGGCAAATATTTTACTGTTATATCCGCACAATCCCTTATTACAAAATATGCACCATCTAGAACAATCTTAATACCAGTATCAGGTGCATTAAACGCCTTTAGTGCTTTTGGTGCAAGTGCTTTTAATGTGTTATTACTATTGTCTATTATTTTTTGTTCTACTGACATTTATCACCTATTTATCCTTTAATGAACTTGCTATAGATTTAATATCTATGCCATATTCTGATATATATGCAGATACTTCCCTCTTGGATATTTGTTTACTATTAGCGATCATCTCGATAGCCGATTCCATATTTTCATTTTTTGATTTATCTTTAACTACAGCCTTTTTAATATACTTAAATCGTTTAAATGCTGATTTTGGTATTACATTTAAAAATAACTTATACCAATGCTGTTTATTATCAACACCTTTATATAATCTATTTGTCGTGGCATTTAGTATTCTTGCATTTATTTTTGAGTGCATTGAAATCCATCGCTGAATAAGATACGGCTGAAATTCTGATTCCAGTTCCTTTTTATCTAACAGCACACCTGATTTCTTATAAAGTATATCATTAATAAAATCAAAAAAATTCATTAGTTAACCTTCTTAGATGTTTCTACAAAAATTTCGTGCAGCACTCCATAAAAAAACTCTATTGACTTACGCATTAAAATAATACATTGATCATCACTCAATTTTGTAGAATATGATGTAGTCAATGCATGTTCGCCAGCACTAATATGAATCCCTGTATGTATTAAAACAGCATTATCAACCATGTTTACATCTGTTATGCTTGCAACACCACGAGTTTTAATTATACCACGATCTTCACATTCTTTGTGTATTATAATATTTGGTCCATCTATTTCTACATCACACTTAAGAAACTCTGATGCCAACATATTACCTACACCAGAATTAAACAATCTTTGAAAGCATACACCAGAAAACATATTTATATTTGGTATTTCTAGACATAAATTAATAGCATCATCTGAACATAATGGCATACCTTTGATTATAAGATCTTTATCTATAAGTGATTTTACATCTACTTTGATTGGAGACCTAAAGGCTATGATATTTCCTATTGGCTGTGTTTTATCTAAAAAATGATCATATGCAAATCGCCTTCTTAGATATGTTCCATCATATACAGATATTTTTTCTACTATCATGTTTATATCTTATCAGGTATAGTATGCAAAGTCAACTATTGTTTTGGCGATCTTACTAATAAACCTTCCTTTAATGCCCAATCTACAGTTTCATGTAGTATTTTAGACCACTTTTTAGTTGTAATACCATCTGGCTTGGTAATACTTCCTGAACCATAACAACTTTGTGATGCCGACATCCAACTTGGTAATTTATCGAACACCCTTTTAGGTTTTCTGGTTCGCTTCTCTGGTTTTGGCTTTCCGTCTTTCCTTACATTGTGTGTCTTTCTACAGGTTGCACAATGATACTTATCGTGTACAGATTCTATAGATCCGAAAAGACCTATAAGTTTATCCATTTGGGTTTTATTGCTTTTCTTCTCTGTTTTACATTTAGAGCATACTATCTTACTTACCGTAAGTTTTTTTGTCTTGCGTGGCTTCCTGGGGGCCTCTACAGGCGTATTGGTAACCACAGGTACATGTTTATTCTTTGTCTTTTTTGTTACCGTTCTTTTGGTAATATGTGTTTTTGTTTTCCTTTTACTTTTTCTTTTCATTGGTTTTCCTTTAATACTCTAATTGAAACCCCGGCAGCCTTAAACATACGCTTTGTAGCATCTCCATTATATTTTTCTTTCATATCTAATCTATCACCTACAAAGTTAAGTACTACTTCTTTAATTCCTGACTGACATATTTTCTTTGCACACTCAGAACAAGGATAATACCCACGTTCTGTATATAAATATAGAATACAATTATCTAAATTACCATTGGCATTTAAAATTGCATTCTCCTCGGCATGAATAACATAGTCATGTTTCTCTTCTCTATTATACCAATCAAAATCGTCATCTGACATTCCGTTAACTAATCCATTGTATCCAGTTGAAATTATTTGTTTCTTACTATTAACAATAGAAGCACCCACCTGTGTACGTGGATCTTTTGAACGCTTTGATGCTAATTCAGCTACCCCCATAAAAAATGCATCCCAACTTATATAATTTTCCCTTTTCATACTGCTATAATATAATATCTAGCACTAATGTCAACACAAAGCCAAAAATTAACATATTATTAAGTAAGTTTTAATAAATAATTCAAAGCAAGCCTTAAAAGGAGATACTATGTCTGAATATAAACGATATTTCGAGAAAATACTACATGAGTATGATATTCCCGATATGAAAAGAAACCCTGATGACGTTCAATTTGATGATGAAACCGATGTTGATGCATTTAATGTTGACCCATTGGATGCTAATGTTGGGTTTAAAAACAATAACATGCAGCGTGATAGAGAAAACCTAGATAAAATCATATCAGACGTTGATAGTATTATAGAACGACTTCCTAAAATGAGTGAGCAATTGGCTGCATTAGAAAGAAGTTTTTCAGGTATTGGTTCAGCATCTAAAACTGTTGCCGCTGTTAACCAAAAACTAAATGATATGAAGGGTGAATTACAGGGGTACATCATATCACTTCCAGCACAAAAAGACGAAAAAGAAGCAGAAATGCAACCAGAAAGAGGATAATAAATGCCTAGACTAGTTGATGATTCTAAAATGTGGGATAAATTTGTAAAAACCGCAAGTACTAAAGACGAAGCATATAAAAAGTCTGTTATAGAAGCCTATAAACAAGGCAGAATAACAAAAGAAGAACTCATACAAGAAGGTCTTTGGGACCGTGTTAAGGCTCGTGGTGCCGGTGCTTTAGGATCTTTTAAAGATGTTGGTAAACGCATAAAGGGTGCTGCCCAAGGTGTCAAGGCAGGATTTACGGGCCAACAAGGGCCTGCACCACAACAGTTTACTAGTGGATTAGATGCCAAGGCAATGTCTATAATTAATTCACATGTTAATAAAATAGAAAGAGAACTTATAGATACAACACGAGACTTGGAAAAATTAGGTCTTACTGATAGTGAATTACAAAAGAAAAGTCCAGATGTGGCGTCTGCTGTAAATACACTAAAGAGTACGGTTAACAACTTAAAATCCAGACTTCAGCCAGGAGGTCAGGTAGGTAAAGCTGCGGTAAAGGTTGGAGATTATAAAAATATAGCTACTGACGATAAGGGAAACCCAATAGAACGTGGAAAATTATCTTCTCTTGTACCATTTAGGAGTGGATTTGATACACGCCAAACTACAACTAAAAAGGGAACACCACCACCAAATCAATAATTAACCCAATATTTAAAGGGACTATGAAAATAGTCCCTTTTTTATTTGCAATATACATAAAATTATCATACTATATAGGTATGAATAGCTTATTGCCCCAAGAATACGTAATACAAAAGTTTTACCAGTACGCTGGTTTTGCTAAACACAAAAAGGCATCTAATACATATAATGGGTCGTGTAATATTTGTAAGGAAGGCAAATCATGGCAAAAGAAAAAACGCCTTTACTACATTCCCTCTAAAAACCTTATATGCTGTCATAATTGTAATAAAACATGGTCTACTATCAATTGGATAATTGAAAGCTCTGGATTGTCATATTCAGAGGTACTCGAAGAAGCCAGCAAATACGACTTTACATCATTTGAAATACCTAACGAAGTGGTTATACGACCGGAATCAGAAACACTTCCTGTAGATTCTATAAACCTCTTTGATAAACAACAGGTAAATTATTTTATAAACAACAAAGTAGTTAAAGATGCACTTACTCTTATTAAGAACAGGCGTCTAGATACTGCAATCAACAAACCAAAGGCGTTATATATAAGCCTTAAAGACTTCATTCATAAAAATAGATTGATAATACCATTTTATGACTATAAAGGAAAAATAGTCTGGTACCAATCAAGGGCGATGTATAAAAGGGATGAAGTAGACCGCCCAAAATACATGAGCAAGCTAAACTCTGAACGCTCAGTATTCGGTCTTGATAAAATTAACGAGCAACTTGACTATCTGTTTATATTTGAGGGGCCTATTGATTCCATGTTTGTAAAAAACGGGTTGGCGATGTGTGGTATTTCGATGAGTGAAACCCAAGAAGAACAAATGAAGCGATATAAGTTATATCAAAAGATCTGGATACTGGATAATCAATTAAAAGAAAATGAAGATGTTAGATATCAAACAAACAAACTTATTGAACAAGGTGAACGGGTATTCTTTTGGCCTAAAAAGTATAATACTATAAAGGATATAAACGAATTATGTGTTAAGGTTGGTAAAGATTCTATTAAACCAGAATTCTTTATTGATAATTCTTATGAAGGTAGTATAGCACTAGGAAAAAGCTTTGAAGCTTTACAGTAATTATTTTCCTGATTCTTTTAAATTTGAATATGCATTTCGTTTTAGTACCAGTCTCTTCTGCTTGCATGTATCCTGCTTTAACTTATAATCCTTTGGTGCATCATTTTGTGGAAGAGAAACCTGTTTACCATCAACCTTTACTTCCGGTACACGTTGATTATTCTGTTCAATTGCTACGCTTGTATCTGCTTCAGCATCAAATTTTGCTCTCATTGTTTCTAGTTCTACATCTGCCCTTTGGTTTAGATGTGAAATTTCAAACCTCAATGCTTTATTAAATTTTTCTTGGTAGTTTCTTATTGGCTTTTCTTTGTCTTCGTCTAACTTAAGTTTATTGCTATAAAATTCCTTTGCCAAACTTTCCATAAATTCTTTACTAAACTTGATCTGTGAAGGGTATCTTTCGTTACGTACAGTTTTAAGTATCCCATGTTGTTCGCATAATTTTTCAAATTCACTCATTTGTTTCTCCTTAAGCATATACGCCTGTACTACCCTTGGCTGTTGGTAGAACAAGCCCAGCAGCACCCTTATACATCATTTGTAATCTCTTTAATTGACTACCGCCTTTCCATTCCCTAGACGTTGTTTTCAAAAAGTTTTCAATTTTAGATAAGTCTGGATTTTCTACGCTCTTTTTAAGTGCCCGTTCAATTTCTATCTTTTTTGTTATATCATCCTTCTTTGTATCGGCAATAATTTTAAGTATTTCTGGCGTTGCAAAGGTACGCACTAGATCTATATATTGTTCCGCTTCTTGTTCTTCTTTAGACTTCGGTGCCGCAGGTGCCTCAGGTGCGGCAGGAGCAGCAGGGGCAACAGGTGCCGCTTCCGTTACATTTGTTTCAGACAGAAAACTTACTAAATCATTAAACTTGTTCATTATTAATAAAATTCCGATTCATCCTCTGGATGTCCGGTAGATCTAGGTGTAACACCACCCAATCTATCAACATCATACATTGATAATCCCTTAATATCTTCGGTATCATCAACATCTGCTTCTAATTCTTTTGCTAAGTTTTCAATATCACTCTCGTCTGGATCTTCACTCTTTGGTATTCCAGGAACTATAAATTTCTTATTCTTTAAGAATGCAAAAAGAATTTCTGCTGCTCTTGCTGATTTCTTTTCTGAATCATCAAATGCGCTCCAAATATTACGCTTAAGTAGTTTCTTAAGATCTTGTGTTTCCGCTGGTAGATAATCAACCAAGTCGTCGGCTATAAGTCTAGTAATATAATCTGATGTAAACGGCAGTGTTGTTTTTCTTATAAGTTCTTTTACGTCACTAAGATCAAGTTCTTTAACTCTGTCTAATGCGTCATCAGATAAAGAAAACACCTTGTCCTTACCGCTTAACATATCACGGTCTGCCTCATCAATAAGCACAAATTTGCATAACTCATCGAATTTCATAAATATCTCCTTAAAACAAAAATATTCCAGGAAGGACGATCCTTCCTGAAATATTTACTGTTTTATATTAAATTTGATCTAGTTACAGATTACTTTTCTGTAGTTTTGTGCAATTCATCAAACGTTTTCATAAACTCAAGCCCTTCGGTAAGATGTTTAGTTATTAATTCATCCTTTTCACCATATGCACAGCCATCAGTGTTTATATAAAGCTTTATCATCTCTATTCTTTCTTGTGGTGTACCGAATATTTCTACAATTGCAGGGCAATCATCCTTTGGAAGCCAATTTCTTTTACCGTCAAGATATTCTTTCTGTAAAGCTTTAAATATATTATCACATTCTGAACGGAAAACAACCTCTCTATCAAGATCAGCATTACCTTCTGGTATGACTGGTGTAGAATAACCCTCTAATAGTGGTATAAACAAAATAACATCATATAATTTAAACGCCTCTTTAAAGATTGGCAATTGACTCTTTATCCATTCCCCGTCACATCCTTGCGCTCCATTACCGCAAAGATATAACGAATACATAAGATTATCCCAAAGTCCCCTGTCATATATAACATTATCATTTCTTGTGTAACCGGAAATATCATCTATAATACAGTTTCGTATAAATTCTTGATTTTCCTTACAACCCAACATGCTTAAAGATCGGTAATCAGTTCCGTTAGGGTCTTTACCAAGCTTCTCTTGTATCTTTTTTCTATATGTAAGATCAACGTGTTTATAATTTGTCCATGTATTCAAAAAGTCCTTTACCAATGTACTCTTACCCATATTATTTGCACCACTAATACATATCCTCATAATATTTTCCTTATGTTGTTCTTTTAGTTCTTCCGTTTTTACGTTTACCTTTGTTTCCAATTGCCGTTCTTGGTTTTAAAGCCCTCTTTGGTCGTTTACGTTTAGTTAACATAATAACGCCTTATAATATTTAATACCATCTTCAACGCTATTTACAAATGTTGCACCAGAAAGACATCCTATAATCCATTGTGGAAGAGATTCAAGTTTAACATTATCTAAAAGGCATACGATATCCTTTCCTAACCATGCAGCCAATGAAAGCTCTCCGTAAGTACCACTTGAGTAAATGTGGTCTATATAAACAAAAAAGTAATTGCTTACTGCTACATCTTTCATATCAGGAAGTATGAAATGCTTTTTTATCCATGCGCCATATTCACTATCGGTTTTAGTAAATGGGCAAGGTATAAGATCTGGTATTATTATATCGAAATCATCATGTAACTCACGATATATTTTATTACGCCATGTATAAGCATCAGTAGTAAATTCTATAGGACCACTCAAATAAATACTTTTCTTAACCTTCATAATAATATAGTATCATATTTTATTACTTGGTCAATATAGTAACTTATCTTTCTTCCGCTGGTACTATTTCTCCCATGTCATCTCTAGTCATTAACTTATCAACTTGATCGAAAAGTGTTACCGCTGCTGATACTATATTTGAATCATACTTATCTTTTATGTTTGGTGTTGTTCGTACGTTTATAAAGTCCCTAATAGTAAGACCACCAGGTAGAGCATCATTAATTCTCTTAATATCGCTGTCGTTCCATGTATATTCCATAGCACGACCCAAAACCCCTGCTAGATCAGCCCATGGCTTCTTTGATGACTTTTCTAATTCATTAACTACATCCTCTGGATTTGGTGCTTCCTGTTCCGCTGGTGCCTCTCCTTGCGGTTGATCTGGGGTAGGAGAAGGGGGTGGGGGTGGTTGAGGTGGTGCACCCTGTTCATCAGGTGCTTCTTCTAAAACATCTGTTGAATATTTGTTTAAAATATCTAAAAACTTGCTTGAGCTTTCTTTATACTGTGGCTTCTGTGTAACTGCCTTTCTTTCAGCACCAACAAGAGGATTTGTTTGTGGCTGACTAGTTTGATTAGCAATAGCCGATGCCGCCGAATGTTGAGGGGTTTGAGCCTGTTGGTCTTTCTGCTGTGTCTGGGATGCCGCAGCCGCCTGTGCAGGATTAATTGACTTTGTATTTAATAACCCCTGCATAACCTGATTAATTTGTTCTTGATTATTACCAAAAAGCTCTGCAAGACCGTTCTGTATTTGTTCACCAGTAGCCTTATCAAGTGCTGAAAAATCTATCTGTTGACCTTGTTGTGGCTGTTGACCTTGTTGTGGCTGTTGACCTTGTTGTGGTTTTTGCTGTGGTGTGGTATATTCACTAAATAACACCTTTTGCTTTGATAATAAACGTTCAAATGTAGACATAGTTACTCCTTATAAAAACTTTGAAATATTTAGTTAATTTAGTATAAAAGAAGCCTGGTTTTTATAGAATTAAAATATTCCATAGACAAAAATCTTAAATCATACATACTTGAAAACTGTTTTATCCTCTCAAATGTAAATGATTTGTCACGTTTATCGTTATATAATCCAGAAAGTATGTTACACAAATCTACAATATACCCTTCGTCTGTAGAATCATTAAAAATGTTGTATTTTGTTGTGTACATAACAAACGGAAGTGACTTGTGTATTATCTTTAATAGTTTATTAATACATTTTTGCAATTTATCGTGCTCACAGTATTGTAACAACTCATTATTACTGTTTATATCAGGTGGAATTATTATAACGTTTCTATATTTGTGTTTATTTGATAAAATTTCTTCACATATACCGTGTATGACATGATGATATATCAATTTTTTGGTGTCGCCGTTTGAAAGATTAATCTGATAATTCTTAATTAGTCCATAATTTTGTAAATCGTTTAAACAGTTTATTCCAATATTTGAGAAAATATGATCAAAATTAATCAATATTAGGTTATTATTCTTAAAAATTAGAAACTTTTTCATTTTAATGTTAATTATATAAAAAATTAAATATCTTCAACCCTTACGTCTTCTTCTTATAACTAGTCTGGATTTTCCGTTTGTCAAGGGGGTTGAATAGAAAAATATGAAAATATTTATTTTTCCAGTATAGAATCTATAATTAACTTTTCAATTGTGGCTTTGGAAAGTCCTGCATTATATGCACTTGTGACGATATTATTAAATGCTTTTCCTACGTTTTCAAACTCTTCTTTTAGGTTTATAGTA
>Ga0114946_10002727_pt1 | contig 12068 bp, 11 predicted proteins | sample WalLakDeSediment_FD_88676 | JGI IMG/M metagenome (GOLD analysis project Ga0114946, IMG submission 88676) | Lake sediment microbial communities from Walker lake, Nevada to study Microbial Dark Matter (Phase II) - Walker Lake 11/02/13 Deep Sediment | ecosystem: Environmental > Aquatic >...
AGGCATCGATCGTCACGCGCGGCACCTCGCGCCTCAGCATCGATCCCCTCGAGCATCGATTACGATTACGACAACGACAACGACAACGACAACGAGAATGGGACTGAAGGTAGTTCCTGATGGAGTTGTTTAACTTGATTTGTGAACCGTCCCTAACAAACCGCCCCGGGAACCAGGAGAGGGCACCGGTGTCTCTCGTGGGGTTTGTTACGCGATCGTCACAGGAGCCTGACGGATGATCCAAGTCCAAGCGCTCACCCGCAGCTACGGCGAGCTACGCGCCGTCGCAGGGGTGTCCTTCACCATCGGTCGCGGCGAGGTCGTGGGCTTGCTCGGCCACAACGGCGCCGGCAAGACCACCATCATGAAGATGCTCACCGGCTACCTGGAGCCGGACTCGGGCACCATCGAGATCGACGGGCTCGATCTCGCCACCCGGCGCCGCGAGGTCCAGGCGCGCATCGGTTATCTCCCGGAGAACTGCCCCCTGTACCCGGAGATGACGGTCATCGACTACCTCGAGCATCAAGCCGCGCTTCACGGCATTGCGCCCGCGGAGCAAGGGGCGGCCGTGCGCACCGCCATCGCGCGGACGGCACTCGCGACCCGCGCCGTCGACCCCATCGCTGACCTCTCGCGTGGCTATCGGCAGCGCGTCGGCGTGGCCCAGGCCATCCTCCACCGCCCCGCCATCCTCATCCTCGACGAGCCCACCAACGGGCTCGACCCCTCGCAGATCCAGCACATGCGCACCCTCATCCGGGAGCTCGCCGAGGAGGCCACCGTGATCCTCTCCACCCACATCCTCCAGGAGGTGGAGGCCGTCTGCGACCGCGTGCTCATCATGCGCAGCGGCCGGCTGGCGCTGGACGCGCGGCTCGGGGCACTGAGCGCACCGAGCCGCCTGCTGGTGACCCTGGACCGGCCGGCCGAGGAGGCCCAGCGGGTTCTGGGCCAGATCGACGGGGTCGACGCGGTGTTGCCGGCGGGGTCCGGGGAGGGGCGATCGACCTACGCGCTGGTCGCGCTCGATCCGCTCGCCGCCGCGCCGCAGGTCGCCGAGGCAGTGCACCGCGCGGGTTGGCCGCTCTATGCCCTGCACCCCGAGATCCGCGACCTGGAGACCCTCTTCGCCCAGGTCAACGAGACCGCGGAGGTGGGCCATGCCTGAGGTCCTTCGGATCGCCAACAAGGAGCTCGCGGGCTTCTTCGCCTCACCGGTCGCCTACATCTTCCTCGGCGCCTTCCTGCTCGCCAACCTCTTCGTCTTCTTCTGGGTCGAGACCTTCTTCGCGCGCAACCTCGCAGACGCCCGGCCCCTGTTCACCTGGATGCCGATCCTGCTGATCTTTCTCTCCGCGGCGCTCACCATGCGCCTGTGGAGCGAGGAGCGCCGCGCCGAGACCCTGGAGCTCCTGCTCACGACCCCGGTCGCGCCGCTCGGGCTGGTGCTCGGCAAGTTCCTCGCCGCCCTCGCCCTGGTCGCCGTGGCGCTCCTCCTCACCCTGCCGCTGCCGATCACGGTCTCTCTGCTCGGTCCGCTCGACTGGGGCCCGGTGCTCGGCGGCTATCTGGCGACCCTCCTGCTCGCCGGGGCCTACATCGCCATCGGGCTCTTCGTCTCGGCCCGTACCGACAACCCGATCGTCGCCCTGATCGGAGCCACCCTCGTCAGCGGGCTGTTCTACCTGCTCGGCAGCGGGGCGCTCACCGTGCTCTTCGGTCACGAGGGGGCGGCCCTACTCAAGCTCTTGGGGAGCGGCTCACGCTTCGAGTCGATCACCCGCGGGGTGATCGACCTGCGCGATCTGTATTTCTACCTCAGCGTCATCGCCGCCTTCCTCGCGCTCAACGTGCTCAGCCTGGAACGACTCCGCTGGCCCCCCGTGCGGAGGCGGCGGCACGGCGTCTACGCCTACACCATCGGGCTCCTCATCGCCAACCTGCTCGCCGCCAACCTCTGGCTGCAGCAGATCGGCTGGCTGCGGGCGGACCTCACCGAGGGGCGCGTCTACTCCCTTTCGGATGCGACTCGCACCTACCTCGCCCAGATCCGAGAGCCGCTCCTCATCCGCGGCTACTTCAGCGCCCAGACCCACCCCCTCCTGGCCCCATTAGTCCCCCAGCTCCGCGACCTGCTGCACGAGTACGAGGTCGCCGGCGGCGGCCGGGTGCGCGTGGAGGTGGTCGACCCTCTGGAGTCGCCCGAGCTGGAGCGCGAGGCCGGCGAGAAATACGGCATCCGCCCGGTCGCCTTTCAGACCGCCAGCAAGTACCAGGCCGGCGTGGTCAACTCCTACTTCGACCTCTTGGTCCAGTACGGCGATCAGTACGAGAAGCTCGGCTTCCGCGATCTCATCGAGATCAAGGCCCTGGGTGAGACCGGTCTCGACGTGCGCCTGCGCAACCCGGAGTACGACCTCACCCGTGCCGTCAAGAAGGTGGTCTACGGCTACCAGGTCGGCGGAGACGTCTTCGACAGCCTGACCCGGCCCGTGCGGCTGAACGCCTATCTCTCACCCCCCGAGCGGCTGCCGGAGCCGCTGCCCGCGCTCGCCGAGGACCTGACGGCGGTCCTCGCGGAGCTCGCCGCGGCGTCGGCGGGGCGCTTCGACTACGCCATCGCGGATCCCACCGCCGCGGATGGCCGGCTGGCCGAGGAGATCGCCGAGCGCTTCGGCTTCCAGCCCCTGGTGCTCGGCCTGCTCGACCCCGAGCCCTTCTACTTCTACCTGGTGCTGGAATCCGGCGACGAGGCCCTGCCCGTGCCGCTCCCGGAGGAGCTCGACCGAGCGGGCTTGAAGCGTGCCATCGAGGCCGGGCTCAAGCGCTTCGCCCCCGGACTCCTGCGCACGGTCGCCCTGTACACGCCGGGGCCGTCCCCGGGGTGGGCCCCGACGGCGACCAGCTACAGCGCGCTCCGGGACGCCCTGGGCCAGGGCCTGAGCGTCCGCGACACCGACCTCGCCGACGGCCGGGTCCCCGCAGACACCGACCTCCTCCTGGTCGTCGGCCCGGAGGTGCGCGACGAGCGCCAGCTCTTCGCACTCGATCAGTTCCTCATGCAAGGGGGGACGCTGATCCTGGCCGCCTCGCCCTATCATGTCGACCTCGGCGGCAGCGCCATCGCCGCCCGGCGCCAGGCGACCGGCCTGGAAGACTGGCTCGCGCACCTCGGGGTAAGCCTCACGGAGACACTGGTCCTCGACCCTCAGAACACCCCCTTCCCGATCCCGGTCCAGCGCCAGATCGGCGGCTTCGTCGTCGAGGAGATCCAGACCCTCGCCTACCCCTACTTCCCGGATATCCGCGCCGACGGCATCGACGAGGAGACCGGCATCGCCAGTGGACTCGGCCAGATCACGCTCAACTGGGCCTCGCCGATCGTGTTGGACGAAGAGCGCCATCGCGGGCGGCGCATCCTGCGGCTGCTGGAGAGCTCGCCCGCCTCCTGGAGCAACCCGAGCGAGAACGTCCAGCCCGACTTCCATGCCTACCCCAGGCTCGGATTCCCCGAGGCCGCGCAGACCGGCCGCCAGTTGCTCGCCGTCGCGGTGGAGGGGCGCTTCGATTCCTACTTCGCGGGGCGGCCCTCGCCTCTGAGCGCCCCGGCGACGGCCGAGGATGACGCCGAGCCGGCAACCGAGGAGGACGAGACGGATTCGCCTGGGCTCGCCCCGGTGGTGGCCGCCTCGCCGCCCTCGGCTCGGCTCATCCTCATCGGCTCGGCGAGCTTCCTCACCGACACCGCCATCGGGCTCGCCAGCGAGGCGACCCGCACGCACTACACCAAGCCGCTGGAGCTGATCCAGAACGCCATCGACTGGTCCCTGGAGGACCGCGGCCTGCTCACGCTGCGCGGGCGCAGCCAGTACTCCCGGCTGCTCACCCCGCTCGACCGGGATGCCCAGCTCTTCTGGGAATACCTCAACTACGCCCTGGCGCTGCTCGGTCTGGCCCTGGTCTATTGGCTGCATCGCCTGGGCCGGGCGCGCCGTGCGCGTCACTACGCCGAGCTGCTCGCCGGGGGGAGCGACCGATGACCCATCCCAGCACCCTGGCCGCCGCCGTCGATCGCGGCATGGCACCGGCCCGCACTCCCACCCCCAAGCTCCTCGCGCTGGCCACCCTCTTGGTCGCCCAGCTCGCCCTCGCCCTGGTCCTCGGCCTACGCGGCGCGGACCTCGCCCCGGCCGCCGCGCAGGGGCCGCTGCTCGACTTCGCGCGCGACGAGGTCGACCGCATCCTCGTGCTCGGCGGTGACGGTAAGGAAACGGAGCTGGTGCGCCGCCAGGGCGCCTGGCTCATCCCCGCGCTCGGTGACTTCCCGGCGGCCCGTTACAAGGTGGAAGGCCTGCTCGACAAGCTGGCCGCCGCCGAGCGGCGCCTGCCCGTCGCGACCACGCGCGAGGCATCGAGCCGCTTCCGCGTCGCGGACGAGGCGTTCGAGCGGCGGGTCACCCTCGCCGCCGATGGGCGCGAGCTGGGCGTCCTCTATCTCGGGGACTCGCCCGGCTTCCGCCGCCTATTCGTGAGGGCCGGCGGGGAGCAGGCCGTGCACGAGGCGGAGATCGGGCTCTTCGATGCCCCCGCGGCCGCGAGCGACTGGGCCGAGCGCAGCGTCCTGCATCTCGCCGAGGAAGACATCCACCGCGTCGAGCTGCCCGACCTCACCCTGGAGCGAGACGACAGTGGTTGGCGGCTCGCTGATCCCGCGCCGGGCGAGGCGCTGGACCAGGCTGCCGCGGCCCGTGCGGTTCGCCTGCTCGCCAACCTCAGTTACTTGGCCGTGCTGGGAACGCAGACCCCAGCGGAATACGGGCTGGACACCCCGGCGCTCAGCTTCCGCGTCGCCCTCGCCTCCAGCGATGTCATCGAATACCGCCTGTCGCGCACCGATCCGCCGATCGTGCTGGGCGTCTCCAATCGCCCGCAGCTCTTCGAGCTGGCCGACTACACCACGCAGGACCTCGCGGCGCTCACCCGTGCCTCCTTGCTGGTCGAATCGGCCGACAGCCCCGGCTCGCACGACCCAGCCTTATCAAACCCCATCGATCCGTCCGCGACCCCGCCGGATCAGCAGTGACCCAGGGGACGCCGTCGATGCTCATCAGGGGCCAGCCTTGATCCCGATTACGCAAGCGATCCGCCTCGATGAAACGGAGCTGGAGGAGCGGTTCATCCGCTCCCCCGGACCTGGCGGGCAGAACGTGAACAAGCTCGCCACCGCGGTGCAGCTCCGCTTCGATGTCGCTCGCTCCCCCTCGCTCCCGCAGGACGTGCGTGAACGGCTGATCCGCCTCGCGGGGCGTCGGGTGAGCGGCGAGGGGATCTTGACGATCGAGGCCCACCGCTTCCGCACCCGCGAGCGCAATCGACGGGACGCGCTCGACCGCCTCATCGTCCTGATCCGCCGCGCCGCCCATCGCCCCCCGCCGCGCAAACCGACTCGACCCACCCGGGCTTCCAAGGAGCGCCGACTCACCGCGAAACGCGAGCGCTCCGCGCTCAAGCGCCTGCGGGGCGGACCGAGCAGTCATGACGGCTGAACACGCGGCAAATCATTAGTGTCAGACCTGATCACCCCTTTCGACGCTCACGACCGGACATCGATTGAGACCGACGCAAAGGCATCCGGGTACAGGCACCGAGCCGCGCCATTCACGATCCGGACCCGGCGCGCTCTGGTGTATGTTTTCGGGAGTCCGGCCCCGGCAGCGAGAGGGCGATTTTTCACCGTCCGAATACTTCCCAAAGAGGCAATACCAGTTATTATTGCGGGGCAATGAGCCGAGGGGACGTGCGTGGCTTTATCATCGTCCGGCCTCGCTGACCATAGGGCCAGAGAGCCGGCGTTGCAACCTTCCGATGCAGCGTCCGCGCGGGCCGTGACCCGGTGGGCGGGGTATCAAGCCGCCCCTGTGTGAGCGGAGACCCTGCCTGGCTGGCTGGAGGTGCGGGACCTTTCCAAGCCCTCCTGAATGAAGGAACACCCAGTGAAGACCCGAGAGGCGAGTGAGCGATGGCAACTGACGAGAAAAAGATCGTAACCAAGAAGTCCACGACCAAGAAGGCCGAGCCGAAGAAGGCTGCCGCTCCCAAAGCGACACCAGCCACGACGACGGCACGGCCAGCACCCACGGCGACCGCAAAGAAAACGGCGCCAAGCGCCGCACCGGGAAGGGCGAGTCGGCCAGCGGCAGCCCCTGCGGTGGCCCCGAAACCAACCCCAGCCGTTCAACCGAGACCGGCCCCGCCGCCACCCGCGGCAAGCCCCGCCACCCCGGCCTCCAAACCCGCTCCGCCCCCCGTTGTGAAGCCCGCACCGGCCAAGGCCCCGGCGGCCGCACCTCGACCGGCAAAGGCATCTGCCCCCCCGGTGAGCCCCGAGGAGCGCTACCGCATGATTCAGGAGGCCGCCTACTACAAGGCGGAAAACCACAACTTCGACCCCGCCTTCGACGCCCAGAATTGGGCCGAGGCCGAGGCCGAGGTCGAGGCGATGCTGGCCAAACGCGGCGGCTGACCACCATGCCGGGGGGCGCGGCGCGCCCCCTGCTCGCAGCAGGCACGGATCCCTGCCGTACGCACCTTGCCCCTTCCCCAGAGGGCGGGTGGACGCTGGGTGCGGCTCGCACGGCAACCGGCCGAGCCGGGCGCAAGGCGAACATCGCAAGTCTCGCTTCGCGCCTCGCAGAATCACAGGGATGGGATCTTTCGAGGCGCCTTGGAGGAAGGTCGATCGATACCCGTCGCGCATGGGTTTTGCGCTCAGCGAAGCGCGTCCATCACGCCCGAGCGCAAGGCGCGCCGACGTGGCATAGCGGGCTCCCTGGCGAGAAGGAGCGCCTTCGGCGCATGTTTACGGTAAGCGGATGAAAATGCAGCGAAGCGGAACCCGCGCCCTTTGCTTCGCGTCGCCAAGAATGCCAGGGAAGGCGTGTTTCGAGGTCCCCATAGACCTGGAAAGAGCGGTTCGGGCGGCTGGGCGTTAAGCAAAGCCGGGAAAAACAAATGGCGGGGCGACCAACTGCGCTCACCCTCGGGGTGAGCGCCCTCGCCTTGGAACCCCATGTTTCATTTGCATTCAGTTGCGGACTAATGCTCTTTTTTGAGATCAAGGGCCGACTGCATTGATCCGACGAGCATCGGAAAACCGACGAAGCGGAAATACCACCAGGCCGCCCCCCGTTGATTTTCAGGCATGTTGCCGTTAGTGCTACTCGATGCGGCACCTGCGCCACCGCCAGCGTTGAACGTCACGGTCACCCTCCCCGTTCCCTCACCACGACCCCCTCGCAGAGGCCGAGGGGGCGCCAACCCTCTGAGTCAGAAGACCCCGCTATACTCCTGAGGAGTCAAGCCGCCACCCGCTCGCCCCCTCGGATGACGAGGTAACACGCCATGACCGAAGTCGCCCCCGTCAATTTCTACCAGGTACCGCTGGAGACCATCACGCTCGCTGAAGCATTGGCGGGGGCGATTGCGTTCGAGGAAAGGGCCCACCGCTTTTACCGGGACCTCGCCACCCATGTCTGCCCACAGAACCGGGAGCTCGTCGAGGAGCTGGCGGCAGAGGAGCTGACCCATGTGCGGCTGCTCCAGGAGATGGCCGAGGACCCCGACCTCGCCGAGCATCTGCACGCCTGGATGGAGCCCCCGGAGACCTTGGTCGACTTCGCTGCCTATGTGACCTTGCCGGTCGACCGGGATGACCTCAGCACGGACGAGCTTCTGGCCTCGGCGGAGGCGCGCGAGGAGATCGCGCGGGAGCATTACGGCTATCTTGCGGAGCTCACCCCCGAGGGGCCGATCCGGGACCTGTTCCGCTTTCTGCGCGAGGAAGAGGACAAGCACGCCGAGCGCCTCGGCGCCCGCTGGTCGGCCCTGTTTTCGATCTTCTGACGAACCGCCGATGGATTCGGCAGTTCCCGTGACACAAGGATGTCCGGCGATCTCCGACGCGTCAGTGATCCAAGCTCGCGTAGCCAGGGAACCGCGCTGCTCCCGCTCCGATCTGATGCCAGGCCCGGACGGCCGCCAGCGTTGCCCGAGCGCTGGCCTCTCGAACATCCCGACGGGAAGTCGGCGTCTCCCGATGAGCTCCGCGCCCGGGGTCAGACACCGATCGTCGCGAATGCCGAGCTCCGGGTGACCGACGCCGCCGTCACCGGGCGGATCGAGCCGCGCGGCGATGTCGGGGCACCGATTGCCGTCAACCTCGGCGGCTGAGCCGACAGCGAGGTTCGCGCACCATGCCCCCGCTCATCGAGGCCCGCGACCTGGTCCGGCTCTACCCTGGGGTGCGCGCGGTCGACGGGCTGAGCTTCCAGGTCGCGCGCGGGCAGTGCTTCGGGCTGCTCGGGCCGAACGGGGCCGGCAAGACCACGACGCTGGAGATGCTGGAGGGGATCCAGCGCCCGACCTCCGGCAGCGTGCTGTTCAAGGGCCGGCCGCTCGACCGGACGTACCGCGAGGCGATCGGCATCCAGTTCCAGGCCACGGCGCTACAGGACTTCCAGACCGTGGCCGAGTCGCTCACCATGTTCGCGAGCCTCTACCGGCGCACCGCCGACCGCGGCGAGCTGGTGCGCCTCTGCAACCTGGAGGAGATCCTCGACCGCGACACCCGCCGCCTCTCGGGCGGCCAGCGCCAGCGCCTGCTCTTGGCCGTCGCGCTCGTCAATGACCCCGAGCTCCTCTTCCTGGACGAGCCGACCACCGGGCTCGACCCCCAGTCCCGCCGCAACTTCTGGGGCCTGATCGACGGCGTGCGCCGGCGTGGCAAGACGGTGCTCTTGACCACCCACTACATGGAGGAGGCCCAGTACCTGTGCGACGAGGTCGCGATCGTCGACCAGGGCCGCATCATCGCCCAGGGGACACCGGACAAGCTGGTGCGCGAGCACTTCCCGGCGACGGTCGTCCGGATCCCCGCCGCCCACTGGCCCGCGGGCGAGCCGCGACCGGCCGGGAGCGAGGAGCGCGCCGGGCAGATCGAGCTCTACACCGACGAGGTACCCCCGCTGCTGGCGCACCTGGAGCGTATCGGCGCGGACCTGACCGAGCTGCGGGTGGCGACACCGACCCTGGAGGACCTCTTCCTCAAGCTGACCGGCCACAGCCTGAGGACCTGACGGATGTGGCACCGCGTGCTCGCCATCCTCGTCGCCCGCAACCGGGAGTTCTACCGGGACAGCGCCGGGCTCGGCTGGAACCTGGTGATGCCGATCCTCATGGTGGTGGCCTTCGCCTTCATCTTCCGCGGCGAGCCGGAGGACGTCCTGAAGATCGGGGTCGTCACCGCCGACGGGACCCTGGCCGGCGTCGAATCGCCCCTGCTCGAGGTCCGCTACGTCAGCTTCGTCCCTGTCGCCGATGCCGCACCCGGCGTCGTCAAGGTCGAGCGCCACCAGCTCGACCTGCTGGTCGATCTACGCGGGCCGCCGGCCTACTGGGTAAACCTCGGCTCGGCCAAGGGTCACATCGCCGAGCGCCTGCTCCTCGGGGCCTACCGCGAGGGCGGCGGCGCAGACGAGCCGGTGCGCGAGACGGTGACCGGCGAGGCCCTGTCCTATGCCGACTGGGTGCTGCCCGGGGTGCTCGCCATGAACATCATGTTCAGCAGCCTCTGGGGGGTCGGCTGGGTCATCGTGCGCTACCGCAAGAATGGCGTCCTGCGCCGACTTCAGGCCACGCCCCTGAGCCCGTTGGAGTTCCTGACCGCCCAGATCCTCTCCCGGCTGCTGGTCGTCCTCGGGGCGAGCCTGATCGTGTACCTGGGGGCGTCGATCTTCCTCGACTTCCCCATGCGCGGCTCCTACGCGGCCCTGGTCCTGGTCTTCGCCGCCGGCTCGCTCTGCCTGATCAGCCTGGGGCTGGTGGTGGCGGCGCGGCTGCGCACCGAGGAGCTGGCCGACGGTATCCTGAACCTGATCTCCTGGCCCATGCTGCTGCTCTCCGGGGTCTGGTTCTCCATGGAGGGGACCAGCCCTGCCGCCCAGGCCCTGTCTCAGGCCATGCCGCTCACCCACATGGTCGACGCCGCCCGGCGCGTGATGATCGATGGGGCCGGTATCGTGGACGTCCTCCCAGAGCTCGCCTTGCTCACGCTGCTCGCGCTGGCCCTCCTCACCACGGCGGCATGGCTGTTCCGCTGGGAGTAGCCGCGGTGTGGGACTGGCGCGACCCCGCCGGCGATGCCTTCACCGAGGGACTGACCGCTGCCCAGTGGGCCCGGGAGTTTCTGCGCCGCAATCACGACGACCGGTGCGAGCGGGCGGACTTCCTCGCCGTCTGGCGCGAGCGGGAGGCCGCCTACGGGGCACCCACGCACCGCGACTTCACCGCCTGGCGGCAAGACCCACGGGCCTGGGTCCGCGTCCGCGACTGCCCGGAGGGCGACTGCCGGGTCGACCAGGACAGGGTCCTGATCGAGTGCGCGCTCGGCACCCGCTGGGGCTTCCACAAGCTCCCACCGAACCCCGCCGATGACGATCCGGTGGGTGCTGGCCGCCTGGTCTAGCGCGGGCCGGCCGAGGCCCATCACCTGCGCGACGGGGGTTATCGGACTGGATCGGCACCCGGATTGCCCTGACAATGGGCCGGGTTTTTCGTCCTGGATTCGGGACGACCCGCCATCAGTCACCAACGGGAAGCCATCATGAGCGACGCACTCAACTACCTCGTCCAGGTGCGCGGCGACGCGCTCGGTCACTACTTCAAGTTCCTCAAGGACGCCGGCAAGCACCTCGACCCCAAGACCCGCAACCTGATCTCCGTGATCACCAAGGTCCACTCCCAGACCGAGGCGGGCTTCAAGCAATACCTCACGCGGGCGCTGCGCGAGGGCTGCACGCCGATGGAGGTCATCGACGCCCTGCTCATGGCCTTCCCCGCCCTGGGACTCGCCAAGATCGTCTGGGCCACCGAGATCCTGCTGGAGATGGGCATCCCCGAGTTCTCCCCCGAGTTGATCGAGGCCCAGCCCCAGTGGCGCGACGTGATGGCCGTGGCGGAGATCGCCGACGGCGAGGTCGTGCGCGTCGACTGCCCCACGCGCACTCTGTTTGTCTACCGCGAGGGCGACAGCTTCAAGGTCTACGACTCCCACTGCCCACACCAGGTGACCAACATCCCGCACCTGGCCCTGGACGGCCTGACCCTGACCTGCCCCAAGCACCAGTGGAAGTTCGACATCCGCACCGGCGCCTGCATCGAGAAGGGCAAGCACCCCATGAAGGCCTTCGAGACCAGGGTCACCGGGGAACGCCTGATGGCCTGGTGGTAGCAGGCGCGCGCCCGGGGACCGGGCGCGCCCTGACCCGAACCACCCCTGGCCCCAGGCCGCCACGCCGTTGGTCGGCCAAGCAGCCGCTGGGGTGTGCTGAGCATCGATTCCGCGGATCGGACGGCGCGCACCTGTCGCTCCGGCGCCGATCCAGGAGCACCCCGTGAAGAGCATCCTCATCGCCCTCGCCCTCGTGATCGCGGCCCTGGCGGCCCTCTGGCGTCTCTACCCGGAGACCCTGGCGCAATTGCTCTCCGGCACCCCGCTGCACCAGCAGGTCAACACCAGCACCCCCCTCTTTCAGTGGCGGGACGCCGAGGGAAACTGGCAGGTGACCGACCGCCCGCCGCCCAACGGCACCCCCTACCAGGTGCGCCAGTACCCCCTCGACGCCAACCTGCTCCCACCGAGGCCGGTCAAGGACTGACGCTGATTCCTATGCCGAAGGCTCGGCAGCGCTGCCGATCTCCGACCAAGTCGACTGCCAGCCGATCGGAGACCTGATGATCATCTCGCCAACCCCGCCCGCGGGCCTACAGGCGAGCTTGAAAAACGCCATCCCTCGGAATGGCGATAACTTAGGGACGGATCACTCATAAGTTAAACAAGTCCATCAGGGGCTACCTTTGGCACCATTCTCGTTGTCGTTGTCGTTGTCGTTGTCGTTGTCGTAATCGAGGTTATCCTAGCGAAGCCGTACCGTGCGTGACGATCGATGCCTCGCAAACGCTTGGCGGTGTTCTACCGCCGAGTCACCGACCGGATCGAAACCCGGTGG
>Ga0114946_10002728_pt1 | contig 12068 bp, 9 predicted proteins | sample WalLakDeSediment_FD_88676 | JGI IMG/M metagenome (GOLD analysis project Ga0114946, IMG submission 88676) | Lake sediment microbial communities from Walker lake, Nevada to study Microbial Dark Matter (Phase II) - Walker Lake 11/02/13 Deep Sediment | ecosystem: Environmental > Aquatic > Freshwater...
TACCCGCTGCTCGGGAAGAACCGCTCGGAAGCGACCCACTACCAGGTCCGCATCGAGGGCGCCGAGCCGAGCGCCCGTTGGGTCGCGATCGACTGCGGCCGGCCCTTTGCGCCCCAGGCGAGCGCGCCCGACCCGGCACCGAGACAAGAGCTTCCGCCCGAAGGCCGCTTCGTCCTCGCCGCGACCTGGCAGCCGGCCTTCTGTGAGCTCCGCCGCGGCCGCCCGGAGTGCCGGGGTCAGACCGAGGAGCGCCTGGATGCCAGCCACTTCTCGTTGCACGGCCTCTGGCCGGAGCCCAGCGAACGGGTCTACTGCGGCGTCCCTGAGGAGGCGCGCGAGCGCTCGGAGCGGGGGGCCTGGTCCCGCCTGCCGCCGCTCGAGTTGAGCGCAACGACCCGCGCGCGGCTCGAGTCCCGGATGCCGGGGACGGCCTCCCACCTGCACCGTCACCAATGGACCAAGCACGGGAGCTGCTACGGCACCAGCGCCGAGCCCTATTTCCGCCACTCGCTCGCACTCCTCGATCAGCTCAACGCCTCGCCGGTGCGCGCGCTCTTCGCCGACAACGCCGGCAGGCACTTGAGCGCGCGCCAGATCCGCGACGCCTTCGACCGCGCCTTCGGCCGCGGTGCCGGCGAGCGCGTTCGGGTGCACTGCGAGGAAGGGATGATCGTCGAGCTGCGGATCAGCCTCTCCGGGCAGATCCGCGAGGACAGCCCCTTGAGCGGGCTCCTCGCGCAGGCGCCGAGGCGCTCGGCGGGCTGCCGCGGCGGGAGGGTCGATACCGTCGGCTGGGGACCTTGAGGGCGCTCGGCGGAGACCCCGGCGGCACCTGGGCCGCCGGGGGTGGATGGGGATCAGGCGTTACGGGAGTCCATCATCCGCTCGATGATCGGCTGGAGGACGATCTCCATGGCGAAGCCCATCTTGCCGCCCGGCACCACCATGCTGTTGCGCCGCGTCATGAACGAGCCGCTGATCATGGAGAGGAGATAGGGGAAGTCGACCGCCAGCTTCATGGGGTCCTTGAAGCGGATGATGACGAAGCTCTCGTCGGGGGTGGGGATGTCGCGGGCGATGAAGGGGTTGGAGGTATCAACCGTCGCCACCCGCTGGAAGTTGATGTCGGTGAGCGAGAACTGCGGCACGATCGAGGTGATGTAATCGGGCATGCGGCGCATGATGGTGTCGACGATCGCCTCGGCGGAATAGCCGCGCTCCAGGTTGTCGCGGTGGATCTTCTGGATCCACTCCAGGTTGACGATCGGGACCACCCCCACGCCCAGGTCGACGTGCTGGGCGACGTTATCCTCCTCGGTGACGACCAGGCCGTGGAGGCCCTCATAGAACAGCAGATCGGTGCCCGCCGGGACGTCCTCCCAGGGGGTGAACTGGCCGGGGTTGAGGTTGGTGCCGAGGCGGGCATTGTGCTCCTTGGCCTCATCGTCGCTGTGGATGTAGTAGCGCTTCTTGCCCGTGCCGCTCTCGCCGTAGCTGCGGAAGAGCTCCTCGAGCAGGTCGAAGCGGTTCGCCTGAGGGCCGAAGTGGCTCAAGTTGCGGTGCTCCTCGTGAGCCTTGGCCATCTCCACCTTCATCTCCGCCCGGTCGTAGCGGTGGAAGCTGTCGCCCTCGATGACGGCGGCCCTGATGCCGTCGCGGTAGAAGATGTGCTCGAAGGCGCGTTTGACGGTGGTCGTTCCCGCCCCAGAGGAGCCGGTCACGGCAACGATGGGGTGCTTCTTGGACATGGGGGGTCTCCTCTCTCTAGCGCTTGCGATCAGCCCCTCGCGCCCTGAGGCGCCGAGCGGGGGATGGGATCGCGGGTCTCGGGCGGGCCCCGCGACGCCCCGCCAGCGGGACCGACAAGGTCGGCAACGGCCGCTACGGGATCCTGAAGTGTCGCCTAATATATCACGAACCGCCTGACCCGAACGCTCACCCCAAGCAGCGCTCCAGTGGCCCAGATCGGGCCGGCGCGGCGGGCGTCGGTGATGGCCCAATCCGGCGCAACGTCGCCGATCCGACGAGGAGGAGGAGACCCAGATGGCCCTCTCGAGCCCCGCCCTGCGCCGCAACCCCGAGTTTCAGTCCGCCCTGGTGCGACTGGGGCTTTGGCTCTTTGGCGCGAGCTACATCGGACTCGGTGCCTGGACCGGCTATTACGAGGTCAGGACTGGCTACTACGTCATCTTGTTCACCGTCTACCTGGCGGTCTTTCTCGGCATCCTGGCGAGCGTTCTGGTACGGCCGACCTGGGTGGCGCGTCAATACGTCGGTCTGGCCATCGACATCACCGCAGTGAGCCTGGCGATCTTCCTCACCCGCACCGCGATCAGCCCCTTCTACCTGATCTACATCTGGATCTTCATCTCTTACGGGACCCGCTACGGGCGCACCCACCTGATCGTCGCCTCGGTAGTCAGCGTGATCGCCTACAACCTGGTACTGATCAGCCTCGATCACTGGCAAAAGCACACCTTCGAGGCGGTCTTCTTCCTGCTCCTCCTCATCGCCCTGCCGCTCTACCAGTACTCGCTGCTCAGTCAGGTGCAGGCCGCGCGCCGCCAGGCCGAGGTCGCGAACAAGGCCAAAGGGGACTTCCTCGCGGTCATGACGCACGAGCTGCGCACCCCGCTGACCGGTGTGATCGGCATGGCCCACTTGTTGCAGACCACGCCGCTCAACGCCGAGCAGCGGGAGTACGCCAGTGCGATCGCCAGCTCCGCCGAGGTCCTCCATGCCCTGATCGGCGACGTGCTTGACCTGTCCAAGATCGACGCCCGCAAGCTCCACCTGGAAGCCATCCCGTTCGACCTACGCACCACGGCACAGGAGGTCAGCGCCGTCCTGGAGAAGCAGGCGCTGGACAAGGGGCTGGAGCTGATCCTGGCGATCGACCCGCGGGTCCCGCCGCAGGTCATCGGCGATGAGCTGCGCGTGCGGCAGATCCTCTTCAACCTGCTGGGCAATGCGATCAAGTTCACCGAGCGCGGCGAGGTCGTCATCCGCGCCTCCCTGCGCCCGGCCGAGGACGAGGTCCTGCGCCCGCACATCCTGCTCGAGGTGGTGGACACCGGGATCGGCATCCCGCGGGCGATGCGCGAGCGCATCTTCGACGGCTTCTGCCAGGCCGATGATTCCACGACCCGCCGCTACGGAGGAACGGGGCTGGGCACCACCATCGCCCGCGACCTCGCCCACCTCATGGGCGGTCGCATCGGGGTTGAAAGCGAGGCCGGGAAGGGCAGCCGGTTCTGGGTGCGCCTGCCGCTGCTCGGCCAGCAGACATCGGCACGCCCCGCGAGCGCCGGCAAGCGCCTCGTCGGCCTGTGCGCACTGGTCTACGAAGGCAACGCGACCGGCCGCGGACAGATCGAGACCATCTGCCGGAGCGAGGGCATGATCTGCAAGCCGGTCGAGGACATCCAAGCGCTCCAGCGGGGGGATACCAAGGCGGCCGAGGCCGATCTGCTGATCATCGCCGACTCCCCCGCGCAGGAAGACCTACCCGGCCTGCTCGGCACCCTGCAAAGCGCCCTCGGCAAGGCGGTGCCGCACCTCTTCCTGACCTACTCGGTGCGGCGGAGCACCGCCAACGGGGCGCTCCGCGGCGACTGCCTCAACAAGCCCTTCCTCCCGGAGGACCTGATTGGCCGCGTACTGGAGGTCCTGGGCCGCGCCGCGCCACACCCCGAGGCGGCGAGCGCGGACGCCCCGCCGCAGGCCCCACCGCCGGGGCCGACGACTCGGGTCCTGCTGGCCGAGGACAACGAGATCGCGGCCAAGGTGATCACCGCCCTGCTCTCGCGCGAGGGGCTGGCGGTGACCCACGTCGGGGACGGGGCGGCGGCCCTGCGCGAGACGGCAAGCGGCGACTTCGCCCTGGCGCTGATCGACCTGCGCATGCCGGTGCTCGACGGCATCGCCTTCGCTCGGGCTCAGCGCCAGGCCGAGGGCGGCGGCGCGCGCCTGCCCATCATCGCCCTCACCGCCAACACCGGGGAGGCGGTGCGCGACGAGTGCTTAGAAGCCGGGATGGACGAGTTCCTGAGCAAGCCGGTACGGCCCGCCGAGCTGGCGGCCGTGGTCCGGCGCTTCACCAGCAGGCCGGGGTCCCCAGCCCAGGCTTGATCCGCGGGCTGGGCCTAAGCGCTTAACGTGAAAAACGCGCGCAGCGCGCTCCATCTCCCCTCGCCCTCTGGGAGAGGGCCGGGGTGAGGGAAAGGGCCATGGCCGTTAGGCGGTCGGCTGCGCGCTCGCGCTCAGCGTGCGGCGCGCCGCCTGACGCTGGCGCACCCGCTTGTCGATGACGTTCTTGAGTGCGATCAACATCCCCAGGCCGATGAAGGCCCCGGGCGGGAGGATGGCGACCAGCGCGCCCTGGAAATCGGGCCCGAGGCTGAAGGAGAGCCCGCGCGCGGCCTCCCCCAACAGCAGGTCGGCCTGGTGGAACAGGGTCCCCTGCCCGACGAGCTCGCGCAGCCCGCCGAGCACCATGAGGACCAGGGCGAAGCCGACACCCATGGCCAGGCCGTCGATCAGGGCGCGGTCCACCCGATTCTTCGAGGCAAACGCCTCGGCGCGCCCGATGATGAGGCAGTTGGTGGTGATCAGCGGCAGGAAGATCCCGAGCACCAAGTAGAGCTCGTAGAAATAGGCCTGCATGCTGAGCTCGACCACGGTGACGAAGGAGGCGATGACCATGACGAAGACGGGGAGCCGCACCTCTGGGCGCACCAGATTGCGAATCAGCGAGATGGTCAGGTTCGCCAGGACCAGGACGGCCGTCGTCGCGAGCCCCATGCCGAGCCCGCTGGTCGCCGTGGTGGTGACCGCCAGCAGCGGGCAGAGCCCCAGCAAGGCGACCAGGGCCTGATTGTTCCCCCAGAGCCCGTCGCTGACGAGCGATCCAACCGATTGATCGGCCATCTCTAAGTCCCCTTCTGCTGCGCCGCGGATGCCACCGCTGGTGCCACGAACAGCGCCGCCCCCTGCTCGCTGGCGAACTGCAGCGCACCGCGAACGGCTCGGACGATGGCGCGCGGGGTCACGGTCGCGCCGGTGAACTGATCGAAGACACCGCCGTCCCGCCGGACCTCCCAGTCCTCGACCGGCGGGTTACCCAGGGACTTGCCGGCGAAGCCGTGGATCCAGTCGGACCTGGCCTCCTCGATGCGGTCGCCGAGCCCCGGGGTCTCCCGGTGGAAGAGCACCCGCACACCACCCAGGCTCCCGTCGGCGAGCACCGAGACCAGGAGCTTGATCGGCCCCGAGTAGCCGTTGCCGATCACTGGATTGAGGATCAAGGCGACCGGCTCGCCGTCCTTGCGCGCGCGGTAGACCTGCGTGGTCGGCGCCCCCAGGAGGACCGGCCCGCTGACCTCGATGCGGTCCTCGATCGGGTCGTTGTCGAAGCTGCCCTCCGGCAGGATCGCGCGCACCTGACGCAACACGGCGGCGCGCTCGTTCTCGGCGATGAGCGGCGCCGTCAGCTCATTGGTGATGGCGACCAGACCGACACCGAAGGTCGCAAAGGCGCCGAGGATCCCGGCGGCGATCAGCATCGGGGCCAGTCTCATCGGGCACCTCGCCCGTGACCGAAGACGCGCGGCTGGGTGTAGTAGTCGATGGTCGGGGCGGCCATGTTCAACAGCAAAACGGCAAAGGCGACCGCATCCGGGTAACCGCCCCAGGTGCGGATCACGTACACCAGCACCCCGATGGAGGCGCCGAAGATGAGCTGCCCCTTCTTGGTCGTGCAGGCGCTGACCGGGTCGGTCGCGATGAAAAAGGCCCCGAGGATCGCCGCCCCGCTGAACAGGTGAAAGCCGGGGAAGGGATAGGCCTGGGGGTCGAGCATCCAGAAGATGCCGGCGCTGACCGTCAGGCCGAGGAGCATCGACACCGGGATGTGCCAGGTGATCACCCGCCGCCAGAGTAGGAACAGCCCCCCGATCAGGAACCCGTTGCCGACCCACTCCCAGCCGCGGCCGCCGAAGTCCCCCCACAGCGGGCTCTCGCGGATCTCCTCGATCATCTGCCCCTGCGCGAGCTGGGTGCGCATCGCATCGAGCGGGGTGGCCGCACTGACTGCGTCCCAGGTGAGCGCCGCCGGTGGGGTGCCGGTGAGGATCATGTGCAGGGAATCGGCGAAGGAGACCGCGTGCTCGGCGAGCATCGAGGGCGCGAGCCAGGTGGTCATCGCCACCGGGTAGGACACCAGCAGGAAGACATACCCCGCCATGGCCGGGTTGAACGGGTTGTAGCCGAGGCCGCCGAAGAGCTGCTTGGCGATGACGATGGCGAAGAGCACGCCCAGCAGCGTGAGCCACCAGGGCAGGGTCGGCGGCAGGGCGATCGCCATCAGCAGCGCGGTCACCACGGCGCTGAGGTCGCGGATCGCCGGCAGCACCGGACGGCCGCGCAGCTTGAGGACGGCGGCCTCGGCGGCGACCGCGAACACGGTGGCGAGGACCATGTTGATCGCCACGCCCCAGCCGAAGAACCAGATCATGATCGCCGTGCCCGGGATCAGGGCCAGGATCACCTGCAGCATGATCCGGTCGACCCGGTTCTGGCGGGCGCCGTGGGGCGAGGAGAAGATCAGGCTTGCCATGCCGCTAGGGCTCCTCTCGCTGGGTCTCGGGCGCCGGCTCGCCAGCGGAGCGGCGGCGGGCCTCGGCGGCCTCGACCTGCTTCTGCTGCGCCGGGGTCAGGTCCTCGGTATTGCGCGGGGTGACGCCCTTCTCGGCCATCGCCGCCTTCTTGGCGGCGGCGCGCTGCTTGGCGGCCTCGATGGCGGCCTTGCGCGGGTCCTCGCCCTCGGTCTGTCCCCCGCCGGTCCGCGCCTTGTCGGTCGGCGCCTTAGCGGCCGGCGCTTGATCCAGGGCCTCCTTCTTCTGACGCAGCCTGGCCTGGCGCTCGCGCTCCTGGCGCTCGAGCCGGGCCTCGCGCGCCTCATGCCGCGCCCGGGCGTGCTCGGCCTTGCGCTTGTCCTGCTCGCGCGCCCAGCTCTCGGTCTTGGCGAAGCGGTAGTACTGCACCAGCGGGATGTGCGACGGGCAGACGATGGCGCAGCAGCCGCACTCGATGCAGTCGAAGAGGTTGTAGTCCTGGAGCTTGTTGAGGTCCTTGGCGCGGGCGTACCAGTAGAGCTGCTGCGGCAGCAGGCTGGTCGGACAGGCGGCGGCGCAGTTGCCGCAGCGGATGCAGGGCAGCGCCGATCCTGGGTCGGGGGACTCCGCCGGCGTGAGGGCGAGCAGACAGTTGGCCGCCTTGGTGATGGGGACCTCTTGGCTCGGCAAGGCGAACCCCATCATCGGACCACCGAGCACCAGCTTGCGGACATCGCGATCGAGGCCGCCGACCTCGGCGATGAGGTCGGCGGCGCTGGTGCCGATGCGCACCTCTCGGTTCTGGGGCTGCTTGAAGCCGCGCCCGGTGAGGGTCACGTAGCGGGAGATCAGCGGCTTGCCGGCGAGGACCGCGTCGGCGACCGCCGCGGTGGTCCCGACGTTCTGGCACAGGATGCCGATCTGCGCCGGGATGCCGTGGGTGGGGACCTCGCGGCCGGTCAAGATCTGGATGAGCTGTTTCTCCCCGCCGCTCGGATACAGGGTGGGGATGGCGACGACCAGCGTCGAGCCCTGGATGTCGCTCTCGGCGACGGCACGGCGCATCGCCTCGATCGCCTCCGGCTTGTTGTCCTCGATCCCGATCAGGCACTCCTTGACCCCGAGCAGGTGCCGGACGATGCGGATGCCGGCGACGACGCGCCCGGCCTGGGTGCGCATCAGGAGGTCGTCGCAGGTGATGTAGGGCTCGCACTCCACCCCGTTGATGATCAGGGTGCGGATCGGCTGGTCGGCACTCGGGTTGAGCTTGACCGCAGTGGGAAAGGCCGCCCCGCCCATGCCGACGATCCCGGCCCAGCGCACACGCTCGCGGATGGTCGCGGCGTCGAGCTCGGCATAGTTGGCGAGCGGCTTGGGCAGCTCCGCCCATTCGTCGAGGCCGTCGGTCTCGATGACGATGCAGGGCCCAGAGAGGCCCGAGGGGTGCGGCACCGGGCGCTTCTCGATCGCCACGACGGTGCCGGAGCTCGAGGCGTGCACCGGGGCGCTGACATAGCCCTGGGGCTCGCCGATCTTCTGCCCCGTCAGCACCCGCTCGCCGACCTGGACGGTCGGCTTGGCCGGGACGCCGATGTGCTGCTGCAGCGGAATCGTCAGCAGCCGCGGCAGGGAGGCCGGGGTGATCGGTGCGGTGTTGGAGAGGGCCTTCTCGTCGGGAAGGTGGATGCCGCCGTGGAAGCGCCACAGGCGGCGCTGAGCGGTAACGGGATGGAACTGCTGCACGTGCGCTCTTCCTAGTGGGCGTCAGGCCGCGGCGCGGGCGGGCTCGATGCGGTCCGCCGCGGGATAGGGCCAGCGCCAGTTGGTCAGCTCCTGCGGGATGGGGACCATGTCGATGCACTCCACCGGACAGGGCGGCAGACAGAGCTCGCAGCCGGTGCACTCGGAGGCGATGATGCTGTGCATCTGCTTGGCCGCACCCAGGATGGCGTCCACCGGGCAGGCCTGCAGGCACAGGGTGCAGCCGATGCACTCCTTCTCGTCGATCACAGCGACGGCCTTGGGTTTGACCGCGCTCTCATCGAGCGCGACTGGGTCCCTGCCGAGCAGATCGGCGAGCGCCATTACGGTCGCCTCGCCGCCGGGGTTACATTGGTTGATCTCCGCCTCGCCCTTGGCCAAGGCCTCGGCGTAGGGCCGACAGCCCGGATAGCCGCACTGCCCGCACTGGGTCTGGGGGAGCAGGGCCTCGACCTGATCGGCGACCGGATCGCCCTCGACGCGGAAGCGCATCGCGGTATAGCCGAGCAGGAGCCCGAAGGCGGCGGCCAGAGCGGCAACCGAGCTGACCGCAGTCAGGATGTCCACGCGTTGACCCTCCCTCGCCCGGCCCGCCGCGGTGCACGACGGCTGCCGACCGAATCGCTGCCAGTACGCACCCGATGGCCCTCCATCAGGTCGCCACCAGACCGGCGAAGCCCATGAACGCGAGCGACATCAGGCCCGCCGTAATCAGCGCGATCGCCGCGCCCTGAAAGGGCTCGGGGACGTCCGCCACGGCGGTCCGCTCGCGCACCGCGGCGAACAGCGCCAGGACCAGCGAGAAGCCGACCGCCGCGCCGAACCCGAACAGCGCCGCCTCCAGGAAGGTGCGTTGCTCCTGGAGGTTGAGCAGCGCCACCCCGAGCACGGCACAGTTGGTGGTAATCAGCGGGAGGAAGATGCCGAGCACCTGGTAGAGCACCGGGCTGGTCTTGTGCATCACCGTCTCGGTGAAGTTGACCACCACCGCGATCACCAGGATGAAGGCGATGATCCGCAGGTATTCGATGCCCAGGGGCACGAGGAGATACTCGTTGACCAACCAGGCCGAGACCGCGGAGAGGGTGAGCACGAAGGTGGTCGCCAGGCCCATGCCGGTGGCGGTCTCCAGCTTCTTCGACACCCCCATGAAGGGGCAGAGCCCGAGGAACTTGGCCAGCACGAAATTGTTGACCAGTACCGTGCCGACGAGGATGAGGGCGTATTCGGTCATCAAGCTCTCGACTGCGACTGCCTTTGCGATGGCCTGGCGCCGGCGCGACCCGCCGGCTCGGGAGTGGGCGCAAACGGCGCGAAGGATACGATCTTCGGCCCTCGGGAAACAACGCACCGAGGACGCGCCAATGGCCTATCCCACGGAGCGGCCTGGTGGGCACATGCCCAGCGGCATTCTAAGGCGCCCGGCCGCGAAGCGGGTTGACCGGGGTCAGCCGGCACGCCCTCAGCGCACCCGCATACCGGGCTCGGCCCCCGCGTCCACGCCCAGCAGAAAGATCTCCGACCCGCCGGGACCGGCGGCGAGGACCATGCCCTCGGAGACCCCAAAGCGCATCTTGCGCGGGGCCAGGTTGGCGACCATCACGGTCGAGCGGCCGATCAGGTCTTTCGCCGGGTAGGCCGTGCGGATGCCGGCAAAGACCGTGCGTGTCTCGCCCCCGAGGTCGAGGGTGAGCCGGAGCAGCTTGTCCGCCCCCTCGACCTCCTCGGCATTCGCGATGCGCGCGACGCGCAGGTCGACACGGGAGAAGTCGGCAAGCTCGATCGGCTCGCCGAGCGGCTCGCGCACCAGGTGGCCCTCGCTGCGGGTCTCGTGGGGCTTGGTCTTGCGCGCGTCCTGGCTCGTGAGGTCCTCGCGCGACGCCTCCAGCACGGCCGCGATCTGGGCCGGCTCGACGCGGGTCATCAGCGGCTTGAAGGCCGCGATCTGGTGTCCGACCAGCGGCTCCGGCAGGGCCTCCCAGGTCAGCGGCGGGATCTGGAGGAAGGCCTCGGCGGCCTCGGCGGTGCCGGGCAGGATCGGGCGCAGGTAGCCGATCAGCACGCGGAAGAGGTTCAGCCCCATGGAGCAGATCCCTTGCAGCTCCGCCTCCCGCCCCGCCTGCTTGGCCACCACCCAGGGGGCCTTCTCGTCGATGTACTGGTTGGCACGGTCGGCCAGCGCCATGACCTCGCGGGTCGCGCGGCTCAGCTCGCGGCGCTCGTAGGCCTCGGCGATCGCCTCTCCGGCGCGAACGAAGGCCGCGAAGAGCTCGGGCTCGTCCACCTGAGGAGACATCTGGCCGTCGAAGCGCTTGGTGATGAAGCCGGAGCAGCGGCTGGCGATGTTCACGAGCTTGCCGACCAGGTCGGCGTTCACCCGTGCGGTGAAGTCCTCCAGGCTGAGGTCGATGTCCTCCACCCCCGGCCCGAGCTTGGCGGCGAAGTAGTAGCGCAGGTACTCGGGGTTGAGATGGTCCAAATAGGTGCGCGCCTTGATGAAGGTCCCGCGCGACTTGGACATCTTCTGCCCATCGACGGTCAGGAAGCCATGGGCGAGCACTGCGGTCGGGGTGCGGAAGTCCGCCCCGTGCAGCATCGCCGGCCAGAACAGGGCGTGGAAGTAGATGATGTCCTTGCCGATGAAGTGATAGACCTCGGCGGTCGACCCCGGCGCCCAGAACTCCTCGAAGCCGAGCCCCTCGGTGCGATCGCACAGATGCTTGAAGCTCGCCATGTATCCGATCGGGGCGTCGAGCCAGACGTAGAAGAACTTGCCCTCCTGACCCGGAATCTCGAAGCCGAAGTAGGGCGCATCGCGCGAGATGTCCCACTCCTGCAGCCCGGCGTCGAACCACTCGTCGAGCTTGTTGGCCACCTCGCGTTGCAGGCTCCCGCTCGCGGTCCAGGCCTTGAGCATCTCCTCGAAGTCCCCGAGCCGAAAGAAGAAGTGCTCCGACTCGCGCTCCTCCGGGGTGGCACCCGAGACCGCCGAGCGCGGGTTCTTGAGCTCGGCCGGGGAGTAGCTCGCGCCGCAGGCCTCGCAGTTGTCGCCGTACTGGTCGGGCGCGCCGCACTTGGGGCACTCGCCCTTGATGAAGCGGTCGGGGAGGAACATCTGCTCGACTGGGTCATAGGCCTGGGTGATGACCCGGCTGGCGATGTGGCCCTTCTCGAGGTTGCGCTGGTAGATCAGGCAGGCGAAGTGGCGGTTCTCCGGCGAGTGGGTGGAGTGGTAGTTGTCGAAGCCGATGCGGAACTCGGCGAAGTCCGCCCGGTGCTCCTCGGCGACCCGCGCGATCAGGGCCTCCGGGCTGATCCCCTCCTGGCGCGCGCGCAGCATGATCGGGGTGCCGTGGGCGTCGTCCGCGCACACGTAGTAGCAGCGGTGCCCGCGCATCTTCTGGAAGCGCGCCCAGATATCGGTCTGGATGTACTCGACCAGGTGGCCGATGTGGATCGGTCCGTTGGCATAGGGCAGGGCGCTGGTGACCAGGATCGCGCGGGTTGGGCTGCTCATCGGCGAGTTCGCTCGGGGTGCTGTCGCGGAGATAAGTGCTGGATTATCACACGGGGCTCGGGTGCTAGGAACACCCGTCGACCGCCCCCCCGCAGGATAGGGAGAAAGGGGCGTGCTGCGCACAAGGGTCTCGGTCACCGGGGCATCCGGTGTCGGCGCCAGGGCGAGGAGAGGCA
>Ga0114946_10002729_pt1 | contig 12063 bp, 12 predicted proteins | sample WalLakDeSediment_FD_88676 | JGI IMG/M metagenome (GOLD analysis project Ga0114946, IMG submission 88676) | Lake sediment microbial communities from Walker lake, Nevada to study Microbial Dark Matter (Phase II) - Walker Lake 11/02/13 Deep Sediment | ecosystem: Environmental > Aquatic >...
CGGCGACGTGGCCCCAGAGCGGGTCGATCGGGCGCAGCAGCTTGGGCGAGAGCTCGCCCAGGCGGATCTCGTGGTCGAGCTCCCAGATGACCCACACGACGGTCAGCTGGCGCACGAGGAAGACGACCAGGAAGTAGGCCGCGAAGTCGGCCGCGCCGTAGCCGCCGACCGAGCCGCCGGCGGCCAGGCCGATCCACATCGCCATCATCACCAGCGGCAGCGAACCCGAGATCATCCAGATGACGGTCTCGGCGCGGTACTCGGTCATGCTCGCGAAGGCGTGGACGAACAGCGCCCGGCCCTTGCGCCAGTTCGCCGCGAGCGGGGTCAACGCGGCCTCCCGGCTGCGCCGCCCGCCGCCAGCGCCGCATCGGCAGCGTGCGCGGCGCGCGCTGCGCGCCCCTGAGCGAACAGCTCCGCGACGATGTCCTCGACGGGCACGTCCTCGATCGCCACGTCGACCACCGGCAGGCGCGCCAGCGCCGCGGCGGCGACGCGCGCGACGTCGGCGCGCGGAACGCCGAGCTCGACCTCCAGCCCGTCGGCCGCGTGGACCCGGCCGAGCGCCGCGAGGTCGGCGCGGTCGACGCGCTCGCTGAGCACCAGCCGCAGGCGCTTCTCCGGCGCGCGCGCCTCGACCAGCGCGGAGAGGTCGCCGTCGAACACCAGCCGCCCGTGGTCGATCACCAGGATGCGGCGGGCCAGCGCGGTGACGTCGGCCATGTAGTGCGAGGTCAGCACCACGGTCGCGCCGTGGCGGGCGTTGTAGTCGGCGACGAAGCGGCGCACCTGCTGCTGCATCGTCACGTCGAGGCCGATCGTCGGCTCGTCGAGGAAGAGCACGTCGGGGCTGTGGAGCAGCGCGGCGGCCAGCTCGCACTTCATGCGCTCTCCCAGGCTGAGCTTGCGCACCTGCTTGTGCAGCAGCCCGTCGAGCGAGAGCATCTCGGTCAGCTCGCCGAGGCGCGCGCGGTACTCGGCGTCGGGGATCTCGTACACCGCCTGGTTCACCAGGAACGAGTCGACCGCCGCCAGGTCCCAGGAGAGCTGCTGCTTCTGACCCATCACCAGGGTGATACCGCGCAGGAAGGCGCCCTCGCGCCGGCGCGGCTCGAAGCCCGCGACGCGCACCGTGCCCGCGGTCGGATGCAGCAGGCCCGAGAGCACCTTGAGGGTGGTGGTCTTGCCGGCGCCGTTGGGGCCCAGGAAGCCGACGACCTCGCCGGGGGCCACCCCGAAGGTGACGTCGTCGACGGCGACGACGTCGCGGTAGCGGCGGTCGACGAAGGCGCGGATCGACCCGCGCAGGCCCGCCTCCTTTTCGTGGACACGGTAGACCTTGCGCAGACCGTCGACCCGGATCACGCCGGCGAGGCTAGCACGGGGCCCGCGGCGCGGCCGCCCACGGCGCGGCCGCCCACGAGGGTGCGCCATCGACGGCGCGACGTCGCCGGTCAGTGCGGCGCGTCCTCCTCCGGCCCAGGCGGCGGCAGCGACCGGCGGTCGTCCTGCCGCACGGTCCACAGCAGCAGGGCGCCGATCGTCGCCAGGAAGGCGGCCGTGCCGACGGGGCTGCCGCGGAAGAACCCCCAGCCGAGGGCGCGGTCGAGCACGCTGACGAGCGCCACCATGCCGCCGATGCCCACGAAGGCCCGACCGAGCGCCAGGTAGATGCGGCGGGAGGCGTCGGTCACAGCGGCGCCCCAACCGCGCCGACGGGCGCGGCGGCCAGCGCCTCGTACTTCGTCCGCAGGTAGTCGAGGTAGGGCTCGACGTCGGGGGGGCCGCCGGTGGCGTCGCGCACCAGCTGCTCGACGGGCTTGGCGCGGCCGTACCGGTGCACGTGCTCCGCCAGCCACCCACGCAGCGGGGCGAAGTCGCCGGCCGCCACCATCGCGTCGACGTCGCCCAGCGCGCGCTGCGCGGCCGCGAAGAACTGGGCGCTCAGCACGTTGCCGAGGGTGTATCCCTGGAAGCTCCCGCCGATCGTGCCGCCGAACCAGTGGACGTCCTGCAGCCAGCCGTCGGCGTGGCCGGCGGGCCGCACGCCCAGGTCCGCCGCGTACCGCTCCGCCCACGCCTCTGGCAGGTCGGCGACGGCCAGGCGCCCTTCGAGCAGCTCCAGCTCCAGGTCGAACCGCAGGACGACGTGGAGGTTGTAGGTCACCTCGTCGGCCTCCGTGCGGATCAGGCTCGGAACCACGCGGTTCACCGCCCGGTACGCCTGCTCGACCGTCACCCCGGCCAGCACCGGGAAGCGCCGCTGCAACCGCGGCAGGGCGAACACCCAGAACGCCCGGCTGCGCGCGACCTGGTTCTCCCACAGGCGGGCCTGGCTCTCGTGCACCCCATCGGAGACGCCCTCGGCGAGCGGCGTCCCCTCCAGGGCCGGGTCGACCGCCTGCTCGTACATCGCGTGCCCGGCCTCGTGCAGCGACGAGAACAGCGCCTCGGTCAGGTCGTCGGGACGCACGCGGGTGGTGATGCGGACGTCGCCGCGCGCGAAGCGGATCGCGAAGGGGTGCGGCGCGGTGTCCTGCCGACCACGCCCTAGGTCGTAGCCGATCGCCTGCGCCAGGTCGAGCGCAGCGGCCAGCTGCTCGTCCTTCCCGTAGGGACCGGGCGGCAGCGGCGCCGGGGCCGGCACTGCCGACCAGGCGGCGACCCAGGGGACCAGCGCCGCGCGCAACCGCGCGAACAGCGGCCGAAGCGTGGCCACGGTGGCGCCCTCGTCGGCCCGGTCGATCAGCGGGTCGGCGAGGTGCGCGTGCCCCGGGAAGAAGCCGGCGAGCTCGCGCGACAGCTCCAGGGTGCCCTCGAGCAGCTCGCTCACCCGCCCGACGCGGCCCGTGTGCCGAGCCTCGACCCAGGCGACGTAGGCGGCCGCCCTGTGCCCGGCGAAGCGGGCCACCCAGTCCGCGGGCACGCGGGCCGCCCGCTCGAGGTCGCGCCGCACGACCCGCAACAGCGTGGCGTGGGCCGGGTCGGGGTCGTCGGCCAGGGCGCGTTCGGCGGCGGCGAGGTGGCCCTCGAGGCCGGGGTCGAGCCAGCGCTCGTGGCTCAGGCGGGCGAGCGTGGCGAGTTGGCGGCCACGCGCCTCGGCGCCGCCGGGGGGCATCGCCACGTTCTGGTCCCATCCCAGCACCGAGGCGGCGCCCTCCAGGTCGCTGAGCTCCTGCAACCGTTGGCGCAGCGGCGCCATCGTCTCCGGGGTCATGGCACAGGTTACGTGACGAAGGCGCGCGTGGCCGCGACACGCCCGTCTGCCGACCCGCCGGGGTCGCTCACGCCGGCAGAACGTAACGGAGCATGAGCATGAAGTGGCTGATGCTGCCGGCGAGCACGAACAGGTGCCAGATCTCGTGATAGCCGAACACCTTCGGCCAGGGGTCGGGCCGCTTCAGGGCGTAGATCAAGGCACCGCCCGAGTAGAACAGCCCACCCACGAGCAGCCAGGTCAGCGCACCCCAGGGCAGCGCATGCAGCATCGGCACGATCGCCAGGAGCGACATCCAACCCATGACGATGTACAGCGCGACCGACAGCCAGCGGGGTGCGTCCAGCCAGAAGAGCTTGAACACCACGCCCAGCGTGGCGAAGCCCCACGCAGTCCCGAACAGGGCCCAGCCCCAGGCGGGGCTCGCGCTGCGCAGCGCGACCAGCGTGATCGGGGTGTACGTGCCCGCGATGAGCACGAAGATGGCCGCGTGGTCCAACACACGGAGGCGGCGGATGACGTGCGGCGCCGCCTTGACGCCATGCATGAGGGTGCTGGCCGCGTAGAGCAGGATCATCGACGCGCCGTAGATCGCGAACGCAACGGTGCGCCAAGGCTCGCCGGCCGACAGGACCAGCAGCACCACCAGGCCACCGACGGCCAGCAGCACGCCCACGCCGTGGGTGAGGGCGTTCACCGGTTCGCGCAGCCAACGGCCGAGCGGTTGATCGGGTCGCTCGCCGGCGAGGTCCATGCCTCAGCCTAAGGTTTCGACGTGGGCAATGGGTGGGAACGGCTCACGGGGCATCGCCCGGCCGCGTCAACGCCCGCGCGGGTCGGGTCCGGTGGCGACGGGCGCGTCGGCGTGGCTCACCCAGTCGGACCATGAGCCCGGATAGAGGCGGGCGCCGCGGAGGCCGCAGGCCTCCAGCGCCATCAGGTCGTGCGCCGCCGACACGCCGGACCCGCAGTAGACGACGACGGTGTCGGCGCCCGTCAGGCCGCGGTAGCGCTCGTGCAACGCGGCCAGCGGGCGGAAGCGCCCGCCCTCAAGGTTGCCGGTGAAGGGTAGGTTGACGGCGCCGGGGATGTGGCCGGCACGCGGGTCGAGCGGCTCGACCTCGCCGCGGTAGCGCTCGGGGGCGCGGGCGTCGACCACGACGACGCTGGGGTCGTCGAGGCGCGCCAGCAGCCAGTCACGGTCCACGTGCAGGTCGGCTTGCGTGCGCGGGCCGAAGTCGGTGGGCTCTTGCTCGGGCGGCGCGGTCGTGCATTCGCCACCGGCCGCGCTCCAGGCCGCGAACCCGCCGTCGAGGACCTGGACGCGCTCGTGCCCCAGCCAGCGCAGCAACCACCACAGGCGCCCCGCCACCATCCCGTCGGCATCGTCGTAGGCCACCACCCAGGCGTCGGGACCGATGCCGCAGGCGCCGAGCCTGGCGGCGAGGCGTTCGGGGTCGGGGAGCGGATGGCGGCCGCCGTGACGCCCCACGGGCCCCGACAGGTCGAGCTCGAGGTCGAGGTAGGCGGCGCCCGGCAGGTGCCCCTCGACGTAGGCGCGGCGGCCGGAGGCGGGATCGGCGAGCGAGAAGCGGACGTCGACGAGGCGCAACTCGGGCGCGTCGAGGCGCGCACGCAGGTCCTCGGGGGTGATCCACGGGGTCATGCCGCAGTGTACCGACGGGGGTAGCATGGCGCGCGATGGCGCATCGGGTCACCAGCCCCACCAACCCGCTCGTGAAGCGCCTGGTCCGCCTGCGCGAGCGCCGGGCGCGCGACGCGGAAGGGGTGGCGCTCGTCGAGGGCGCCCGCGAGGTCGCACGCGCGCTCGACGCCGGCTGGCGCCCGCGGCTGATCGCCACCTGCGCGGAGCTCGCCTCCCCGGAGGCCGCGGGCGTCAGCGCCCTCCTCGGTGCGGCGCGGGCCGAGCGGGTGGAGCTGAGCCGCGCCGCGTTCGCGAAGGCCAGCCTGCGGCAGCACCCCGACGGCGTCCTGGCGTTGCTCGAGCCCCCGCACCTCGACATCGGTTCGCTGCCGTGGCCCGCCGAAGGGCTCTACCTCGTGGCCGACGGCCTGGAGAAGCCCGGCAACCTGGGCGCGCTGCTGCGCAGCGCGGACGCGGCCGGCGTCGACGCGGTGTTCGTCACCGGCGCCGGCACCGATCTGCTCAACCCGCACGTGGTCCGCGCGAGCATGGGGAGCCTGTTCGCGCGACCCGTGCTGGCCGTCGACGCCAGTTGGCTGCGGGCGACGCTGCGGGAGCGCGGGGTGCGGCTCGTCGCCACCAGCCCCCAGGCCGAGCAGGCCCTGTGGGACGCCGACCTGACCGGGCCGGTCGCGATCGCGCTCGGCACCGAGCACGAGGGCTTGGCGGCCGGCTGGCTGGCGGCGGCGGACGCGCGGGTCCGGGTGCCGATGGCCGGGATGGCCGACAGCCTGAACGTCGCGACCGCCGGCGCGCTGCTGCTGTTCGAGGCACGGCGCCAACGCCGCGGCCGTTCCTGAGCCACGTCCGGGTGGCGAGCCCGCGGGTCGCGCGGGTTCGCGGCCGTCAGATCTCCTGTGGCTCGCCCGCGAGCACCGCCCTGACCAGGGCGCGGAAGTCCTTGCCCTCCAGCGGCTTGAGCACCATCGCGTCGACCTTCGCCAGGCGCGCCAGCTCGCGCGTGCGCTCGTCTCGCGCCGCGGTAAGGACGATGATCTTGACGTCCTTCAGGCGCGCCACCCGCCGCATCCGATCGGCCACCTCCAGGCCCGTCAGGAAGGGCATCGAGACGTCGAGGATGGCGACGTCGGGGGTGTGCTTCTGCAGGTACTCGAGCGCCTCGCGCCCGTCCTCGACCATGACGAGCTCGTAGCCCTCGATGGAGAGCAGCAGGTCGAGCAGCTTGCGATGGCCCTCCTGGTCGTCGGCGATGAGGATCTTGATGGCACCCATGTCGTCCCCATGCTACGCCGCTGCGTCCCAGGTGATGGCGGAACGGCACGAGCCCCGGCGACGTACGATGATCGCGTCCGCGACGGCCACCAGCTTCGCGGCGGGAGGCGCCCATGCTCAAGGAGTTCCGCGACTTCATCAACCGAGGCAACGTCATCGACCTGGCCGTGGCGGTCATCATCGGCGGGGCATTCGGCCAGATCACGACCTCCCTGGTGAACCAGGTCATCATGCCGCCGCTCGGCCTGCTCATCGGCGGCGTCGACTTCTCCAACCTGGGCGTCATCCTCAAGGACGCGGCGGCATACGCGTCGGTGGCGGCGGCCGTCGAGGCGGGCGCGCCGGTGATCCAGATCGGCGCCTTCCTCAACACCGTCATCAACTTCCTCATCGTGGGCTTCACGATCTTCGTCGTGATCCGGTCGTACAACCGCGCGCTGGCGCGCTTCGCCCAGAAGGAGGAGGCCGCCGCCGAGGCGCCCGCGGCACCGCCGGCGGACGTGCAACTGCTCACCGAGATTCGCGACCTGCTGCGGGCGCGCGCTGGATAGGCCACGGCCGTGAAGGGCGGCGGGGCCCCCAGGCCATGGGTCGACTACAGCCACGAGGCCCGGGTGATCCGCAACCCGCTCACGCGCGCGCTGTTCATCGCCATCGGCTGGCTCTGCGTCGCATCGGGCGCCATCGGGGTCGTCCTTCCCGGCTGGCCCACCACCATCTGGATCATCCTGGCGACCTACTTCTTCGCCCGCTCCAGCCCCCGCTTCTACAACTGGGTCATGAACCACCGCGTGTTCGGACCGCTGATCCGTGACTGGCGGGACGGCAAGGGCATGACGGCGCGCGCCAAGGCGTTCGCCGTCACGACCATCGTCCTGACGATCACTCTCAGCATCACGGTGATCCCCGTGGTGTGGGTCAAGGTGCTGTTGGCCGTCATCATGGTGACCCTGTGCACCTACTTGCTGCGGCTCCCGACGAAGCCCGTCGAGGCCTGAGCGGCTCGGCCGCCCTCGACGCGGCCCGGCGCCGCGCGCCTCAATACAGGATCGCCAGCTCCACGTAGGCCGGCCCGGCGCGGTCGATCGCCTCGCGCGCGACCACGCCGATCACCACCTCGCCGCTGAGGCGCATGAGCTGGTTGGAGAACCCCTCGTCGGAAGAGCCGACGAAGGTGGGCGCCTGCAGCTCGTCGAGGCCCGTGCGCCGCAGCGCACGGATGACGTCGGCGCGGAACTGGGCGATCCAGCCGCGCACCTCCTCCTGGGTGGCGGGCAGGTCGGGGGTCCCCACGTGGATGCGGCGCGCCAGCAGCAGCTGACCCGCCTCGTACAGCCGGGTGTTCTCCAGCGCCTCGACGACGACCTCGACGCGCGCCGGGTTGAACTGGTTGCGGGGCGAGATCAGACGCACCAGGTCGGAGCCGTCGGTCTCGCTGATGACCTCGACCAGGCCGGCGAACTGCTCGGCCGTGAGCACCACCTCGCCCGCGCCCAGGCGCGCCGTCTGATCGCTGGCGGCGCGCACGAAGGCCGCCAGCTCCTCGCGGGCCTCGGCCGCGTCCCGCGCGTAGAGCGCGCCGGAGTACACGATTTGGTCGCGCGCGAAGGTGATCTCGCCGGAGGCGGCGCGCGAGAACTCCTGCTGCACCTCGACCAGGCGGCGTGCCTGATCCTCGAGCCGATCGTTGAGCGCCACGACCTGATCCTGCAGGGCCCGTACCTGCTCGTTGCCGGCGAGGATCTCGGCCTGCAGCGACACGTTGAGCTCCTGCAGCGACAGGCTGCGGCTCAGCAGCTCGGCGTTGCTCTCGGCCAGCTGGTCGTTGCGCGCCTGCAGGCCAACGTTCTCGATCTCCAGCGCCTCGGCCTCGCCCCCCAGCTGCAGGGCGATCCGCTCGAGCCGCTCGGCCTCGGCCACGAGGCCGCCGATCTGGCCCACCAGCCCGTCGATGCGTGCCCCGAGCGCGTCCACCTGGGCCTGCGCGGCCTCGCGCTCGCGGACCGCACCTTCCCGCTCCAAGTCGGCGGCCGCCCGCGCGGTCTCGGCCATGGCCCGGGCCACCTCGGCTTCGCGGAGGGCGTCCTCCGCTTCACGGACGGCGGATTCGGCGGCCAGGCGCGCGGCATCGGCCTCGGCGGCGGCGGCGATGGCGTCCGCGGCGGCCGCTTCGGCGGCCATCCGCAACGCGTTCGCGGCCACCAGGGCCGCGTCGGCCTCGGCGAGCTGCACGTCGAACTCGAGCAGCCGGGCGTCGGCGTCGCGCAGCGCGGATTCGACCTGGGCCACCTCGAGTTCGAGCGCCCCGATGGCGGCCCGCGCAGCGGCCGCCTCGGCCACGGCGTCGTCGCGTTCGCGCCGCGCCTGGGCGAGCGCCTCCTCGACCTCGTCGAGGTCCGCCCTGGCGGCGCCGAGCTGCTCGCCGAGCGTCGCGAGCTGCTCCTGGGTGGCGGCCGCCTCGGCCCGCAGCCGGTCCCGGTCCGCCAGGGCCGCATCGCGCGCGGCTTCGGCATCGTCGATGGTGGCGCGCGCCGCCCGCAGATCGGCCTCCAGCTCGTTCTGCTGTTCGACCAACCCGCGCAGCTCGACCCGCAACGCCCGCTCCTCACCCTGCAGTTCGATCAGCTGCTCGGCCGTGCGCTGCGCGCCCAGCAACGTGTCGGTGGCGTTCCGGAAGGCCAGCGCCAGCACGCCGAGCGTGGTCAGCATGATGACGATGCCGGCGGCGACGCCCACGATCTGCCCGGTGCGCTTCGGGCGGGCGCCGAACAGCGTGAGCCGCCGGCGGCCCACCCAGGTGCCGAGGCGATCGCCCGCGTAGGCGATGACGCCGGCGAGCACGATCAGCAGGGCGACCAGGCCGGCGACGTACGTCACGCGCTTTCCCCCGGGTCGACCCGCCGCCTGATCACAGCTGGAACTCGTGCCCCAGGTACGAGGCCCGCACGTCGGGGTCGTCGGCGAAGCCGGCAGGCGAGCCATCGAAGCGCACCCGCCCGTCGAACATCAGCACCACCCGGTCGGCGATGGCGAGCGTCTCGCGGACGCTGTGGTCGGTCAGGAGGACGCCGAGGCCGCGGCGCTCGCGCAGGTCGGCGACCAGGCGCTGGATCTCGCGGATCGACTTGGGGTCGACGCCCGTGAAGGGCTCGTCCAGCAGGATGAAGTCGGGGTCGATCGTGAGGCTGCGGGCGATCTCGAGCCGCCGGCGTTCGCCACCGGACAGCGTGTCGGCGCGGTGGTCGGCCAGGTGGGTCAGCTGGAACTCCTCCAGCAAGGCGGCGGCACGGTCGCGCTGCTCGCCGCTGGAGAGCGGCTGGAACTCGAGGATGGCGAGCAGGTTGTCGCGCACGCTCATGCGCCGGAAGGCCGACGGCTCCTGCGCCAGGTAACCGAGACCCGCGCGCGCCCGGCGGTGCATCGGCCAGCGCGTCACGTCGGTGTCGCCGAGTTCGATGCGGCCGCCGTCGGGGCGGACGAAGCCGACCATCATGTAGAACGAGGTCGTCTTGCCGGCGCCGTTCGGCCCCAGGAGCGCCACGATCTCCCCCCGCGACAAGCCCAGGTCGACGCCATCGACGACCGTCCGGCCCCCGTAGCGTTTGGTCAGGTTGGTGGCGCGAAGCGTCCGACCCACGGTCGGGGCGACGGCCTCGGCGTGGGGCACGGGCTGGACGACCGACATACGTCGGTCATGCTAGCACCCGAACCATGAGCGTCGGTTGCGGGCGGGAACGGGCGCGAGGCCGCCGCCCCTCAACCCTCGAGCGTGAGCAGGAAGGGCTCCTCCACCGCCTGGCAGATCCAGCGCAAGAAGCGTGCGGCGGACGCGCCGTCGATGAGACGGTGGTCGTAGGTGAGGGCGAGCGGCATCATGAGGCGCGCCGCGAACTCGCGACGCTCGGTGTCCCACACGGGCTTCATCGCGCTGCGCGAGACGCCCAGGATGGCCACGTCGGGCGGCGTGACGATGGGCGTGAAGCCCGTACCGCCGATGCCTCCGAGGTTCGACACGATGAAGTTCCCGCCGTTCATGTCGTCGGGGCTGAGCTTGCGCAGCCGCGCCTTCTCGGCGATCTCGCCGAGCTCGACGGCCAAGTCCACCACGCTCTTGCGGTCCGCATGCTTGATCACCGGCACCAGCAGCCCATGCTCGGTGTCGACGGCGGTACCGAGGTTGACGTACTTCTTGTAGACGATCTCCTGGCTGGCGACGTCGATGCTGGCGTTGAAGTCGGGGAAGCGGCGCAGCGCGCTCGCCACCACCTTCAGCAGCATGGCGGTGGGCGTCAGCTTGGCGCCCGCCTTCTCGACCAGGCCCTTGAAGCGCTGCCGCAGCGCCTCGAACTGGGTCGCATCGGCCTCATCGAAGTGGGTGACCATCGGCACGGTGGCCCAGGCCTGGGTCATCGTGCGCACGGTGACCTTGCGGATGCCGGTCATCGCGACGCGCTCGGTCTCGCCCCAACGCGAGAAGTCAGGCAGCGGGGCAGGCGCCGCCGCCATCCCGCCCGTGGCCGGACGCGGCGCCGCCGCGCCGCCGTCCGCGTAGCGCTTCACGTCCTCGGCGGAGACGCGGCCCAGCAGACCACTGCCGGCCACCTCAAGTAGGTCGACGCCGAGCTCGCGCGCCAGCCGCCGCACCGACGGGGCCGCCGGGATGAGGGCCGGACGCTCGTCCTCGGGTGCGGCCGGCGCGGCCGGCTTCTCGTCGGCTGCCGCCGGCGTCGCATCCGCGGCCGGCGCGGCCTGGGCGGCCGGCGGCTTCTCGTCGGCCGCGGGCTGCTCGTCGCCCGCCTTCGCCGCGCCCGCTGCCTCGTCCGCCACGCCCGCCGTCTTCTCGCCGGCCGCGTCCGCCGCGGCGCCGGCCTCGCCCTCCTCGACGGTCAGCACCAGCTGGCCGATGCGGGCCTCGGTGTTCGGCTTCACGTGCACGGTCTTCACGACGCCCGCCACGGTCGAGGGCATCTCGACCACGGCCTTGTCGGTCTCGAGCTCGAGCACCGGCTGGTCGACCTCGACCCGGTCGCCCTCCTTCACGAGGACCGCCACGACGGTGCCCGACTCGATCCCTTCGCCCACCTCGGGCAGCTTCAGTTCGGTTGGCACAACGCTCCTCCTCGGCTCGTCTCGCTCACGCGACGTGCGGGTTCCTCTTGCCGGGATCGATGCCGAGACGCTCCAGCGCCTTCGCGAGGTCGTCGGCGGTCAGCTGTCCGTCGTCCGCCAGCGCGGCGAGCGCCGCGTACGCGATGTGCCTGGCGTCGACCTCGAAGTGGTCGCGCAGCTCGGCGCGGGCGTCGGAGCGTCCGAAGCCATCCGTGCCCAGGGCGACCAGCGGCCGCGGCGCGTGCCGGGCGAGGGCGTCGGGCAGCATCTTGACGTAGTCGGAGGCGGCGACGATCGGCCCCCTGCCGTCGGCCAGCGCCTGGTGCAGGTAGGCCCGCCGCGGCGGCTCGCCCGGATGCAGCCGGTTCCAGCGCTCGACCTCGAGCGCGTCGCGATGCAGCGCCTTGTAGCTGGTCACGCTCCACACGTGCGCCGCCACCCCGAAGTCGCGCTCGAGCAGCTCGGCCGCCCGCAGCGCCTCGTGCATGATCGCGCCCGAGCCCAGCAGCTGGACGTGCTTGCGCGACCGCTTCTTGGGGCTGGGCCGGAAGAGGTACAGGCCGCGCAACACGCCCTCCTCGAGCGCGTCGCGTTCGAGGTGGGCCGGCGCCGCCGGCTGGGCGCGGTTCTCGTTCCCCACGGTGACGTAGTAGAAGACGCTCTCCTGCTCCTGGTACATGCGCCGCAGGCCCTCGCGGACGACGATCGCCAGCTCGTAGGCGAAGGCCGGGTCGTAGGCGAGCAGGTTGGGGATCGGCATCGCCAGCAGGTGCGAGTGGCCGTCCTGGTGCTGCAGGCC
>Ga0114946_10002730_pt1 | contig 12062 bp, 11 predicted proteins | sample WalLakDeSediment_FD_88676 | JGI IMG/M metagenome (GOLD analysis project Ga0114946, IMG submission 88676) | Lake sediment microbial communities from Walker lake, Nevada to study Microbial Dark Matter (Phase II) - Walker Lake 11/02/13 Deep Sediment | ecosystem: Environmental > Aquatic >...
ACCAGGAGCTCGTAACTGCGGAAGAGGGATTCGGTTTTCATGACTTGCGGTGGGGTTCCAATTGCTTCAGGAATTCGGGATGGACCTGAAATCCGCATGCTCCAGCCTTTTCGGCATGAAGAACCGCTTGATCGTATTCCCCGTTCTGGTAATAGGCGACAGCCAGGTTGTTGTGTCCGAGCCCGAAGGTGGGCGCCAATTCCACGAGCCTCTGATTGGTTTCGATCGCTCTTGCCGGGTCCCCCTGCTGCAGATAAGCGTTGGCCAGGTTGGTCCACGCTTGGACAATATCCGGATTCAGTTCAATGGCTTTCTCAAGGGCTTCGATCGCTTCCGTGGTTCTTGCCATTTGAAGATAGGCAAAACCCAGGTTGGCATAGCCCCGGGCATAACGGGGCTCGATCTGGGTCGCTCTTTGGTTGGCTTCCACCACCTTTTCCAGATCGCCTTTTTTGAAGTAGATGTACCCCAGATTGACCCAGGCCTCGAACATCCGGCCGCTGTTGGCAATGGCCTCGTCAAAAAAAGGGGTCGCCTCGTCGAGCTTGCCTTGTTCGAGCAGCTTCACACCCAAATTGTAAGCCGAGGTCGCACATTCCGGGTTCTCGGTCAGGATGGCTTTCTGTTGTTGAATAAAATCTTCGGAATCTTGCGGTTCTTTCATGGATGTTCCTTGTAAAAGCATAGAGGTCGCCGCCCGGTCCGGACAACGACCTCCAGGATTGCTCTCGTGCAGGGCTCTCGAAGTCTAATGATCCTCGGTCTGCCCTCTTCCTTTCAAGCCGTACATGGTGCTGCTGCCCGTAGAAAAGTAAATAAGCTTCTCTTCGTTGACCAGGGAGGTAGCCGCTTTCTTAATGTCCCTGCTTTTCGCATCAGGCACCTTCTCCCTGACGCCCTTTTCCATGTCATTGAAGTAAAACTTGGTTTTCTTGTTATTCTGGGCAAATTCCAGAATCACTTGTTTCAAATCTTCCATGATTGAACTCCTTTATACCCCGGTATTATTCGAGGCCTCCAACAGCATTGGTCACGCTCCAGGACGCGTCGGTGTACTTGAAAAGCGTGGACGTCCTGTAGGTATCATAGGCCAGGCGGTAATCGTCGATCAGGTGATCCGAAAAGGGAAGATTGCATTTTTCAAAGAACCGCTCCCAGCCGATTCTTTCGGCCCAGTCCCCGATTCGCTCATACTTCTTGGCATCTTTGGCATAGGCTTCAACAATCTTCTTTACGTCTTCACAGACTTCCGGGAAGCGAGGGAAATTGTTGGGCAACGCCGGGACCACCACCTTGGAGAACTTGGGCGGATGAATCCGGTTGGAGACCTTGCCTCCGGCCATGATGGTCACGCAGTCCCCCTCTTTGTCGGAGAGGGGCAAGGCCATGCACATGGTGTAGCAGTTGCCGCAAAACATGCAGCGTTCATCTTTGATTTTCACCGATTTCTTGCCCTCTTCCGTCTTGGTCGGCGAAATAGCGGCCGTAGGACATGCCGCGATGACAAGAGGGATTTCACAGACGCTCGCGAGGACTTCGGAGTCCACGATGGGCGGCTTCCTGTGATAGCCCAGAAGCGCAACGTCCGAGCAATGCACGGCGCCGCACATGTTGAGGCAGCAGGCCATGGAAATCCGAACCTGTGCGGGAAAGGTCATGCTCTGGAAATGCTCAAAGAGATCGTCCATGACCGCCTTGACCATGGAAGACGCGTCGGTGGCAGGGGTATGGCAGTGGAGGTATCCCTGGGTGTGAACGATGTTGGTCAGCCCGGCGCCTGTTCCGCCAAGGGGAAATTTATAGCTGCCTGAGACGTGCTTCCGGCTCATGAGGTCCTTTTTCAGAGCCTCCACCTTGTCCAGGCTGTCCACCAGAAACTCAATGTTGTTTCGGGTCGTGAATCGCACGAACCCGCCGCAGTGTTTGTCCGCAATTTCGCATATCTCTCGAACGTGTTCCACAGTCATGAACCGGCAACCGCCCGCCCTCAGCGTGAAGACCTTGTCCCCGGTTTCCGAAACATGAACCAGCACACCGGGTTCAAGGATGTCATGGTGTTTCCACTTTCCGTAATTGTTCTGGATAATGGGAGGAAAGTTCTCCCAGTAGTGTCTCGGCCCAAGGTCGGTGAGCCTGTTTTGCATGGGTTTTGCCGGATTGAATCGTCCAAGTCTTTCTTTTGATAATTCCATAATATATTCCCTCCTCTCTCGGGCTATCGTTTGTGTCTGGCGCGGTAGTCGTTGATGTCTCGGCTCCAACCTCCGGGAACATCTTCTTCTTTCCAGAAGATGTAGGGGTTGGACCGGGGTTCCTTGACCATCTGCGGCATGGGCGGAATGTTGAGGACTTCGATCAGCCTCTTGATGCCCTGACGCTGGATCAATTCACCCAGGCGCTCCCTGTTCTTGCCTTCTTCCATCCACCACTCCCAAACCGGCTCGATAACCTTTGCCTTGATGTTGTCATAGGGAGGTTCCGCTTTGATGAATGGAATGGTCAGCAGGCCCATTTGCGCACCCTCGAGAATCGGGGCCTTGGCGCCCAAAAGGATGGAAACCCCCGTATCCTTGCCGGGCCGCAAAGCCTGAGGCATGACATTGATACAGTGCATGCAGCGGGTGCATTCCGCGTTGTCGATCATGAGTTTGTCCCCTTCCATCCACATGCACCGGGTCGGGCACAGATCGATCACTTCTTTCTGGATATCAAACTTTCCCCAGTCTCTTCCGGCATGGGCGCCGCCGTTGGGTTTGATTTCGCCGCCCATGTAAGCCTGGACCGCTTTTTGATCGATGCGGATCGCATCTTTCCAGGTTCCGATAAAGGACATATCGGCCCGGGCGATGGAGGCCACGCAGCAGTTGGGGCAGCCGTCGAACTTGAACTTGAACTTGTAGGGAAACTGGGGCCGGTGCAGTTCGTCCTGGTAGTGGGTGGTCATTTCATAACACATTTCCTGGGTATCGTAGCAGGCCCATTCGCAGCGGGCCTTTCCAATGCAGCAGGAAGGGGTTCGCAGGTTGGAACCGGACCCGCCGAGGTCCTGCTCGACCACGTGGCCCAATTCGAAAAAGATGGGCTCCAGTTGTTCGGTGGTGGTCCCGAGGAAAATGATGTCCCCTGTGGACCCGTGGAGGTTCATCATGCCGCTTCCCCGGAACTCCCAGAGGTCGCAGAGGGTCTTCAGGTAGTCTGATCGGTAAAACTTGCTGGCAGGCTGGTTCACGCGCATGGTGTGAAAGTGGGCGATCGAGGGGAAACGCTCCTGCTGGTCGGAGTATCTTCCGATCACGCCGCCGCCGTATCCGAAGACGCCCACGATGCCGCCGTGTTTCCAGTGTGTTTCACCGTTTTCAAAGGAAAGCTCCAACTGGCCGAGGAGATCGTCCACCACGTCCTGGCCGATCATGAGCTTGTCCTGGCCCAGTTTTTTCCGGTGCAGAGCCGCCCTCTTGGCGTCCGCCACAAAGCTCGGCCACGGACCTTTTTCCAGATCATCGCACATGGGAGTCTCGTGCTTGGTCTTGAATTTCTTCAGCTCTTCCTCGGTGTAGTTATGCAGCTCCGCGTCGGAGTAAATCCTGGTCTCTGCATACTGGATCGGTTTTTCATCTCGTTTTGATTGAAACATTATCCAAGCCTCCTCTTAGAAATTAAAAAGGGTTGATCCGCACAAAAAAAGGAGCAATATCAAAAACATCTATCCTCCCTTTCTTCACCTCCTCCCAAGAACTCTTGCTTTCTCATGCTCAAAACTCACGGCTTTTCGCCGAATAGACACGAATTTTTGCCCAGGCATGATTCAAAAAATTTTCAAAATGCTGGGCCCTTCCATCAAGAAATCCCGGAAAATCCCAAATAAGGATATGGGAATTACATGAGCTGACGGCCAAAGTAAAGCAGTGATGGAATTCTGCGGAAGCGTCGGCAGAAATCTCTTTCTGTGCCCTATGTATGAATAGACAAGTGCTTATAGTAATAATGTTTCCTCCTTGTCAATAAAAAAACGGTTGAAAACATGCGATGACGCCTCCCCCTCCGAGGCGCCTTTTGCCCATATCCCGATCCGATGATTTTGTTGACAATCCTTGTGCAGGGATTTATAGCGCAAATCATATGCTCAATGACCGACCCCGCATCTCCCTGGCCGCCCTGAAAGGAGGCTCAGGCAAAACGATACTTTCCATCGGCCTGGCCTCCTCCTGGCTCAGAAAAGGGCTCACCGTGGCGCCTTTCAAAAAAGGGCCGGATTTCATAGACTCCGGATGGCTGTCCTTCGCCTCCCGCAGGACCTGTTACAATCTGGACCCTTTTCTCATGACCAGGGAGCAAATCGTGGAGTCCTTCCTGGTTCGTTCGGCGGATGCCGACATTTCCCTGATCGAGGGGAACCGCGGGCTTTTTGACGGCCTGGACCTGGAAGGTTGCTGCAGCACGGCGGAACTGGCCAGGATGCTTGAGAGCCCGGTGGTCATCATTGTGGACGTGACGATGGTGACCCGCACGGTGGCGGCGCTTATCCTGGGGTGCAGGCAATTTGACCCCGACCTGAAAATCGCAGGGATCATCCTGAACAAGGTGGCGGGCGGCCGCCAGGAATCCCTTGTGAGAGCTTGCGTCGAGCAATACTGCGGCATCCCGGTGGTCGGCGCCGTTCCGAAGCTCAAGGGAGACGTTTTCCCTGAAAGGCACATGGGACTCATCCCCCAACAGGAAAGGCAATTTGCGGCAAAAGCCGTTGACTGGGCCACGACGGTGGTGGAAAAATATCTGGAACAGGACACCCTCTTAAAACTGGCCCGGGATGCAAACCCGCTGGGGGCCTCTGCCCAACTCGGGCAAACACAAAAGCCTTTGGCTCAGGCGCCTTCATCCCCTCGGATCGGGATCATTCGGGACCATTCTTTCTGGTTCTATTATCCCGAAAACCTGGAACAGCTCAACATCCTGGGGGCCACGCTGGTCGACCTTGATTCCATCAGGGACCGGGAAATCCCGGACCTCGATGCGATTTACATCGGAGGCGGATTTCCTGAGATCCAGGCCCAAGCCCTGGCGGACAATAAGAGCTTCAAGCAAGCCCTGAAGCAGCGGATTGAAGCCGGGCTTCCTGTTTATGCCGAGTGCGGCGGATTGATGTATCTTGGCGACGCTCTGATCGTGGACGGAAAAACTTTTCCCATGGTGGGCGCCCTGCCCATCCGCTTCGTGTTGGAGAAAAGGCCGCAGGGCCATGGCTATACGGTTCTTGAAACACTCCTGGAAAACCCTTACTACGAAGTGGGCGAGACCCTCAGGGGCCACGAGTTTCATTATTCCAAAGCCGTGCTGGAAGATTCGGAAAAACAGAAGGCCGTGTTCAAGGTTTTGCGGGGCTCGGGGCTCGACGGCGAAAGAGACGGGCTTTGCAGGAAAAACCTCCTGGCCTTGTACACCCATGTCCATGCCGGAGGAAACCGCCTCTGGGCTCAAACCCTTTTCAGGCAGGCCGCTTTGTTCAAGAACAACAAAATCTCAAAGGAGATGAAAAAGAAGGATTGACAGGCCCGGAAATTTGGGCTATACAAAAAAATCCCCGTGAATTAAATGGTTAACCTGTCACGATTACTAATAAAAGGAGGGTGGAATCTATGCCAACAGTAGAGTTTGAAGGAAAAACCTTTAACGTGGATGAAGACGGCTTCATCGATGATTTCAACAATTGGAACGAGTCGTGGGTGCGGCATGTCAAGGTGACCGAGGGCATTGAAGAGATGACGGACGAGCATTGGAAGGTCGTCAATGTGCTTCAGGATTATTACAAGAAGAACGGCATCGCTCCCATGGTGAGAATTCTTTCCAAAGTCACCGGTTTCAAGCTGAAATATATCTACGAGCTGTTTCCATCGGGACCGGGCAAAGGCGCTTGCAAGATGGCCGGTTTGCCGAAGCCCACGGGCTGCGTCTAACAATTTCCTTAGCATCAAGAAAGCAAAAGGCACCGGGAGCGTTTCATAATCCATGGGTGCCTTTTTCTATCGACGGAAGACCGAAGAGGAGATCTCCGCGTAAAGCTCCGGTCTGCGATGGGGGAGGAAATATCTCATTCTGTGTTTTCTGACCTCATTGAGGGATTCCGCCTTGAGATCCACGAGCATGAGCCCCTCGTCCTTTCCCGTGTAGCTTTCTATGACCGCACCCTGCCCGAGACCTCCGTACCCGCGGCTCGTCGCCCGGAGACTGTAGCCCGTGAGTGAAAGCTCGGGGAAGCAGACAATCCCGGCGCCGGCCTCCGATGCTTTTGAAACATAAAAGGAGGTTTTTCCCAGGTTCTCGCGAATCTCGCCCGTTTCCGAGCGCATGCACACCGCCCCGACCCTGAGGTCCCTCATGCTTCCCCCTCCAACCCGTTTTGCCCAATGTTCAATGTTGACGGCCTCCTTCTTTCTCGCAATCAGGATGTACTTCTCCGTCTCCAGGGTTTCTCCGCTCTCGAGGGTATCTGCGGCAATGAAATGAACCAGGCCGGCCAGCGCCTCTTTGGCCTGACCAAAGGCTTCCTCCCGCAAGTCCACGCCGACGTAATGCGGTAGACCCAAACCCCGGCCCAACAGGAAACCGGTGACCCCGAGATAGTTCCACTTCACATTGTTGCCGCAGCCGATGTTCAGGACCTTCGGGTTCTCAGGAAGCTCAATTTCATGCCTCCCAAGATACTCGGCAAGCATGGCCGTCCCACCTTCTGTCAGGGGTCCAGGGCTCCGCGGCGCCCTTTTCGTTTGCCACCCGTCACTCCTTGATATGCTTGACCACCAGATCCCCGACCTCTTTGGTGGTAAAGCCCATTTTCCCCGCATCGAGGCCCTTGAGGTCGTTCTTGAGAACCGCCTTGATCGCTTCGAGCAAAATCGCCGAGGCTTCTTTCTCGCCCACATGATCCACCATCATCTGGGCCGCCACGATGGCGGCCATGGGATTGATCTTGTTGAGCCCGGTGTACTTCGGCGCAGATCCGCCGATGGGCTCGAACATGGCGGTTCCTTCAGGGTTGATGTTGCCGCCCGCTGCAATGCCGAGACCGCCCTGGATGATGGCCCCCACATCGGTAATAATATCGCCGAACATGTTGTTCGTCACGATCACGTCAAAAGACTCGGGGTTCTTGATCATCCACATGCAAAGGGCGTCCACGTGCTGGTAGCCTGTTTCAATATCCGGATACTCCGAACCCACCTCCTGGAACACGCGATACCAGAGATCCGACTCGTAGACCAGCACGTTGGTCTTGCCGCACAGGGTCAGGTGCTTTCTCTTGTTCCTGCGCCGGCACAGCTCAAAAGCATACCGGATGCAACGCTCCACCCCTTTCCTGGTGCTCACGGATTCCTGAATGGCGATCTCGTCGGCCGTCCCCTTCTTGAAGAAGGCGCCGCCTCCTGCATAGAGGCCCTCCGTGTTCTCCCGGACCACCAGAAAATCAATGTGCTCCGGGCCTTTTCCCCTCAGCGGCGTTTGAACGCCCGGGTAAAGAGACACAGGTCTCAGGTTGATATACAGATCCAGTTCAAACCGGAGCTTGAGCAGCACCTCCCTTTCCAGGATCCCCGGCTTCACATCCGGGTGCCCGATGGCGCCCAGGTAAATCGCATCCATTTCCCTCAGCGCTTCGATCACATCCTGTGGCAGCAGGATGCCCTTCTTCAGATAAGCCTCTCCACCGAGAGGAATTTCCTTGAACTCAAAAGCGAGCCCGCAGCGCCCGGCCAAAGCCCTGAGCACCTTGAGACCTTCCGCCACCACTTCAGGCCCGGTTCCGTCTCCGGGAATCACTCCGATCTTATAGCTCTTCATCGGCATGGTCGCTCCTAATTGCAAAGTTTCATAGATACAAATATGTATTCACCACGGAGGCGCAGAGGACGCAGAGAAGCTCAAATCTTTCATTTGCCGGGAGATACCGGCAAATGAAAGGTGTGCATCTGCTTCCCTCAACAGAACAAGACTCCAATATCGAGCAAAGAGGCTGAGTATTTCTATGGATCAACCTCCGCCGAAGGCGGACGAGCAACTTGCCCATTCGCGGCACTTGTCCCGCCATAGCCCTAAGCCGCAGGACTTGAACATTAGGTTGTCACCTCAGGGTCGAATGGCTTACCGACAAGACTTGTCGAATGGGCGACGGCGGATCTCCCGCGAATGGGCAAAGACCCTCTTCTCCGTGCCCTCTGTGTCTCTGTGGTGCGATAATTATCATCACCGTATTTACGAAAACCATAGTTTAGAGTGAGCCTTGCGCCTTGCGCCTTGCGCCGTGAACCTTCTTCTATTTCTTCCTGTTCTCCGGCCTCAAGCCCCTCACCGCAGCCCCGGCCCTCCACATCTCCGAATGGCGCATTTCCGCCAGCTCCTTTTCCAGCTTTTCCCGGTAATCGGGTGCGCTGTTGGCTTCCAGCACGATGCGGGTTTCCTCACCCTTCACAACGCTCTCGTACAGTTCGTCAAATACGGGAGCCACCGCCTCCTTGAACCTTCCTTTCCAGTCAAGGGCGCCCCTTTGAGCCGTGGTGCTGCAGTTGGCGTACATCCAATCCATGCCTTTTTCCGCCACCAGCCGGATCAGGCTCTGGGTCAGCTCTTCCACGGTTTCGTTGAAAGCCTCGCTGGGGCTGTGGCCGTGCTTTCGCAGCAAATCATACTGGGCTTCCATCACCCCGGCCAGGCATCCCATGAGCACGCCTCTTTCGCCCGTCAGGTCGCTGTGCACTTCTTTTTCAAAGGTCGTGGGGAAAAGGTAGCCGGACCCGACCGCAATGCCCAGAGCAAGGGTCCTTTCCCTGGCTCTTCCCGTGTAATCCTGGAACACGGCATAGCTCGAATTGATGCCGCTGCCGTCCAGAAAATTGGCCCGCACGGAGCGCCCCGACCCCTTCGGCGCCACCAGGATCACATCAATGTTTTCAGGAGGAATCACCTGGGTCTGCTCCTTGTACACGATGGAAAAGCCGTGGGAGAAATACAGAGCATCTCCCTCCTTCAGGCACGCCTTGACCGTGGGCCAGGCCGCCATCTGACCGGCATCCGACAGGAGGTACAAAATCATGGTTCCCCTTTTTGCCGCCTCCTCAATCGGGAAAAGGGTTTTCCCGGGCACAAAGCCGTCCTCGACAGCCTTGTTCCAGTAGCGGGGCTCCTCCTCCCGCTGGCCCACGATCACGGAAAAACCATTGTCCCTCAGATTGAGACCCTGGCCCGGACCCTGGACCCCGTAACCCAGCACCGCGATGCTTTCATTCTTGAGAATCTCTTGTGCCCGGGATAGAGGGACCTCCTCCGAGGTAATCACTTCTTCCACCACGCCGCCAAAATCGATTGTTGCCATCACTGCTCCTTTCTTTTTAACAGTTTCGCTTTTTGAAATTCAACCTTGCCAGCCCGGGCATGGGGATCTCTCTTCCCAGCGGTGCCACGGACAAGGGAAGCTTGTCCGTGCTTTCACCATCCACGGACAAACAAGTTTGTCCGTGCCACCCATTTTGATCCGAGCGGTGGCACTGACAAGAGGATCTTTTGAGAGAGATCCCCATGCCTGATGCTCATGAGGGTTTCAAAAAGCTAAACTGTTACCTTTCTTTCACTTTCGTTCTCTTGCAAGCGCAACGGCGCCTGTTCGCGCAATTTCCTTTATGCCCAGAGGTTTGAGCAACTTCAGGAAGGCATTGATCTTCCCTTCATCACCCGTCACCTCAAGGGTGTAAAATTCCGTACCCACGTCCACGACCCTTGATCGGAAAATATCCGCCATCCTCAGGATCTCGGCCCGGTTCTCCGGCTTTGCCCGGACCTTCACCAGGGCGGTTTCCCTCTGGACGTAGTCCGTATCCGTAAAATCCAGGACCTTGATCACGTTGATCAGTTTATTGAGCTGCTTCTTGATCTGCTCCAGGATGCTCATGTCGCCCCCGGCAACCAGGGTGATCCTGGATACCAGAGGGTCGGTGGTTTCTGAGACACAGAGGCTGTCGATGTTAAACCCCCGTCCGCTGAAAAAACCGGCCACTCTTGACAGCACCCCGGGTTGATTGTCCACCAGCATGGAAAGAATATGCCGTCTTGAGTCATAAGGATGGTTGTTGTTCATAATGGGCCTCCACTACTCCGTTAATCGGCCTTGCCATAGCGTAGGGGAGGGGTTTACCCCCTCCCGCAGGCGGTTGAAGCCGGCTCGCGAGACCACATTGGAAAGGCGCACGGCTCACGGCTCACGGGGCTCGGAAAACCCCGCAATAACAAGCGCTCTTTTCGGCCTTGAACCGCGGGCCTTGGGCCGTGCGCCGGTTCTCACACGAGCAACATCTCGGTAATGGGCTTCCCCGACGGCACCATGGGATAGACGCACTCCTCGCTTTCCACCACAAAATCCATGATGACCGCCCCGGGACTTGAAAGCCCCTCTTTGAGCGTCTTTTCCACCTCCTCGGGCTTTGTCGCTCTCAACCCCACGGCGCCGTAAGCCTCGGCAAGCCGGACAAAGTCGGGGGCCTCGATCATTTGCGTGCACGAGTAGCAGCAGTCGTAGAAGAGCTGTTGCCACTGGCGAACCATGCCGAGATAGCCGTTGTTGAGGATGACGACCTTGACGGGAAGCTTGTACTGCATCACGGTGCCCATTTCCTGGATGTTCATCTGGATGCTGCCGTCTCCGGCCACATCCACCACGAGCTTGTCCGGGCAGGCAATCTGGGCGCCGATCGCCGCCGGCAAGCCGAACCCCATGCACCCCAGACCCCCTGAGGTGATGAAGTGATTGGGCTGATCAAAGTGATAGTACTGGGCGGTCCACATCTGGTTCTGGCCCACTTCCGTGGTGATGATGGCCTGCCCCTTGGTCATTTCCCAGAGCTTCTCCACCACAAACTGGGGTTTGATTTTTTCCTTCTGCTCGTAGGCAAGAGGCTTTGTCTCCTTCCATTGTTCGATCCGCTCCAGCCAGGGCGCCCGGGTAGCGCTTAAGTCGCCCAGGCCTTCCTTGGCCAGGAGGCTGTTGAGTTTCTGGAGCGTGATCCTGCAGTCGCCCACAATGGGAACGGATACAGGGATGTTTTTCCGAATCGACGCGGGGTCGATATCGATATGAATGATCTGCGCCCGGGGCGCAAAGGCGTCCACCTTTCCCGTGACCCGGTCGTCGAAGCGGACACCCACGGCGATCATCAGATCACACTCGGATGAAGACATGTTGGCCCGATAGGTGCCGTGCATCCCGATCATGCCGAGCCAGAGAGGATCACTGGCCGGAAAAGCGCCCAGGCCCATCAGGGTCGAGGTCACGGGAGCATGAATCATCCTGGCAAATGCGGTGAGTTCCCTGGAAGCTCTTGACAGGATGACGCCGCCCCCTGCGAAAACGAGGGGCTTTCTGGCCTCCTTGATGAGCTTCATCACTTTCGGCAACTGCTTCACGTTCGGCTCATAGGTGGGGTTGTAAGACTTGAGCCGGACCTCCTTGATGGGCGTGTACAGGGTTGTTGCCTGCATGACGTCCTTTGGGATGTCCACAAGCACCGGGCCGGGGCGACCGGAGCGGGCGATGTAGAAAGCTTCTTTCAGCATTCTGCCCAGGTCTTCGACGCTTTTCACCAGGTAGTTGTGCTTGGTGCACGGTCTTGTAATCCCTACAATGTCCACTTCCTGGAAGGCGTCATTGCCGATCAACTGGGTTGGAACCTGGCCGGTGAGGATCACCACGGGAATGGAATCCATGTATGCCGAGGCAATGCCTGATACGGTGTTGGTGGCGCCGGGTCCGGAAGTGACCAGGCACACGCCCACTCTGCCCGATGCCCGGGCATATCCGTCGGCCGCGTGAACAGCCGCCTGTTCATGGCGCGTCATGATGTGGCGGAGATTGGATTTGGCCAGTTGATCGTAAATGTCGATGACCGCGCCGCCCGGATATCCAAAAAGGGTATCCACCCCTTCTTCCTGTAAAACTTCGATAATGATTTGCGCTCCCTTGATTTTGATGGCCATCACTCCTTTCACTTCCTCCTCACAACGAGCCCCTTGCCTTGATATAAGGC
>Ga0114946_10002731_pt1 | contig 12060 bp, 5 predicted proteins | sample WalLakDeSediment_FD_88676 | JGI IMG/M metagenome (GOLD analysis project Ga0114946, IMG submission 88676) | Lake sediment microbial communities from Walker lake, Nevada to study Microbial Dark Matter (Phase II) - Walker Lake 11/02/13 Deep Sediment | ecosystem: Environmental > Aquatic > Freshwater...
ACCCGGATCGAGCCGGGCCGCCTTGGCCAGCCACTGCTCCACCTGGGCGGTGGCCGCGTCGACGTCGTCGGCCGTGCGGGCCGCGGCCAGGGCTGCCGTCAGGAGTCGCTCGAGCGAGGCTGAATCCCAGGTTGCATCCAGCACCGCGAACGCCTCGTCTGTTCTGCCCTGACGACCGAGGAACTCGGCCCGCGCGAGCTTGCCGTCCGTCGACAGCGCGGCGAGTTTCTCGAACAACTGGTCGGCGGCCTTGGTGAATTCGAGGTCCTCGAACAGCTTGGCAATGGCGGTCTGTTGGGCCGCCTGATCGGCAGCCAGGTCACCCGTCGGCATGAGCTTGCGGGCCGCCGCGACGGCGGCAGGACGGTTTTCGGTGGCCACTGCCAGCCGCGCCTCGAGCGCCAGCGTCATGGGGCTCGTGGCGGCCCGGTCCTGCAGCCGCCTGAGCCAAGCCTCCGCATTGCGGTAGTCGCCATGATCGATCAGTTTCTCGACGAGCATGCCGATGAAGGACGGTGGGGTGTTCGGCCCGGAGATGATCGACATGAGCTCGTTGCGGCCCTCGTCCCAGCGGCCCAGACGCTCGAGCAGCCCGGCACGGGTCAGCCGCTCCGCCGTGGTCAGCGGCTGGCTCTTCTGCAGGGTTTCGAGCGTGTCGATGGCCCGCTTCCAGCTTTCCGGCTCGGGGCGATTGACGAGCAGGGATACCTCGAGTTTCGCGTCTTCCGGCGACAGGTTTCCATCGGCATCGGCATTCTGCCGGATGAGCGCGAGGGCTTCCTCGAGGTTGCGATACGTCCCGCGTTCCGCGATCAGTCCTGCGAGGCGCCGGCGGGCCCATGCTCGGATCACCGCGTCGGAGGCCTTGGAGCCCGCCGTCGAGGTGTCGACGAGCCGGCGGAGGGTGTCGCGGGCGGGCCCCAGCCGTCCGTTGCGGATGAGGAACTCGGCGGCCGCCCGCCCCACGTTCGCATCGTCCGGTGCGAGCCGCTCGGCCTCCTGGAATGCGGCGAAGGCGTCGTCGATGCGGCCCAGCATCTCGTTGCCTTGGGCGAGCATGAGCTGTCGCTGCGGCTCGGCGACCTGTTCGACGGCCCGCTCGAGCGTGTTCTCCGCGGCCCGCCGTCGGCCTGTCGTCAGCTGGTGGGCGAAGAGCGACAGCCAGGCGTCGGCACGGGTCGGATCGACCTTCACGGCCTTCGCGAAGACCTCGCCGGCTCGCTCCGTCTTGTTCGACCGTTCGAGGAGTTGGCCCAGCCAGAGAAGTTCGCCGACGTTTTCCGAGTCAACGCTGACGCTCCGCTCCGCGAGCGCGACGGCCTCCTCGAGTTTCCCTGACCGGAGCTCCATCTCGGCAGAGAGCCGTTCGAATCCGGCGAGGTCGCTCGTGCCCAGCGACGCGAGCGCCTGGCGGGCTTCGTCCACCCGATTGGTGGCGTAGAGCAGGGCGACCAGCTGCCGCACGAGATCGGGCGTCGCCGGCCCCATCCTCACGGCCCGCTTGAGCCGGTCGATCGCGGCGGGGAGGTCGCCTCGCAGTCCGTCGATCTCGGCCTGATACCGCTGGATCGCATTCCAGCCGGGGCGGTCGTTTTCCGCCTGGATCAGCAACCCTCGAGCATCGTTGAGGAGCTGCCGCTCGTCGGCCGACAGCTCGATTTTTTCCCCATCCGCCTCCTTGCCCGACTGGGCCTGCCGCACCTCGAGAATCTTGACTCCGGCCCGGGCCACGAACGCGCGGGCGTTGTCGTCGCCGGCCGTAGCGGCCACGGCCTCCGCGGCGGCGCTCGCCTTGGCGACGTCGCCCGCGGCCATGGCGATGTCGAGGAGCGCCGAGCGAACTCGCAGGTCGTCGGGCCGCATCTCCGCCGCGTCGCGCAGCAGCCGCTCCCCTGCGTCGCGATCGCCCAGGCCCAGCCAGATGGAGGCGAGCATGGTGAGCGTCTGCGCCGCGTCGTCCGTCGGCAGAGCCCGCGCGCGTTTCTCGATATCCGCGAGCAGCGGGGCGGCCTCTTCCCGCGGCCGCGCCGCCGCCAACTGCGCGTTGACGAGGAGCACTCCCGGCGCGTTGGCGACCGCGACCGGGGCGTCGTCGAGAAGTTTCCTCACGGCGGCCTCCCCCTCCGTGCGCTGAAGGAGCGTGGCGAGCGCCGTCCAGACCTGCGGACTGGCGCCGGGCTGCTCCACCGCTTTGCGCAGCAGGTTCACCGCCAGCGGATCCTCGCCCTTGCGGGATAGCACGTCGGCCCGCAGCAGGTCGAGCTGCTCGCGGGTGATCGCCGCGGACGTCGCGAGCTGGTCGAGGATCGCATCCACCTGCGACCAGTCACGCTCGGCCGCGTCGCGATTCATCTGATCCCGCAGCCGCAATTGCAGCAGCGGATACCAGATCTGCGGAGTCGCCGCCAGCCGCTCCGTGGGGAGCGCGGCCGCCACCGCCTCGTATTCCCGGAGGGCTTCGTCTGCACGGCCACTCGCCGCCAGCGCGGCGGCTGCTCCGACCCGGGCGGCCATCGACGAAGGATCGTCGATCAGCAGTCGGCGATTGATGTCGAGCTGCTCGTCGTGCTCGTCGAGCCGCTCGTAGCACTGGGCCAGGCAGAGGTCGATCTGCCGCGACAGCTCGCCAAGCCCGACGGCCAGCGGACGGATCTGCTGCAGCTTCTGCCGGGCCTGCGGCCAGCGCTGCCGTTCCATGAGCACGCGGGCCTCGAGCAGGCCCACGGCCGGACTCGTCGTGCCGTAGAGCTCCGTGATGCGATCCAGGATCACGGTGGTCTCATCGACCTTTCGCTGTTGCAGGAGCGTGTCGGCGAGCATGAGCAACAGCGACGCCTTGCCCGGCATCAGCCCGACGCCGTCCTGCAGCGCCCGCTCGGCCTTGGTGAGATCGTTGCGCTGCAGCGCGATCGAAGCCAGCCCGCGGTAGATCCGCTCGTCGGTGGGAAACAGCTCGCGGGCCCGTTCGGCGATGGCCTCGGCGGCGTCGAGGTCCTGGCGGGCCAGGGCCATCTCGAACGACGAGAAGACGACATCCAGGGAGTCGGGAGCGATGGCTTGGGCCTTGGCGACGGCATCCGCCGCGGCGTCGAGATCACCGTCCTGCCGGTGCCAGCGCCAGAGCGCCAGCCAGGCATTGGCGTCGGCGCCCCGCTGCTGCACGAGCTGCTGGAGCACGTCGTTGGCAGCGTCACGATCCTGGAACCGTTCGAGCAGAATCTGCGCGAGGAGGATGTAGGCGTCGGTCGAGTCGGCCGGCTCGAGCTGCGGGTCGAATGCCCGCTGCTCGACGTCATAGCCGACGAGGCTGCCTGCCAGCCGGAGCGCTTCGTCGACGTCGCCGGAGTTGTAGAAGGAGCGGGCGAGGAGCAGGTCGAGTTCGACCGGGTCGAGCGGGGTGGTTTCGGACGTCCCAGGCTCGGCCGCGGTGCCGGGAGTCTTGGTGACTGGATTGAGGGTCACCGGAGTCTCGGACGTCTGCTGGCGGAGCGTCTGCAGGTGCTCGCGGGCATCGACAGGGCGTCCGATACGAATCTGAAACTCTGCGAGCTTCCGGCGGAGTGCAGCGTTGTCGGGGTTTTTCCGCAGGGCTTCCTCGAGCGTGTTGTAGGCCCGCGACAGGTCGGCCTGCACGGCGTCCGGCTGCAAGGCCCGCTCGAGCATCAGTTCCGCGTACTCGGCGAGCACGTCGCCATCGTCGGGACGCATGCCCAGATAACGGGTGTAGAGGCCGAGGGCTTCGTAGAGCTTGCCTTCCTCGAGCTTCTGCCGCGCTATCGTCACGAGGCTGCCGGCATTGCGGGAGACCTGATAGCGGTTGAGGAGCACGACGCCGATGCCACCCCCGATCACGATCGCGAGCAGAATGAGGAGAAACCGAACGTTGACCCGCTTCAAGGGACCGACCTCCAGTACCGTGTCTGAGCCACACTGTGTCTGAGCCGTCATCGAGACGGCCAGCGGCTCGACGAGTCATCCAGTAGTAATCCAGCCTGACCAGAACCCGCAGTCTACCACTTGCATGCCCCGACTTCGCGGAAACCGGAGGCCCGGCCAACGGGGCAAAAGTTTCCGCCGGCTTTCGCACGATACCGAAAGGGAGAGGTTGGATTCTCCGGATTGGGAGAGATATGCCGTGGTCAAGTCCGCTGTTTTTTCAATCGCGCTCGCGTTCCTCGTCTTGCACGCCCCGGCGCGGGTTCTGGGAGCGGCACCGACCGGGAGTCGCTCCGATCGCGCCGTCATCCCGGCCGGGGGCGGCCATGTCCAGGGAGAGTGTCAGCGATGTGAGGGCACGGCCTGCCGGCACCAGGGCTGTCGCCATGCGGGCGGCCACCATGCCGATTGCCGGGAGGGTCACTGCGTGCCCTATTGCCCGGTGCGGCCGGCCCAGTTCGGGTACTACGGGACGCAGTGGCGCCGCTGGCCAGGGGCCGGTGTCGTACCGGTCTCGGGTTTCGAGGATGCGACGCCAGCCGCACCGCCCCGGCTCCAAGTGCCCGGTCCGGACGAGGAGTCGCCGCAGTTGATCCCGGCCGACGACCAGCTCGATCCGACATCAGCGCCCGAGGGGGCGAACCCAGGTGACGAGCCTGCGCTCGACTTCCCTGAACGCGTGCTCCAGCCGGAGCCCGCACAGCCGGAGCCCGCACAGCCGGAGCCCGCACAGCCGGAGCCCGCACAGCCGGAGCCGCCTGCCGCCGCGCCGGCCGAGTTGCCCGCCGCCGAAGAGCCGGCCCGCCCGGTGCCGATTCCGAATCCGTTCGACGACGCCGCGGCTCGCGGCTGGCGGAAATTTCTCACGCCTGCCTCCGCCGAGATGCCTGTCGAGGAAACCTCACCCGTCCCAGCACAGCCGGGTGGAATCCGTGCCACCGTCGCGCCCGTGCCATTCGATCACGAGGAGGTGCGGGCGGCCGAATCGGCGGCGCGGGGCCTGAAGATCTCGGTGGCGACGCCGAAGTAGTTCTCCGCAGAGAATGCGACCGTCTCGCCCAGCGTGGGATGCGGATGGATCGTCTCCATCAGATCCCGGGCAGTGCAGCCCATCTCGATGGCGAGCACCCCTTCGGCGATCAGTTCGCCCGCTCCCGGCCCGACGATGCCCACTCCGAGGACCGCGTCGGTCTCCGGATCGACGAGGATTTTCGTGAGCCCGTCGGTGCGGCCCAGGGCGTGGGCCCGACCGCTCGCCGCCCAGGGGTAGCGGCTGATCTCGACCGTGCGGCCGGACGCTGTCGCTTCCTGCTCGGTGAGACCCGCCCAGGCGATCTCCGGATCGGTGAACACCACCGCTGGAATGGCCCGCGGCGCGAACAGGGCCGCCTCGCCATGGAGGGCCTCCACGGCCACCTTGCCCTGGTGGCTGGCCCGGTGGGCCAGCATCGGTTCGCCACAGACGTCGCCGATGGCCAGGACATGGGGATCGGCCGAGCGCTGCTGGCCGTCGACCTCGACGAAGCCCTTGGCGTTGACGACGACCCCGGTGTGTTCCAGGCCGATGCCGTCGGAATTCGGCCGCCGTCCGACGGCCACGAGCACCCGGGAGAACTCCTGTTCGCTCGGTCCATCCGGCCCCTCGAAGGCGACACGAACGGCGTGGCCCACATCGACGAGTCCCGTCACCTTGGTCCGCAGCATGATCCGCTCGAAGAGCTTTTCGAGCCGTTGCTGGAGCGGCTTGACGAGGTCGCGGTCGGCCCCGGGAAGCAGCATGTCGGTCAGTTCGACGACCGACACCCGGGAGCCGAGTTCGGCGTAGACCGTGCCCATCTCGAGGCCGATGTAGCCGCCGCCGACGACCAGCAGCGATTCCGGCACGTCGGCCAGTTCGAGGGCGCCGGTGGAATCCATCACCCGCGGGCTTCCGATATCGAAGGCTGGAATCCGTGCCGGCCGCGAGCCGCTCGCGAGGATGCAGTGGTCGAACGTGATCGTCTGGCTGGCCCCTCCCGGCTCGGTCGCCGCCACCTCGAGCGTCGTGGAATTCGTGAATCGAGCAACGCCATGGACGACCGTCACGTTGCGGCGCCGCGCGAGTGTCGCGAGGCCGCCGGTGAGGGTGGAGATCACCTTGTCCTTGCGGGCCCGCAGGGCGTCCAAGTCGATCGAGGGCTTGGGGATATGAATGCCCCAGTCCTCCATCTCCCGACATTCCGCGAGCACCCGGCCGACGTGCAGCAGGGCCTTCGACGGAATGCACCCGCGGAGGAGGCATGTTCCTCCCAACCGGGTGTCGCGGTCGACGAGCACCACCTGCATGCCGAGGTCGGCCGCCAAGAAGGCCGCGGCATAGCCGCCAGGACCGCCACCGAGGACGACGAGAGGAACATGCATACTCGCAGGACTCCAACGGATGCCACGGCGGCGGGAAGCGGGGCTGCCGCGACGGGCGGGGATGCCAGAAAACCGTGACGCTGTTGTAGTTGCGGCGGTACACTTTTTGAAGAGTGGCGGACCAGGGGTTCGCGAGAGTGGCGAAACTGGCAGACGCGCTGGATTTAGGTTCCAGTGCCGAAAGGCGTGCGGGTTCGACTCCCGCCTCTCGCATTTTCCGCTCCCACGGCGGCGGCGTGATTCGCCCTTTACGCTCCCCGGAACGGCCGGAATAATGCGAAAAGCCTGCCACACCCCCGGAGCCCGTCATGGCCAGCCCCGACATCGACCAGTCCGTGAGCGCAGAGTCCGGTAGTGGTGTTTCCGGTAGTGATGTTTCCGGTAGTGGTATGCGGAACGGAACTGAGGCTGCCAGTGGCGGCCTACCCCGCGGGGCCCATGCCCCGATGGCCATCGGTCAGTTGGGGGCCATCGGTCAGATGGGCAGCGGGTCGAGCGGTCAGCCTGAGGTGGTCGACGGTGTCTCCGCGGTCGATTCCGATCCCACGGAAACGCGGGAGTGGCTCGACTCCCTGCGCTACGTGATCACCAGTCGCGGTGGTGAGCGGGCCGCCTACCTGCTCCAGGCGATCGAGCAGGAGGCGTATCGCCTCGGAGTCTCGATCCCGTTCTCGGCCACCACGCCCTATATCAACACGATTCCCGCCGACCGACAGCCGCCGTTTCCCGGCAATCGCGAATTGGAGCGGCGGATCAAGAGCATCATTCGTTGGAACGCGATGGCGATGGTGGTGCGGGCCAATCGCGAAGACAAGAGCATCGGCGGTCACATCTCGACCTTCGCATCGTCGGCGACGCTCGTCGAGGTGGCGATGAATCATTTCATCCGCGGCCGCAGCGACGACTATTCCGGCGACCAGGTCTATTTCCAGGGGCACGCCTCGCCCGGCATTTATGCCCGAGCGTTTCTCGAGGGCCGCATCACCGAGAAGCAGTTGGAAAATTTCCGCCGTGAGCTGGCCGAGGGGGGCGGGCTGTCGAGCTATCCGCATCCCTGGCTGATGCCGGAATTCTGGGAGTTTCCCACGGTGTCGATGGGCCTGGGGCCGCTGATGGCCATTTATCAGGCCCGCTTCAACAAGTACCTGCAGGACCGGGGCCTCAAGGACACGAGCCGACAGCACGTGTGGTGCTTCATCGGCGACGGCGAGACCGACGAGCCCGAAACGCTGGGGGCGATTTCGCTGGCGGCCCGGGAGCAGCTCGACAACCTCGTCTTCGTCATCAACTGCAACCTGCAGCGGCTCGACGGCCCGGTCCGCGGCAACGGCAAGATCATCCAGGAACTCGAGGGCGTGTTCCGCGGGGCCGGCTGGAACGTCATCAAGGTGGTCTGGGGCGACGAGTGGGATTCGCTCCTCGCCAAGGACAAGGAAGGCCTGCTCGTCAAGCGGATGAACGAGATCGTCGACGGCCAGTACCAGAAGTACGTGGTCATGCCGGGCGGTTACATCCGCGAGCACTTCTTCGGCGCCGATCCTCAGCTCGCCGAGATGGTGGTCCATCTCTCCGACGAGAAGCTCAAGAAGCTCCGCCGCGGCGGGCACGATCCGGAGAAGGTCTACGCCGCCTACGATGCCGCGATGAAGTGCCACGGCAAGCCGACGGTGATTCTCGCCAAGACGATCAAGGGCTACGGGCTGGGCGAGGTCGGCGAGGGCCGCAACGTCACCCACCAGCAGAAGAAGCTCAACGAAGAGGAATTGCGGGCCTTCCGGTCGCGGTTCGGGATCCCGATTTCCGACGACGAGGTGGCCAAGGCACCGTTCTATCGCCCGCCGGAAGATTCGCCCGAGATGCGGTATCTCAAGGAGCGGCGGGCCGCGCTCGGGGGCTCCGTGCCTGGCCGGCCGCGGCAGGGGCCGCTGCTGGAGACGCCCCCGCTCTCCGACTACCAGGGGTTCATCGAGAAGAGCGCCGGCCGCGAGGTCTCCACCACGACCGGCGTCGTCACGCTCATGGCCTCACTGCTCAAAGACAAGAAGATCGGCAAGTACATCGTGCCGATCGTGCCCGACGAATCGCGGACGTTCGGCATGGATCCGCTCTTCAAGCAGTGCGGCATCTATGCCCACACCGGCCAGCTCTACGAGCCGGTCGATTCCGACCAGTTGCTCTATTACCGCGAGGCGAAGGACGGCCAGATCCTCGAGGAAGGCATCACCGAGGCGGGCAGCATCTCGAGTTTCATCGCCGCGGGCACCGCCTACGCCAGCCACGGCGTGCCGATGATCCCGATCTTCATCTACTACTCGATGTTCGGGTTCCAGCGGATCGGCGATCAGATCTGGGCGGCTTGCGACAGCCGAGCCCGCGGATTCCTCCTCGGCGGCACGGCCGGCCGCACGACGCTCGCGGGCGAGGGCCTGCAGCATCAGGACGGCAACAGCCAGTTGTTCGCGATCGCCTATCCGACCGTGAAGGCCTACGACCCGGCGTTCGTCTACGAATCGACGGTGATCATGCTCGAAGGTCTCGACCGCATGTTCGCCAAGGGTGAGGACTGGATCTACTACATCACGGTCTACAACGAAAACTACGAAATGCCCCCGATGCCGCCCGGCTGCGAGCAGGGGATCCTCGAGGGCATGTATCGCTTGCGAGACGTGCCAGCAGGCGGGCAGGCGGTGGCGGCCCAACTGCCGCCGGTGAACCTGCTCGGCTCGGGCGCGATTCTCCGCGAGGTGATCAGGGCCGCCGAGTTGCTGGCCGAGCACTGGGGTGTGCCGAGCACGGTCTGGAGCGTGACGAGCTGGAAAGAGCTCCGCCGCACGGCCCAGGAGTGCCGGCGCTGGAACATGCTCCATCCCGAGGCCGAGCCGCGGACGAGTTATCTCGAGCGACTCGCGGCGGAGGGAAGCGGCGCTGGCGGCGACGGCATCTTCGTGGCGGCCAGCGATCATGTGCGGGCGGTGCCGGAGCAGCTCGATCCCTGGATTCCCGGCGGGCTCTTCGTGCTCGGTACCGACGGCTTCGGCCGCAGCGACACCCGCGGTCCGTTGCGGCGGCATTTCGAGGTCGATGCCGAGTGCATCGCGATTGCCACGCTGTCGCGGCTGGCCGCAGCCGGTGTCATCGGGGCCCATGTCGTCGCCGAGGCGATCCGACGGCTGGGCGTGAACCCGGATAAGATCGACGCGGCGCTGGCCTGAAACGATGGTGTCGTGCCGGCCTCAGCAGGTTCCAATTTTCATCCACCCCACCCCCCCATCCCCCTCTCTCACCCTTCTCTCTGCATCATGGCTATCGAATTCAAGCTGCCCGATCTTGGTGAAAACATCGCTTCCGGAGACGTCGTCAGCGTGCTCGTCTCGAAGGGCGATGTCCTCAAGCAGGGGCAGGCGATCCTCGAGGTCGAGACCGACAAGGCCGTGATCGAGGTTCCCTGTGGGGCTGGCGGAACGGTGGCCGATGTCCTTGTGAAGAAGGGCGACACCGTGAAGGTCGGCCAGACGCTCATCGTTCTGGAGCCGGCCGGAGCTGCAGCGTCTGCTCCAGCAGCAGCGGCCCCGTCTGCCGTGAAGCCCGCTCCGGAGGCCAAGCCCGCAGCTGCCCCCCCCAAGCCTGCGGCGCCAGCTGCTGCCGTTGCAGCGGCTCCGGTCGCGGCTCCTGCGCCGGAGGTGGCCGAGCCTGCGCTGGCGACGGCGGCAGTCGCCACTGCTTCTCCGGCGGCTGTGGAGCCTGCCGGGCCTGCGGTTCGGCGGCTCGCCCGCGAGCTGGGTGTCGATCTCGCGCACGTGCGCGGCAGCGGCCAGTCGGGCCGAATTATCCGGGAGGATGTCATCGCCGCGGTCCGGCAGGCGGGCGGAGCGGCGCCCCGCGGTGGCGCCGCGGCGGGTGAAGCGCGGGCCGGCACCGAGCGGGATGATTGGGGCCCGATCCGCCGCGAGCAGATGTCGCGGATGCGGAAGACGATCGCGGCCAACATGGTCCGGAGCGTGCAGACCATTCCGCACCTCACGAATTTCGACGACGCCGACGTCACCGAGTTGGAGCAGCTTCGCAAGGCGAGCGCTCCGGAATACGCCAAGAACAACCTCAAGCTCACGGCGCTGGCCTTCGTGATCAAGGCGGTGAGCCTGTCGCTGCGGCAGCACCCGGCGGTCAATGCCTCGATCGATCCCGAGAAGGGGGAGATCGTCTACAAGGAATATGTCAATGTCGGGCTCGCGGTCGACACGCCCCGCGGGCTCGTCGTGCCGGTGCTCCGCGACTGCGACCGGCTCAGCATTCCGCAGATCGCCCAGGCGATCGCCGACACCGCGGAGAAGGCGAAGAACGCGCAGTATGGTATCGAGGATCTGCGGGGTGGCACGTTCACCATCAGCAACCTCGGTGCCGTCGGCGGTGCCTACTCGACCCCGATCATCAACTGGCCCGAAGTGGCGATCCTGCTCCTGGGCCGGTCGCGGAAGATGCCCGTCGTGCACGACGACCGGATCGAGCCGCGGCTGATGATGCCGCTCTCGCTCTCGTATGACCATCGGCTCGTCGATGGGGCGATGGCGGCACGATTCTTGAACGAAGTGATCGGCTACCTGGAGAGTCCGGGTCGGCTGCTACTGGCGATGTAACCCGACTGGTCGCGGCTGGGCCGGTGGGCGGCTCGGCAGGATTAGGAACTCGTGAACACCACCGACGACATTGATTCCGCGGGGACGGCAAGCCTCGCGTTTCTCGAAGAGCTCTTCGAGCAATACCAGACGGATCCCGCCGGCCTGCCTCCCGACTGGCAGGCCTATTTCGCGGCCCTCGAGGCTGGCGCCGCGCAGCCGCCGCCCGCCCACCCAGCGCCGGGCGTTGGGGCCGGCAGCGTGCCCGCAGGAAACGGGCAGGGAGGAAATGGGCAGGGGGGCCCCCCGCCGACGAAGCTCGTGGCCCCCGACCGCATCGCCACGGGGCATGCCGTGGCCATCGCCAACGGCCATGTCTCGCTGCCGGAGGCGCCGGCCGGCGAGGTCATGCCGCTGCCGCTGCCGCCGGTCGCCACGGGCACCGCCGGCGAGGAGCGGGTGGCGTTTCTCCAGGACCGGGTCGACCAGCTCGTGCGGGCCTTCCGCGTCCGCGGTCACCTCATGTCCGAGATCGACCCGCTGGGTCGGCCGCGGCCCGGGCTCCCCGAGCTCGATCCCGCCTTCTATCACCTCACCGAGGAGGACATGGATCGGTCCTTCTCGACCGACACGATCGAGGGGCCGCAGTCGATGTCGCTGCGGCAGATCATCAAGCGGCTGCGCAATACCTACTGCCGCTCGATCGGCGTGCAGTTCATGCACATGGACGATCTGCGGTCGCGGCAGTGGCTGCAGGTGCGGATGGAGGGCTGTGAAAACCGCATCCAGCTCGACCGGCGGCAGCAGCTGCGGATCTACCGGCAGATGACGACGGCGGCCGTCTTCGAGGAGTTCATCCAGAAGCGGTTTCTCGGTGCCAAGAGCTTCTCACTCGAGGGCTCGGAGAGCCTGATTCCGCTCGTCGAGATGGCGATCGAGCGGGCGGCCGCCCACGAGATCCGCGACGTCGTGCTGGCGATGGCCCACCGCGGCCGGCTCAATGTGCTGGCCAACGTCATGGGCAAGAGCCCGCAGAAGATCTTCCGTGAGTTCGCCGACATGGATCCTGAGCTCCACGTCGGCCGCGGCGACGTGAAGTATCACCTCGGCC
>Ga0114946_10002733_pt1 | contig 12050 bp, 13 predicted proteins | sample WalLakDeSediment_FD_88676 | JGI IMG/M metagenome (GOLD analysis project Ga0114946, IMG submission 88676) | Lake sediment microbial communities from Walker lake, Nevada to study Microbial Dark Matter (Phase II) - Walker Lake 11/02/13 Deep Sediment | ecosystem: Environmental > Aquatic >...
CAACGGTAAGAATAGCGGATGAGATATTGGTGGTTGCTGATGGTAAGATTACCGAAAAGGGACCACATGCGGAACTTATGAAAATGAAAGGAAAATACGAAAGATTATTCACACTCCAGGCAAAATCGTTTTTAGAAAGCAGTAAAAAAGAATGAATAATTCAAACTTGCCGTCAGGTTCCGTTGTCCTTGAAGAGATACAATCCCCGATAAACGGCAGACTTCAGATAGTACAGAGCTTTGAATGGGGTAATTATGTTTTATCAGGAGGCTTGACTCAATCCGGAGGAGTTGTAGTGAGTGTATGGAAACACACTCTTAACAGGATAAAGAAAGAAAATTTTTGTGTTTCAAATTGCCTTATTTTAGGGCTTGGGGGAGGGTCGGCAGCGGGATTGGTGAAAAAAATGTGGCCGGAATCAAAAGTAACAGGTATTGAAATTGATCCTTTAATGGTTGATTTGGGGATAAGATATCTGGGACTTCGTACAAATGACGTTGAAATAGAAATCACTGATGCTTTGGATTATTGTGCCAAAAAGACAAAAGAGGGCAAAAGGTTTGATCTTATTTTAGTTGATATTTACGTTCAGGATGAAGTCCCCGAAAAGTTTGAGGATGAGCATTTTGTGAGAACCCTGACAAACCTTCTTGAAGAAGGAGGAACGGTTGTTTTCAACAGGCTTTACTTTGATGAGAAAAGAGGCAACGCAGTTCGTTTCGGAAAAATCCTGGAAAAAGTGTTCCCCGGGGTCAAAGCTTCATACCCTGAGGCAAATGTCATGTTTATCTGCAACGGAATAAAAAAAATACAAATTCTCAGATGAGGGTTTTTTTTCTGGCGGAAAGGTAGGTGCGTTTTGTGTTGACAAGAAGGATACCAAACCCGGTTATGGTGGCAAGAAATGTCAAAATACCACCCAAAACAGGAAGAGTGACAATAACACTGTAAACTATAAGCCCAAGAACAAAGGCCCATCCCAAACCGGCCTTTTGGTTTGTTTTTTCAAAGAGGAAAATTCCCGTCCAGAGAATAATAAACGCCTTGGATATATAAAGGGCAAAAACATAAAAAACAAAAAGGGCCAGTGCCACTGGAATGCCGATAAAGGTAATAAAAAGAACAATAATAATGAAAGGAAAAATAAAAGCACCGGCAAAACCGATACCGAGACTTTTCAGGGGGGATTTGTTAAGAATGTCAAGGGAGGACTTGAAAAACGAGGGAAAAAGTCTGATCAAAATAAGACCCATCAAAAGAAGTGCGAAAAAACTGAAAACTCTTCCCGTTTTGGTCCATCCGCCGATTATTTTCTCAAGGTTATATTTGGCTCCTTCAACAGCCCCGTTTCCCGGGCTGTGCCTGGATGTTTTTCCCGCAACGGATGCCTTATCGGAAATCTCGGCTTCATTATCGCTTCGGTAATTTAAATTTCCCAAAATCTCCGCTCCGGGAGCGAGTTTTAAATGGCCGGTATTTACTTCAACATTGCCTTTGATGGTGTTTTTAATTTCAAAACTTCCCCCGGTTGCATTAACATCACCTCCAACGGGCCCGTCCAGGGAAATATTTCCCGCCACACCGGATAACGATCCGGCAACATATGAAGAATCGGATGAATTTATATTGACACCGGCAAGCGAGATGTTTCTTCCGACGCTTCCTTTTATTGTAATTTGGGCACCCGCGGCACGTACGTTTTGGGTAATAACTCCCGTTATTGAAATTTCACCACCCGCTGCCAAAAGATCCCCGTCCACTTGTCCCGAAACCGAGATCTGATTCCCTACTATATATAGATCTCCGTTTATCGTACCTGAAAACTCCACCGTCTCACCCGCGATGAAAAAATCCCCTTCAATTACTTCATCACGGTGTATGATGACGGTGTCTCCCACAGCGGTTGTGCTTGTCCGCGTAATTTGAGCATTAACAACGGAAGGGAAAAGCAAGAAAAAGAAAAGCAAAAACGGAATGACAAAAAACCTCTTCATAACATCCATTTTATGTTTTTTGGCAAGTTGCGGCAAGTCAGAACAAAAGGCGTTTGTTTAATGAGCATTAGTTTGAGATAATAAATGTGGCAAAAAAGCTAACAAAGAAAAATTTTAATCAGACAGGTAAGATGTTTAAAAATATTTTTTCAAAAGTACTTGATATAAACCAAAGGGAGCTTGACAGGCTGTCGAAAACAGTTGAAAGGATAAACGACCTTGAAAAAGAGGTTAAGAAATACAAAAGGTCCGATTTTCCGAAAAAAACGGAAGAACTCAAAGAAAAGGTTAAGAAATCGGAATTTCCAGAAAAGACCCTAGATGAGATTCTTCCTTTTGCATTTTCTCTGGTAAGGGAAGCGGCTTTAAGGGAAATAGGGCAAAGAGCTTATGATGCCCAGATTATGGCTTCAATTGCTCTTTTCCAGGGAAAAATAGTAGAACAAAAAACAGGTGAAGGAAAAACATTATCCGCCGTGTTTGCACTTTACTTAAGAGCGCTCACCGGAAAAGGGGTTCATTTGGTTACGGTTAATGATTATCTTGCCCGGCTTGGTACAGGATGGATGGCGCCGATATATAATTTGCTGGGCCTCTCAACAGGAGTGATTACCCAGGAAATGAAGTCTTATATATACGACCCGGAGTATCTGGATACCAGCTACGGAGACGAAAGACTGTCTCATCTAAAGCCGGTTGACAGAAAAAAGGCCTATGAAGCCGATATCACCTACGGCACCAACAACGAGTTCGGGTTTGATTATTTAAGAGACAACATGGTTCAATCCCTTGACCAGATGGTTCAAAGGTCTCACTATTTTTCTATAGTTGACGAGGTGGATTCTGTTTTAATCGATGAAGCGCGGACTCCTTTGATTATTTCAGCCCCCGATATGGAACCCACGGGTAAATATTATGAATTTTCCAAGCTTATTGAAAAACTGAATCCCGATACGGATTATACGATTGACGAGAAATCCAAAAGCGCTTCGCTTACGGAGCACGGAATAACCAGGGTTGAGAAAATCTTGGGAGTAGATAATCTTTACGAGAAGGAGTTTCAGTCAATTCATCACATAGAAAATGCCCTTCGGGCAAAAAAACTGTACCTGAAGGACAGGGATTATGTGATTAAAGAAGATGAGATTATTATTGTAGATGAGTTTACGGGCCGGTTGATGGTAGGCAGGCGCTGGAGTGACGGACTGCATCAGGCAGTGGAGGCCAAAGAGGGTGTAAAAATTCAACAGGAAAGCAAAACTTTAGCAACAATATCTTTCCAGAATTACTTCAGGATGTATGAATTTTTGTCCGGTATGACGGGTACAGCGTCAACAGAAGCGGAGGAATTTAAAAAAATATATAAACTGGACGTAATTGTCGTTCCGACCAACAAGCCGATGGTAAGAGTTGATCATTCGGATTCAATATACAAAACTCTCAGGGCCAAATACGGAGCCATAGTATCCGAGATCGATGAAAAAAGAAAAAAGCATCAACCTGTTTTAGTTGGGACGACCTCGATTGAAAAAAACGTAATAATATCAAACTACCTGAAGAGGAAAAAGATTCCCCACAACATCCTGAATGCCAAAAATCATGAACGGGAGGCAATGATCATTTCCGAGGCGGGAAAGCCTGGCGGGGTGACCGTGGCTACCAATATGGCAGGGCGTGGTGTTGACATTCAACTTGGCGGAGTACCTCCCAAGTGGGATGTGGATATGGGTGAAAAAGAGTATAAAAAAACAAAGGAATACAAAAAGTGGAAGGAAGATCATGATAAGGTTATTGCCGCGGGAGGGCTTCATGTAATCGGTACGGAAAGACACGAATCAAGAAGGATAGACAACCAGTTAAGGGGAAGATCGGGCCGGCAGGGGGATCCGGGATCCTCGAGATTTTACCTCTCTTTGGAGGATGATCTTATGAGGATATTCGGGGGAGAACAGATAAGCGGACTGATGGATCGCATGAAGCTTCCGGAAGACCAACCCATTGAAAATAAATTTGTGTCAAGGGCAATAGAGCAGGCACAGGTGAAAGTGGAAGGGTTCCATTTTGATATGAGGAAAAATCTTGTCGAGTACGATGATGTTGCCAACCAGCAAAGAGATATCATCTACAAATTAAGAAGAAGGGTTCTTGAATCCGAAGATTTGAAAAAGGAAGTAACTGATAAGCTTTTGCGCAATATAGACAGGATAGTTTTATCTTCGACAAACGCGGAAACAGGAAAGATAAACAGGGAAAAAATAATCGTCGGTTTTATGGAGGTAATTCCTTTTGACGACCAGAGCAGAAAGGGAATTAAAAAACAGCTTGCAAAGAAGAAAACAGAAGAGGAGATAAAAGAGGTTCTGGAAAAAATTATAAAAGATGTTTTAAAAGCAAGGGAGAGTCAGGTCGGAGATGAAGTGGCAAGGCAGATCGAAAAGTTTGCCTACCTTGGCTCCATAGACAGGATGTGGATTGATCATATTGACCAGATAGACGGACTCAGGGAGGGAGTCAGGCTCAGAGGTTACGGACAAAGAGATCCCATCGCGGAATTTAAAAACGAAGCTTACCAGCTTTTTGAAGGATTATTGGACAGAATAGACAGCGAATTGGCAAGAAGAATATTCAGGATCGGGGTGGCACAGCCAAGGCCGGAAATCCCCCTTGAACATGCCAGAACCAACGTTGATGAGCTTGACCAAACAGGTTTGGCGGGAGATGCTGACATTGCCGCCAAAGTGGGCGGGGCAGCATTTATACCGGAAGATAGAAAAGACAACAAGCAGACAGTAAAGGTGACAAAGATAGGAAGAAACGACCCTTGCTGGTGCAAAAGCGGAAAGAAATGGAAAAAATGCCATTATCCGCAATTACCCGCTAGCTAGTTTTAGACAAATACACATACGCTTCTTTAAACCTTTATATAAATCCGATTATGCTAACATGATTTGTGGGAAAGGTTTTACTTTCGGGCCGTTTTAAATTTTTTCAGACCGTAAATATCGTTTTTTTCGGTTTTGTAATAACTTTTTTGTTTATCGATTCTTTTTTTTATCCCGGGGCTTCGTTAAGATATTCGGGTTTTGATCCTAAAACCGTGCTTTTATTTTATGCTTTCCTGCTTTTTACGGTGGCTTTTCTTAAAATCAGAGCTTTCCCTGAATGGTTTATTAAACTGAATAAAAAAATATTATTTCCCTTTTTGGTTTTAATAAGCGTTTTCTTTATTTGTTTTGAATTTTTCGTTTATGAGAACGCCGTTCTTTCATATTTGAAATTTCACTATTTGGAATTTATAGCCCTTACGGTTCCTATCTGTCTGGTTGGGTATTTATTTGAGGATAAGCAATCTCAGATTATGTGGTTTTTTGAAAAATTCATTCCCGTTTTGCTGTTTTTGTTCTTTGGTGTATTGGGAAAACCATTTCTTTTTATTTTATATCTGCCTGTTTTTTTGGCAGTCCAAAATAACATAAAAGCTTTCAGGATGACAAATCGGCAATGGCTCATTTTCCTTTATCCTTTACTGTTTTTAATATCGGTACTGACGGTTTTTATCCTATCGGAGGATGACTTTATAACCATTACCAAAGAGGACGGCCTGCTTGAATACTTCCAGGTATTATCCTACTTTGCTGCCGGAATTATTTTTTTTAAAATTTCAAGGCGCTTAAAAAGCAAGTCTTTACTCATGTGTGCATTATATGTTGTGATTGCCCTTGTTTTATTTTTCGTGGCGATTGAAGAGATATCCTGGGGACAGAGGATATTAGGAATAAAAACACCGGGAGGGATAAAAGAAATAAATATACAAAATGAGCTTACTTTTCATAATCTTGAATCTATACAGCGCATGCTTCATGCGGGATATATGATAATCGGATTGGGGGGAGCTTTCGGATGGATATGGGTAAAAAAATTAAAGCCGGTTCCGCCGGAATTAAGGCATTATCTTGCTCCGCCGCCTTTTTTGTCACTTTATTTTTTCGCGGTATTTGTCCATTACTTCATGTATGATTTTATCTTAAATAAAGGGATACTTGAGAGGGTCAACAGATGGCAGGAGGCAGCGGAAACGCTTTTGGCGGCGGGGTTTTTGTTCTTTGCACTTTTTCTTTTAAAACAAAAAAAAATAAAATCTCCCTGAAAAATACTTACGAAAAAAAAATGTTAATATTAAAAAATAAAAGGCATGAAAATCAGATTTGAAATAGATAAAAACTACGATGCCGAGACGTTTGTTTTTATTCTGCAGAGCAGCAACCAAGAAAGCTACTCACATACCCTGAAAGTTGACCCTCGTACAATTTCAAAGATACGCGGCGGGAAATTAAAAGACATAAATAAGTTCACGAAACTGGTTGATGAAACATATGATAAATGTTTACCGTATATTGAAAAATCCAGGGAAATATATCAGGAATCCTGGGACGGGATTATTGATGACTTTTCCGGATCCGTCGAAAAATTGACAACACCCTGGTTTTACAAGGAATATATTTGTGTCGTTACTCATTTTTTAAGTGGTGTGAGTAATCAGGACGGAAATGTCATAGCAAGAAACTGGATGGAAAATCCTTTTACTCAAAGACGGATAACCGCACATGAGATTATTCTGGCTCACTATTTTTCAATTCATAAAAACAACTACCCTGACAGCAAATTAGAACAAAAACAGGTCTGGGCACTTGGGGAGATTGCGGCTCTTGCACTTACGGGATTGGAACCCGAACTGAAAAAATTTTGGCCGTGGGATACACAAGGGTATTACACGGATCATAATTATCCTGAGTTGGTTGAACTGCAGCTGATGTTAAAGGAGCCTTTTTTAAAAAGAAAAAGCTTTGACGAATATATCAAAGCAGGAATAGAAGCGATTAGAAAAGAAAAAACTTTATAGTAAAAATATAAATAGTGAAGTAAAATTTAAGTTGTCAGGAAAAATGGGTTTATGGAAGGACAAGAAACGGAGATAAAAGTTTTAAGCGATGAACAAACCGCAGAGAGACTGAATTTTCTCACGAGACTGGAAAGATCATTAAAAGATCCTGAGGTGCAGGATTTCTTGAGGAGGTTTGGCAGGACCGTTGCCAATGTGGGGATTACTTTTTCGGACGCTGTTCCCGGATTAGGCGAAGTTTTCTCAGGAGGGGCTGATGCTTTGAAGCTTTTGGATCCGATTGCAAGAAGATATTTTGGAATAAGTACGGATATTTTGTCTCCCGATGTATCAAAAAAAACAGCAATAGGTTCGGAATTACTTGAAATACCGTCCGGAGGTCTGTTTCCGACCCATATTTTTGAGACCGTATTGCAATTAAGAAAGGATTGGAAACCAATGGAAAAAGGATTTAAGATATTAATATCATACTTAAGAGGGGAGATCACGGATTACAGGGAAAACAAAGATAATATTGATAAAGCTATGGGCGTGTTCGGGGTGGAGGCACCGGTAATAACCTAAATAAAAATATGGATAAAAAAGAAGCTTTGCTTGTATTAATTCATCACAGTATGTTTATTCCGGAGAAGGTTAAACTTGAACTTATCGGAAAGATTGATGAACTTACCGACGAACAAATTGATGATCTGGGAAAGTTTCTGGCTCTTGAAAAGAAAAAAAGTCTGGAGAATTCCGGTGAGATGATTGAATATATTGAAAAAACCCTTGAGAAGATGTAAGTGTTTTTTTCTGAGGTAAAAAAAAGTGTTTTTTTCAAAGAAAGGTTATGAAAAAAAAGTTTTTGGTTTTTTTCCTTCTTATACCGGTATTTATAATTCTGGGGCTCGTCGTTGGTAAAAAACCGGATACGGAAAAAAAATCTTCTTTACATCCTGAAGTTTTAATTGATGAAAGGGATATTGCGGAAGAGGTTTTGATTGATTTTTTCCGTTACGCAAGTATAAAAGATTACAAAAAAGCGGTCGGTCTGCTTTCATTGCAAACATCGGATTGGGAGTTTATGTCCGGTTTTTTTGCTGATGAAAAATTAAAAAATAAAGAAGATGAAAAAGAGGAGATACTTGAAAAATACTGTGAAGTTATGGAAACCTGCCTTAAAGCAAAACCCGTTTCGGTTGAAAAAATCAGTGATGACGAATATAAAATTATCACGGAGTTTGTTTTTGACAACGGGGATATTTTTGTTTTGGAGATTTGTTGCGGGGAAGACGGAGAAGAGACCTCCTTTGTACGGGAGTTTGAGTATTTTGTTAAAAAAATAAACGGAGAGTATAAAGTGACAAACTTCCCCCAATACAGACCTTAGATTTTAAAATTATCCCCCCTTGTTTTGGTTTAAATTTTACATGTCTGGTAAAATGGTAAGTTGTAATATATGTTAACAAAATCAACAATGCTTCCCTTGGGATCAAAGATCCCCGATTTTTCACTGAAGGACGTTGTTTCTGGAAAAACGGTTTCTTTATCTGATTTTTCGGGAAAAAAGGCAATCCTTGTGATGTTTATCTGCAATCACTGTCCGTTTGTCAAACATGTTCAGAGTGAACTGTCAAAGTTGGGAAAAGATTACGAGCATCCCGATTTAGGGATAGTTGCAATCAGTGCAAACGATGCGGATAATTATCCATCAGACAGTCCTGAAGATCTTAAAAAACAAGCCATAGAATCAGTATTTACTTTTCCTTACCTTTATGACGAAACGCAAAAGACGGCCAAAGCCTTCACCGCTGCATGCACTCCTGATTTTTTCCTTTTTGATGAAAGTAAAAAACTTGTCTACCGCGGGCAATTGGATGACAGCAGACCCGGAAAGGTTTGGGTAAAAATAACGGGAAATGATTTAAGAGATGCAATTGAAAAAGCTTTAAGGAAAGAAAAAATTAATCCAAACCAGAAACCCTCCTCCGGGTGCAATATTAAATGGAAAAAAGGGAAAGAGCCTGATTATTATTGAAAAATACACAATATTGTATATTGAATATATATTCTAATGAGCGGATAATTATGCCATGAAAGTGATAAAAATCGGTGCGGTGTGGTGTTCTGGGTGTCTTGTTATGGGTCCGAGGTGGAAGGAAATCGAAAAGGAAAATCCCTGGCTTAAAACTTCATTTTTTGATTTTGACAAAGACCAGGATAAGATAAAAAAGTACAAAATCGAAGGAGATCTGTTGCCCACCTTTATTTTTCTGGACGAAAAAGGGAGAGAGTTTTTAAGACTTAACGGCGAGGTGTCCAAGAAAAAGCTTTTGGGGTTAATCTCGAAATACAAAGATAAGTAAATGATTAAAAAAGCACTGCAAGTTTTACTTGCATTTTTTATTGGTTTTTTGATATTTTCTAAAACCTCCGTTGCTCAGGAGGAAGGGGTGAGTGTTTACTTTTTCAAATCCCAATCATGTCCCCATTGCACAAAAGAAGAAATATTTCTTGAGGAGATAAAACCCAATTATCCCAACATTAATCTTTATGCATACGATGTAGCCGACAGGGAAAGTGTGCTTTTACTGCAAAAAATCGGTGCGGAATTTAAAATTTCCGTCGGTGCCGTTCCCATGACCTTCATAGGTGACGATTACATTGTCGGATTTTTAAATGAAAAGACAACGGGTGCGGAAATAATAAGGCTTATTGAAAAATACGAAAAACAGGGAGACCCGAATCCGATTAAAGAAATTATAAGTAAATTGGAAGACGGGGATTTCTCTGGGCGTGACGGGACAGAAAAAGAAGATGAAAAAGATTCAGTCCTTCCAAGTGAGCTGAAGATTCCCCTTTTTGGTACTGTTTCCCCGAAGGACCTTTCTTTGCCCGCTTTGACTTTTGTCATAGCGCTTCTTGATGGTTTTAACCCTTGCGCGATGTGGGTTTTGCTCTTTTTGATAAGCATACTTGCCGGAATGAAAGACAGGAAAAGGATGTGGATATTGGGATCAACTTTTATTGTAGCTTCCGGGTTCGTTTATTTTCTTTTTCTTTCCGCATGGTTGAATTTATTCCTGTTTTTGGGCTTTCATGGTCTGGTAAGAATCGTTGTGGGTGTTATTGCAATTACCCTTGGAATATACCAATTAAGGGAGTATGCCTTAAACAGGGGAGGCGGTTGTAAGGTAACGGGAGGGGAAAAACGGACAAAGGTTTTCGAGAAGATAAAAAATATTACGCAAAGCAAAACTTTAGCTTTTGCGATGATCGGGATAGTACTTTTAGCATTTGCGGTTAACCTTGTTGAGCTTGTCTGCTCGGCCGGACTTCCGGCAATCTACACCCAGGTTTTAAGCTTAACCCCCATGACAAGAATTGAATACTATTCGTATTTGCTTTTTTATGTATTTATCTTCATGCTTGATGACCTTATTGTCTTTTTCATAGCAATGAAAACCCTAAAGGCCGTCGGTATTGACAGTCGATACTCTTCCTACACAAGGCTTATAGGCGGATTAATAATTTTACTCTTGGGTATTTTATTGATATTCAAACCCGAAATTGTCATGTTCGGGTAAAAAAAGCTTTAAATTTTTTTATGAAAGCTTTTGCGGGATTCCATTGAGACGGAGGTTATATTTTTCTTAATAATAAGATCGGGTTTAAAGTAACAGAAAGAGCCGTCGGGAAGATCCTGGTTTAATATAACGCCTGACGCGATAAAGCTGTTTTTTCCTATTTTCACTCCCGGCATGGGAACGGCGTTTACGCCAAACCTCGTTCCGCCGCCGACTATACAGCCGAATTTATTTCTTCCGGTGTTAACATTTTTTCCGGAAACTTCGGATTTGATATCTTTTTCATCAAGCCTTAAATTGGCCGTAATTGCCCCTGATCCCATGCTGACGTTTCCTTCAAAAACACTGTCCCCCACATAGTTGGTATGAAACCACGAGGGTCCTCCGATTAAACTTCTGGCAATCTCGGTACAGTACCCGACTACGCAATTCTCACCAATAATGGAATCTCTGACAAGAGAGCCGTTTCCGATTATGGTTCCTTTTCCGATATAGCAGGGGCCTTTGACCTTTGCGTTTTCAAAAATCCTTACTCCGGATTCAAGAATAACTTCTCCTTCAACAACTGCCTTTTCAGAGATGTAAACATCCTTTGAAGTTCTTTCTTTAATCAAAGAAAGTGCCTTTTCGGTGAGATCCAAAAACTGCCAGGGGTAATTCACCTGTTTTGGATTCTTAAAGCCCGTTTTTTTAATCAGTAAGTAAAGGCCTCTTTTGTTTCTGATCGGCCAGAGACTATTTCTTGTTGCCATACTTTATTTTTTCTTTTGCCTTTAAAAGACCAATAATAGCATAACTGTCCGTGATATTTCCTTTTTCAATCATCTCAAGAACTTTTTCAAACTTTACCTTTTTTACCCTGATCTTCTCGGTTTCTTCCTGTTTACCATGCGCACTTTCAAGATCGGTTGCCAGATATACAAAAACTTTTTCATTGGAGATTCCCGGGGTTGTATAGAAAGTTATGAGTTTTTTCCACTTTTTAGCCTTTACATTTGCCTCTTCTAAAAGCTCTCTTTTGGCAGACTCAAGAGGGGATTCATTTTTGTCACGGGTTCCACAAATAACCGACCATGAATACCTGGAGATAGGGTAGCGCCACTCACCGATAAGGTATACTTTTTTTTCTTTGTCAATTGCGACAATGGCTACACCGTCCGGGATTTCCAAAATCCCGTAGATTCCCTTTTTGCCGTCGGGCCTTATGACTTTATCCTCCCTGATTCGTATCCACGGATTTTTATAAGCGGTCTTTCCCGATATTTTTTTCCAGGGGTTTTTATGTTTCTTAGAATCTTTCATAATTTACCCAAGGCATCCAGTCTATTTCTTTTTGAGACATTTTTAAAGAGGGAAAAGCGTCAGGAGAGTATCTTTAATTATCGTCTCAGGGTGGAGATTTAATCGCGGGAATACACTTTCCCATAACGCAAAAAGATAAATCAGCCAAAGACTTTTTTTAGAGCCAATTTATAAAGCAAATATGTCCTAATTTTTATTTCATATTAAATCACTTAAAAAAAAGGATATTCGTGTTAATTCCTACTTATAAATGTCTCTTCTATGTCCGATTTTTAAGATTTTAATCAC
>Ga0114946_10002734_pt1 | contig 12049 bp, 17 predicted proteins | sample WalLakDeSediment_FD_88676 | JGI IMG/M metagenome (GOLD analysis project Ga0114946, IMG submission 88676) | Lake sediment microbial communities from Walker lake, Nevada to study Microbial Dark Matter (Phase II) - Walker Lake 11/02/13 Deep Sediment | ecosystem: Environmental > Aquatic >...
CATTTACCTCGTTAAGATTCATCCTTCTTTTTGGGCGCTTTCGCTGGCTTCCTGGGAGTGAGCAGCGGGTTGGTTATGTTTGCATCCTTGCGGGCGGCCTGCTTCAGCCGCCGTGTATATGTGCGCTGCCCTTTAGAGGGTCGTTTGGTGTTGGTCTTGCTGGTTTTGTTTGCCATGGTAATTAATTTCCTTTTCTGTCTATACTGGTGAAAAAAGAGCAAAGGTTCCAACTCTTGGATTCCCTCGGCGCGGGGTTCTATACATTCGCCCAATACTCGTCGGCTTCTTTTTCCATTGCCGAGAGGCGTGTATAGTAATCTGGAAACTCTTTGAGATGGGCCAAGGCGATTTTACCGGTGATCAAGGCATCATCATCGGTTACGTTGGTTTGTGGGTCTCTGGCGCCGTGCTCTAACTCTACTTCCAGCCCAACCCAGAACTGCTCAACGTCAAACGCAACCCAATCGATCCCTAATGTATCACCGATTTGCTTTACCTCAATAAGGCTAAAATGTTGATGTGCAACCACAGATGGGTCTCCTCTCCAGGTTTTTTCCTGGTAATGTATTCTGATTATCCTGAAAGTTTTTATTGACATCCATAAAAATTGGTAAACTCTACTTGGACAAAACGTCCCGCAGGTTCGACGTACCTCAGGCTTGAGTTGATCGAACCTGCGGAACGTTTATTACCAATTTACCTGAAGATCAATAAATGCACGACTCGCCAGAGCAATACCAACAACTCAGAGATTAAGGCGCTTTCTGGGCGCAGCTATTGGTTCTAGCTGCACCCAGAGGGGATCGAAGCCTTTACGTACCAGTACGTTTAGCGCTTCTTTTTGCCTTTTGGGGAAGACTTGCCCTTCTCTGAGACCTGCTCTGGCAGGTTTTCTGCCTTACGATCCATCAAAGCAGAGATACTTCCAGTAACAGGCGCAGATTTCTCTTTTGCTTTTTTTCGTTTACTGACTCCCTTGCGTCCCATACATTCCTCCAAACTTGATCACTAATAAAAGGTGGGGCACCTAACTTGCGCCAGGTTTTTGGCCCTGTTGCCTGATGATTACCCCTGGACAAAAGCGGAATTGTCAGCGACCGCGCAGCGCTCCCCCGCGCAAAAGCTTGACCACAAACAAAAGCAGGACGGCGCCTCCCAGCGTTACCAGCATAGTAGGAAGGGTGACTGCATCGTTGATCGTCCCAACCCCAAAAATGGGGGAAAGGAACCAGCCAGCTATGAATGCGCCAACAACGCCTACCAGGATATCGAGGATTAAGCCCTGCTGTGAATTGGTCCGCATGATCCTGCTGGCAACATAGCCAACAATCGCACCAGCGATGAGATATATGAGGATGTTCATTAGTTCACTCCTTTTGTGAAGGTAATAGTTTCACGGATTACCCGTGTTTGCGAGACTATCTCCCTTTTTCGAGGGAGAAGGGGCGACTTGACAGCCTGGTTATAAACCAGGCTTCCAGCCTGCTGCTGGAATACAACTTGCGTGGGTCTCAGTCTTTATCAAATGCCTCTCTAACCTCCTTGATTCGCCGGTTAAATTCTTCTTCAGCATGCTCACGGAGATTAATTTCCGAAAATTGGTGGCAGACTGAGCAGACGTTACATTCATTCTATAACCAAAGGCTCCAAGATACATCCACCGGTCAGGGGATATCGTGCTACACCAGTTGGGGGAGATCAAAAGAGATTGGGCCCAAACGGCACTGAACCACGGGCAGGGTTTAAGCCGGAACAGTAGTTTCAGCCTCCAGACCGGCCTGCAGGATCGGTTCAGTTTTCTCAATCAGCTGGGTGAGACGGTCCATGCTGCTGTTCACCAGCGCCAAAGGCGGTTCATCCATCGCCCTGATGGTGTCCCACACACGTGCCTGTCGCTCTTTGAGGTCTGAAATTTGGGCTGCAGCCCCTAAAACCACGCGGCGGCTGACCAGGCGGTTCCACAAGATTTGACATACAACGGATACAGGCGGCGCCACCATGATGCCAACCAGGCCAAAAGCGTCTGCCAGGGCAATGAGCAGAACCACGGTCAGAATGGGATTATTCCAGGTGCGTTTGAAAAGCCGTGGTTTGACCCATACTCCCAAGGCAATATAAATGACCAGCGCATAGAGAGCCGTCAACAGGCTAAGCTGCAAACTGGTTAAAAACCCCACTAAAAGCGCAGGAATGACCAACAATGCCACGCCAAACACGGGTATCAGGCATGCCAGAGCGCCAGCCAAAGCCAAGAGCGCTGGGTATGGGGAGCCGAGCAACCAGTACCCCAAACCCAATAGCAGCCCGGCCAGGAGGCTATGGATTACTTCGCCGCGTATGTAAGCGCCGATGTCGGGCTCGACAGTCCGCCAAATATCGCGCGCCTGTTTCCGCTGACCAGATGGAAGCAACGAGAGCCACAGTCGTTCGAAATGTATTTGATTGACGCTCCAATAGATGCTCAAGAACAGAATGACAAATGCGGCGCTCACAACCCCGCCAATGCCTTGCGAGAAGCCAAGGATGGCTGGCAGCACAAGCTGTCCCTGGTCGCCGGTAAAGGCTTCGAAGAGCTTACTCGGTGGTGGCAGCCAGGTAACCAAGGCCTGCTGGAACGAGCTACCTTGCAACCATAGCGACAGCCTCCACTCATCGCGCACCGATATAGTATTGGCCAACTGTTGGATCTCATGGATTGCAGTCTGACCGGTTTGGATGAGTAAGAACCCGAAACCACCTAAGACAACCAGATACAGGAGAATCCAAGCCAAGCGCACTACAAAGCCTCGCCCAACCAGACGATTAGCCAAAGGCCGCAGCGCAGCCGCAAGTGTTAGCGAGATCAAGACATAAACAACGACTATGCGAAACTGCCACAGAATTAACAGCGCCAGCACCGTGGTCATCACCGCTGTACCGAAACCTACCAGTTGTTTCGTCATGCTGCACCTGAAGCAGGTAGCTGTGCCAGCAATGAATCAAGGTCGGTTGTTATGGTCTCGATCTCATCCAGCACCTGGTCGATTTGGCTGACGCTTAACTCCGAGCCCTCTATCGTAAAGCGCGTCTGCTTGCGCAGGTCTTGGGCCAGGTCTTGCGTTTCATAACGCAGCCGGCTGGCATAGTCGCGGCCGGCAGACTGCTCCGACTCCATCATTCCTGGATGAAAGACGAAGCGATCTAGTATGAGCTGAAGAATGGCTGCTATCGGAATTGCCATCAGCGCGCCAGCAATGCCGAAGATCGAGCTAAAGGCAAATATGGACAACAAGGAGACGAACGGATTGACCCCTACCGCTTTGCGCATAACGCGCGGCACCAGCAAGCTGTTTTCCACCTGCTGAATAATGATCGTAGCGACAATTACCCACATCAACTTGGAAGGCGCAATGGATAAGGCAATGACTGCTGCAGGAATGGCGCCAAGCAACGGTCCAACCATCGGTATGGCCTCCAGCACACCCGCCATGAGCGCCAGCAGCAGGGCATTGGGCAAGCCAATCAGCAGATAAGCAACCAGCGCCATGACCCCAACGACCAAGCAAAGGACACTTTGTCCGGCAATATAGAAACCAACCTTATTTTCTACGGCCAAAATCAGTTCACTGATGCTCTCGCGCTGGTCCTTGGGAATTAGCAGCAACATTGACTGGACTGTGCGTGGCCCAATAAGCGTCCAATGATAGGCTAATAACAGAATGGCAGTAAAAATCAGGAAAATCTTCGCCACCGACGTCACGTATCCCAACGCCTGGTCTGCAGTAGCCAGCATCTGCTCTCCCGTTTGCGGTGATGGCTCCAGACTTGGGAGTGTGGATGGGAGGAACTCACTTAAGCGTACAATCCATTGATTGGGATAATTAACCATCCACTCTTGCAGGCTTTGGTAGTAGCCCGGCACTGCAGCGATAATTGTTGTGCCTTGCTCGACGATCACTGGGAATAACAAGAATACGAAGCCGATCAGCAGAGCCAGCAGCAAGAGGTAAACAAGAATAACCCCCGTTGTGCGGGGCAGTCCTCGCCGGTGCAACCAGTTAACAGGCGGCCTGATCACCGTGCCGATCACAATCGCGATAAACAAGATGAAAACGATCTGGCTAAAGCGATAAAGAAGCCAAAAGCCGAGGGCGACAAATGCGAGAACCAGGGTCGCCCACATGACACGCCGGAAGGTCCATTGATAAGGTTGTGGAGGTGGAGTAGTTGCCATGCTTCTCCTAAGCTTTCGGCATATCTTGGGATGAGACACACCAAATGACCCAACCGGCTAGATGGATGCTCAACCTGTTAATGCCGGAGCCCTACGATTTCCGCCCAGGAAAAACGTCAACACAAACCCGGCCACAAATCCGCCAATAATGTGGGCCATATACGCCACGCCGCCAGTGTCTGCGTCCGCAATCGCCTCTGATGCCCCCAAATGCAGATAAGTCCTGCGAGAGCTATTGTCATCACCAATCGGGAACATACGGTTTTATTCCTTCAGCTTCTACAGACCCGTTCTAATTGCCAAATCACGAGTTATGTTCACCACCCCAAGCAGGTTTAATGTGATGTGTATGGCCGCGATAACAAGCAGGATATGGATCCAGCTGCCGGCGTGCGGGATTTTGGGACTTATGTTGCCACCAAAAATGCCGAGCAGCCATAGTATGAGTAGAATTGCGATGAATGTCCACAGCATGAAATTATTTTCTTTCACCTTTGTATGGTCTCACGAAACTCTACGTACAGATCAGATAGCTGCTCTGCGGAAGCCAGATCACCCCGAGCAAGCGAGGTGATGATCACATCACGTTGAGCGAGCAACGGCTGTAGCGCTTCTCTTTGAGCTGGCGAGAGGCTCCAAATATGAACAATGTCCATTTCCGCCCGGAGGGAAGTAAAAAAGGCGCTGGCAGCTTGCCTTGCTGATTCATAATCGCCCCGTTGTGCATCAATGGCGGTGGAGGCAAGGGAATTCTGCATACTGACCAGGCTTAAATTGCGCTCTGCCAGTGAAAGGTTACGAGAGCATTCACGAGATTTGAACCAAGTGGGGACGAAACCGAGCAGGAAGGCGACGATCAGCAAGATCCCATAGATGATACCCCGTCGGATCAAAGAGGTTGACTTGCCTGGTTTAGATTGTACATCTGCGCACATAGAGACGCTCCTTTAATTGGTTGAACTGAGTAGCACGGCGTAGCGCAGGCCGTAGGACTCGCTGATCACTACAGGCAGCCCATTTAACGCAGTGGAGAGATAGTGCAACACCTCCGCAGCAGCATAATCTTCCGGGTGGTTCTGTGGGCCGACCTCCAAGACCGCGAACAGCCAGGCATGGCCTTGCTCGGTTTCGGTCAGAACATAACGACTGATGAAGGGTATCAACCCCAATTGGGCCAGGATGCCTGGAATGGCCTGGGCTACAGATTGGGCTGCCGGAAGATAACGGCTGGCGCTCATGGCTGTATCCTTCCAGTGGAGCGCAATTTCTGCTCGGCTTCGGCAATCCAGTTGACAACGGATGGCTCAGACGGGCCGACGATCTCCACCGGAGGTATTTCATTGCCGGGAAAGTGAGGGTGGTCTGCCTGGCGTGGTCCGCTTGGGGTTAACTGGCGATGAGGAGGAGCAGGATCCACAATCACCTCATCTAGCAGATACAAATCGCTGTCGTTATGGCGCGAGATGGTGCGCAAGCGGAGCTCCAGCGCCGGCATCAGCCGCTGGTAGGCTAACACCCCGCCGACAATGAGCAAGATGGCCGCCACGGTAAATAGGATGAGGGTCAACGGGGTGACTACAAACTCTCCCCACAAAGCCCGGCGGTCAGCTTCATTCCTTGCCCGTACAATTTCAGCCTGGATGGCAGCATGCGGTGTGGCCGTCAACGAATAAGCCACCTTGGTGGCATTCGCTTGGGCTGTGTGTGCAGCATGGACGTCCAGAATCGCTTGGGCTTGGGCAGTCTGTGTGACGTTAAACACATATGTAGAATAAGTGGCCGTGGCGGCCTGGCTCTGAGCAGTGCTGATCCCAAACTCTACCATCTGAGTTTGTTCAGTGATGGCCTGCTGCGTTGCAGCAGCCTGAGCCATGTTCAGGCTGACCATGGTGGCCTGGTAGGCCAACTCCATCATCTGCCGTTGGCTGTAATCCAGTGTGGCCTGCTGCGCGGCATTGGCAGCCTGATCCATCATTAGACCGACCGCAGTAGCCTGATGGGCCAGGTCATTCATCTGGCTCTGGCCATAATCCAAAGTGGCCTGCGCAGCAGCATAGCCAGATTGTGGCGTATCGAAATAGCCTGTCATTGGGGCTGTGGTACTTTCACAAGCAAACAACGACAGAGCCAGAAAAAGGAATATCAACAACGCAGCAATACGCCGCCTGATTGTGTTCATCTGACAGCCATTCACACTCTGCTCTGATTACTCAACGATACATCTTCATGTGCCAGCTTCTTCGTCAACTGCCGCCGCCCAAGCTTGTCCCGCGCACGCCTGACAACTTATGTTGACAAACTATTGGCAGAGCGTGCGCGGAGGAGCCAGCCGGCTGTGCAAGAGGTTTACACCACCCCAAGAAGGTTCAAAATGATGAGTATGACGGCGATAACGATCAGCGTATGAATCCAACTGCCGGTGCGCGGGAAGCTTGGACTTATGTTCCGACCGAAAAAGCCGAGCAGCCACAGGATTACTAGAATTACAACGATAGTCCACAACATGAGATTTCCTCCTTTTGATTGATCTAGTGATCTTTTAGAAGCCACCTAGCCAGGTTTGACCGGGTGGCAGTTGACCTACCGCTTGCGATGCTCAACATGCAATTGTTTGTGGGTCCGCCTGTGTTCTGCCTCAACCATACAGCTGGCAAACCAGCCGATCACAGCCCCGGCAGAGAGCCATACAATGAAATTTATCAGGTTCATTTACTTTCTCCAGATGCTTGCTCAGGGGTATGATCGGCGATAATCGTCTGCCTGACGCTCACGGGGCCGCGCGGGCGATAGAAAAGCACATAAATAATCCGCTCAAGAGCCCAACCCATCAGCAGGTACACGATCATGGCAATGATGGAAGAAATTTCCAATACCATCCCGCCAGCCGCTGGGGCTGCCGTCAAACTTGCAAAAGGAGCCACGAAAAAGTCGGTTACCTTATAAAGCAGCGCTGCGAATGGATTGGCTGCGTGGTTAGATCTTCTTTGGCTTTGCCAGTGGCCTGGCTAACATTGTCTTCTAATCTGCTTAACCGAGCGGCGCCATCTCCGGCCAGGGTGCTGATATCTTTTTTTACTCTGGCAGCATCTTTGCGAATTTTCTTTTCTAATTGTCGATCATTCATCATTTATTATCCTTTTCTAGTTTTCGCCAACAGTTGATCAGGGGGATTAAACTTTCTCAGACGAGAGCAAACGCGGCCTGAATGAGCCAATGGTGTCATACAGTAGATAAACTCGCCACTGCGTCTCTCAGGCGTTCAGTCACTCGCAGAGAAGTTTCGCCTTTGCTGATAAACGAATCAGCCCCAGCTGAGAGAGCGGCCTGGTGACGAGGATCCAGATGACTGATGAGGACAATGACCACAGCGCCTGGGCAAGCCTCTCGCAAATTTGGGAGGGCTGCCCCAGACTCATCAGCGACCAGGCCCCAATCCACCACCACCAGGTCTGGTCGGGTAGCAGGGGCCAGGGCTAACACAGATAACCAGTCAGCGGCCTCGCCGACCACCTGCATATCGAGATCCTGCAGGATAAGACGGAAGGCTAAACGTTCATCGGGCTGAGAATCAGCTAAAAAGGCTCGTTTCATACATTCATTCTATAACAAACACCCCCTGGCCACATCCATCGGCCGGGGGGTGTTTGTCTCCGCCACTTGGGGGAGAAAGGAGAAGCGTTTCTACATCCTTTGGTCAGGTAACCAACCCGCTGCGCAAAGCCAACGCCACCGCTTCTGACCGGCTGGCGACGCCCAACTTGGAGAGGATATGGCTGACGTGGGTCTTGATGGTAGATGGGCTGACCACCAACCTTCCAGCGATCTGGGTGTTATTCAGACCTTCAACCATGAGAGCCAGCACAACCCGCTCGCGCTCTGTTAGATCCTGGCCTGGGGCAGGTGGCCGGTTAGCAGCGTTTACCAGCGCCTGGGCAGCCTCCGGAGAGAGGGTGGCGCGCCCCAAATGCGCCGCCCGAATGGCGCGAGCCAGCTCATCAGCCGACACATCTTTGAGCAAATAGCCGATCGCCCCGGCCTGCAGTGCGTTCTGAACCACCTGCTGCTCTTTGAAGCTGGTCAGGGCAATGACCTGCACCTCGGGAAACTGCTGGCGGATGAAACGGGTGGCGGTGGCCCCATCCATATCCGGCATCATCAAATCCATCAAGATGACATCCGGCAGGACCTGGGCGCATAGCTTCAGCGCTGCCCCCCCACTGTCAGCCTCGCCTGCCAGTTCCAAGTCGTCAAAGACCATCAAGAAGGTTGCCAATCCCCGGCGCACCATTGCGTGGTCATCGACCAACATTACTCGGATCGGTTGGGAAGGGCTCATCGTTCGTCCTCCTTCTGTTCCTGGGTCTCCGCCCAGCGAATAACAATTTCGGCGCCATGTCCCGGCTGGCTGATGATGGACAGCGCCGCCCCCACTGCTGCGGCGCGCTCGCGCATCATACTCAATCCATAATGGCCGGGAGGTGTCTGTTCGGGATCGAAGCCGCGGCCGTCATCTCGAATGTGTAGCTCAATTACACCTGGCTCATATTGGAGGTGAATGTCAACCCGGCTGGCTCCGGCATGTTTGGCAATATTCGATAACCCTTCCTGGCATAGGCGGTAGAGCGCCAACTGCACATCAGAAGGTAATTTCCCTTCCCCTGCAACGGTCACGTGGATCGGGATATTCGCCCGGCCTGCCAGCGCATTTCCCAGCAGGCGCAACAAGTCACCCAGTTCTACATCGGTCAGGGTCGAAGGGCGCAGCTCAGCCAACAGCAAGCGCATATCGGCCTGCGCGCCGCGCATCAAGCGGCGCAAATCCCGTAAAGACCGGCGTCCCTCATCCGGGTTTCGCTCCCACAGGCGCGGCAGGACTTCGGCAATCAGGCCGGCGGAGAAGAGGGACTGGTTGACAGCGTCGTGCAGGCTTCGCGCCAGCCGTTGGCGTTCCTGCAGCCCGGCGAGCGTGTGCGCGTGTTCGTACAGCTCGGCATTGACCATTGTAATGGCAGCCTGGTTGGCCACGGTCAAGGCCAGGTCAGCATCATGGGCTGTGAAGTAATTGGGCTCTGCGTGAGCAACCCCGATCGCCCCGATCATGCGGCCTTTGATGGACAGAGGCACCCACATCCACGACTGAACGCCCTCCAGCAGTAGAGTCGCTTGTTCATCCAACATTGAGCGGAGAAACCGCGCCGGCGAATCCGAGCTGTGCACATCGGATATCCGGGCAGACCGTTGCCCGTTGAACAGCATGGTCAGAGCTTCCGGACTTTGCAGGTGGATTTGGAAAGGCATGGCCAGTTTTAGCTGTTGTGGCCCGCGTACAGCCAGGGCGCTCAGGATTGAGCCATCCAGCTTAAAAAGTCCGCCGTGCGTATAATCGATAATCACCTGCAGCTGGTCGAGGATCAAGCCCGGCTGAAGCTCAAGCGCGGAAGCCAATGTTTGGGAAATCTCTAACAAGGTGGACTGTTCGCGGGTGCGAGCTTCCACCCACTGTTGGAGCAGCTGCTCTGAATGGACCCGCCGGCTGACGTCACGAACGCTGCTCAGAAGAACTGAAAAATCCTGATCCGTGAATACTGCCCCGCTCAGCTCAACATAAAACTGTGATCCATCCCGGCGCAGGTGGACCTGCAGCCCAGTGTATAGATCCTGAGACTGGACCGCCTGGACGTATTTAGTGAATTGGTGTGAACTTTCAGGGTGAATGAGACTGCTGAGATGCAGGCCAATGAATTCATCGCCAGTATAGCCATACATCCTGCAGGCTGCAGGATTGGCATCGACCACAAGGCCAGTCAGCAGATCGCTGATGATCAACCCATCGCTGGCGATTTCAAAGATGTTCCAATAACGCCGTTCCCTTACCTCCGTCTGAGGTGAGTGATCTTGACCCTGGCCTCGCAGTGCAAACAGGGTTGCTTGAAGATCTTCCAACAAGCGTCTTTCGCTGGATTCAGCCGGCCAGCGCTCGAGGGGAATTGCGGGAGGTGCATCCGGGTCGTGAGCCGTTTGCTGCAGCAGACTGGATAACAGCGCATAAAAATCATCCGAAGGGAACATAGAATATAGTTTACACCAAACCCCCGCGGCTGTCACCCGTATAGCTGTGTAAGATCAGGGCATTCTTAGAGAAAATTTTCCACACCACCCCGGTTAAAGCACAAACAGGGTCAGGAGAAATTCGTTTGTGTAAGATTTTCCTCTGCCTGGAGATTCTCAACGAGTACGAATGGAGATCCTTCCAATCGCCTGGTCTACATTCAATTCCAAACGGTCTGCCGAACCCGCACCGGCGCCGTCAAAAGTATATACATCTCCGTCCTGGATATACCCATCCGGGACGCTGATGGCTGCCAGACCGGTATTTGCAGACAGGCGGACAGCGTATCGGGAGGGGACATAGACGATCATTTCGCCAACCGCTCCCTGGATGTTCACGGTCAGCGGGCCATCCTGGTCCGGCAAGATCAGCTCAGTTCTACCCACCCCCATCTGGACGTTTAGGTCCGTTACTTGCAAGCCAGTCAGATCCAGATTCACGCTGCCAGCCCCCATATTTACCGACAGCTCCAGGGGGATTTGGGGGTTAAAGGCCAGGTCCCAAACCCAATCCGAACCGCTCAGGGAGAAGGAAAAAGATGAATCCCCTTCCCGGCGCAAATTGAGGTAACCGGTGTCGCCCACCAGGTTGTATTCTTGTTGGAATGCGCCGATATTGCTCATCTGCACTGTACCCTGTACCAGGGCGTCAGAGTTGGTCTCATTTTGCATCGCCCCGATCTTGAGGGCGGCAACAGCCGGATCAACCTGCACCACCACACGCTCAGCTCCGGATAGAGCCTGAACAACCTGCTCGCTCTCAGCAGCCGTACCAGCCGGAGCTCCTAAGGCCATGACCCACAGCGCTCCGCCCAGGACGATGGCCAGCAAGATCAGCGCCACGACCGCCCCCCAGATGGAACGGCGGGCGACCAGCAAATCCAGGCCGATGGCGATAATGAGGACCGGCCACAAGCTGAGAATCACCTGCCACACATTCCATTGGACGATATTCAGGTTATCCAGCAAGATGACCGTGCCGATGGCGATAAATATGGTCGGGGCAGCCACCCCCTGGCGGGTCAGGATATTATCTAAACCCATAGCAATCAGGATGAGCGGCCACAAGCGCAAGATCAGATCCCAGGCATCGCCGGGCAGCGCGCCTGTATTGCGCAACAGGAAGATAATGCCCAGCGAAATCAGCAGGATCGGGAAGAACAGGCTTCCGCCTGAGCGAGAACCTCGCACACGGCGTACCGGGCGGGGCTGTTTAGTGTGTGGGGTATTGGGTAATTCACTCATTCGTTTCTCTCCTTATAAATTGCCATACACCAGGAAACAGTCGCTGCGGAAGCTTCCGCACGCCAGACCTGCAAACTTGCAACATATCACTCATTCCGGCGGTAGATGAAATTACGCAGGAGCAAGAACAGACCGGCCAGGATGAATAAGACCGGCCAGACATAATTGATCAGGCCAGCCGATGCCGTGCTGATCAACAATCCAAACAGGATCAAGATGCCGGCGGGAATGAAGGCCCAGCGTAAATTTATTCCCTGGTTGGGCAGCAAGCCCAGCAGGGCAAAGGTCAGTCCGATGCCCACAAAGAACAGCCCACCCAGATCTGCCTCCCTAAACAGGCCCTCCAAACCGGCAATAAAAGCCAGGGTGAGCAATACACCGGCCGGAATAACCGCCCACCATTGGCTGCGGTTGGTCAGGTACACCAACCAGAAGGCCAGGGAGATGCTACCCAAAAAGAAGGCCCCGGTCACAGCACCCGAA